>OIXL01000806.1_pt1 | contig 13884 bp, 13 predicted proteins | sample 1587761 | NCBI WGS metagenome assembly OIXL01 (sample SAMN03283246) | human gut metagenome | biome: human-associated habitat; material: feces | host: Homo sapiens | place: Peru | collected 2012 | reverse complement strand
GAAGAGCCATAAATTACGATAGTTGTTTTCATTTGTCCTTAATCTCTTTTAGTTACATTATATTTTCGGGTGCAAAGTTACATCCTTTTTCCGGAATCTGCAATACCTAAAAATGATGGTTTCCAGAAAATACCTAGATATGGGGATAGGAGAAAAGTTTTAGGATGGTTATCCTAAAACTTTCTTAAATGCATGAGGGTGTGTCATAAATCCATGACACACCCTCTTCTGTTATTTGTCAATTTCAACACGTATGAACATACCATTATAGCTGTAATAGAGGTCGTAACCAGGAATATCAATTTCATATCCGCCAACCTCTTTTTCAATTTTATAAGGCTTCAGATCAGGATACCTCTTTGCAATATCCTCAGCTATGACAGTAGGAATAATGCCTACAGGCATCTCAGAGTATTTGCACTCAACACTCGTCCACTCTCCCTTCTCATTAAACTCCACTTGAGAGCCATCACTGAGCAATACTTCATATTCCCAAGAGCCATTATCTTTCTCCTTTTCCACACGACTGTATGTTGCATCAGCAAAATATTGCTTTACAAACAGCTGTGCCGGTATCGGCAATGCAGCATAATCAAACTCGTTATCTTCACTGCTGCATGAAACTGTAAAAAGTACCAGTAACATCGCAAATAATGTGGTAATGAATGGTCGTTTCATATTCATAATGTTATTGTTTAAAATTACTATAATATATTCTATAATCTCTTGAATCTAGGTTTGTTATGCAAATTCGTATCTGTCGGTTACAAATATAATAGTTTTATTTTAGATAAGAATGATTTCAAACTCAAATTAACTATAATTCAATATTTTTTTATTTTTCCATTTGTCCTACTGCCATAGTTCTTAGTTGTATCAGCAAAGATAGCAGTCACTTGATACCTCAACTTGTTATATTTGGGTAATTCCCCAACTTTTGGGGAATAATTCCACATTCTTTCCCCATTTTCCACACCATCCACTCTTGACATAGGAGACATAAATACCTGATAATCAACGCACATCGTTTTTACCCGCCTTTTTGGCACGCAGATTGTAACTATGAATAGCGGGTTCGACAACGAATCCACAAAGTAAGTAAGTAACATTAAATAGTAACAATTTAAAAAAGATAAGATTATGAAGAAGTTTATGTTTGCAGCTATCGCAGCTATGGTAATGGTTTCAGTAAGCAACGTTTTTGCATCAAGCAGAATGGTAGGTAACGCAGAGGTAACACCAGTTGATACCGTAGCTCCAGAAGCACCTTCAGATACATTGGCAACAGGTACTTCTATCCAGCCACAGGCAGGTGTTGAGGATTCTACACAGCAGGAGAATGCTACTGAGACTACAACAGAGAATGCTACAGAGCAGCAGACAACTGCCGAGTAAAAGATAAAGAACAGTTCATTTTGCAGCGTTATTCATATATAGGATTTAGTTTTTAAAGGTAATTAGACTTATTCAGGTTACAATAGATATTGCATAGATAGAAATTACAAGGTAGACTTTTAGGTTCGGTTTTTGAAAGTGAATCCTGCTGGCAGTGATGCCGGCAGGATTCTGTGTTTTTTGGATGCAGAAACAAATCTATATAACAAAAGTGTTCTATATGCATATTTTCCACGGTCTACTGCAAAAACAGTCGCAATTGCGACAAAAGTTGCAGTAAGATTTGGGAATTTCAATATAAATGTCTATCTTTGCACTGCAAAAACAGTCGCAATTGCGACAAAAGTTGCAGTAAGAATCGTCTAAAGTTAAAATTATGGTAATAGAGCGAAAGGAATACATATCTCTGCTTATGCAGAAAAGATGGAATGGAAAGGTAAAGATTATCACCGGCATCAGACGCTGCGGAAAATCATACCTACTAAACACCCTTTTTAAGCAAAAGCTTATGGAGGGTGGCGTCAGTGCTGATAGCTTTGTAGAACTTGCATTAGACAGAAAATCCAACATCCAGTTCAGAAATCCCAACAAATTGTATGACTATATAATAGAGCAAACAGGAGTTGAAGATAAGAAATATTACGTGATGATAGATGAAATTCAATTATCATATAAAGTAAAGAATACGGATATAGATGAATCTTTAGTACCAGAGGAAGACAAAGATATGCTATATGTTACTTTCTATGATGTACTGAATGACCTGATGTCTCGCCCAAATCTTGACATCTATGTTACAGGTTCAAATTCAAAAATGCTATCAAAAGACATAGTGACCAACTTTCGAGATCGTGGTACAGAGATTCGAATTTTTCCTTTAACCTTTAAAGAATTCTTTGAATATTCCAGATTGGAAAAAGCAGATGCTCTCGAACAATATATGATGTATGGCGGCATGCCTTTAGCTGTTTTAGAGCAAGATGAGAAAGAAAAAGCCAAGTATCTACAAGGACTTTTTACAAATGTATATATGAAGGACATTGTGGAAAGATACAAGCTAAAAGACGATGCCGTTCTAAGTGCTTTAGTAGATGCACTATCCTCATCTATAGGATCACTGACCAACCCTCATAAACTGGCATGTACAGCTGCTTCACTATTAGATAAGTCAACATCAGATCACACAATAAAAAACTATCTAGACTATCTGGAAGATGCCTTTCTTTTTAACAGTGCAAAAAGATATAACGTCAAAGGAAGAAAGTATTTCAATACCATCCAGAAGTACTATGCAGTTGATCTTGGATTAAGAAATGCCAAGCTAAACTTTAGGCAGCAAGAACGCTCACATTTAATGGAGAATATGTTGTATAACGAGCTTTTGCATAGAGGGTATAATGTTGATGTTGGAGTTGTAGAGGTTGACCAAATGCTTGACGGCAAACGCAAACGATGTCAATATGAAATTGATTTTGTAGTCAACATCGGCAGCGAAAAGGTATATATTCAATCTGCCTTAAATGTCAACACTCCCGAAAAGAAAAAACAAGAAACATTCTCTCTGCATAACACTGACGACTTTTTCCGTAAAATTGTAGTACTCGATGGTAGCCAAAAGATGTGGGTAGATGATGATGGAGTAATATATGTCGGAGTCATCCCATTCTTACTTGAAGACTATTTGACTACTTAACGGCACAACTATAGATAAGATAGGAAAAGTGAATCCTGCAGGCAGTGATGCCGGCAGGATTCTGCGTTTAATAGCCCCTGTTAAACTCATCAAGTATCTGACGAAGATTATCATCAAGCACATTATTATATACACAACGAGCCAGTTCTTCCGGCAATTCCATCCCTTTGGTTGCAACAGCTATTCCTCCAGCCATACACGCCATAGTATCAGCATCACCGCCAAGAGAGATGGCATTACGGATAGCCGAAGTATAACTATCAGCTTCTAGATATGAGATGATAGATTCAGGAACACTTGTCTGGCAAGTATCCGTAAATCCATAATCTGGACGAATTTCAGCAAGAGTACGATGGAGATTATAACCTTCGAAATGAGCCTCAACATAATCGCATATTTGCTTCTTGTCTTTTCCCTGACGAGCCAGGAAGATACAAGCAGCAATAGCCTGCGCACCCTTTATTCCCTCAGGATGGTTATGAGTCACCTCTGCTGAAATCTTAGCAAGTAGCAAAGCCTCATCCAATGATTTGGCATAAAAGCCACATGGACTTACTCGCATGGCAGAACCGTTACCATAGCTGTTGTAAGGTTCCGTTTTCCTACTAATAATCCACCGTAAAAACTTCTGCCCATAGCCGGCAAACATATACTTCCGTCCCAATTCTTTCATGCACTCCACGAGCTTCTCGTGGCTATGTTCCGGATCAATCGTCAGCCATTTTGCTACAGCCAAGGTCATAATCGTATCATCCGTAAAACGAGGCTCTTTGTATATATCGAAGTCCCCATGCTTTACTGGATGAAATTCATACGCAGCCCCGAAGCAATCGCCTGCGATTGCTCCAATGATACCAGTTGTAGGAAAGGGCAACTCTGCCCTCCCCTTTGTCTCCTGCATCACCTCTTGTTTCCCTTTTTTACGAAGAAATGCATACCATGAATCCGATAAATGGCAGAATGAGTCTGCTGAACAACTCTAATTATTTTTATATAACCAACAACTAACTTCATCCTAAGCTAAAAAAAATCCATTCAGAATCGTTTTTTTCCATTATTTTGACACGACTTATTTAAATAAAAACTATCTTTGCAAAAGAATAGATAGCGAGTAATATCAATCATTTAGAGATTAATAATATACGTTTACTATTCGTTGTGCAGATTGGTAGAAAAAATACAAAAGGAAATAACAATATCCAATGTTCAAGCATAGATATCATGGGGATTTTTCCTTCATACTAGCTTTTCCAACAGCTACAACTTGGTATAAATTGCTCACTCGTTATATCTGTGGGCATTAAAGGACAACGGCACATACATAAAAAATGTATAATACAAAATGTAAGCTTATGAGTAAAAAACGAGTTTATTCAATTTATTATAGATTGAATAGAAAAAAACAAACAAGGGAAGTGTGGAAAGACAAATTTCCACAAGTTCTTTCGACCAAAGAACTTTATAGTTTTTTGACAAGTTGCCTAATACGAGTTACATGACCAAACTCTTAAACGACCAACTCGAAATCTTAGGTATAGAAAAATATTAATATTTTAATTTATTGCGTATGAGCATCCATATTCTGATATACATTATTGCTGCAATTACATTATTCTTATTAGCCTATATTCTATTTAGGTATTACAATAACGGAATGGGCATTATGCATTCTTTTCGCAAAGTCTGCGCTCTGTGTTTTGCAGTACTCACTACCATAAGTGGAATCGTTTTAGTAAACCTTAGTTTCAAACATACGTGGTCAGAATGCTTCATAGAGATCTTTAACAATCTCACTTGCACTTTTCTTGGTGTTGTGATTGCATTTATATTCAAAAACAATTTATTGAATATAAAAAAAGCTAAGCCTTTCAATGAAGATTCATAAGATCCTTTGGTGTAAAGGATACTACAATATAAACTATTAACAAAAAATTCATATGAAAAAAATATTTTTATTATTAATACTTGCTGTTAGTTCGCTTAGTATAAAAGCAACAGAATTAGTTATAGTAGATGATTTAAAGAATCTTGCTGATATGAACAAACAAGAAACAATCCTTAATGGGAACAAATATCCTAGACACATTATTGTCCAAGAATCTGTTAAAATGGGGAAAGAAATACTATCCACCATATATTTGGAGGGAGAAACATATTTTTTTGTTACATATCACGCACCCCCTTTTATATTTCATTCAAAAAGTCATTAGAGATGCTGTTTGCTATATAAGAGCCAACGACACATGGTTTGTCAAAAAAACAAAATAGAATAGTATCTAGAATACAAACTTTAAAAATAACAATTATGAAACAGATTAAACTTTATCTTTGTCTATGCCTATTATTGTGCATAAGCAGTTGCAGTAAATACGATGATAGTGAACTTTGGGAAAAAGTTAATTCTATAGAAAACAGAGTTAATAATCTTGAACAGCAATTGAAAACTATCAATAGCAACATTAGCAGTATAAGTAATATTATAGATATGCTTCAACAGAAGAAATTCATTGAAAAAATTTCTGTCTCAGAAAATGGATATATATTACAAATTTCTGACGGTTCTCAAATTGAGCTAAGAAATGGAAAAGACGGCAAAGACGGCAAGGACGGCGAAAATGCCCCAATAATTAATATAAAGTATGACAATGGAACATATTATTGGACACAAACCATAAATGGAGTTACCAAATGGCTTTATGATAGTAGTGGCAATAGAATCATTGCTACTGGCAAAAATGGCACAACTCCATTATTAAAGGTAGATTCCGACAACTATTGGACTATTAGTTATGATAATGGTAATACATATACCAAACTATTAGACGCGAACAACCAACCAATCAGCGCAACAAGCTCCGATTCCTATTTCGAGTCTGTTGAAATTATTGGAAATGATTTTGTGATTATTTTAAAAGATGGAACAGAATTAAGCATTCCGATAGGAAGTATAAACCCTTATCGGGCAATAGATTTAGGCTTAAGCGTAAAATGGGCATCCATGAATTTGGGAGCCACAGATATTACAGATTTTGGAAAAAGATACCTTTGGGGTGATCCTAGTGGTGAAGGCGTAATGTTTTATTTTAAATCTCCTGAACTCACGGATATTTGTGGCACAAAATATGATATCGTGAGAAAAGAATTAGGAGGAAAATGGAGACTCCCTTCACGTAAAGAAGAGTATGAATTAGCAACAAAATGCAAATGGGCACGTGCCACGATAAATGGCGTTACAGGTATGAAAGTTACAGGAAAAAATGGAAATAGTATATTCTTACCTCCCACGGGCTATGAGTTTCCTGCAAGTGGTTCTTTAGGTACAACTAAGGTATATGATAGCACAAATGGTTACTATTGGACAGGAGAGTCCAAACCGTATTCTGAGGGGTACATGGCATATTGTTTCAGTTTTAATGGTTCTACATATTATTATGATTCGACATACAATTCTAACTATGTAAAGTTAGCTATTCGTCCAATAAAAGAAAAGAAATAATATCTCCCATAATAGTCGGAGCATTTAAAAGTTCCGACTATTATTTTATTTAACAAAAAGAAAATATCTAAAAATTTAATTATATGAACAAGAACATTTTTCTTTTAGTATTGTTACTTTTTACAGTACATACTAACCTTAATGCAAAAAAAATCACTGCAGCACAAGCTTGTCAACAAGCATATCATTTTTGGAAAGAAGAAATGCCACAAAAGGCAAAAGGTCAATGTACTCTAGTTAAAACTCGAGCATTAGGAAACTCCCCATCTTACTATGTGTTTAACAATAAAAATGGTGGATTCATTATCATTGCTGGTGATGACATGGTATCCCCAGTACTGGGATATACAACAGAAGGAAGTTTCGATACGACCAATTTACCAGAAGGTCTAAAAGATCTTTTGAATAATTACGATAGTCAAATCAAAGTGCTTGGTAAAATCGGAGGTCCAAACAAAAAAGCTGAAGAATCACAAGTTTCTGCTGGTAAGAAACAACTTAACACAGCAAAATGGGATCAAGATTATCCTTACAATCAATATACCCCCAATAATTGCGTTACAGGTTGCGTCGCAACAGCTGGAGCTATTGTCATGAAATATTACGATTGGCCCTCTCATGGTATGGGAAGCCATTCATATACATGGGGTGGCCAAACATTAAGCGCAAATTACGAACACGACTATGATTGGGAAAATATGCCAATTCTGTATAAAGGAGGAGACAATGCGAGTAAATTTACTGGAGTTGCAAGATTAATGGCAGATGTAGGCATTGCAATAAATATGCAGTACACTTCAAAAGAAAGTAACGCCTATCTCTACGACTTAGTAAATGCCTTAATTGAGCATTTTAGTTTTTCTAAAAAGGCACATTTAAGGAGCGCAGAAGATTTTGAAAAAGTAAAAGGCTCTTGGACAAAAAAACTTCGCGCAGAAATAGATGCAAACCATCCAATAATCTATTCAGCTCAAGATGAACAAGGAGGAAATGGACATGCTTTCGTTATTGATGGATATTTAGGAGAAAATTTCTCCATAAACTGGGGATGGGGCGGACACTACAACGGATATTATCGGTTAGGTGCATTAAATCCAAGAATTAATGGGCCCAAATATAATCTTAACCAATTAGCTATTTTGGATTTAGAACCATCAAAAGATGAAGAAAAAATAAGTCCTTTAGTTTTTGGCATATATAGCGATTCGTTTACCAAAATAAAAATGAATATCAATGTGACTGATATTAAGGCAAAACAACCATTTTCTCTATATACAGGTTTTTTAAGTCCAATAGCTAACCAGGGATTCTTTGGAGATATAGCAGTAGCTCTAAAAAACGCAAAAGGCGAAATAAAAGAGATATTATATCGAAAAAGATTAGAAAACTTTTGGGGCGGTATGCTTGAATATAACGGGAGTCTAATTTGCGAAAGTACCATCGATGCCGAGAAAGGAGACTACATTGCCCTAGTAACACAAAAGTTAGGAGAAGAAGAGTATATCGAAATTAAGGATGCAGATTTTGAAAATGCACGCTTACCTGCAACAAATTTTACCCCTTATATTGCGGATATTAATATACAGACAACAGAAGACGCTGTAGTTACACCCGTACAGGAAAAGTATAATTTAAATAATTTGTATCAAGGCAAACCAATATTAGGTACAAATTTTTATTTTACTGTAAATATAGATAAACAGGTAGAGCAATCATTCGTATTGATTAACGGAAAACTTGTAGGTGAGCCAAGCTTAAACAATAATGTCTTATGTTATGAAATAAATACATATGGGTCACCAAAAGTCGACATAGAGGTTAAGACATATAGAGAATATACTCCAAAAAGTTTTGAGGTAAAAGTAGAACAAGCTGGCACATTAGAAGAAGTATTACAAAAAGAAAAATTAGATTACTTTATATATACAAAAATGAAAGTGACAGGTTCATTAAATGTTTTTGATTTTCCAATACTATCGACATATCCATTTAGCGATATAGATATGAGTGAATGCAGAATTGAGGGATATGAATTATATTCAAGAGCAAATGCTATCCCTGGTCTCGCTTTCTATCAAAACTATTATTTGGAGAGCATCAAAATACCAATAGGAGTTACATCAATAGAAAATAACTGTTTTTGTCATTGTAATATTAAAATTGTTGATATTCCCGCTACTGTAACGGATTTTGGAGATGATGCATTTTCATTTTGCAAACAATTAACAGATGTCTATATGCACCACAAAAAGCCTTGCGAAACAATTAGTGAGAATACCTTTCAAATATATGAAACTAATGTTTTACGTACACTCCATGTACCAGAAGGTTGTAAGTCTGCATATGAAAATAATAATACAGCACAAGTATGGCTAAAGTATTTTAATAATATTGTTGAAGATATCAATACTGGCATTATTAATACTAAGACTGCAATAAATAAGGACAAAAATGCAAACATCTATGACTTAAATGGATGGAATGTTTTTAATTATAAGAAAAAGGGTATATATATAAAGAATAAAAAGAAATACGTAAACCAAAATAATTAGGATTATCATTTTTTAATGGAATACAGGAAACAAATTATAATAACCGTTACAGAGAATTTCATCTTTGCAACACTTATTTAAACTTTGCTTCTTCTACGGTTAAATAAAAACGTAGAAGAAGCAAAAAGTAGTAATATCAATGAGTCGGTATCATTGTAGCGCAGTAAACGGTACCAATAAAGATGTAAAGTTCTGCTCATGTAAGTATTAATCGATTATCTTTGCAGAAAGAATTCTAAAATCTTCAAGATAAGGCTAAATATACTAACGTGAAATCATCCAGATCTAAGACCCCTTTAGAATTCTGTTCTTTCAAACAAAGTTCAAATCGGCTACTAGATGATGTTGCATCTAACAAAGATTGAAGTACATCCTTTTCAAAATCAAACTTCATTGTCCCTGCCGTTTTCTGAAGTTGGAATAGCCAGACTGTTTAATTTTTCTTCTGCAAGTTCTTCATCAAATTCCTTAGAATGAGCTAACTCATACATCATAAAAATATAATGAGATAAAGCATCACTGGCAGCAAAGACTACAGCCGATCCATCTAACACAAATGCACCATACCTTAAGCCATCGTCTTCAAACGGGTCATTGCAACTAACCAATCTTGGCGGATTACAGAAATCAGCCAATTTCGTAAAACAGTGTTCTAAGATAGTTGCTTGAAAACTATAACGGAAAGGAACTAGTATACCATCATGAGGATAAAATGGACTCAACTTTATCAAGTCATCTTCTGCATGACTCGTCACATCCGCAATAATTGCATCGGAATATTTCTTTAAGATATTCTCTCACTTCCTTCGTTTAGATTCTACTATAATCATTCGAACACCTCCTTGCCAAAAGATTTTTCAAATCTTTGCTTAGTAAAAATATCCATATTTTTACATCCGTGAAAAGCTCCTTCACGAATTATTACATTTTCATTTATATTAGATATTAATCGCAAAGAGTCACAACTATCGAAGGCCCCGACACCAATATATGATAAAGACTTTGGGCAAGACACACCTACCAAATTCATACAAGCTGAAAATGCAGAATCCGCAATATACTCAACACTATCAGGAATATTCAAAAATTTAATTTTTTGGTTAAAGTCAAACGCACTTAAACATATAATCTTGGTACCTTGACGAATTGAATAATTATCAACCAACAGATCAGACCCTGACAATAATAAAGTCCCATCGTTACTATATCTTACTCCATATTCATCAACAATTGAGTTTTTCCAAACATCATCAGTAACCTCTGATAACATTTTCTCAATTAACCGATTAAGCAACCTAAAATATCTATTAACGCTCTTCGGTAATTTTCTTTTTGTACATACCATAAAAAAAATAGAAAGAAGGTGCATTATATCTTCATCGTACATAAAGCCTTGTAAAGTAGACATGATTTTACTCTTACTTAAGTCACGATAATCCTCAGCAGAGAAAAGTAATCTATCTGTAGCACCATATTCATCAAGCAAAGAAGATTCCAATGAAATAGCTTTCAAGGATAAAGCAATGCTTGCCAAAGCAAAGTCGTCAATGGTTTCATCAAAATCATCAACGGTTCGCAAAGGATGAGAAAAGTCCTTTGTACCAATTGTTGGAGATTTCTGTCCCTTCATGGCAGGAACAAACATACCATCATAATCTACCAAAGTCTGATTTCCATCAGGACGAACCATGATGTTGTCTGGCTTAATATCACCATGAGCAAATGGTTGAAAACGAAGCCACGCTGCCATTTTACAGAAGCGATAGCAAAGCATAGCCATGGCATAATTGTCTTGATAGTTCTCTGCAATGTAATTCTCCATTGTTTCACCATCAATCCAATCCATCAGAAGAACAGGAAACTCATCCTCCTCACAACTGCTATTTACGAAGATTTCTTTGTCTAAGTACTTTACAGAAGTAATATAAGAGGAATCTACGAACTCCAACTCATCTGCAATCTGGAGATAAGCCTCAGCTCTACCTTCTTGTTCTTCAGTAAAGCACTTTAAGGCATAGCATTTCCCTGTCTGTTCATCTTTCATTTTGAACACGACGGCAAAGGCACCACTGCTACGATATGGTTCACCATGATCATCTAGCACAGGTACCAAATGAGCCAGCTTATCAAGATTATTGCTAGCATCTTGTATGGCTCTCACATATTCTGATATCAAAGGATATTGCATGGACTTTTCCTGTTAATTGTTTTGCCCTCAAAGGTACAAAAGACTTGCGATACAACCAAATCATCGCTTATTTTTTTACCTTATTTAATATAGAAAGCTATTATGGTAACTACTCTTTCAGCAGAAAATTGTAAAACAAAAGAAAGATTGATACGCTCACGCAAAAAAGTTTTTCCTCGAAAAAAGTATCAAAGTATCATTCTACCACAAAAATTAAGGGCTATAACATTAATACACAGAGGATTACCAAAATGAGACTTCTCTGAAAATGGAGGGAGAAGTATCATCGAAGTATCATAAATTAGGGAGAAGTATCATGATTTCTTGCTTGGCATCGAAAAAAATGCTTTATGAACTGATAATAATAGTATTTTTAAGGCAATAAACAGGATGTTTTTGCGTTTAGTAAAACAGAATGTTTTATTCTTAAAACTTAAGAAACATGGATGAAAAGGAATTACTGAAAAAGGCTTTTGAGTACGGAAACGTACCTAGCAACATCACCTACTGTTTCACCGAACCATGTCCGATGAAAAACAAATGTATCCACTATCTATCCGGTCTCTACAAAAACGAGAAGACTGATAGAGGGGATGCCATCTTCCCAAATGCCCTGAAAAACGAAGAATGCAAGTACTTTGCACCGCTGCGTGTCGTGAAAATGGCATGGGGATTCGACCATCTCTTTACCGAAATGAAAGTGAAAGACGCACCTGCACTGCGCGCCGAAATGAGAGACTACCTCGGTAGCAAAGGACAATACTACCGATACAAACTAGGACAACTGAAACTCCTCCCAGAACAGCAGGCATATATCAAACAGCTTTTCGCCAGATACGGATATAAAGATGTTGAGTTCGACCATTTCTCTGAAGAGATTGACTTCACTAAAAGCTAATCTTTTTCTCAGCCCTCCAGATGTTCCAGCCATGCCATTTAAGCGGTCCCATGGTGAACACGTGACGGGCTACCGGAGAACACGTGCTGGGCTGTTGGAGAACAAGTGACGGGCAGTCATTGCCCGCACAGCGGGCAACAAGTGCCCAATTTACGAACCAAACTTTGGGCAACGCAAGAAAGAGTTTAGTTAACAGTTTATAGTTAATAGCTAATAGATTGACAATTAACCATCTTAATTAATATTTACAATGAAGGTAACTATAGTTCATACAAACAACAAGAAGCAGCTCCTCGTCAGCAACAAGACGATGGAGAAATTGCTGGAGCGCATCGCCAAGGATGACAGCAAGAATACTGTTACCCATTTCCGCGAATACGTGACCTATATGGAAAGCGGCTACGAATATTACAAGGATATGCCAACATGGATGCACATCTATCCAGCTGCAGAATTCGCCAAAGACGAAAACAACAACCTGAAGATGAAGGCGTGCAACGGTATCCTGCTGCTGAAATTCGGAAACATTACGGATGTGGACGGCGTGGAGGGCGTGAAACGCTCGGTTGCCATGCTGCCTTCTACCTTTGCTGCGCTGGAAGGTGCTGACGGAAAGTCGGTTATCGTATTGGTAAAGTACAGCAACGAAGCGAATTCGCTGCCTACCGACGAAGCGGATGCCGAACGTCTTTACCGCATCGCTTACCAGCAGATTCTACCTGTATATCAGGCGATTGCCAAGGCTTCGGTGCTCACAGACGGTCCGAAGCCTTCTATTGAAGCGGGCTCCAACCTTTCTTTTGAGCCTTCGATGCACAACAGTTTTATGATGACGCTCGATGCGAAACCTTATTTCAACAATAAGGCGATGGCGATGAAGATTGACAGTAATGCACGTTCTCAAAGCCCAGCTCCAAATATGGATAATGTTCAGCAGTCGATTCCTGATTCCAGGGCTCCGGAAGAGGAAAAGAAAGTTGACAAGAACAGCGTTCGCGAGAATATCGTGAGCATGATGCAGCTGCTGAAAAGCAGATATGATTTCAGATACAACACGGTGATGAAATTCGTGGAATACATGCCGAAGGAGAAAGGTTGGTATGGTTTCCAACCTGTGGATCCGAGAGTGCAGAAGCGCATGACGCTGGAGGTGCAGCTCGCAGACATCCGGGTAAGCATCAAGGATGTCAGGAATTTTCTGGAGTCTGACTACATCAAGAATTATAATCCGATAGATGAATATCTCTTCCAATGCTACGACAAATGGGACGGGAAGGACCATATACGTGCCTTGGCCCGTACGGTTCCTACCAACAATCCTTATTGGGCAGACTGGTTCTACACATGGTTTCTGGGCATGGTTGACCAGTGGCGCGGCTTTACCCATCGCCAGTATGGCAACTCGGTGGCTCCGCTTCTGATTTCCAAGCAGGGTTACAACAAGAGTACTTTCTGTCGCCGGCTGTTGCCGCCAGAACTGCAATGGGGATATAGTGACAATCTGGTTTTGTCTGAAAAGCGTCAGGTTTATCAGGCGATGGCGCAGTTTATGGTCATCAATCTTGATGAGTTCAACCAGATTTCTCCACAGGTGCAGCAGGGATTCCTGAAGAATCTCATCCAGTTGCCTACGCTGAAATACAAGCCTCCGTATGGCAGTCA
>OIXL01000799.1_pt1 | contig 13967 bp, 11 predicted proteins | sample 1587761 | NCBI WGS metagenome assembly OIXL01 (sample SAMN03283246) | human gut metagenome | biome: human-associated habitat; material: feces | host: Homo sapiens | place: Peru | collected 2012 | reverse complement strand
CTCCGCCGTCGATCAGGAGGACGCAAAGCGCGCCATCTTCACCATCAAGACCATTGTGGAGGACCCCGAGATCGGTGCCATCTACAAGGGCAAAGTTACCCGCCTGATGAACTTCGGTGCCTTTGTTGAGATCGCACCGGGCAAGGAAGGCCTGGTGCACATCTCCAAGCTGGACACCAAGCGTGTGGAGCGCGTGGAGGATGTGGTCGCTGTGGGCGACGCCATCGTGGTCAAGGTGACCGATATCGACCAGCAGGGCCGTATCAACCTGAGCCGCCGCGACGCCATTCTGGCTCTGGAAGCCAAGAAGGCTGCTCAGCAGCAGTAAAACAGCAAGAACCCAATAACGAAAAGGAGCAGATGCATCGTGCATCTGCTCCTTTTTTGCAGGAAAAATGTTGATTTTCGTGGAACGGACAAGTCCGTTCCCTACAAGCGTTTATACCGTCTTATATTTCCGGTCGGCCACCCAGCCGTAAGCAAACAGCAGCATACCGCTGGCCGCCATCACGGGGATGGGCCAGTTCAGCTGGCCGGTCTGCGGAAGAACGGGGTGATCCGGGTGTCCGGGCAGGACCGGGTTATCCGGGCTGCCAGGTGCCACCGGATTGTCCGGAGTACCGGGGGCAACGGGATTATCCGGGTTGCCGGGAGAGACCGGGTTATCCGGATTATCGGGGTTCTCCGGTGTGTCGGGCGTATTCGGTTTATCGGGCTTGTCGGGCTTGTTCGGCGGGGAAGGGGGCGTTTCCGGCTCCGGCGTGTAGGCGCCTACCTTCGGGCTGGCGTCCACCTCGTAGTTCCACTCGCCGTCCTCCGCCATGGGCAGGGAGACGAGGAAGGAGTTGACCGGCTTGTAGCCCTTGGATGCCTTGGTCTGCACCACCAGATACAGGCCAAGCTCCAGATCGTCAAAGTTCACGTTGCCGTTTGCGTCAACTTCGCGTACAGTGCCCTCTGCATTATCCGAAAGGTATTCCTGCAGCTGACCGGCCAGCGTGCTGTCGGTCAGGTCGCCCAGCTCGATGGCGCAGCCGTCAAAGTCGCCGCAGTATTCGAAACTCAGGTTACCGTTTCTGCGTTGCACCTCGGCCACGCGGTACACAGTCAGCTCACCGCCGCTCAGCGCCTTGTTGTTGGTGCTGTCGTAGAGATTGACGTGGATGGAGCCGGTGTTGGGATTTCCGTGGCCATCGGTCAGTTTGATGTTGGCGCTGGTGGCGAAGGCGGGCAGTGCACATGCAGCCAGAAGCACAAGCCCCAGCATAAGCGCCGCAGCGTGCTTTTTGAAATCAGTGCGTTTCATGATTTTCACCTCGTGTAGATTTGCGTTTGCGTGTGGAGAACAGCAGCCAGAGCAGCAGCAACAGCAACAGCGGCAGTGCCATGATGGGTGCTGTGATAATGGGTTCGATCTTGGTGGCCTCGCTGGTCACGCGGATGTGCTTGAGCTTATCCGGTGTTTCGATGCGCCGTCCGCGCACGAGCAGCCGGTGGGTGTTGATGCCGTAGGGGGTGCAGGTCATGAGGGTGACATAATCCTTGCCGTCCACCACCTTGAGGTTGTCGGTCTCGGTGGGCAGGACGATGGAGATCTGATCCACCTCGTAGGTGAGCACCCGGTCCAGCACGGTGATGGTAAAGGTATCGCCCACTTCCAGCTGATCCAGATTGGTGAACAGCTTGGCGCTGGGCAGGCCGCGGTGGGCCGAGATGACCGCGTGGGTACTGGCACCGCCCACCGGCAGGCTGGTGCCTTCCAGATGGCCGGCCGCCACCTGCAGCACGCCGTCGCTGGTGCCGTGGTAGATGGGCAGCTCCACGCCGATCTTGGAGATCGTGATGTAGCCCATAATGCCGGTGCCGGTGACATCCAGCGTGCTTTCGTAGCCGGGGAACCGGTCGGGGAAATACAGGGCGTCCGGGTCGGCGGCGATCTGCGCGTTGAAGGCATCTGCCGCTTCAAAGTAGGACGAGTAATCGGCATCGTTCAGTTTGTCCACGTCGGCGGAGTAGGTAGCCACGGCACGGGACTGGTGCCGCTGGTTCACATAGTCGCTGATGGTGGGGTATAACATCACGGATAGACCCACGAAAAAGACGAGGATCAGGATGATTGTGCTTTTGTTCTTTTTCATGGGCTACTCCCTAATGTTATAAGGATAGGAGCCGGGAGCCTTGCGGCTCCGCGGTTCCGGGGTGCTGGGGAAAAGGAGAAATTACTTGTTCTCCATGCGCTTCTTGGTGACCAGCAGAACGATGGCCGCAACCATCAGGCCGCCGCCGACCACATAGAAGATGGTAGTGCCGATGCCGCCGGTGGAGGGCAGGGTAATGCCGCCGGCTTTTTTGTTGATGATTTTATTATTCAGGTTGGATTCACCGGACAGAGTAACATTGTATTCGGTGTGCGTTGCAGAAATGACGATTTTTTTATCGGCACAGGCATTGTAATCGGTGGGAGGGTTGGTCTCCTTCAGGTAGTAGGTGCCAGCGTCCAGACCCTTAACATTGAACTGACCATCTTGGCCAGAGATCATCATCTCAACAGCGTCTTTATCGGTTGCGTCTTTGATGGGGAAGTAGAAGTTGTCTTTTTGGTAGAGCTTCACTTCATTCTTACAATCCGCATCGCTGTACAGCTTGAAACCAGCGCCCCCCAACTCGTTGCCCTGGGTATCATCATCGTGATACTTGGTGTTGTTCAGCTGGTAGGTGTACACACAGACTTCGCTTGTGGTAGTCTGATCAAGGGATGTATCGATTCTGGGATTGTTGGAATACTCGAGATAAACACGATTCTTGTTATCAGTAGTAGCAGGACCGCCTGCAGTATTGACAGTGGCATTGTCGTTCAGGTGTGCAGTGTAGGTGACCGTAATCGTAGCGCCGTCATTCAAATTGAGCCCTGCTGCAGCTGCACAGGTCTTGACATTATCGATGGTCAGTGTGAAGGACTGAGAACCGTTCGGTGTACGTGTATAGTTAGCAGCATCGATCACTTGTGAAGTACTGCCATCGCCATTTGCGATTTCCACCTTATCCAAATTGTCAAAGGTAATGCCCTTGGACAAGGTATCATTGAAGCAAACAGTGTACTTATCATAGTAATCGTAAGCACGGTCGTCGCTTGCGGGCAAGGTAGCGATCAGCTGGAACTTGAACTTTTCGTTGATTGCATGGTCAGCGCTGGAACCAAACCCTTCTGTGTTGCTGGTGCCATCATGATTGTCATAAACTTTCTTCTCAACAGTGGGTTTTACATACTTAGGCTTAATTTGAAGGTTAAATTTTCCTTTGTTAACCTTCAGCAGGAAGGAATTGTAGGCATGATAGGAATCGCCAGGCTGAAAGTAGGTAGTATCAACGACCAGATAATAACCTGCCCCGCCCTCGGGGATGGGGACCATATCGCCGCCACCTGAAATGTAGGGTTGCGGGTTTGCGTTTGCATCCGGGTAGAGATAGTGGCATACAAAGCGCGCAAAAGCGATGCTGTTATTATCGGAATCATGCCATTTGCTGATAACCGCAAGAACGTCCTGAGCAGTGGTAGCATTTTCAAACTCACCGCCAATGGTAGAATCTTTCTTCAATTCGGCCAGAAAATCATCAGAATTAGTGATGATGCTGCTGCCCCACTCAACGTTGGAAATCTTCTGATTGTCCTCACTAACATCACCCTTGAAGATCTGGAAAGCTTTGAAATCGTGGTGGGCTCTGACCTCCTCAGTGTCGTATGCAAACGCCGGGATCGCCATGGCGCACACCATGGCAACTGCCAGCAGTGCGGCCAGCAGCTTTTTGATTGCTTTCTTCATGGTTGAGAAAGTCTCCTTTCAATTTAAATATCCCAAAGGTTTCTATTCGGGTCTTGCCTTGCGGCGCAGATGGTTTGTTTTTGCCGCCGCAATGGAGGGTGCAGCTTTTTAGTTCTGTGCCCTCCTTTCACGTCTGCGCTTCTGGCAAAGCCCGCACACCAGTGCAGCCAGTGCAATCGCACCGCCGCCTGCTGTATACAGTTTGGTACCGGCCCCGCCGGTCGAGGGAAGTTCGTAGCCGCCGGTCTCGTCGGCGGTGTTGGTGATGACGATGGTATCGCCGCTTCCGCCGTTCTTGCCCAGCTCAAAGGATGCACCGGCCTCCAAAGCTTCGTTGTTCAGCGTGTAGGATGCGGTGTAACCATCTACTACGGATGTCTCTTCAATAGTATACGTGATACCATCGCTGATTTCAAGGTTTTCCCAAAGGGCAGTCCAGTTGTTGGAGTTGTCCAGCTTGACTGTGCTAATAGGAATAGAGGTCCGTTCGTTAGTCGCATTTGTGGTATCTAGTTCTGTTGCATCCAGAAGCCAAGAATTGTCGGAACCGACATAATAACTCGGAAAAGTAACTGTCAAATCACTTTGGATGTCGTTAAAATAGTAAGCACCATTTTCGTAGTTCCACGTTGCAGTGCCAACAACAGAAATGCCCTGCTGATCGGAATTACATCTTGTAATCAGGGAAGCTCCTTTTGAAATCGTTTTAGTCAGAGGAGCATTGCCGTAACCACCAACAAAAGTTACAGTAACAGTGGAGGGAATATGCTTCGTCAGCGTAACCTCAATGCTGTTCAGATTAGATGTGTCGGTAAGTTCACTATCGTCGTGATTCTTCCACACCTTTTTAACACGAAGATTGCCGTACTTCACATAGCCATCATAGGTAAGGCTGCTTCCGGTCTTGTCCAGACTGTAGTTGCTGTCGGTCTGGGTGTCGTCATTGATGCGGATGATCATGTCATGACCGGGCAGGCTGATCGTGTTGTCTTCGTTTTTCTTGATCTTGCTTTCATCCCATTGGAAATCGAACTCGACCTTGCTGGACACTTTGGAATCCTCAGAGACTTCATCGGCTGCAATATAGTCCTCGTTATAGTTCAGAACGAGATACCAATTTCCCTCAGAATCCTGCTGGAATGTATACCGGCCGGATTCTTCACCGGTGAGAGTGTCGATCAGGCTGCCGGTCGTGTTTTCCGGAACCTTGAAACTGTCCGGGAGCTTCAGGCAGACCTGATAGTTGTGACTCTTGATCTCGGAAGCAGGGATGTCTTTAAGCGAAACCATGCCGTGGACTGTTTCGCTCAGTTTATATTCGTCCGGGGTGACATACGGCCCGTTCTTCAATACCTTCAGATCAAAACTCAGAACATACGGGGAACCGTCCAGATCGCTTTTCGGATCCAGATTGAGATTGCCTTCCGTCGTATCCGCTCCGCTCTCATTAACCGCCTGCGCGGTGGCAACGCTCACAAGAGAGGTCACCTGAGAAGCGTCCAGCGTTACTTCGGCCACCTTGCCGTCCACGTTGCCGGAGATGACCGTCAGCGTACCTGCGTCCTGATCCACGTCCGAAACGATGCCGACGGTGGTGCCGGTGAAAGGCACTTCCTCGATCTGCGGGGCTTCGGACGCGGCAGCAGCCTCATCCATGCTCAGCAGCGCAATGTCGGCCTCCGGCGAATCGTCGGAGACAGCGGGCTGGCTGTCCTCCACAACGACCGCTTTGGTAGAAGCGGCAGTATAGAACACGATATCGCCGGGCATCACGGCATCAATGGGCATGCCTCCGCTGAAATCGCCCATGTACTCGGTGCCGCGCAGCTGGCTGTGCAGGGCCATCGCGCCGGATTCCTGCGGGATGGCGCTCTGCGGGATGTTTGCATGGTTCAGGCAGTAGGACAGGAACATCACATCCCACCCTGCGCCATAGGAGTTGCCGTACCATGCGCCGTAGCGGGTGTAGTAGCGCAGGGTCTCGCCGTCATCGGTGTCAAGCTTGAAATTTTTCTCGCTCTGCTCATAGCCCAGCTGACCCTGTGCCACGGTGAGCAGGTCTTCGTTCCACACGCCGGTCAGGGCGGTGCCGGTCTTATCCAGCCAATCGGATTCATCGTCTACGCCGTCCAGCGGGTCGGACAGGCAGTTCACATCATGATGATGCTCTTCCATGCCGCAGATGGGGTCGGCGGTGTAGTCCGGCGCATAGCATGCGTCGGTGTGATGGTGCACCGGGCCTTCGGCCACAGGGGCGATCACCACCGGCTTTGCAGCGCTGACCGGGGCCTCGAACATGGCTACGGGGTTGTAGTCCGGGTTCAGCTCCTCGACCAGCTCGCCTTCTTCGTAGCCGCACACCAGCTGCTCTTCGGTCTCAGTCTCCATGGTATAGCAGTTATCGTCGTGGGTATGTTCAAATTCTTCGCAGATGAGGGTGTTGTCCTCGGGGTCGTAGCAATCGTTGGTGTGGACGTGCTCTTCTTCCATGCAGGTGAGCACCGGCACTTCGGTGGTCACTTCCGCGTAGCAGTCATCGGTGTGCTCATGCGGCACCCAGATGTACTCCGGTTCCGCCGACTCTGCGGCGATATCGGAGCCTGTATCCACGCCGAAGCTCTCGTCGAGGATGATGCCCTCATCCGGCTGGCCGGCCGTCCAGTCCTCCGGCTCGCCTTCTTCGTAGCCGCAGATCAGAACCTGCGGGTAGCACTCCGCCGTGTGGGTGTGCTCTTCCTTGTTGCAAAGGTAGTCGGCGGTCTTCGCAATGCCGTCGCTGTGCAGCTGCCAGTTGACGAACAGAGTCGTCACCATGGCAAGCGCCAGCATCAGCGCGGTGTAACGCCGCAGCTGCAGACGGTGGCGCCGGAACTGCTCCTGATACTCTCTCACAATGTCTTTCATTGTCCCCAAAACCTCCCAAACTTTAACGGATCAATGAGAAACTGGACAAGGGCCATACTCGCAAAAAGACCTTGCCCACGATCTGGCTTTTTTCAACGCAGCCGATCACACTGCTGCGGCTGTCGATGGATGTGGCGCGGTGGTCGCCCAGAACGAAGTACCGGTTTTCCGGCACCTGATAGGGAAACTTGATGTCGCATTCACCCAGCGCAAGTTCATCTACATAGGGTTCATCCAACACCTCGCCGTTGACGGTGACCACACCGTCCTCGTCGAGGGCGATGATATCACCGGGCAGGCCGATGACACGTTTGAGCAGAAGCTTGTTCTGCCAATAGAACCCGCACAGGTCGCCGGTTTTCATCTGGTCTGTCTTGACCAGTACGATGATATCGCGGTCCTGCAGGGTGGGGTTCATGCTGTCACCGGACACCTGAAGCACCGGCAGGAACAGGGTGGCCAGCAGCACCGCAACGGCTGCAACCACCAGCAGCGCGTAGATCGTGCTGCGCAGTACCCGGGCGTAGCGGCTGCGGTAGGCCAGACGTTCGCGCTCGGCCTCCACCTCCGCTGTGGTAGGGATCTCGGTAAATTTGATGTTGTGCTCTTTCATTGCCCGGCCCCGCTTTCCGGCAGGAAGTCTGCTTTGTGGTAGCCGTCCAGAACTTCGCTGGCCCTGCGGTCGAACTCTGCCCAGCGCGCCTGCACCTCCTGCTCTGTTTTGGCCAGAAGGGCTTTGCAGTCTGCTTCGGTCTGGCTGCGGCGGCGCTCGGCTTCCTTAGTCATAGCCTGACATTCCTGCTGCGTCTGGGCTTTCAGCGCATCGGCATCCGCTTTTGCCTGCGCAAGGATCTGCTTCGCTTCGCTCCGGGCCTGCTCCCGCAGCGCCTCGGAAAGGGCGTCCTGCACGGGCGACGAGGCGCGGACAGAAGCAAGATATTCATCGGCGGCTGCCTGTGCAGCCTCAAACACCCGGTTCAGCTCCAGCGCCGCCTGCGCGATGGAACCGGCGTTTTCAATGTGGATCTGGCGGTCGGAAAGCTTTTGGCTCAGCGCGGCATTTTCTGCCTTCAGCTGATCTTCGCTTTGCTTGAGGGCAAAGATGATCTCAACTAATTCGGTGCGGCTCATACGCCGCAGCTCACGGTCTGGCATAACAAGGATCTCCTGATAATGGAATGTAACAAATATAACGAAAAAATTTCGGTAAAACCGAAATAAAACTGAAATGCTTTCGCTGAATCGATATATCAGTTTTGAACGATAAACCGTTGATTTAAAAAATAGATTCCGATTCCTATTTTACCACAAAAAACATGTCAAGTACAGAACAAATCCGGCAAATGTGCTCGAAATATGAACAAAATATTACTTTTTCTTCTCGGCCGGCAGCGTGCGGGGGCTTGTGGCTGTACTGCCGCAAAAAAAGGAGCTGTTCCGTTTCTGGAACAGCTCCCCGGTTAAGCCTATGGGAATTTTGTACGATACTGCAGCTTAGTTCTTTGCAAAGCCCTTCAGCAGCTGGTTCAGAGTGACAAATGCGGTGTAGATGACGTTGACATTATTGATGATGGAGCTTGCACCGGAGAAAATGCGGGCGATGGAGTTGAAAACCTTGCCGACGTTCAGGAAGTTATCGTAGAAGGAAGCGCCGCCGTCCAGGTAGACCATTTCCTCTTCGTTGATCGTGGCGTAGTTTGCAGGCAGTTTCATGGTAGACATAGCAATTTCCCTTTCCATTGTAAATTGTAAAATTTTAAATTAGAATCGTTTCATTCCGGACCGCGGATCACAGAGCAGTGGCCAGAGCGATAGTGCCAAGCAGCGCACCCACGACCGCAACAACTCCCAGATGGTCCAGGATCTTCGGGCTTTCGACCGGAGTTGCCGGGGCAGAAGGAGCGGTGGCGGTGGAAGCATTCTTGACCGTCCAGTGCGCATACACAGTGGTGTTGCCGGTAAACACGGTGGAAGTGCTGATCTTCGAGCCGCCGACCGGTTCGGTATACCAGCCGTCGAAGGTGTAGCCTTCCAGCGTAGGCTGCTCCGGCAGAGCAGTAAGCCTGCCGTTCAGACCGGTGGACAGCGCCACAACGGAGCTGCTGCCGCCCATGGCATCCAGATCGATGGTGTAGATCTCAGGTTCCTTCTCGGTGGTGCTGTCGGCTGCAAATGCACACGGAATGGTGCAGCACAGCAGCGCGGCAGTGAGCAGGCTGAGAACCAGCGTTTTCAGAATCTTTTTCATTAAGACGCCTCACTTTCCTGACAGGATCGGATATTCAGGTACAGGGTTCCAGAACAGACCTCTGCGACCCGCCAAAAGCGCCAGATACTGAACAACCGGGAAGGGAGGTTTATTCATCTTTATTTATACCACAGGATATGCAACAAAAGCGTAACGAATTGGGCGCTTTTCTACGGGAGAACAAAAAAACTCGGTTTTTATTGGGCTTTTGCGCCGAAAAGCCGTCTTGCAGCGGATCAAGAGAAACTTATACAAAGTCGAACTCGTCCGAAAATTTGGCCTTGAACCGTGCGAAGACGGCTTCCAGAACGTCCGGATCATCGACACCGATATAGGCTTCGTTTTCGTCATCGAGCTCTTCTACCTGCAGGATCACGACTTCGCCGTCGGTGTCGCCTGCCGGAAGCAGGATGACATACTCTTTTTCCTGATATTGCTCGAGATCCAGAAACTCGAATTGAACCTCATTTCCATCTTCATCCAGCAGGGTCACCAGATTGTCTTCAGCCATTGGATCGCTTCCTTTCATATTCAGCAGGTGAAAACCTTGCGTAAAGTATATCAAAAATGGTAATAAAATTCAACAATTTGCGCAGAAGTTTGATTATTTGGCGAAAAAATCTGAAGCGTAAGGTCCGACGCCGCGGCGGTGCGGATTTTTTGCGGCATGACCGGCCGGAAGATGCGGTTTAGCCTTGACAGAACCCCGAAGTTCCGCTAAAATAAAACGGTAACGGTTTAATGTTTAAAAAGCGATTTTACAGATCGTTTTAGAAAATAAAAAAATAACATGCTGCGCCATCGCCAAGCGGTAAGGCAGGGGACTTTGACTCCCCCATCGTAGGTTCGACTCCTGCTGGCGCAATCAGAAAGCCCCGTTCTCTTTTTTCAGAGAACGGGGCTTTTTACGACGGTTTTCCACATCGGCACAGTCTGCGGTGCAAAAATCAGCGGCGATGGATCTTTTTGGCAGGTCTGCGCCGGTTCCAGCCGTTGAGCAGCAGCCACGCGCCGTATATCAACGCTGAAATAATACAAAGAGTAATTACGACTTTGAGGTAGAGACTGCCCAGAAACTCCTGAATGCGCGCAATGGTGAACAGCAGCGGATTGCGGCTGACATCCTGCCCGGCGATCAGGTCCACCACACCGATGGTCTCGCCGGCCAGCTTCAGCTCCACAGTGCCCACTACGTCGCCCTGCTGGATGGGGGCGCAGACGGAATCCGGCAGATGGAAGTATTTCTGGGTGACGCTGCCGTCGCCGGTGGAAGGCAGCAGGGTCATCATGCTGTCGGCGGGGTAGAGCTGCAGGGTGTCGGTGTCGGACGAGTATTTGACCGGCAGCTCCGCAATGGCCAGGTCGGTGTCCAGCGCAGCCTGAATGGAAAAGCTGTCGAACACCCAGTCCATGAGCTTTACGGTCTCGCACAGGGCCGGGCGGCGGTTGGCATAACCGAAATCATCGCAGGTGTCGGGGCTTTCCATGATGCAGAAGATATAGGTGGAGCCGTCCCTGCTGCCCCACGAAACATAGCTCTGGCTGCCGCTGTCGTTTTTGAAGGCGGTCACATCGCACATGCCGCCCTGCATGGCGCTGCGGTAGTATTTGCCGCCGCTGGATTTGCTCAGCGCAGCGTTCTGGCTGACCAGAATGGACGAAGAACGGTGCTTTTCCTTGGCGGGCATGGTAAAGGTAGGAGCACCGGAGATCTCCACAAAGGCGTCGAAGCTCATCAGATAGCGCAGGATGAGGTACATATCCACAGCGCAGGTGACGTTGCCGCTGTCGATGCCGCAGGCGTCTGTCCAGGTGCTGTGGGTGGTGCCGATGCGCTGGGACAGGGTGTTCATCTGGCTCACCCAGCCCGCCAGATCGCCGCCGGAGAGCGCATAGGCCAGCCCCATGGCGGCCTCGTTGGCGTTGCGGGTGAGCATGGCGTAGACGGCTTCCCGGTAGGTGAAGGTCTCGTTGGAGCGCATGTCGGCGTTGTTGGTGTTGTAAACGTAGTCCGAAATGGCAAACGGCATCTGGAAGGTATCGTCCAGATGGTCGGCATAGTTGGTCAGCAGCAGGGCGACGGTCATGTATTTGGTCAGGCCGCCGGCAGAGACCTGCTTTGTGCTGTCCTTGTCATAGACGATGATGTTGGTATCGGTGTTGACGATGTAGGCACTCTGCGCCTGCACCTGATACACCGGGGTGGGGTCGAACATGGCCCCGGCAGGCAGCACAAGGCAGCTGAACAGGACGGCAAACGAGAGAAACAGTGCAAAAATACGTTTCATGTGGACAATTCCTTTAAAAAGCGATAATATAAACTGGCAGGCGTGCCGATGAGCAGCGCGCCGGGAAAGACAAAGAAAAGCAGCAGAATGCTGTATTCTTTATAATAACAGGTTTGGCCGGGTGTGGCAAGGCTTTTGCACGCATTGCGCGGGATTTTTACACCCGGCAGGAGGGACAGGAATGGTATATCTGACAGGCGACACCCACGGCGACATCGACCGCTTCCGGCACGGGAAACTGCGCTGGCTGGGCAAACGGGATACGGTGGTCGTTCTGGGAGATTTTGGCTTTGCGTGGGACGGAAGCAAAGAGGAGCAGAAAAAGCTGGACTGGCTGCGCAAGCGCCCGTACACGCTGCTGTTCCTGGACGGCAGCCATGAAAACTACGATTTGCTGAAGGAATACCCGGCAGAAGAAAAGTTCGGCGGCAGGGTGCAGGCACTGGGCGGCAATGTGTACCATGTCTGCCGGGGCAGCGTGCTGGAGCTGGAAGGCAAAAAGTACCTGTGTTTCGGCGGCGCGGAAAGCCCCGATCGCGAGGAACGGGAGCCGGGCGTGAACTGGTGGAAGGAAGAGATGCCCTCGGACGAGGAATACGCTTTCTGTGAGCGGAATCTGGAAGCAAATGATTACAAGGTGGATTATGTGCTGACCCACGACGCGCCAAGCAAATTTCTGGATTTTACAGCACTTGCCGTCGGCGAGACCAACCAGCTGCACGCATTTCTGGATAAGATCCTGCTGAAGCTGACCTATGAAAAATGGTTCTTCGGCTGCTACCACAAGGATGTGCAGCTCTCCACCCGGAGCCGCTGCGTGTTCTGCGATGTGGTGTGCATGGGCGAGCGGCACGCGAAATTTTCCCACAAAAAATAACAGAACGGAGAGTCTTTCGGGACTCTCCGTTCTGTATTATCAGTTCATTGCACCGGCCTTGTCGAACATCTGCTGCACCTGTGCGGCCAGCAGCGCGTGCTCCGGAGCGGCCAGCAGCGGGTCGGCAGCCAGCATGGCGGCGGCTTCGGCCTGCGCGGCGTGGAGGGTGCGGGTGTCGTTCATCAGATCGGCGATCTGCAGCGTGGGCAGGCCGTGCTGCCGGCTGCCGAAAAAGTCGCCGGGGCCGCGGGTCTCCAGGTCGTACTGCGCCACCGCAAAGCCGTCGGTGGTGCTGCACAAAAACTTCAGCCGCTTCTGCACGGCCTCGCTGGTGTTGTCGCTGACGAGGAAACACCAGCTTTCCGCCGCACCGCGTCCCACACGGCCCCGCAGCTGGTGCAGGGCGCTCAGGCCGTAGCGCTCGGCGTTCTCAATGACCATGACGCTGGCGTTGGGCACGTCCACGCCCACCTCGATGACAGTGGTGGACACCAGTGCATCCAGCCGCCCGGCCTTGAAGTCCTCCATGACGGCGGCCTTTTCCTTGGGCTTGAGCTTGCCGTGCATCAGGCCCACCCGGCGGTCGGGCAGCAGAGCCTTGGCCACGTCCTCGTAGTAGCTCTTGACGGCGGTCAGCCCGCCGTCCGGCGTGTCTTCGATGGCGGGGCAGACCAGATACACCTGACGCCCGCGGCCGATCTCCTGATCGAGAAAATGGTAGAGATCCTGCCGCTTTCTGCCGGTGATGCACCGGGTCTTGACCGGGGTGCGCCCCGGGGGCAGCTCGTCCAGAATGGAGATGTCGAGGTCGCCGTAAATCAGCAGCCCCAGCGTGCGGGGGATGGGGGTGGCGCTCATGACCAGCAGGTGGGGGTTCACGGCCTTTTCGGCCAGCATCCCGCGCTGACGCACGCCGAAGCGGTGCTGCTCGTCGATGACGGCCAGACCCAGCCGGGCAAACTCCACTCCCTCGCTGAGGATGGCGTGGGTGCCCACCACAAGGTCGGCTTCGTCGTCCCGGATGGCGGCCAGCGTGGTGCGCTTTGCGGCGGCCTTCATGCCGCCGGTCAGCAGCGCCACCTGCATCCCGAAGGGGGCAAGCATTTTGTTCAGCCCTTCGGCGTGCTGGGCGGCCAGAATTTCGGTGGGAGCCAGCAGCGCCGCCTGATATCCGGCCCGGATGCAGGCCCAGATGGCGGCAGCGGCCACCAGCGTCTTGCCGCTGCCCACGTCGCCCTGCAAAAGGCGGTTCATGGAGGTCTCGCCCGCCATGTCGGCCAGAATCTCATTCACAGCCCGGCGCTGGGCGCCGGTGGGGGCAAAGGGCAGGCCGGCCCAGAAGGGAGAAGGGTCTGCCAGCTGCATGGGCGCGCCGGTGGCGGCGGCGCCCCGGTTCTTCATGCGGCCGATGCCCAGCTGCAGCACCAGAAGCTCTTCGTAGATGAGCCGCCGCCGGGCGGCAAAGGCTTCGTCCTCGGTGGCGGGGCAGTGGATGGCGCGCACGGCGTCGGCCTTGGAGAGCAGACGGTATTTTTTGAGCATCTCCGGCGGCAGCGGGTCGGGCAGCAGCTCCGCGTGGGGCAGCAGCTGCCGCACACACTTGGCAATGGCGCTGCTGGTCAGTCCTTCGGTCTGGGGGTAGACGGCTTCAAATGGCGCTGCCGTGATCTGCTCGGCGGTGCGCACCTGCGGGTTGACCATCTGGCGGCGCAGCATCCCGCCGGTGACGATACCCTGAAAATAATATTCCTGCCCCAGCTGCAGTTTCTGGGCAGCGTAGGGGTTGTTGAACCATGTGATCTCTAAGCTGGACACGTCGTCCCCGGCGG
>OIXL01000798.1_pt1 | contig 13980 bp, 9 predicted proteins | sample 1587761 | NCBI WGS metagenome assembly OIXL01 (sample SAMN03283246) | human gut metagenome | biome: human-associated habitat; material: feces | host: Homo sapiens | place: Peru | collected 2012 | reverse complement strand
GGAGACCGATGTTTTTTTAAGAAGAATGCCGCAGCCGTATCGGACGCTTTCGGCTGCGGCATTCTTCTTAAAAAAACATCGGTCTCCTGTCCGTCTCCCGCAATAATCTCCGAGAAGAGAGTCACCGTTTCCGAGACATTTCCGCTGGGTGAGGCAAAGCCGCCCGTTGCCGATGTGCTTCGCTGCTGTGCCGCTGTGACTTCTTCGGACAGAAAGCTTATCGGCGACAAGCTTGCGGCAAAGGGTGAGCTGAAAATAAATATGCTCTATACAGCCGCTTCCGAAAACGGAAATACTCCAGAAACGATGCAGTTCAGCCTGCCGTTTTCCCAGATAATGGACATGAACGGCATTGATGAACGCTATGAGACTTATGAAAACATATCGGTCCTCAGCTGTGATATCCGTCCCCGTTCGGACGGCAGCGGCGATGCCCGTGAGGTGGAATGCGAGGTGTTGCTGCTTATCTGCTGCACCGCCGTAAAATACAATGAGCTGTCACTGGCTTCCGATGAATTTTCCACTGCCTGCGCCACGGAGCCGATAAAGCTTTCGCTTCCGCCCGTTGTCGTTGACCAGACCCGTGTGATAAGCGGCAGCGCCGAACAGCACGAGGGAAATATCGGGACGGTGTATGATGTGTGGTGCGAGGTAATGTCCTGCGATACTCTCCGTGAGGAGGACGGCAGCATTACCGCCGCTGGAAGAGCCTGCTGCTACTGTCTTGCCCAAAGCACGGGCGGCGAGCCTGTTATCTGCACGGCAGATGTTCCGTTCAGGTTCGAGGGTATCTCCTCGGGCGGACTTTCCGCCGATGCTTCTGCGGATATTTCCGCAGTGCCTGTCAGCTGTTCGTACAATCTCACCTCGGACAATTCGGTAGAGATAAAGGCGGAGCTGCGGCTCACAGGCGAGATCTGCGATTTCCGCAGGATAAATGTCCTGACATCGGTAACTGCCGACGAGGAGAATATCCCACAGTCCGATTCCGATGCCGCAGTGAAGCTGTATTTTGCATCAAAGGGCGAGGATCTTTGGGATATTGCAAAGCAGTGCCGAACCTCTCCCGAGGCTATAATGGAGGAAAACGGGCTTGATGAGTCCGTTATGCAGGAAAACGGCATGATAATCATTCCGATAATCAGATGATCGGAGAATGGAGAGTATAATGGTTAAATCGGATATTTACAGTGATATTGCACGCCGCACCGACGGCGATATATACATCGGCGTGGTGGGACCCGTCCGCACGGGAAAATCCACATTTATAAAGCGCTTTATGGAAACTCTTGTTATACCCAATATCGACAGCGACTACCGCCGTGTCCGTGCCGTTGACGAGCTGCCCCAGTCAGCCGCAGGCAGGACTATCATGACTACCGAGCCTAAGTTTATCCCCGAGGAAGCGGTGGAGGTATCGGTGGGAGATGCGGCAAAATTTAATGTTCGGCTCATCGACTGCGTAGGATATATCGTTCCCGGAGCGGTGGGATATATCGAGAATGAAGCTCCCCGAATGGTAATGACGCCGTGGTTCGATGAGGAAGTACCGTTCAATATGGCTGCCGAGGTGGGTACCCAGAAGGTCATAAACGAGCACAGCACCATAGGTCTTGTGGTGACCTCCGACGGAACTGTAACGGATATTCCCCGTGAGGAATATGCCGAGGCGGAACAGCGTGTCATAAATGAGCTGCGGGGCATAAACAAGCCCTTTGTGGTGCTTATGAACAGCACTCACCCGAAAGCGGCGGAAACAAAGCAGCTCTGTGCCGATCTCTCCGAGGAATACGGTGCGGAGGTCATGCCTGTCAGCTGCCTTGATATGACAGTGGAGGATATCGGGGAGATACTCCGTCAGGTGCTTTTCTCGTTTCCTGTCAGGGAGATAAATATTTCCATGCCGAAGTGGGTGAACACCCTTTCCCGTGACCATTGGCTGCGCTCCGAGATATACAGCGGCATAAAAAAGGCTGCCCAGAACGTACATATCGTCCGTGATGCGGAGGAGGTGGCGGAGCAGCTTTCACAGTGCGAGGATATAATCCGCAGCGAGCTGAAAAACATTGATCTGGGCAAGGGCAGTGCGGACATTGAGCTTTCGCTGCGCCCCGAGCTTTTCTACCGCATTCTGGGAGAGGCAACGGGCATTGATATAAAGTCGGAAAGCGACCTTATGCCGCTGCTGAAAGAGCTTATCGGCATAAAGAACCGCTATGCGAGAATAGAGAATGCACTGAATGAGGTGGAGGCAACGGGCTACGGAATAGTCATGCCGACTATCGACGAGCTTTCGCTGGAGGAGCCCGAGATCGTCCGTCAGGGCGGAAAATACGGCGTCCGTCTCCGTGCCAGCGCACCGTCCATACATCTTATGAAAGCGGATATCATCACAGAGGTAAGTCCCATAGTCGGCTCCGAAAAACAGTCGGAGGAGTTGGTGATGTATATGATGAAGGAATTCGAGGAAAATCCCAAGAAGATATGGGAGAGCAACATCTTCGGAAAATCACTGCATGAGCTTGTGAACGAGGGGCTGCACAACAAGCTGTACCGTATGCCCACGGACGCAAGAATGAAGCTCCAGGAAACCCTTGAGAGAATAATCAACGAAGGCTGCGGCGGACTTATCTGCTTTATACTTTAATAATGAAAATGAAGCTGTGCAAAATGCAATTTTTGATTTGCACGGCTTCATTTTTGCTTTTGATAAAGACGGCATATATTATATTCTGTCCGCATCGGCGGCTTATTGGTCAATATACACAACCAAACGGAAATATTATTTATAATCAATCATAACAATATATTCATATATCGGCATGAGAATATGAAAATATGACGGATAAATCTGATTACATTGCAAAAACAGGGCTATTTGTTGTATAAAATGGTCAACTATATAATATTTTGCAGGAATTATATTGGATAATTGCATAAATTTTCAAAAAAGCTGTTGACAAATGCAACTGACAAGTATATAATATGAAACATAAGATACAGCAAAGGCGCTGAGATGAATTTACATACTTAATAAAAAAGTATGTAAGCTTATCTTTGCGCCTTTTTTGTTCTGCAAAGCAATATTGAATTTTCAGGAGTTCGATGTTGCAAAAAAATACGATGACGTGTAAACGTCAGAGGGGAGATGTCCGAGGAGAAAAATTCTTCGGGCTGCGGGTTTTGTTTTTCGGCTGCCGCTTCATTTGCTGCGCAAAACACAAAACCAAGAAAGGAAAGGTGGAAAAAATGGATAATAACATCATCCAGACGATCAATGACGCCGTCACAAGCGATGTATTCGGGATATGGTTCCTGATCGGTGCGTCATACGTGTTCTTCATGCAGGCAGGCTTTGCAATGGTTGAAACAGGCTTCACCCGTGCAAAGAACGCAGGCAACATCATAATGAAAAACCTGATGGACTTCTGTATCGGTACGGTTGTTTTCGTGCTTATCGGTTTCTCGCTTCTTTTCGGCGATGATATCGGCGGCTTCATCGGCAAGCCTTCATTCGATATCTTCACAAACTATCAGAATTTTGACTGGTCCAATTTCGTATTCAACCTTGTGTTCTGCGCAACAACAGCGACTATCGTTTCGGGCGCTATGGCAGAACGTGTAAAGTTCAGCTCCTACTGCATTTATTCGGCTATCATCTCAATGGTCGTTTATCCCATTGAAGCTCACTGGATCTGGGGCGGCGGCTGGCTCGCACAGCTTGGCTTCCACGATTTCGCAGGCTCCTGCGCAATTCACATGGTAGGCGGTATCGCAGCTATCATCGGCGCAGCAATGCTTGGTCCCAGAATCGGCAAATATGACAAGGACGGCAAGCCCAAGGCTATCCCCGGTCACTCACTTACGATCGGCGCTCTCGGCTGCTTTATCCTCTGGTTCGGCTGGTACGGATTCAACGGTGCGGCAGCAACCTCGGGTCCTCAGCTCGGTTCTATCTTCGTTGCAACAACAGTTGCTCCCGCTATCGCAACAGTTACCTGCATGATCTTCACATGGGTAAAATACGGCAAGCCCGATGTTTCCATGTGTCTCAATGCTTCACTTGCAGGTCTTGTAGGTGTTACGGCTTCCTGCGATGTTGTTGATGTTACAGGCGCATCGGTTATCGGTATCGTTTCGGGACTTCTCGTATGCTTCGGCGTATGGCTCCTCGATTACAAGCTCAAGATAGATGACCCTGTCGGCGCAGTTGCAGTACATATGATGAACGGCATCTGGGGTACAATCGCAGTTGGTCTTTTCGCAACAACAACAGTTCCCGGCAATGACACATACAACGGACTTTTCTACGGCGGCGGATTTGATCTTCTCGGCAAACAGCTTCTCGGCTTCATCTCTGTTGCATCATGGGCAGCTGTATGTATGTTCATCGTATTCTTCGTAATGAAAAAGACAGTCGGTCTCAGACCTTCCGCAGCAGAAGAGATCGCAGGTATGGACGTTGCAGAGCACGGTCTTGCTTCCGCTTATGCAGACTTCATGCCCGTAAGCGTTCCCGCTATGACAGCAGACGAGCTGAAAATGGCTAACGAAATGGGCGAGATCCCCGCAGAGCTTACAGTTCCCGTTAAGTACACTGAAAAGGCTGCCAAGGCAGACACAGAGTCCGCAGACGGCACAAAGTACAGCAAGGTTTCAATCATCTGCCGTCAGGGCAAGTTCGATACACTCAAGCACGCACTCTCCGAGATAGGCGTTACAGGCTTCACAGTAACAAATATCCTCGGCTGCGGCACACAGAAGGGCGCAAGCGAATATTACAGAGGCGCTCCCGTTGAAGCAACGCTTCTTCCCAAGATCAAGGTCGAAGTTGTTGTATGCAAGGTTCCCGTAAGCACAGTTATCGAAGCTACAAGACGTGCCCTTTATTCGGGTCACATCGGCGACGGAAAGATATTCGTTTACGATGTTGAAAATGTCGTCAAGGTACGGACAGGCGAAGAGGGTTACGACGCCTTCCAGGATTCCGAAGGCTGATTATAACTAAAGCATAAACAATTTCACTTGCCATTGGGGGATAACAGCTTCCCCGAATATACTCCATAAAACACATGAAAAGCTCATGCATTGACCGTGCGGGAGCTTTTCGTATCTGCAAAAAAAGTACCGCATAAGCTGTATGCGGTACTTCTTTTATATTGAAAAATATTGATTATTCGGCTATGGGGTGGGAATCAAGCCACTTTTCGGCTGCCTCTGCGACCTTGCGCAGAGCTTCGTCGCCGAAGGGAGAATCGAATCCAGCGACTGCGATAAGCTGGCTGTATGTCTTTGTTCCGCCGCAGTTCACAAGCTTCAGATATCTCTGCCATGCATCGGCATAATCCTCCTGCATCAGTGCCCAGAATTGCAGTGAAGCTGTCTGTGCAAGGCAGTAGTCGATATAGTAGAACGGATTTTCATAAATGTGGATCTGGCGCTGCCATGCACGTCCCTCACCGTAGAAAGGCGAACCGTCAAGATCTATCCACGGCATATATATCGCAGTGAGTCTGCGCCATTCGGCGTTGCGCTCCTCGGGAGTAAGTTTGGGATTTTCGTACACGATATGCTGGAAGTGGTCTACCATTGTGCCGTAGGGAATGAATTTCAGAGCCGCACCCAAGTGCTGGAAACGGTATTTGTCCGCATCGTCGCCGAAGAAATCCTCCGCCCATTTCCATGCGAAAAATTCCATTGACATTGAGTGTATCTCGCAGGATTCCATTGTGGGGCTGCGGTTGTCGGAGGGGTAGATATTGCGTGCGGTATAGCCTGCAAAGGCATGACCTGCCTCGTGGGTTATAACCTCAACATCTCCCGCTGTGCCGTTGAAGTTTGCGAAGATAAATTCCGCCTTGTAATCGGGGATATCGGTGCAGTAGCCGCCTGCGGCTTTGCCCTTGCGGCTGAGAACGTCCATAAGCTCATTGTCGTACATGAAGTTGATAAATTCCGCAGTTTCGGGGGAAAGCTCCGTATAAAACTTCTTTCCTGCGGCAAGGGTATCTTCCGCCGTGCCCTTTGGAACGGGATTTCCCGAACGGAAATTAAGGGGAGTGTCGCTGTATTTCAGAGGATATGCAACGCCTGTGCGCTTTGCCTGTTCACGGTATATTCTGTCCGCAACGGGAACGCAGTATTTCACAACGGCACTGCGGAATTTTTCCACGTCCTCCTTGGTATAGTCATTGCGCATCATATTATAGTAGCCCAGAGTTACATAGTTCTCATATCCCATTTTCCGTGCCATTTTATCTCGGAGAGCGGTGAGCTTATCGAAAATATCGTCCAGCTCGGCTTCCTTGCTCTTATAGAATGCGCTTTCCGCTGCCCATGCGCCGTGGCGGATATCATCATCGCAGGACTGCTTATAGGGCGTCAGCTGTGAGAGCGTCAGAGTTTCGCCGTTGAACGGTATCTGAGCGGAGGCTATCAGCTTCTGATAATCGGCGGTAAGCTTATTTTCCTCCTGCATCTCGGGGATTATCTCGGGAGAAAATGCTTTCAGGGAGATATCAATATTTTTGAACATAAGGCTGCCGAAGATCTTTTCCAGCTCGGGACGGAATCTGCTTTCGGCAAGCGCTCTGCTTACATTCTGTGCGCAGTCGGTATAGATCGGACCCTGCTCATTGAAAAACTCGTTTTCCTCATCATAGAACTTATCGGTCGTATCTATTGAGTGACGGATCATTGTAAGGGTGAACATTGTATAATATCTGTCTGCCGCCTTACTGAATTTATCATATGCTTCCTTTGCCTGTTCTGCGTTTTCCGCTTCGGCAAGGCTTTTTACGGCTTCTTCCGAAGCCGCTTTCAGCGCTTCCATATCGGGGCGCTCGTATTTCATTTCGGAAAATTTCATATGCATTTCCTTTCTTTATTTTAATAGTGAGCTTGTGCTAACGATATTTATTATACCATATTTATTGTTTATAATCAATCGGTTATCGGAAAAAGATTTTGTTGATATTGCAGCCTCGCAATGCTTACGCATTTCTCGCAGCAAGGGGAGTTTCGCCCTCTGGCGGATATGTTCTCCTAACGGAGAACCGACCACGGGCGCTGCCCTTTGGATTCCTGCAAGCTTTAAAAAGCTTGACCAAACTTTTTATACCTATGTTACTTCTGCGTTATTTTCCCTTTATCCTCTTACTATACTGATATGCGGCCTGTTCCGTTTTATTATCTCCGAACTCATAATAAACCCTATCCTTTATCGGATCTGGCAGATACTGCTGTTCAACATAATGATTCGGATAATCATGCGGATAAAGATAATGCTGTCCCTTTACCTCCGCACCCTCACCGTCGCAATGCTTATTCTGGAGATGTCTCGGGAAATCGCCGTACTCAACATTTTTCAGGTCGCTCATTGCCGCCGCTATCGCCTTATATCCCGAATTGGACTTTGGCGAGGTGGCAAGAAGTATGACCGCATCGGCAAGCGGTATCCGTGCTTCGGGAAGTCCCAGCTGCATAGCACTGTCAACGCAGGCCTTGACTATCGGTATCGCCTGCGGATACGCAAGTCCGATATCCTCTGCGGCGATCACCAGCAGTCGGCGCGAAAGCGAGATGATATCTCCCGCTTCGATAAGTCTTGCCGCATAATGCAGAGCCGCATTTTCGTCCGAGCCTCTTATCGACTTTTGCAGAGCCGAAAGGATATCATAATGAAAATCACCGTCACGGTCATAATGCATATTGCTCCGCTGGGTAAGCTCCTTTGCTTCTTCAAGAGTGACTTTGATCTGTTCGCCGTCATTTTCCGCACCCAGCACGCAAAGCTCGGCGGTGCTTACGGATTTTCTCACATCTCCGCCGCAGCCCCTTGCGATATATTCGGCTGCGCCCTTTTCCACCTTGACCTTTACGCCGATATCCTCCGCCAGCAGACGGAAAGCCCTGTTCACCGCAGGAACAACATCTTCCGCAGTTACGGGCTTGAATTCAAACACCGCGCATCGGCTGAGTATGGCGTTGTATATATAAAAGTATGGATTTTCCGTGGTAGATGCGATAAGGGTTATCTGTCCGTTCTCGATATATTCCAGCAGTGACTGCTGCTGTTTTTTATTGAGATACTGTATCTCGTCAAGATAGAGCAGAACGCCGTTGCAGCCGTCAAGGGTGGCGGTGTCTGCGATAACGTCCTTTATATCGCTTATGGAAGCGCTTGTGCCGTTGAGCTTATGCAGCCGCATTCCGCTGTTCCGGGCGATTATCCGTGCAACGGTGGTTTTTCCGACGCCCGAAGCGCCGTAGAATATCATGTTGGGGATATTTCCGCTGTCGATTATTCTGCGCAGGGGCTTTCCCTCCGCAAGGATATGCTGCTGTCCGACCACCTCGTCAAGGCTTTGGGGACGTATCCTGTCCGCAAGCGGTGATGTCATTTATTATCATTCCTTTTTTATTTGGGTTATGCAGGCTATCTTTTCACATTATAATAGAAGCTGTCCGCAGCCTTGCGGTCCTTTCCCGTGAAGATAGCCTTTGTGAGACTGCGGTTTTTGATAAGATACCAGTCCCCGAAGGTGTCAAATTTTCTGCTTGAAGTTATAATATAAGATCTTTTCAGCACACCGTATTTTTTGCCGCAGCTGTCTCCCAGCTGTTTGAGCCGTATGGCAAAATCCATATCCTCAAGGCTCACGAGGCTTTCATCGAAGCCTCCCAGCTTTTCAAAATCACTGCGGAGACACCAGAACATTCCGCCCATAAGTGCGGCTTTGTGCTTTTTCATTATCGGGATAAGATTAATTGCCACATATGCGGCACTGAAAAATATCCCCACGGACATTCTGTCGAACCTTGCCCGTGTTCCTCCGCCGATGTATTTTCCCGATGCAAGCATGGAATATATCTCTTTCAAAGAATTTTTCGTCATAATGCTGTCGGCGTCGATAGTCACAAGTATTTTTCCTTTGGCAAGCCTTGCGGCGGCATTCCGAACGCCGCTTATGGTATTTTCGGAATTTTCGCATACCTCTGCGCCTAAGCTTCGGGAGACCGAAGCGGTATTGTCCGTACAGCGGTTTGCGGAAACTATCACCTGAACAGCCCCTTTCGGAAAAGAAGCTGCCGCCGCATTTGCCGCTTCAAGGCATTTTCCTATGTATTTTTCTTCATTGTGCGCAGGGATAATTACCGAGAAAAGAGGATATTTCATCTTTGGCTCACATCCTTGTCTGTAAGAACCTGTCTTCATAAGCATATGCACACGTCTTTTCGGCAAATTTTGCTGCATACTGCGTTAAAAATCCTTGCCGTGCGGCAGCACGCCTGCGGATCTTTGCCTTGTCTGCAACAAAATTATGCTCGAAAATCCGCATACATTTCTTATGAAGGCAGGTTCTAATATTTCTGCCGAAAACATAATAATAGTATATGTTATTTTCTCCCTTTTGTCAAGGCACGAAAAAAGGCGGAAGCACACGAAAATGCACTTCCGTCCTATAAAATGGGCTTATTCAAATACCCATTCCACTTTGTATTCTGCACCCGTAGCCTTGCCTATCTGGCTGATATAGTTGTCTATAAGCTTTTGGGCACGTTCCTGAGCGCTGTTCATAAGATTGCTGTTGTTTTCAAATTCGGATTTTATCTGCTCCTGGGCGGTGCTTATTGCCTTGGTCTGATCGTCGGCGGTTATCGGATTCTTTTGAATAAAATTATCCGAGCTTATAACATATGAATCCTCGCTGTATGATTCCTGATCCACGGAAATGCTTAGTATTTTTGCTTTCGGAACAGTGATTGTGATGATGTTCCCGTCGGTGATGTCCATTTTCAGCTCTGACATATCAATGCCGATCTTGGCTGTTCCGCTGTATTCTATCCAGAAATCCCTTTGCTTTTCGCCGAGATGCGATAATCCCGTGCCGGGCTCCTTGGTGCTTTTGGCAACATTGTTGTAGCAGCATTCAAGCGTTGCAAGCTCGCATATGCTTCTTATCTGTGTGATCTCGGGCTTTATGGTCGGAGTAACTGTTTCTTCCGTAACTGCTGTTGTTTCCGCCGATGTTTCCGTAACGGTTGTCAGTTCGGCATTGACCTGCTGTGCCTCGGCATTATCGGAACAGCCCGAAAATGCAAGCATCGCCGTCAGTATAAGGACAAAATAATGTTTCTTTTTCATAAGCCGTCCCTCACTTTATTTCGATATCGTATTCGCCCAGCTGTTCGATCCACGGCTTCAGCAGTGCTTCAACGGCAGAATGGGCATTTTCCTTGGCGGATTCCAGAATGTCATGATTTTCTGCCGCCTTTGCTTTCAGATCATCGCACGCCAGTGAATAGGCTTCGCTTGCAACGGTTTCCGTATTGAGCTTTTTGTCCTCGAAAATATATTTAAGAGAGCCTGCATCGACGGTGATATCGGTTATTTCCGCTTCGGGGAGCGATACTGTGATATGCTTTTTCTCATCATCTATGTCAATGTCTATCTTTGAAAAATCTATTCCCGCTTTTATCGTGCCGTTATAGCTTACCGCATATCCGAAATCCTTGTTTTTCTTTTCGGTGGGTATTTTTACAATGGAATTGTATGTATAATCAACGGTGGATATCTGACTAAGATCAAGCACCTCACGGAGCGTTCCCTCGGAAACCGTCTCGACCTTTCCCTCCTCGCCGATGATCTTTTCCTCGACGACTTCCGATACAACATTTGCTATTGTTTCGGTGACAGGCTCGGATTGTTTATTCCTAATGAAAATCACTGCCGCCGCAGCTACAATAAGCACAACTGCAAGGCATACCGCTATTATTATTTTCTTTTTCATTTTTACGTTCCTCTTCAAATGTATTGCGCATGGGCTGTAATATACTGTTATTATAATACAATTTGCGGAAAAATGCAATATGCTTTTTGGTGAACAATAAAAAAGGTCGGAAATGCATTTAAAATGCACTTCCGACCTTATATTTATGTTTAAAAATGTTTCAGAGAAACATTTTTAAGGGGGAGTTTCGCACTCTGGCGGATATGTTCTCCTGACGGAGAACCGACCAAGGGCTCCGCCCTATGGAACCTGCACTCTCCGCAGGAGAGTATAGCCTTCTAAAAAGGCTTGACCTAAACTTTATACTATGTTCAATACTATTTTACCGGATATTATTCATAAAGAGGGTGCTTTTCACAAATAGCATTTACGCCCTCACGGATCTGATCTGCCTTATTCTCAAAGTCTGTTGCTGTGAGATACATGAACTCTGCGATCTTCTCCATATCCGTTGTATCAAGTCCTCTTGTTGTAACTGCGGGAGTACCTACTCTGATACCGCTTGTTACAAAAGGCTTCTCGGGGTCATTGGGGATAGCATTCTTATTGACTGTGATATAAACCTCATCAAGACGATGCTCAAACTCCTTGCCTGTCAGGGAGAAAGGACGGAGATCAACCAGCATAAGGTGGTTATCGGTGCCGCCCGAAACAAGGTCAAAGCCTCTGTCCAGCAGACCCTTTGCAAGTGCCTGTGCATTCTCAACGATCTTCCTGCCGTATTCCTTGAACTCGGGCTTGAGAGCCTCGCCGAAGCATACAGCCTTTGCGGCGATGATATGCATAAGAGGACCGCCCTGTGTGCCGGGGAAGATAGCCTTATTGATCTTCTTTGCAAGCTCCTCGTCATTTGTGAGGATAAGACCGCCTCTGGGGCCTCTCAGTGTCTTATGAGTCGTTGTTGTTGTGATATCCGCATAGGGAACGGGAGAGGGGTGAACGCCTGCTGCTACCAGGCCTGCGATATGCGCCATATCGACCATGAGAAGAGCGCCTACGCCGTGTGCGATCTCTGCAAGTCTGGGGAAGTCGATGATCCTGGGATATGCGGAAGCGCCTGCTACGATGAGCTTGGGCTTGCATTCCTTAGCCATTGCCTCTACCTTGTCATAGTCGATAGTCTCGTCATCGCCCAGACCGTAGGAAACGAAGTTGAAGTATTTGCCCGAAAGATTTACGGGAGAACCGTGTGTAAGATGACCGCCGTGAGCAAGGCTCATGCCCATAACGGTATCGCCGGGTTCAAGAAGAGCAAAGTAAACGGCTGTGTTTGCCTGTGCGCCCGAATGAGGCTGAACGTTTGCAAACTTTGCGCCGAAAAGCTCCTTTGCACGCTCGATAGCGATATTCTCAACGATATCAACATACTGGCAGCCGCCGTAATATCTCTTTGCAGGGTAACCCTCTGCGTATTTGTTTGTAAGAACAGAGCCCATTGCAGCCATAACTGCGGGGGAAACGATATTTTCGCTTGCGATAAGCTCAAGGTTTCTGCGCTGTCTGCCCAGCTCCAGATTCATTGCGTCTCCGACTTCCTTATCGGCAGCGGTAACAAAGCCGATAGTATCCATTATATCTCCGTACATGATAAAGAATCTCCTTTACAAGAATTTTTCACGGATAAACCATTTTCATTATACACTGTTTCGGCGGCAATTTCAACTGTTTTCTCAAAAAAATTTGCATGGCGCAGATATTTGTATGCTTTGCATGGGTCTGCGGCAGGGTATTTTCCGCAGGTTTCGGATCAAACGTTTTCGTGCGCCTTTTTACGTTGTTTTTTCTTGACAAATCGTAGTAAATGGTGTATTATATTTATGACGTTAGCGACAGCTAACACAAATGAGAGAAAAGATATGAAAAATGGAGGGCACTATGAAAAAGGTACATTTTGAGCCTGAAACAGACGGCTTTTACGGTGCATACTGGGACTGCGGAAAAAACAGCGATGCGGCAATTATTGCCATGCTGGGCGATGATGCGGAGGATTATATGGCAAAGTGCGCCGTTAAATGGCTGCACGGCTACGGAATAAACGTTATGACAATGTCTCCCGCAAGAAAGGATTACAGTCACCACAACTATCCGATAGAAAGAATAGGCAGCGCCATTGAGGAGCTTAAAAGGCGCGGCAATAAAAAAATAGGCATAACGGGCGCTTCCACAACGGGAATGCTGTCGCTTGCTGCGGCTTCGTTTTACAGCGATATCACCCTGACCATGGCATTTACTCCCAGCGATTTTATCTGGCAGGGCTTTATGCAGGGCAAAAAGGACGGCTGCGGTGAATGGCCTGTTGAGGGTGAATCTACTATATCAAAGGACGGAAAGCCTCTGCCCTATATGCCATTTGTTTATCAGCACCCCGATTACTGGAATAAAATTCAGGAATCCACAAAAGGCTCGGGCAATTTCCTCTGTTCAAGAGTTATATTCGATGATTCCGAAGCGGCAGGTCTGCTGACGGAAGAGGCTATGATAAAGGTAGAGAACATTAAAGGAAAGCTTCTGCTTGTGGGAGCAGATGATGATACCCTTTGGGACACGGGAAAATACATAAGACGTATGGACGCACGCCTGAAAAGCAAGCCCCACGAATGCAGCTATGAGGTGATGCTGTACAAATATGGCACTCACTTTATCTTCCCCGAATCGCTGCTGAAAAAGATTGCTTCCTTTGCCTCCGAGCCGTTTATGAAAATAATGTTCCGCTCCGAAAAGGAACACCCCGAAGAATGCAAAAAGACCCGTAAGGACATTGATGCCAAGGTTGACAGAGTACTTAGGGAATGGAAGTAATGGCTTTGCGGCTTTTATGAAATTTATGTAATATCCCGCTGCATTTATTGACTTTTTCCTCCGCAGATGATATAATAAGTTGAAATGATTTGAAATTGCCTGCGAAGAATATCGCAGATCTGAAAGGATTGGATATAAAATTATGGGAAAAGCTCTTATTATCGGCTGCGGCGGAGTTGCAAGCGTTGTTATCCACAAGTGCTGCCAGAATTCCGAGGTTTTTGAAGAAATAATGATCGCATCACGCACAAAGTCCAAGTGCGACGCAATCAAGGCAAAGCTGGACGGCGGAAAGACCAAGATCCGTACGGCACAGGTAGATGCCGACAAGGTTGAGGAGCTTGTTGCACTTATGAAGGATTTCAAGCCCGACATCTGCATCAATGTT
>OIXL01000797.1_pt1 | contig 13984 bp, 9 predicted proteins | sample 1587761 | NCBI WGS metagenome assembly OIXL01 (sample SAMN03283246) | human gut metagenome | biome: human-associated habitat; material: feces | host: Homo sapiens | place: Peru | collected 2012 | reverse complement strand
CCGCGGTACCGATGCCATCGTGATCTGCGGAACCACCGGCGAGTGCTCCACCATGACCGACGAAGAGCAGCTGGCTGCAATCAAGTACACAGTGGACGTTGTGAACCACCGTGTGCCTGTGATTGCAGGCGCCGGCTCCAACGATACCGACCACGGCTGCGCACTGGCTGCAAAGTCTGCCGAGTGCGGCGCCGATGCTCTGCTGATGGTCACGCCGTACTACAACAAGACCTCTCAGGCCGGTCTTGTGGCGCACTTTACCGCCATGGCCGAAGCCGGCGGCATCCCGGTGATCGTGTACAATGTGCCTTCCCGCACCGGCCTGAACATTGCGCCGGAGACGGCTCTGGAGCTGAGCAAACATCCGCTGATCAACGGCATCAAGGAAGCTTCCGGCAATATTTCGCAGGTAGCCAAAATCGCACAGCTGTGCGGCGATGAGCTGAATATCTACTCCGGCAACGATGACCAGGTGGTTCCCCTGCTGGCTCTGGGCGGCAAGGGCGTGATCAGCGTGGTTTCCAATGTCAAACCGGAGCTGGTGCACAACTGCTGCAAGGCATTCTTTGACGGCGACACCGCCAAGGCGCGCGAGCTGCAGCTGGAGATGCTGCCGCTGGCCGATGCCCTGTTCTGCGAAGTGAACCCCATCCCGGTGAAGTATGCCATGAACGTGCTTGGCTGGGAGGCCGGTGAGTGCCGTCTGCCTCTGGTAGAGCCGAGCGAGGCACACAAAGAGTATATTGAAAAGGCCCTGCAGGAAGCAGGTCTGATTCAGGAATGATCCATCGCAAAATGCCCGGCGGCTCCTGTCCGGGCATTTTGCCGTATACGCCGCACTGAACTGCGGCAGGAAAGGGTAAAACTATGACGGAAATTGTGATTCAGGGTATCGGCGGCCGGATGGGTCATGTTCTGTGTGATTTGATCGCACAGCGCGAGGACTGCCGTGTCATTGCCGGTATTGACGTGAAAGGCGGCGAGCAGAGCGGCATCCCGGTTTATGACAGCCTGGAAAAGCTGGAGGGCAAAGGCGATGTGATCATCGATTTCAGCTCCCCCGCTGCGGTGGAAAAGGCCCTGCCCTACTGCGAAGCGCACAAGCTGCCCATCGTGGTCTGCACCACCGGCCTGTCCGAAGAGCTGCAGCTGAAGGTCGTGCAGCTGTCCCGCACCGTTCCCGTGTTCAAAAGCGCCAACATGTCTATGGGCATCAATGTGCTGTCTGAGCTGTGCAAGCGTGCTTCGGCCATTCTTGGCGTAAACTACGACATCGAGATCGTCGAGCAGCACCACCACAATAAGCTGGATGCTCCCAGCGGAACGGCTCTGATGCTGGCCGATGCCATCAACGAGCAGAACAACGGCGAGTATCACTATGTATACGACCGTTCCTCTGTCCGCCAGAAGCGCGACCCGAAGGAAATCGGCATCAGCTCTGTGCGCGGCGGCAGCATCGTGGGCGACCATGAAGTGCTGTTCTGCGGCCCGGATGAGGTGATTACCCTCAAGCATACCGCATATTCCCGTAATATTTTTGCGAACGGTGCGATCAATGCTGCGGTCTATCTGGCAAATAAAGAGCCTGGCCTGTATAACATGGGCGACCTGATCGCGGCGCTCTGAGCTGTAAAACCGGCCTGCGTTGTTGAAAGATGTGGATCATATGAGCAAGCATGAAGCCCCGCGCAGACGCCGTTCCGCTGCAAAGCGGCGGGCGCGGACACAATACCTCTGGACAGCGGTCTCCGTACTGGTTCTGGCACTCCTGTGTCTGGCCTGCCTTCCAAAGTTTTTACCGGGCGGTTCAGTCCCGGTTGCAGGGGCGGACTCCTCATCGGAACCCGTATCCGGGGCGGCGCCTGCAGAGTCCGAACCGGCAGAGCCGGAGAAGGAACCGGAGCCTGTTGTTCAAATCGTCCGTTTTTCTGCAACAGGGGATGATCTGATCCATTCTCCCATCTACAAGCAGGCAAAGCGCCGGGCATCCGGGTCGGAGGCATACAGTTTTGACTACTGCTACGAACACATCGCGCCGTTCTATGCCCAGCAGGACGTCAACTGGATCAATCAGGAAACGCTGTGCAATGATGAGATCGATCCGTCCTCCTATCCGAGTTTTTCTACCCCGGGAGACTGTGCCCGGGCGCTTTACCGGGCAGGAGTAAGAGTGTTCAGTCTTTCCAACAATCACACCTATGACAAAGGTGCAGCTGGTATCACAGCGACACTCCGTTTCTGGGAGAGCATGCCGGAGGATGTTGTAACAACGGGCCTGTGGCGCGGGACGAATGATTACAGCCGCATCCCGATGCAGACAATCAATGGCGTCACGATTGCATACCTCTCGTATACGGAGCACACCAACGGCATTCCGCAGAGCAGTGCTATGACGGCAAATGTGATCTACACCAGCCAGACCGATGTGATCGAGCAGCAGGTGCGTGCGGCAAAACAGGCAGCGGATTTTGTGGTGGTCGGCGTCCACTGGGGCGTGGAGAACAGTCACGCCATCACGGACTCTCAGCGGCAGCTTGCTCAGCAGCTGGCCGACTGGGGCGCAGATCTGATCGTGGGTACCCATCCGCACGTGCTGCAGGATGCACAGTGGCTGACTGCGCAGGACGGCCGGCAGGTCTTTACGGCTTATTCGCTGGGCAACTTTATCAGCACGCAGAATAAGCCCGATCAGCTTGTCGGAGCAATCCTGACCGCACAGTTCCAGAAAACGACGAATCCGGACGGAACAGTCCGGACTGCGGTTCTGATGCCGGAGCTTCACCCGACTGTCACGCACTATGATGCGGGAAAATCCAATGTGCGAACCTACCTTTTGTGTGATTATACACAGGAGTTAGCTCGGCAGCACGGTGTACGGGCGGAATATTCCAATTTCAGCCTTGACACCGCCTGGGAAATCGCGCAAAATAATATCAGCGCAGACTTTTTAGCGCTTACATAAACCGTGGGATCGAAGAGTGATGCCTGCAAGGCAGGCAGGATGGAGGGTTTTTATGCACGGAGTATCCAAAATCAATATTGAACCGAGCCTGATGATGATCAGCGTGCAGGATGTGGAGTTCAAGGGCAACAGTTTGGCTCGTTATCTGCAGATCTTTGCAGACAATGGCGTTGTGGTGGACATGATCAGTCAGAGCGCCCCGCATGGTATGACCATTGACTTCAGCTTTACGGCATCCGCCAGTGATCTGCCGCTGGTGATGAAGGCGATTTCTGCCGCAAATCTGGACAAAGACGTGAAAACTCCTCCTCTGATCAGCGTCGGCTATTCCAAGCTGAACCTTTTCGGTGAAGAGATGGTCACCAGCTGCGGTGTTGCCGCCCGTGCTCTGAATGCCCTTGCCATGGCAGGCATTGAAGTTTTGCTGATTACAACCAGTGATTTGGATATTTCCCTGCTGGTTCACGCCGAAAACGAAGATGCCGCCTATGAGGCCCTGAAAAAGGCATATGAGCTGTGATGCTCCTGAGCTGAGCTGAACTGAAAAAACCGGCGCACCGTCCCAAAAGCGGTGCGCCGGTTTTTATATAAAAGCTATCGGGCAGGATATTACAGGATGCTGATGCGTCCTGCGCCGTAGGGGTTCTCGTAATCCAGCAGATAGCCCGGGTAATCTGCCAGCGGACTATTTGCCGTGGACAGGTGCGGCAGACCTTCGCCGTCCACACCGCTGAAGCTCATGGCGTAGGTGGACATGACGAGGTAATCCTCAGACACATAGTCCTTGATCAGCTCGGCACCGTCAAACATGGCAAAGCCGTCGCCCAGATTGCGCAGGGTGTAGTTCATGCCGGCAAGCGCATAAGTTTTTGCCGGGTCGAGCGGCACATAGGTGCCGGATGTCTTATCATAGATCTTCACGTTCTGCACACGGGGCGTTCCGGCCGCGCTGCCGATCCAGATGTTTTTGTCATCGGTCTGCACTGTGTTGGGAATGTCAGTGTGGATCTCGTAAGTTGCGCCTGCCACCTGCAGGAAACCGCCGTTTTCCTTGCCTTCTGCACCGGCAAAACGGGCTGCAAACTCCAGCGCGTCCTGAATCTGCTTGCCGGTAACGGACATCAGACAGGCCACGTTACCGAAGGGACTGACCTGTTTGCAGGTCTTGAAGGTCCAGTAACCGGCTTCTTCATCTGCGCGGATGCCGCCGCCGTTCATGATGGCCACATCGCAGTGCAGCTGCTCGATCTCATTAAAGTAGGTATAAATGCCATCGGCCACGAAGTCGCCGAGGTTCGTCTCTGCCGAGCGGATGCGGCGGTTACCGGTTGCCGGATCGGTGATGTAGAACTTGGTATCCGCCACCGCGATCTTTTCACCCAGCATATCATCTACCGTATTCACCCATGCAGCCTGGATCTCAGCTGCAGCGGTATCCACGCCGTCGTAGGACGAGACCAGTTTTGCAGTGATGGAGCCGTCCGCCTTGAGAGTCATCTCACCGACATTGGCAAAGTAGGAGCCGGTCTGGGTCAGAGCCACAGCCTTGCCGGACAGATCCTTTACCCATTCGCACTCCATGACCGTGTGAGAATGGCCGTCGATGAACGCATCAAAGCCCGAGGTATGCTCGATAACTTCCCTGCTGGTCCACGGCGAAGAGGACGAGTCAACGCCCAGATGGCCCAGGCCGATGACATAATCCGCAAGCACTTTTGCCTTGTCGATGGACTGCTGCACAGCTTTATACAGCTTCTGGCCGTCATCACCGCCGAGAATATCATAAATGTAAAACTTCTGGCTCGGGTCCATGAAGTATGCCGGGGTGGATTTGGTAAAGGTCTCGGGCGTGGTTACACCGACCAGCGCGATCGTCCGCCCGCCGAGACGGAAATACTTCACGTCCGGCAGAACGCGGGTGCCCAGCGGCTCATACACCCAGTTGCAGGACAGATACGGATAATCGGCTTCCTTCATGGCGGCCCGGGCGCGGTCCATGCCGTAATCAAACTCATGGTTGCCGGGAGTTGCTGCATCGTAACCGGCGGCGTTCATCAGCTGAATGATGGATGCGCCCTCGTCCATGGAGCCGTAAGCAGTGCCCTGAATATGGTCGCCCGCATCCACCAGAAGAACATTCTTCCCTGCATCCTGATAGCTCTTTTTCAGCGCAGCGATGGCCGCATAGGTCAGCTCCGGGCTTTTCTTGTCGATGTAGGTGTGGACATCATTGGTGTAGAGGATCGTGATATCCTCAAAATTGCCGATGCATGCCGACGCAGCAGGGGCGCCCAGACTGATGGCAGCTGCGGCGGTAGTAACACCGGCAGCTTTCAGAAAATTGCGGCGGGAGATGAGCTGTTTCATGATAAAAAACGACCTCCTCTTGTTGCTTTCGTATTCCTGCCGGGGCGGACTTGTGCACCCGGCATCCATTGTGTCAAGCATACCACAGAACCCGCCGCAGAACAAGTAGCTGCCCAATGATTTGTTCAGACTGAAATGTTTTTCGCTGCTTTTTTGTGCAACCCTTCTGTTTTTTGAGGAAAGTAAAAAATCATCCCTGCAGCTGTCTCAGCATACAGGGATGATCTTCATATGGGGGATCCCGGCTCAGAAGCCGGAGAACTCAGTTTCAGATAGCGTTATATTCCTTGAGCAGTTTCTCAATATCGGTGCCCTCGATCTTCTTCAGGGCTTCCTTCATGGCGAGACGCGGAATGAGCGGCAGATCCATGTCGGTGATCTTTTTGCCGTCGCGCAGCTTGACCGTTGCATTCAGCAGGTCACGCACATCGTAGGTGCTGCCCCAGACTTCCGGCACACCGCGGTCGATGTTCAGCAGGGTGTAAACGGCTTCCATACCGGTGCGCATGGAATATTCGGTGGTGAAGATGGTGTCGCGCTCGGTCTCGGCAAACTGGCCGATGAAGGCAAAGTTGACAGCGCCTGCCGGCACGATGTCGGGGCGGTCGCCCATGGCACGGGGCATGAAGAAGGCGTCGATATAAGGCATCATGACCGGAACGGTGTTGGCGCTGTGCTCAGCCAGCTCTTCGATCTGGTCGGCGGGCACGCCGATGTGGTACAGCCACTCCATGCAAATCTCCTTGCCGGTGCAGTCACGCATGGGCTTCTTGACGTAATCACCGGGCTTATCGGTGAACAGGCTGTAGATCCAGACGCACAGCTGATCCTTGGGCTGATCGCGGAACTGCTGCTGACGGTTCAGCGTCCAGCTGAGCAGCCAGCTGGAATCCTTGACCGTGACGATGCCGCCTGTGACGGTGTGGCCGCTGAACGGATCGCGCTTGCAGATCTTCTGGATATACTGGGGGATCTTGTCATCCAGCGTGGTGATGGTAGCACTTTCCCAGTTGGAAAGCTCAGGATCGGAGCAGAACTTTTCGGGATGACCGAAGGAGGGATCCTGTGCAGCGATTTTCTTCCACAGATCCCAGCCGTTGCCGGGCTTGATGGTGGGATCCATGCCGGTGGCCTTGTTCTGGGAACCGACGGTGCAGCTCTCGACACAGCCGCCGTTGGTGATGAACAGCAGGTCGTCCTCGGTCAGGTCGATGTTAGACACCTCGCCTGCGTGCTCCACGGTGACAGAACTTGCCATCTTGCGGTCGCCCTGAATGTCGAACTTGACATCTGTGACCTTGGTTTCGTAGTGGAACTGCACGCCGAAACTCTTCAGGTATTCGGTCATGGGCAGAATGATGGACTCGTACTGATTGTAGCGGGTAAAGCGCAGAGCCGTAAAGTCCGGCAGGCCGCCGATGTGGTGGATATAGCGCTTGATATACCGCTTCATTTCCAGTGCGCTGTGCCAGTTCTCAAAAGCGAACATGGTGCGCCAGTACATCCAGAAATTGGTGTTCAGCACTTCATCGTCAAAAAAGTCGGTGATCTTTTTGTCCTGCAGCTGCTCATCGGGGGTAAAGAACAGCTTCATGATCTCCATGGCACCCTTGTCGGACAGCCCGAACTTTCCGTCGGTGTGGGCATCCTCGCCCTTGTTCACGGTGGCGCGGCACAGGGAGTAGTTGGGGTCGGCCTTGTTCAGCCAGTAATACTCGTCCAGCACGCTGGCACCCTCGGTCTCCAGAGACGGGATGGAACGCAGCAGATCCCACATGACCTCGAAATGGTTGTCCATCTCACGGCCGCCGCGCATCACATAGCCGATATCATACTTGTAGCCATCGCAGGCACCGCCGGGGATGGGATCCTTCTCGAACACATGCACATGCTCGCCCTTCATCTGGCCGTCGCGGACCAGATAGCAGGCTGCCGTCAGCGCAGCCAGACCGGAGCCGATGATATAGGCGGATTTATGATCGACACCTTCGGGCTTCTTCGGGTGTGCAAAAGCTTCGTAATTGCCACTGGAATAATACATAAAGAACGTACCTCCTTGATTTTCATTCAGCATCTTCATGCTTTTTCTTATGGCAATAGTATACCCCGCCTTTCCGGGCAAGAACAATCAACAAACCGCGTGTGATGTTTAAACTTTGAGCAACCGGCCCTATTTGCTGGAAATAAGAACAAAGTGTGACAAACACCCGCAAAACAAATCCCCTCCGCCGCCGATTATCCGACAGGGAGAGGACGCTGTGAGATCAGTTTCTCTGTAAGCGGGCATACTTCAGATGCCGTCCGCGTGCTGTGCGGCCTTTTGCGCAGCAAAGCGTTCATATGCCGGTTTCGGCAGCAGGATGCGACCGGCAAGGGACTGCACCTGTACGCGCACTTCTTCTTTCGGGGTACACTCGCCGTCTGCCGTTGCCACAATGGGGCCACGGCCGTCTGCCGCTTTCAGGGTCACGCATTTCGCGCGGCGGTAGATGAAATATGGTTCCGCCTCCGGTACAAGGCGGCCGTTGCGGAAGTGTCTGCCGTTTTTGTACAGCCCGAGCAGCTTGGCGATGGTCAGGCGGCTCACCTTACGGATGATATATACATCCAGCCAGCCGTCATCGGGCTGAGCCTCGGGTGCGGCGCAGAAGCCGCCGCCATAGGTGCGGCCATTGCACACCGCACACATCAGGCAGTCCACTGTTATGATTTCGCCGTCGATGGTGTATTCCACCCGGCGTCCAATAGAGCCGCACAGCTGCTGGACGATGGAAAGTGCGTAGGCCATTTCTCCGCCGCACAGCGGGATGCGACGGAACTTCGGGATGCCGTAGGCTACCTGCGCATCCAGCCCGGCGGCGCAGATCGTCGCTGAAAGACCGAGACTGGTCTCCATCAGGTCGATTGGAACTTTTCCGCCCGCAAACTGAGCATCCAGATCCAGAAATTCCTCTTTAGTGCCGAAGGTACGCAGAAAGTCATTTCCGCTGCCGAAGGGCAGGCAGCCTACGGCTGCATTTTCGTATCCGTAAACTCCTGTGAGTGCTTCGTTGAAAGTTCCGTCACCGCCAGCCGTATAGATGCGAAGCTCCTCCCCTGCCCGCCGGGTCTGTTCTGCAGCTGCATGCGCCAGTTCTCTGGCATGGCCTGCATGAGTCGTGATCCGGACGGTGTAATTTTCCCGGGAAATCCCGGCTCGTAAAGCAGCCGCATCGATCTGCTGCGGCAGGATTCGGGTACAGTCTGCCTTTCCGGCGGTTGGATTCAGGATAAACAAAGTCTGCATGGTTTCCTCCTGCATTTTCTGTTACCTCTATGATAGCAGAAAAAATGCAGGATGCAAGAGATATTATAAGGTTGCCGGTTCATCCGCCCGGAGAACGACGGTTCCTTCAGACGTGCAATCTGCAGTCCAGCATTGATCCGCAGCAGCCTGTCCGGATGCAATACGGTCAGCCAATGCCTGCTCCACGGCCCGATCCACAGCGCGGCGCAGTTCCCGTGCCCCATAGGCAGACTGCACATTTGCCGCAAGAGCCTGTCCCACGCGCGGGGTATGCCGCAGCTGATAGCCGTTTCGGGCGGCGCGCGCTTCCAGCTGACAGAGCAGTTTTTCTGTAATGGCGCACAGGCTTTCCTCTGCCAGCGGGCGGAACACGATCATCTCGTCCAGACGGCCCACCAGCTCCGGCCGGAACCACTTTTTGGCTTCTTCCACCGCCTGCGCCGACTGTTTTTCGAACAATGCTTCGCTGCCGGGCGCAAACCCCAGCGGAGCAGACTGCCCTGCCAGAAACCGTGCTCCAAGGTTGGAGGTAAGCAGCACGATGGTGTTGCGGAAATCCGCCTTGCGGCCCATGGCGTCGGTAAGCTGGCCGTCCTCCAATATCTGCAGCAGGATGTTCTGGATATCCGGGTGCGCCTTTTCGATCTCATCAAACAGCACCACGCTGTAAGGACGGCGGCGCACGGCCTCGGTCAGCTGGCCGCCTTCGTCATGGCCGAGATAACCCGGCGGCGCACCCAGCAGCCGCGCCGTCGTATGCTGCTCCTGATACTCCGACATATCGAACTTGAGCAGGGCTTTCTCGCTGCCGAACCAGCCGGCAGCCAGTGCCCGGGCAAGGGCTGTTTTGCCCACGCCGGTCGGCCCGAGAAACAGCATAGCGCCGATCGGCCTGCCCGGTTCCCCAAGTCCGGTACGGCTGCGGCGGATGGCACCTGCCACAGCCGCTACAGCCTGCTTCTGCCCTATGATCTCGGCATTCAGCCGGTCCTCCAGTTTATCCAGCCGTTCCCGCTCCTGCTCGCCAACCCGCTCGGCGGGCACACCGCTGGCCTGCGCCACTACCCGGGCAATGTCGTCCGGTTTCAGCACGGGCTGCGTACACTTTTCCTGTTCCGCGCGGATGCGGGCCGCAGCGCAGGCCTCGTCCATCAGGTCGACTGCCTTATCCGGAAGAAAACGCCCCGGCAGATACCGCACCGACAGCTCGACCGCAGCCCGAAGCGTCTCCGGCGGAAGTCTCACGCTGTGGTAGCGCTCGTAGCGGGGCGCAAGCCCTTCGAGGATATCCAACGCCTGCGCTGGTGTCGGCTCCTCTACCTGTACCCGCCCGAAGCGGCGTTCCAACGCGGCATCTTTCTGGATGTGAGTGCGGAATTCCTCGTTGGTCGTAGCACCGATGATCTGCATCTCGCCCCGCGCAAGGACAGGCTTCAGGATGCTGGCGGCATCAATGGCTCCTTCGGCTGCACCGGCTCCCACGATGGTGTGGAACTCGTCCACAAACAGGATGGCGCTGCCGTCCCGCACCAGTTCTTCCAGCAGATTTTTGAAACGCTCCTCAAAATCGCCGCGGTACTTTGTGCCTGCCACAAGGCTGGCCATATCCAGTGCCAGCAACCGCCTGCCCTTCAGTGCCTGCGGAACATTTCCAGCGGTGATGCGCTGGGCAAGACCCTCGGCCAGCGCAGTCTTGCCCACACCCGGTTCTCCTACAAGACAGGGATTGTTTTTCTGGCGGCGGCAGAGGATCTCGACCATGCGGTCCAGCTCTGCATCCCGGCAGAATACAGGATCCAATTCCCGTTCGGCCGCGCGGCGGGTCAGGTCGCGGCAGTATTTGTCGCTGGCACGGCTCCCGCGGGGTGCACTGACCGTTGCGCGGGACTGATACGGAAGCACAAATTGCCCGGAAAGCTGGCGGCATTCCCGCACCGCTTCTGTGAGCGACAAGCCCATGGAGGCAAGCAGTAATCCGGCCGTGCAGCCGTCGTCTTCCAGCATGGCGCAGAGCAGATGCTCCGGTTCAGCATGAGAAAGATGTGCATTCTGCGCCCCGATGACGGCATAATCCATCGTGCGGCGCAGGTCCGGTGCAAAGGCACAGCGGTCCAGATGCCGCGCGGGAGCGCACCGGTTCTCGGCCAGCTGCCGCCGCACAGCCTGCTCTGTGATCTGTTTTCCTGCGAGGAACCGCGCCGCGGCACTGTTTTGCCGGCGGAGTATGGCCAGAAGAAGATGTCCGGTATCTGCTTTTTCGCAGCCGAGATCCCCGGCCAGTTCCACCGCCGTGCGCAGCAGCCCGGAAGACTCCCGCGAAAACCCCCTATACCCGCCAAAGCTGATTCTTTCCCAGATGCTCATTGCGTTGCTCCTTGCTGTTCAAAATCGTTTGCATAAGAAGTATAGCCCTGATCTGACGGAAAAAATCAGCTTTTTGTGTCAGCATCCGGAGAAAAACAAAAGCGCTGCCACACAGCTTTTTGTGCAGCAGCGCTTTTGCAGGATGGATTTAGTTCATCTCAGCCAGAGCCTTCTTCAGATTTTTTGCAATCTGATCCGGGCAGCTGGTGTTGCGGAAACCGCAGACGGTACCTTCGAGACGTGCAATGACGTCCTCCGCCTTCATGCCCTTGAGCAGACGACAGATACCTTTCAGGTTGCCGTTGCATCCGCCGATGACTTCGATGGACTCGATCGTGTGGTCATCGTTCAGCACAAAGTTGGTCTGCTTGGAACAGGTACCGCTGTTCGGAAAGCTGAATTCCTTGCTAATCGTTCAAAATCCTCTCTTATTACAAATCCTGTGGCATTCGGCCGCTTTTATTATAGTACCCGGCCGGGATTTGTCAATGTGACCAAGTCACACAGAAATGTCACGGCGCTGATGCGCCAATTCCAGAATACGCGCCACCTGATCGTCCGCCGTCACGCAGGTGCCAACCGGATGGGTATGCTTGTGGTTAGCACCGTGAAAATCCGTACCGCCGGTATGGATCAGTCCGTACTGCTCGCAAAGAGCAGCGCATTCGGCCTTGTCCTCCGGGCTGTTGCGGGGGTGCTCCACCTCAATGCCGTCAATAACGCCTTCTTTGGCCAGCTGGCGCACCAAAGGCATGCTCTTGTACACGGTGGGGTGTGCAAATACCAGCACAGCTCCGGCTGCTTTTGCCGTGGCAATGACCTCCTGCACGGAAGGATACTTTACCTGATGCAGCACAACGCCCCGCGGCTCCCAGCCGAAAAGATAGCTGTACAGTTCCCCATACACGGCATCGCACAAGCCCAGCTGATGCAGTGCCTCCATAATGCCGCTTTTAAACAGAACACCGCTGTCTTTTGCATATTCCAGCGCCTGTTCTGTGCGGAACTGCGGATACAGCGCTTCGATCTCCCGCGCACTCTGCAGGCCGCACTCGTTGCGGCGCTGACGCAGAAGGTCGCAATGCGCTTTCAGCTCCCGGCTGTCCGGATCCGGATAATAACACAGCAGATGCACCCGGTGATGGTGTTCGTGGTCGTAGCCGGTCAGTTCGGTGGCCGGAATGAGCCGCACGCCGTCCTGCACGGGATGCTCATAGCAGTAGTTTACGCTGAGCAGCGTATCGTGATCCGAGATTGCCATCGTGTCCAGTCCCGCCCGCGCCGCCATGAGCGGCAGGCGGTAAATGGGCACCGAGCCATCAGAACAGGTAGAATGATTATGCAGATCGCCAGACATGGAAATGAAACCTCTTACTGTTTATAGAAATTGATCAGGCAGCCGTCGGCAAGGATCTGCCGTTCGTCAGAAGTCAGCGGAGCCATATACAGGCTGAACTCTTTTGCGGTGTCGCCCAGCACATAAGCCTTGATGTCCTGCAGGTCGCCCTTGAGCGCCTCGCGGACATTCGGGATGAACACATAATCGCCCAGACCGAACGGCGTTGCGCCTGCCAGCTGCAGGGGCAGCATGCCCCAGTTGATCAGGTTGGAGCGGTAGCGCTTGGTAGCGTACTCGGTAACGATGTTGGCGCCGGCGCCCAGCACACGCTGGCAGCTGGCTGCCTGTTCACGGGCAGAGCCGTCGCCGGGCTTGACGGCAAAGATCGTCGATGCGATCTGCACATCGTCCCAAGTCAGGGCTTCGCAGCCGGGCACCTTGCGCAGCTGCGCAAGAACTTCGGCACTGCCCTCGCCTGCACGGCGGGCTTGCTCTTCTGCACGCACCGCCTTGGCGCGGCCCACATACTCCGGGTCCTTGCGGCTGAGGGTGAACTCGGCCAGACCCAGCGGGTTGGAGCGGAAAGAAGATGTCTCGCCGGAGGGGATCAGCTCGTCAGTGGTGGTGACGGGGTCGGTGATGTAGGAGGCCACCTTCAGCAGCAGGTTGTTACCCAGCGGTGCGATCTCGGGCCAGTCCTTGATGTTGGGGCCGAGCTTGAGCAGTGCATCGTAGTCGCCCTTGCCGAAGCCCTGATACACACGGGTGTCGTAGCTGGAGGAGTCGTACTGATACTCCGGTACGGTGGGATCGTAATCAATGTCGGTAGCCGGAGTCAGGATGCCGCCGTTGGCCGTGGTGGCCGCAATGCTGCGGGCATCCATCAGCGCCACGCCGGACAGCTGGCCGTTGCCAGGCTTGGAGCCTTCGCGGCTGGGGAAGTTGCGGGTGGTGTGGCGGATGGACAGTGCGCCGTTGGCTGGCACATCGCCTGCGCCGAAGCAGGGGCCGCAGAAGGCGGTGCGGATGGTGGCGCCGCTGGCCATCAGGTCATGGATGACGCCGGTGCGCACCAGCTCCATCATGATGGGCTGGCTGCCGGGATACACGCTGAGGGCATAGTCGCCGCAGCCGCCGGTATGGCCTTTGAGGATGGAAGCAGCTTCGTAGATGCTGTCGTACAGGCCGCCTGCGCAGCCGGCAATGACGCCCTGGTCGACCCGGAGCTTGCCGTTCTCGATCTTACTGCACAGATCAAGAGAGACATCCTTACGGCCGATAAGCTTCTGCACATCCTGCTCACAGGCGTGGAGGATATCCTCGAGGTTCGCATTCAGCTCCTCGATGGTAAATGCATTGGAGGGATGCATGGGCAGAGCGATCATGGGACGGATGGCCGACAGATCGACCTCCACCACTCCATCATAATAAGCAAGATCCGCCGGGGCCAGCTTCTTGTAATCTGCAGCACGGCCATGCACGGCAAGGAACTTCTGCGTCGTCTCATCGGTTTCCCAGATGGAGGACAGGCAGGTGGTCTCGGTGGTCATGGCATCAATGGCGTTGCGGGTATCCTGACGCAGAGATGCAATGCCGGGGCCGACAAACTCCATGACCTTGTTCTTGACGTAGCCGCTCTTGAACAGCTTGCCGACAAGAGCAATTG
>OIXL01000794.1_pt1 | contig 14029 bp, 10 predicted proteins | sample 1587761 | NCBI WGS metagenome assembly OIXL01 (sample SAMN03283246) | human gut metagenome | biome: human-associated habitat; material: feces | host: Homo sapiens | place: Peru | collected 2012 | reverse complement strand
TAAAGTTACAACAACTTTTAGACATAGCAAAGCCCTGGCTTGTGAAAGTCAGGGCTTTGTGATTTTTTTAAGAATCAGGGAGTTTTGACACACCCTCAAAATTTCAGTCACTGCGGATAAGTCATGTTTTCTGGTTTCAAGTGCTCCAGCACTTCGGTCAAATATTTCTTAGCTTCCCACTTAGCCATTGGCAGGTCGTGAAGCAGATAGTTGCCGCAATCGCGTGGGGCCGCACCAGGCACGTCAGCCTCGAAGTCGGCCACGAACCGGAACGTGCGACGCATGAGGTCGGCAATGTCCTGCGGTTCCAAGTCACCACGAAGCAGCAGGTAATTACCTGTAAGGCAACCCATTGGCCCCCAATAAATCACACGGTCTTTCCATTCCGCGTCGTTTCTGAGGAACGTGGCCGCAAGATGCTCTATGGTGTGGAGAGCACCCGGATGAAGCACCGGCTCCCTGTTTGGTTCCTTCATGCGAATGTCGAAGGTGGTGACGGTCTCGCCACCAACCTCATCCTTACGTGATACGTATATGCCCCTAAGGAGCTTCTCATGGTTGATTGTAAACGAAGGTATCTTGTTCATTGCTAACGATTTAATCTATCAGTTCAATAAACGACCGCGTGACGCTGAAGCTGTCGTCGGCCACACGGTTCCAAAAGTCAAAATATTGCGACGCGTTAGTGTCTTTCAGTGGCACGTCGCTTATGACGCGGAATGATATGAACGGCGTCTTGTAGATGAAACAAGCCTGGGCAATTGAGCAGCTCTCCATGTCCACGGCAGTGGCATTAGGGAACTTGGATATTATGTCTTGCATCTTCTGCCTTGAGTCCACGAACCAGTCGCCACTCACCGTAAGGCCGTTCACTATCTTGGCACCCTCAGGCATCTCCACTGTCAATGCCTTTTCCACAAGGTCAGCGGCGGCCTTGAATGTCGGCGGCATGCCTATCACCTGTCCATAACTGGCGTTGTCGCCGCAATACACGTCGTGATACACACACTCCGAGGCCACCACCACGTCGAGCGGGTTCAACGCCGTGTCGGCACCACCGGCGCAACCCGTGGAGATAATGAGGTCTGGATGATAGTTGTCTATCATCTCCACCGCGCCTATTGCAGAGTTAACCTTGCCAATGCCGCATTGCTGCAACACTACCTCATGGTTGCCTATCCTGCCGATGACAAAATCCTTATGGTTATGACGTTCGGTCGTGGCATCGTCAAGCAACGAACGGAGCTGCGCCAGCTCCTTGTCCATCGCGACTATTACTCCTAACTTTTTCAAAACAATAACTCCTATTTTTCATGCAAAGTTATGAAAAAATCACTACCTTTGCCACATAATTGACAGAAAACTTATGAAAACATTAAAGAAATGCCTGCCCGACATTTTGGCAGTGATTCTTTTTATCGTCTTGGCCGTGGCTTACTTTGCCCCTGCCGACTTCGAGGGTCGCATCCTCTTCCAACATGATTCGGCCGCCGGCATCGGCGCGAGCCGTGAAGCTCAACAATACAACGAGCAAACCGGCAAGACCACAAGGTGGACCAACTCGCTGTTCGGCGGAATGCCCACTTACCAGACGGCACCGTCATACACGAGCAACACCATCGTCAACCAGGCCATTTCACTTTACCACCTTTGGCTGCCTGATTACGTGTGGTATCTCTTCGCCTATCTCTTAGGCTTCTATATCCTTCTGCGCGCTTTCAATTTCAAGCAATACCTCGCCGCGCTTGGTTCTATAATATGGGCGTTCTCCAGCTATTTCCTCATAATTATCGCCGCGGGCCATTTCTGGAAGGTCATGGCCCTCGCCTATCTGCCGCCGATGATTGGAGGCATGGTGCTCGCCTATCGTGGCAAATACCTATGGGGCTTCACTGTCACGGCCATCTTCACGGCGTTTGAGATCAAGGCCAACCACGTGCAGATGACATATTATTACCTGTTCATCATCCTCTTCATGGTCATAGCCTGGCTCGTGGCCGCCACCCGCCAACACTGGCTACCGCGTTTCTGGAAGGCTTCGGGCGTGGTGGCTGCCGCCGCGCTTATTGGCGTGTGCATCAACCTGCCAAACCTTTACCACACTTGGCAATACCAAAAGGAGAGCATGCGCGGAAAGAGCGAACTGGTGAAGAAGAACTCCGAGCAACAGACATCGAGCGGCCTCGACCGCGACTACATCACGCAGTGGAGCTATGGCATCGACGAGACTTGGACACTCCTCGTGCCTAACGCCAAGGGAGGCGCCAGCGTGCCAATGGCCGCCAACGAGAAGGCGATGGAGAAAGCCGACCCGCAATTAATGCAGGCATACCAGCAGATTGGGCAATACTGGGGCGATCAGCCTGGCACAAGCGGGCCGGTATACGTGGGCGCGTTCGTGCTCATGCTCTTCTTCCTCGGCCTGTTCATCGTGAAAGGCCCCATGAAGTGGGCATTGCTCGCAGCCACGGTGTTGTCAATACTCCTGTCGTGGGGTCACAACTTCATGAGCTTCACCAATTTCTTCATCGACTATATCCCATTGTATGCCAAGTTCAGCACCGTGGCATCCATACTTGTCATTGCCGAGTTCACGATACCGCTTCTCGCGATGCTCGCGCTCAAGAAAATTATCGACGAACCCAACACCCTGAAAAACAACAAGAAATGGCTGTGGACATCGTTTGGTTTCACCGGCGGCCTGGCTTTCCTCTTCTGGGTAGCCCCAACGCTGTTCTTCCCCAACTATATCTCCGCGGCTGAGACCCAACAGTTTGGACAGATTGCCCAGCAGGGTCAGGAGGCGGCTCAGTTTGTCAACGCGCTTGAGGCCAACATCACCTCCGTGCGCGAATACATCTTCTCGTCCGACGCCCTTCGCTCATTCATCATCATCGCCATTGGCACGGCCTTGCTCCTTCTCTTCTACAAGAAGAAGCTCAACGCCCACTTCACCGTGGGCTGCATAGCCCTGCTCTGTCTCGTGGACATGTGGCAAGTGGACAAACGCTATCTCAACGATGGCATGTTCGTGGAGAAGAGCGTGCGCGACACGCCTCAACAGATGACAGAGACCGACAGGATAATACTGCGCGACAAGGGGCTCGACTATCGCGTGCTCAACCTCGCGTCAAACACGTTCAACGAGAACGAGACATCATATTACCATAAGAGCATTGGCGGATACCACGCGGCCAAGCTGCGTCGCTACCAAGAGATGATCGACGCCTACATCGCCCCTGAGATGCAACGCTCGATGCCGGCAATAGCCAAGGCGGGCGGAGACATGACGAAGGTCAACGGCGACTCCATATTCCCCGTGCTCAACATGCTCAACGCCAAATACTTCATCTTGCCTTTGCAAAACAACCGCACCGTGCCATTGCAGAATCCTTACGTCAACGGCAACGCGTGGTTCGTGGACAAGCTCTACTACGTGGGCAACGCCAACGAAGAGATAGCAAAGGTTGGCAAGATTGACCTCAAGCACGAGGCGGTGGCCGACAGCAAGTTCGAGACGCAACTCGGACAGTCCACCAAGCAAGACGGTGAGTCTATGGTGACGCTGAAGAAATACGAGCCTAACCACCTCATCTATCAAGCCAGCTCCGACAAGGGCGGCGTGCTCGTGTTCTCAGAGATATATTATCCAGGGTGGACTGCCACTGTCGATGGCAAGGCCGTGGAGTTGGGGCGCGTCAACTATATTCTCCGCGCCTTGCAGGTCAAGCCTGGCAAGCACGAGGTGGTGCTCGACTTCCACCCTTCTTCCATACGCACCACGGAAACTATCGCGTATGTTGCCTACATTCTCCTCGCGTTGCTCATCGCCCTCGGTGTCTACACTGAGTGGAGAAAGAAAAAAGCTGAAGTCAAATGAAAAAAACATCATTGAGATGGGCAATGGCAGCAATGCTGTTGCTCATCTTTTTGCCTATAAGCGCAAAGGCGGCAAGCAACGCCACTGAAGCAAGAAAACTGTTCAACAAGGCTTGGAAAATGTACACGTCGCCAAACGGCGTGTCGCTAAGCTACTCCGTGAACATAATAGGACTTTATAAGACTGCTGGAACCATCTGGGTAAAAGGAAACAAGCAACACTATCAGGAGAAGCGATACCTTGGATGGTCAGACGCCATCCATTTCTACAAGGTCGACACGAAAAAGAAAACCGTGGACTTCCATAACCCCAAGTCGCCAAACCGCGACAAGTACCTGTCCAAGTTTACTTTCTCGCCCAACGACTACAACTACTCCTTGACCATCGAAAAGGAAAGCTACGTGGTTAACCTCGATGCCAAGGACGACGTGAAGAGCAGCATCAAGCACGCCAAGCTTGTGCTCAACCGTCACACAAACTACCCCACCGCCATGAAGATAAAGGTGGCTTTCTTCTGGACAACGGTGAAGATAAGCAACTTCCATCCCGGCATCTCAAACGATAACATCTTCGTCTACCCCAAGGCAAAGTTCAAGGGCTATAAATTCACCAATCACTGGCCCGACTGATTCGTCACGACCTCGGTGTCTACAGCCCGTGACGCGCACTCCACCCTACTGCCCGTTTCTCTGTCTCACTGCCTCGAAAAGCAATATCGCCGCCGACACCGACACGTTGAGCGAGTCGAGGCGGCCTTTCATGGGTATGCGTATATGCGCGTCGGCGGCCTCGCGCCACACGTTGGTAAGCCCCGTGGCCTCGGTGCCCATCACTATGGCCGTGCCGCGGCTCATGTCGGTATCATAATAAAGGCTTGAGTCTTGAAGTTGCGCGGTGAGTATCTGTATGCCCCGCTCCTTGAGAAAGGCTATGCACTCTTCAGAGGTACACGCCACCGTGGGCACCGTGAACACCGCGCCGATGCTTGAGCGTATGAGGTTGGGGTTGAAAAGGTCGGTCAACGGGTCGCACACCATGACGGCATCGGCCGCCGCAGCGTCAGCCGAGCGCAGCACGGCGCCGAGGTTGCCTGGCTTCTCCACGCGTTCCAGCACCACCACGATTGGGTCCTTGGGCAAGCGCAAGTCGGCAAGGCCCAAGTGCTTAGCCCTCATCTCGGCGACCACGCCTTCCGTGCCTTCCCTGTATGCCATGCGGCCATAGACCTTCGCCGACACCTCATGCCCCACGCCCTCGCGCGCCAAGGCGAGTATCTCCGCGGCACCGTCGTAAGCCTGAAGAATCTCCGGACAATAGAACATGGTCTCAACCTCGTAGCCAGAATGGATGCAATGAAGCAATTCGCGGGCGCCCTCCACGACGAAGAGCCCCTCAGAACGCCTGAATGCCGACTTCTGCTGCAACTGTATCAGCCGCTTGACCTTTGGGTTTTGCGCGCTTGTGATAATTTCCCTTTCCATATCTCACAAAATTACTAATTTATCTACTATTGACCAAAAATTCCAGTAACTTTGTGGCATGGAATTCAGAACCATAGTAGACATTCCCGAAAGCCCTTGGAAGATAGAGCCTTGCGAGCGCATGCTGTTCATAGGCTCGTGCTTCGCCGACAATATCGGCAAGCGGTTCACAGAAGAGAAGTTCCGCGCCGTGGTCAATCCTTATGGCGTGATGTACAACCCCGCCAGCATCCTGCACACCGTGCGACGCTTGACGCAAGACGACGCCATGCCTTTCTCTCCCGACGAACAAGGTACTGCCGTGATGACCCTTGGCACCAACCACGTCTACATTCTCAAGGAGACGGGCGAGATAGTGGACAACTGCCAGAAACGGCCTCAACGCCTGTTTGAGGAGCGGGAGCTGTCCATCACCGAGTGCGCCGCCTACCTCGACAAAGCCATAAAGCTCATCAGCCACCGTTTCCCAAAGACACGATTCATCCTCACAGTGTCGCCCATACGCTATCGCAAGTACGGCTACCATGAGTCGCAACTGTCGAAGGCCACGCTAATGCTTGCCATCGACTCATTGGTGAAAGCTCAAACGTCAACGCCAGGCGGTCACAGCACAACCGTCGACGCCCAGCGCATCACTTATTTCCCGTCATTCGAGATTATCAACGACGAGCTTCGCGACTACCGCTTCTACAAGCCCGACATGCTCCACCCTTCCGACCAAGCCGTGGACTACATCTTCGAGCATGGCCTCCACATATTTCTCCGATGCCACAACGGCTTTTCTCAAAGAGTGGAAACCCATACGCGAGGCCCTCAACCATCGACCGCTTCACCCCGAGAGCGAGGAATACCGACTGTTCAGAATCAAGACCGAGGAGAGGCTCAAGCAACTTGAGGACAAATACAACGGACGGCCACAGGGGCCGCAACCTGCAAATCACTAACCAAGTTTACAAAACTGCTCCGACGATTTTATATGCTTTTGGCGTTTTTCTGTGGACAGCAATCATTTTACATACTAAAGGTTTATAAACCCTCATTGTCGTTTTTTATGAATAATATAGGCGAAATTGCGATAGCATTTTCACACTATTTTTCACTCTGAATAAGAATATTTCCAGCAAAAACGCCCGTTTAGTTACATTTCAAAAGATTTTTGCATCTAAAGCTTATTTTTTATCAAAAAAAGCTTTGTTTTTTTTCAGACTATTACTAATTTTGCATTTAATTACAAATAAGAACTATATTTTAATTTAAATGAGAGATTTATGGTAAAAAGGTTTAGCTCTACTTTGGCAGGCTTAATCCTATGCGTAGGAACGAGTTTTGCCCAAGGTAAAATCTCCGGTAAAGTAGTGTCTCAGGATGACGGCGAGCCGATCATAGGCGCGTCGGTCATGGTTCAGGGAACCAAGATGGGCACCGTGACCGATGTCAACGGAAACTTCACGTTGGACGTGCCAGCGGGCAAGAAACTCGTTATTTCCTACATCGGCATGACCCCTCAGACAGTCACCATGCGTCAGGGCATGACCATCAAGCTCGCTTCTGACAACAAGACCCTCAACGAGGTCGTAGTGACAGGTATGTCAAACGTCGACCGCCGCATGTTCACCGGTGCCACGGCACAGGTCAAAGCCGACGACGCGTTGATTGGCGGCCTTGGCGACATAAGCCGCTCGCTCGAAGGCCGCGTGGCTGGTGTCAGCGTGCAAAACGTGTCTGGAACATTCGGCACGGCACCTAAGATTCGCGTGCGCGGCGCCACGTCAATCTATGGCAACTCCAAGCCTCTGTGGGTTGTCGATGGCGTGGTACAGGAGGACATCACCGACATCAGCGCCGACGCCCTCAGCTCCGGCGATGCCGAGACGCTTATCTCCTCTGCCATCTCCGGCCTCAACTCCGACGATATTGAGAGTTTCCAAATCTTGAAGGACGGTTCCGCCACATCTATATATGGCGCGCGTGCCATGGCCGGCGTCATCGTGGTCACCACGAAGAAAGGACGCGCCGGACAGGCTCATATCAACTATACCGGCGAGTTCACCACTCGCATGATACCTTCATACAGCCAATTCAACATCCTCAACTCGCAAGAGCAGATGGGCATCTACCAGGAGATGGCCGACAAGGGATGGCTCAACGTCTCCGACGTGCTCAACGGCAGCGACTACGGCGTTTACGGTGACATGTGGCACCGTATCAACACCTACGACGCCAAGACAGGCCAGTTCCAGCTCGCCAACACCGACGAGGCGCGCAATGCTTTCTTGCAAACCGCGGAGTGGAGAAACACCAACTGGTTTAAGGAGCTCTTCTCCAACAGCGTCATGCAGAACCACTCTCTCAGCATGAGCGGCGGCACGAAGAAGTCTAACTACTACGTCTCAATGTCGTTCATGGACGACCCGGGATGGTACAAGGAGTCGCAGATGAAGCGCTACACCGCCAACTTCAACGCCTCCCACCACATTCTCGACAACCTCACCTTCACGCTCCTCGGATCGGCTTCCTACCGCAAGCAGAAAGCCCCTGGCACGTTGAGCCAAGACGTGGACGCAGTGACCGGACAGGTGAAGCGCGACTTCGACATCAACCCGTATTCCTACGCCTTGAACACCTCGCGCACGCTTGACCCCGACACGTATTACCAGGCCAACTACGCGCCGTTCAACATCTTGAACGAGCTGGAGAACAACAATATCGACATGAACGTGGTCAACACCAAGTTCCAAGGCGAGATAGCCTACAACCCCATCTCCGACCTTCGTTTGCACATCGTTGGCGCCGTGCAGTATGACAAGTCGTCGCAGGAGAACAACATCACGGAGAACTCCAACCAGGCACAGGCTTACCGCGCCATGGGCAACTCCATCATCCGCGACAACAACAAGTACCTCTATACCGACCCCGACTACGCCTACGCGCTTCCTATCACCGTCTTGCCACAAGGCGGATTCTACCAGCGCACCGACCTTTCCAAGACCTCTTGGGACGTGCGTGGCACTGCCGACTATCACCACCGCTTCGCGAGTGGCCACTTCATCGATGTGCTCGGCGGCTTCGACGTGTCCAACGTTGACCGCAACCGCTCATGGTTCAATGGCGTGGGCATGCAATTCGCCCGTGGCGAGGTGCCATTCTGGGTCTACGAGTTCTTCAAGAAGGCGCAAGAGCAGAACACCGACTATTACACGCTCTCCCACACCCACAACCGCACGGCTGCCTTCTTCGGCACCGCCACATATTCTTACAAGGAGCGCTACAACCTCACCGGCACCTACCGATATGAGGGTACCAACCGCTTAGGACGCGCCCGCTCGGCTCGCTGGCTGCCCACATGGAACATCTCCGGCAGCTGGAACGCCGACCAGGAGCCTTGGTTCTACGGCACTTTCGGCAAGGCACTGACCCATGCCACCCTGCGCGCCTCTTACTCACTGACCGCTGACCCAGGCCCTGCCACTTATACCAACTCAACGGTTATCCTCAAGTCGTATAACCCGTACCGCATCTTCTCTTCCGACCGTGAGAGCGGCATCCAGATCGACCAGATTGCCAACGCCGACCTCACCTACGAGAAAAAGCACGAGCTCAACTTCGGTGTCGACCTCGGCTTCCTCAACAACCGCATCAACGCCACGTTCGACATTTTCTGGCGCAACAACTACGACCTCATAGGCCCGACGGCCACACAAGGCGTTGGCGGTGAGATTGTGCGCTATGCCAACATGGCCTCGATGAAGTCGAAAGGTCAGGAGTTCTCGCTCCAGACACAGAACTTCAAGCTGAGGGACTTCAGCTGGACGACCAACCTCATCTTCTCGCACGTCACCACGGAGGTGACCAAGCTCATGTCACGCGCGAGGACGATGGACCTCATCTCCCAAAACGGTTTCGCCATGGTGGGACGACCCTATCGCGCCCTCTACTCCATCCCTTACGCCGGTCTCGACGAGCACGGAATACCACAGCTCTACACGTCCGACGGTGAGAAGACCTCCACGGATTTAGACTTCCAGAACCGTGACAACAACTCATACCTCATCTACGAGGGTCCGACAGACCCGACCATCACGGGTTCTTTGGGCAACGAGTTCCGCTACAAGAACTGGCGCTTGAACATCTTCGTGACCTATAACTTCGGCAACGTGATTCGCCTCGACCCCGTATTCCGCGCCAAGTATAGCGACCTGACGGCCATGACGAAGGAGTATCGCAACCGTTTCATGCTGCCTGGCGACGAGAACACCACTACCATCCCCGCCATTCTCGACTATCGCACTTACCAAGACAACAAGAAGTTCCGCTATGCTTACAACGCCTACAACTACACCCACGACCGCATAGCCAAGGGCGACTTCATACGCATGAAGGACATCTCGCTCTCCTACGACTTCCCGAAGGCATGGTTCGCCAGCACGCCTATCAGCGACATCTCGCTCAAGCTGCAGGCCACGAACCTCTTCCTCATCTACGCCGACAAGAAGCTGCAAGGCCAAGACCCTGAGTTCATCAACGCCGGTGGCGTGGCAGCGCCTGTACCAAGACAGTACACCGTGACCCTCAAGGTCGGAATGTAAACGGCGACAATGAGAAATCACATATTCGGCAAAAGGAAGAAACACAAAAACAAAGTATAAGAACATTCTTATGAAAAAGACATATAGCAAATACATAGCTTTCACGCTCTTAGCGGCAAGCCTTGGCTTGACTTCGTGCGACAGTTTCCTCGACAAGCTGCCCGACAACCGCATGGAGCTGAAAACAGCCAAAGACATCACCGACCTGCTTGTGTCGGCTTATCCGTCAGTGAATCCCGCTTTCCTGTTGGAACGCTACTCCGACAACAGCGACCAGTTTGACGTGACGGGATGGAACGATGGCGAGCAATTCGAGACACAAGCCTACAATTGGAAAGACATCACCGACGTCTCAACCTACGAGTCACCACAAGAGCTGTGGCAAAACTACTACCTCAAGGTAGCCACCGCCAACCAGGCCCTTCAGGCCATCGAGAAGATGGACTCAGCAAGCCTCACCGCCCAGCGTGCCGAGGCATTGCTCTGCCGTGCATATAGCGAGTTCATGCTCGCCAACGTGTTTTGCAACGCTTACAGCCCAACGACGGCCGACAAGGAGCTTGGAGTGCCATACCCAACCGCTCCCGAGGAGCACGTCGGCACGCAATATCAGCGCGGCACGATGAAGCAGGTCTACGATAAGATAAACAGCGACATAGAGGAGGCTCTGCCTCTCGTGCAAGACGACCAATTCACACAGCCTAAGTTCCACTTCAACCGCGCCGCAGCCTATGCCTTCGCAGCCAAGTTTAACCTGTATTATGGCAACTACGATAAGGCTATCAGCTATGCCGACAAGGTGCTTGGCGAAAACACCGCCAACAGCTTGCGCAACTGGGCATCGTTCTACGCACTGTCACCTAACAAACAAGTGGCACCAAACGGCTACATCAGCTCGTCGGAGGATGCTAACCTCCTTATCTTAGACGCCTATTCTGAGTGGGGGGTCTATTATGGAGCTTACGGCATAGGCAACGAGTTTGCCCACAGCAGGCTCATCAGCGCCGCGGAGACACTGCAATCCAACGGTCCATGGGGCAGCAGTGCCTCGTTTGGCTATACTGTTTGGTACAACAACAACCTGTCGAAGTATTTTATCAACAAGATTCCTTACAGCTTCGAATACACTGACATCCAAGCCGGCACGGGTAACCCCCACTCTGAGATGCCTGTCTTCACCACCGACGGCACCCTGCTCGTGCGCGCCGAGGCCAAGGCTCTCAATGGCGACTATGCCGGAGCCGTGAGCGACCTCAACCTTGAGGTAAAGGCCATGTCAACGGGAAAGAAAAGCGTGACTCTCGACGCCATCAACTCTTTCTATGACGGACTGGCCGACTACACCGCTACAGACCCGACACCAAAGAAGGCTTTGCACCCAGTGTTCACCACGCTGAATGATAAGACTCAGCAAAACATCATCGACGCCATTCTGCAGCTCCGTCGCATACTGACTCTCGGCGAGGGCGAGCGCATGCAAGACGTGAAACGCTACGGAATAGTGATTTACCGCCGCAAGCTCAACCGCAGCAGCCAGGTGCTTCAGGTGACCGACTCGCTGACGCAAGACGACCCACGTCGCGCCATACAACTCCCGCAAGACGTTATCACGGCTGGCTTGCAAGCGAACCCAAGAAACAAGTAAACAACTTTTCAAGCAAACATTGACATGAAGAAAATATATTTGTTTATCCTCGCAGCTGTCGTGGCGTTAGGCTTCGCCTCTTGCTCCAACGACGACCCTGACGGGGAAGAGATATTCCCCACGACTTCGCCAATCAGGGACGATTTCGCCAAGTGGCTACAAAAAAACTTCACCGCGCCCTACAATGTAGACGTGAAATACAAGATGGAGGACATCTACTCCGACATGAGCTACAACCTCGTGCCAGCCGACTCGGCAAAATCGGCAAAGCTGATGATTCTCGCCAAGTATCTCTGGTTCGATGCCTACTCTGAGGCCATGGGGCCAACTTTCGTAAAGGAGAACGTGCCAAGGGTGATCCACCTCATTGGCTCGGCTGCCTACAACAGCGGTGATGGCACGATGGTACTCGGAACGGCAGAAGGCGGATACGTCATAACCCTCTACATGGTGAACGACCTCGACGACAGGATGCTGCACAATTACGCCACGATGAACGAGTACTACTTCCACACCATGCACCACGAGTTCACGCATATCCTCAACCAGAAGAAGAACTATAGCGCCAGCTATCAGCTCATCACCGAGGACGGATACGTGAGTGGCGACTGGTATCGAATCTCCAACCACGATGCACACACGGCCGGCTTCGTCACGCCATACGCCATGAGCGAGGCAGGAGAGGACTTCGCAGAGATGATGTCGGTATATGTCACCGACTCGCCTGAGCAGTGGGATGCCATCATCAAGGACGCGGGAGCCGAGGGCGGAGAGCTCATAAACAAGAAGCTGACCATGGTGCGCAGCTACATGAAAGACTCATGGGGCCTCGACATCGACAAGATGCGCGACATAGTGCAGCGCAGGGCATCAGAGTTAAGCGCACTCGATTTGACAACATTAGAATAAGACATCAACCATGAAAAAGATTATAAACAGCATACTTATAGGCGCGGCCGTACTGGGCTTGTCGTCTTGCTCGCTGCACGACGACACCGAGCTCTTCGGCGAGCCGGCGGCAGAACGTTTGGAGAAAGCCGTGGCGGCAGACAAGGCTCTGCTTGAGTCGGCATCCAACGGATGGGAACTGCACCTCTGGACAGGAAAAGAATATAGCGCTGGCGGATACACCTACTTCATGAAGTTCGCCAACGACAAGGTGACCGTCAGCAGCGACATAGCGCCTGCCACCATGAAAACCACGTCGAGCTATGACGTAATCTCCGACCAGGGTCCCGTGCTGACCGCGAATACCTTCGACGAGATATTCCACTACCTCGCACAACCATCCATGGACGATGACGATGGCGAACAGCAAGACTACGAGTTCGTAATCATGCGCACCACCAACGATTCCATCTACCTTAGGGGAAAGAAATGGGGCAACCACATGGTAATGACCCGTGTGGCGGAGTCTACAAGCTGGGAAGACGAGATAAACAAGATCCAGCAAATGGACAACGACCTGATGAGGACTTTCGCTCTTGTTGAAGGCAACGACACGTTGGGCAACGTGTCGCTGAGCGACGACCGCATACTCACGTTCAAAAACAAGAGCGGCGGCTACAAGAAGATTCCTTACTATGTTTCCACTAAGGGCATAACGCTCGCCAAGCCCCTTGAGGTGAACAGCAAGTCGATGCAAGAACTCACCTACAATGCCGATGACATGTCGCTGAACCCCGTGGAGGCCACGGCGCAGGGACTTAAGCTGGGCGTGCTGGTACCAGAGAACTACATGAAGTACGGCGAGTTTGCCGGCGACTACAACATGACCACCTACCGGGGCGCGAGCAAGCTGACGCTGCATCTCGTGCCAGCCGGCGACGGCAAGACTTACCTCTTGAAAGGCATGAACGCCAACTACGACCTCACGCTGACATACGACAAGGCCAGTGGCACGCTCAACCTCAACACCCAGCATCTCTTCGACTACAACGGCTATCAGCTGTGGCTCTGCCCATGGAGAGTACTTGATGGAACAGGCACTTTCACGTGGGCTACCAGCGCAGGCATGGTATTGTCTCGTGACCTCAGCAAGACGGGCACCGTGCTAAAATTTGACCCCAACGATTATTCTGGCCTTACACCAGACTCGTTCATCCTCGTATTGTTCTCCGGTGCGCCAAGCAACAGCACTTACAAGGGTACCGCAAGCGGAATGAGCGCGCTCTACATCCGTCCTGGCGACTACCGTCTGGTTGGACCCAGTACGATGACTAAAATCAACTAACAAGACATAACTATCATGAAAAACATAAAAGGATTAATAATTGCCATGGCATGCATGGGCGGACTGAGCCTGTACTCATGCAAGGACAACCCTTCCGACGACGAGATACAGAGCAATAGCCAACTCAAGGTAGTGTCGGTGACAAGCACGACATTCAAGGCCGCCGGAGGCGAGGACACCCTCACCGTGGACAAGCCGATAGCA
>OIXL01000792.1_pt1 | contig 14040 bp, 10 predicted proteins | sample 1587761 | NCBI WGS metagenome assembly OIXL01 (sample SAMN03283246) | human gut metagenome | biome: human-associated habitat; material: feces | host: Homo sapiens | place: Peru | collected 2012 | reverse complement strand
CGCCTTGCCCGCCATGGGCTTGCCGTAGAGATCAGGGTTATTCTGGTCGCCGCATTTGGCGGTCTTATCGCCGAATTGGAGCGATTTCTGGAACGAAGCGAGCGTATTCAGCCCGCCGTGCGTCACAAGCGCCTCAGCCTGCGCGCAGCCGGGCGTAACGACGCGGCCCTGGAAGGTCTTCATGCGCGTGCGCCTCCTTTCGTGATCTGGACAAGAATCTCATCATCGGTGTAATAGCGTGCGGTCGTATATGTGCGCAGCTTGTTGGAGGACGTAATGACCGGCATCTTGCCGCAGAGCGGATTGTTCATGTACATGAGCGGACAGATATAGGACGTGATCACGCCGGTCTTTTTGAGCCGGGCGGCATACGGCGTCTTCTCGAATTCCTTCAGAACGGCAGGCGCGGCGGTGAAGACTGTGGGGATGCAGACTTTGCTGCGGCCTGCCTCTGCAAGCGCCTGCTCCACGCGGTCGGTCCATGTCTTCAGCTGCTCAAGCGACATATGCGGGCAGCCCATGAAGCAGAGCTTCGGCTTCGCGTCCCTGTTCTTCCAGACGACGGGATAGCTGTCCTTGACGCGCTGAAGCTCCGCGTCGTCGATCACATAGACCCTCGCGTCTTCGGCAACCAGCGCCTCGCCCTGCTCCTTTGCCTCGGGGGTGAGGTTTGCGATGTGGTACAGACCCACTGCGCCGTTGGATGCAGTCGCCGCGCCGAAGTCCTTGAGATAGGTGCAGGCTGCGTCATCCAGCTCCGTGCCGAGCCATTTGTCGAGGCCGACCACATACGGCACATCCTCCATGACCTTCATGCCGATGGCCGAGCCAAGCAGCTGTGCCTCGGGCTTTTTGCCTGTCTCGATCTTCACGATCCAGGTCGCTTTGCGGCCCTCGTCGGTCAGCAGTCCGAAATACGGCACATAGCCCACAATGGAGCCCATGATGTCCATGATGCCGGAGTTGCGGTTGCAGCGTGCGCCGAGCACGGAGTTGGCGTACACGACGGCGGAGGATTCCGACCACGAGAGCACCTCACCCTGTTCGGGCTTGTTGCCGACCTCGGACATATAGCAGGTGCAGGTGAACGCGTCCTTGTTCAGAAGTCCCAGCTTTTCCAGCTGGCCCTCATAAAAGTCCTGCTTGTTGTACATGAACTTCTTGAACACGAGCTGCTGCAGGAGATTTGCCGGGACATTGGGGTCGAGCGGGCGGGGATCTGCCGAGAATTTCTGGCCGGAGACGGCGCCCGCGTCGATCAGCTGCTGCATGAGATCGTACACCGGCTGCAGAACGCCGAGGCCGAAGGATGTGACAAGATGGTTGTACCGGCTCGTGACCGGGACCATCTTCTCCGCGTGGAATGCTTCGCCGAACATGACAAGCGTTTTCATGACCTTCGCCATGGTTTCACCCTTGGCGCCGTCCAGAATGGCCTGCTGTTCGTCCGTCAGGATCATGCCCATGATGGATCTGCCTCCTTTTTCTTTCCTTTATTTTTATGTATGGTGTGTACGTTTAAGGCTCCTCTTGTGCCCAAGGGGGCTTTGGATACACTCAGAACGTGATCTGCTCCCCGTCCCGTTTCAGTGTCTTGCCGTAATAGCACGTCATGGCTTTAACCAGCGCGTCGAGATCCTCCGCGCCTGCCGTTTCCACGCAGGAGTGCATGGCAAGCTGTGCAAGGCCGATGTCTACGCTTGGAACGGAGACCTTCGTTGTGGCGATGGAGCCGAGGGTCGAGCCGCCCGGCATATCGGAGCGGTTCGCGTAGACCTGCACGGGCGCGCCCGCCTCGCGGCAGACTGCCGTGAACAGCGCGCAGGAGACGCCGTCGGTCGTGTAGCGCTGGTTGGCGTTGAACTTGATGACGACGCCGCCGTTCAGACGCGGCGTGTTGGTCATGTCGGCGTATTCCGGATGGTTCGGGTGGACGCCGTGGGCGTTGTCCGCCGAGACAAGGAAGCTCTGCGCAAGCATTCGCAGATACCCTTCCTCATTCAGCCCCAGCGCAAGCGCGATGCGCCGGAGCGTATCGGAAAGCAGGCTCGACGCCGCGCCCTGCTTCGTCTCGCTGCCGACCTCCTCATTGTCGAACGCGCAGAAGACCGGCACGCTGCCAGAGGCCTTCGCGGCCAGAAAGCCCTCGAGCAGACCGAACACGCAGCCGAGATCGTCCAACCGGGGAGCGAGAATGAACGCATTCTTTGCGCCGAAGCACGTGCCGCGCGTGCGCACATACAGGCTCAGATCCTCGCCCAGCACCTCGTCCTCCTGCACGCCTGCAGCCTTGGCCGCGATACTGCGGAAGCTGCCGGAGGCCTCCTGCATCCCGTAGAGCGGGAGCGTGTCGACATTTGCCATGAGCTTAAAGCCCTCGTTTGCGGCGCGGTTCATGTGGATGGCGACGGAGGGGATCACGGCCAGATCGCGGTCCACATCGACCAGCTTCGTTTCCAGCTTCCCGTCCTTCGCCGTCACGACGCGGCCTGCGACGGAAAGCGGCCGGTCAAACCATGTGCCCATGAGCATACCGCCGTATTTCTCCGTCGACAGCTGCACATACGGGCCGGACTTTTTCTCCGGGTTGTGCTTGATCTTGAAGGTAGGGGAGTCGGTATGCGCGGCGGCCATCAGGAAGCCCGCGGGCGCACTCTGCGGGATGCGGAAGGACAGGAGCGACGAGCCGTTGCGCGTGACGAAGTATTTCCCGCCCGGCGTCAGCGCCCATGCGTCCTGCTCCCGCAGCTGCGCATAGCCGTTTCTCTCCAGCTGCTCCGCGATCGCCTGCACGGCATGGTAGCAGCTGGGGCTGGCGGCAAGAAAGTCGAAAAGCTGTTCGGTAAGCATGAAAGAACCCTCCATGTGTCGTTTTCTTTCAGTATACCGCGCCCGGCGCAGGCCTGCAAGGGCGAATTTTCGCGCGGCCCTTTTCAATACGGGGAAATTGTGCTAAACTATAGAAAAAATAAAGCAATGGAGGCTTTTTTATGAAAAAAACAGTCCTGCGGGAATACGCAAAGCTGATCGCCAAGGCCGGAGCGAATGTCCAGAAGGGACAGGAGGTCTTTATCACGGCCGAGCTTGACCAGCCGGAATTCGTCGCGATGGTGGTCGACGAGTGCTATAAGCTGAAGGCGAAGAAGGTCGTTGTCGACTGGAGCTATCAGCCGCTTACGAAGCTGCACGTGCGCTACCGCTCCGTCAAGACTCTGTCCACGCTCGACAACTATGAAGAGGCCCGCTGGCAGCACTATGTCGACACCATTCCCTGCCGCATTTATCTCATCAGCGAGGACCCCGACGGCCTGCGCGGCGTGAACCAGGAGAAGATGGCAAAGTCCCAGCAGGCCAAGTACCCCATCATCAAGGGCTACCGCGACCAGATCGAGAACAAATATCAGTGGTGCATCGCCGCTGTGCCGGGTGAAAAGTGGGCCAAGAAGCTCTTCCCGGAGCTGCGCGCGTCGCAGGCCGTGGAAAAGCTGTGGGAGGCCATTCTGAAGACCTCCCGCGTGACCGACGATCCCATCAAGGCGTGGGAAGACCACAACCGGGATCTGCATGACCGCTGCGAATATCTCAACAAGCTGCGTATCCGGGAGCTGCGCTACAAATCCTCCAACGGCACCGACTTCACCGTCGGCATGATCCCCGAGGCGCAGTTCTGCGGCGGCGGAGAGACGAGCCTGCAGGGCATTTTCTTCAACCCCAACATCCCCACCGAGGAATGCTTCATCTCCCCGATGCGCGGCGTGGCCGAGGGCATCGTCTACGCGACGAAGCCGCTGAGCTATCAGGGCCAGCTGATAAGCGGCTTCTGGATCCGCTTCCATGAGGGCAAGGCCGTCGAATGGCACGCCGAGGAAAACAACGAGCTTCTGACGAAGCTCATCGAAATGGACGAGGGCAGCCGGTATCTCGGCGAATGCGCGCTCGTGCCGTTCGATTCGCCCATCAACCAGACGGGCCTGCTGTTCTACAACACGCTGTTCGATGAGAACGCCTGCTGCCATCTGGCGCTCGGCATGGGCTTTGCGGACACCATCAGGGACTTCCAGAACAAGACGCTGGGCGAATGCCGCAAGCTTGGCGTGAACGATTCCATGATCCACGAGGATTTCATGATCGGATCGGCAGATCTCTCGATCGACGCTGTCTGCGAGGACGGCAAGACCGTTGCCATCTTCCGGAACGGAACGTGGGCGTTCTGATAAAATTTGTATGCACCCAAGGCTCCCCTTTGTTCAAAGGGGGGCTTTTGCAGCCTATGCACATGGAAAAATGCGGGGCTTTAGCGTGGTGCACAAATAAAAAATGGCAGGCGGATTTTCTGCTGTTTTGTACAGAATACAGAGGAAATTCTGTGCGCACTGGCGAGGAGGACTGGATGAACGCACAAAAACAAGCGGTAAAAACTGTGAAAAATGCTGATTTTTGTTCAAAAAGACACGGAAAGATCGACGTTTTTGGACGAAATCGGAACGCGCGCGGGAAAAAGGCGCGGTGCGGGATGCGGACCGGGCACTGTCGGGAAATGTACGGGAAAAGACAATTTTTCAGGTGGAAAAAAATCATTTTAGTTGATTCCAGACCACGAATATGCTATAATAAGTTACAGATATTATATTGTATCCGGCGCGCGGCCAGATGACCGTCGGAGACGGACAAATATCAAAAACAGCGATAATTTTCTGTGGATCAAACACAGTAAATTATAAAATTAAAACAGGAGGATTAAGATGAAAAAGAATCTGAAGAAGCTTTTCGCGCTGCTGCTCGTCGTCGTCATGGTCGCTGCCATGTTCGCCGGCGACGTCACCGTCTCCAACGACATCACGGCTATGCCCGCTGTCACCAACGTCACCGTTGAGGACTTCGGCAACCTGAAGTAATCTACATCCCCAAAGTGTGCAGGCTCCCGCCGAAGACAACACCCCGGCTGAAGATGCGACTCCCGTTGAGACCCGTGAGAACAAGGTCATCTACGGCAACACCACCGAAATCTCCGGTGACCTCGGCAACGCATGGTGGACCAACAATGCCACCGACAAGATGATCCGCGATCTGACCAACGACTATGACACCGTTGTTTTCGACCAGTTCGGCCAGATGGTCATGAATGCCACCACCGCCGCTTCCATCGATCAGACTGCGAACGACGACGGCTCCATCACCTTCACCGTCAAGATCAACGAAGGCCTGACCTACAACAACGGCGAGCCCATCACCGCAGCTGACTATGTTGCGTATGCACTGGTTGCCTACTCGCCTGTCACTACAGAAGCGGGCGCCAAGATCTCTGCGGAATCCGTTGTTGGCGCTGCCGCATATCAGGCAGGCGAAACCAAGGAGCTGGCCGGCGTTCGCTTGCTCGATCCCTATACCTACTCCATCCAGATCACCCCGGAGAAGGCCAACTACTACTTCGCAATGACCTACGCATCTCTGGCACCTCTGTATCTGCCGCTGTACGGCGGTGAGGGCCTCACTGTCAAGGACGACGGCAACGGCGCGTATCTCGACGGCGGCGAACTGACTGTCGACGGCGTCAACGCTTCCCGCTACGTCTACGAAGGCCGCGTTGTCGCTGGCCCGTACATGATCAAGAGCCTCGACACCGGCGCTCTGACCGCTACGCTTGAGATCAACCCCAACTACAACGGCAACTTTGAGGGCCAGAAGCCTTCCATCCAGACCGTTGTCATCGTCAAGGCTGAAGACGACACCATGATGGACGCCTTCAAGACCGGCGAAATCAACTTCCTGTCCCAGCTGGGCGAAGGCGACAAGATCAACGCTGCGCTCGATCTGGTTGACGCGGGTGGCTTCAACTACTGCCATTACACCCGTAACGGCTACGGCAAGCTGATGTTCCAGTGCGACTTTGGCCCCACGCAGTTTGCTGCTGTCCGTCAGGCAATCGCTTACCTGCTTGACCGCGAAGAGTTTGCAAACACCTTCTGCGGCGGCTACGGCTCCGTCGTCCAGGGCCCGTACTCCACTGCACAGTGGATGTATCAGGATTCCGAGGAGCTCTTCAACGAAAAACTCAATGCCTATTCTTATGACCCGGCTAAGGCTGTCGAAGTCCTCGAGGCTGACGGCTGGACGCTGGATGCCGAAGGCAACGAGTATTCCGGCACCGGCCTGCGCTACAAGGAAGTCACCGCTGAAGAAGCCGGCGACTACGCTCTGAATGTCACGCTGGCTGACGGCCGCATCCTGATGCCTCTGCACATCATGTGGTCTTCCTCCGATGGCAACGCCGTCTCCGCGCTGCTGGCCACCATGCTCGCCAACGGCAAGCAGACTGCTGATGCCGGTATGCAGATCGAGCAGGTCACCATGACCTTCTCCGAACTGCTGAACTGGATGTACCGCGATACCTCTGTTGGCGATCAGTATGGCGTGAAGACCTACGGCATGTACAACCTGGCCACCGGCTTCGCTGATGTCTATGACTATGCCTACAACTACGCTTCCGATCCCGAGTCCGATTATGTCAAGCAGGGCTGGAACCAGAATTACATCTTCGACAAGGAACTCGACGACCTGTCCATGGATATGGTTTACAAGCCTGCCCCCGGCGACGATGCAACGTTCCTGGATTATTTCCAGAAGTTCATTATCCGCTGGAACGAACTGCTGCCGGAAATCCCGCTGTACTGCAACGAGTACCACACCTTCTTCCCGGATTGGCTGAAGAACTACAATGAGTCCAGCCTGTGGGATTTCCAGAAGGCGATTGTCTACGCCTCTATCGAAGGCGCCAAATAAATAGACCCCTTCCCCACATTCCCAGCGACGGGGCGGCACAAACCGCCCCGTCGCTTCCGGTATCTTTGGCGAATCTTTTTTTCTTTAGTGTATCATATATCTACGAAAAAAGACCGTTTTGGTTTTATATACAGGTTCCTGCGCTCTTTTTGAGCAAATACAAGAGAAAAGGAGGGTATGCGGATGACGAAATATGTACTCAAGCGACTTGTATACATGGTAATTGTATTTCTGCTTGTTTCGCTTCTGATGTATTCCATCTACAACCTGATCCCAACTGACCCGGCCCGGGCACAGCTTGAACCGCTCAAGACAACGCTGACCCCGACAGAGTATGAAACGCGTTACCAGGCGCTTCGCACCGAAATGGGGCTGGACGATCCGCTGATCGTACGCTATCTGCGCTGGTTCGGCTTCTGGCCGGATGTTGACGGCGAACTCAACGGCATGCTGCAGGGCAACTTCGGCTATTCCCAGATCTACAAGACGGATGTTGCCAATGTTCTGCCGTCAAGAATGCTCAACACGATCTACATCAACATTTTCTCAACGCTTGTCGCGCTGGCGATCACGATTCCGCTTGGCATCTACTGCGCCGTCCATAAGCGCAGCAAGACCGACAGCACCGTGCAGGTGCTGTCCATCGTTGGCTACTCCATCCCGGTCTACATTATTGCGCTGCTGTTTATCTGGCTGTTCGCGGTCACGCTCAAGCTGCTTCCGGTCTTTGGCATGCAGACGCCGGGCAATAACTTCACCGGCTTCCGTGCGTTCCTCGACAAGGTCTACTATATGACGCTGCCGGTGCTCGTCATGACGGTCGGCTCGCTCGGCGGCATGACCCGCTATGTCCGCGCCGCCATGATCGAAGCGCTCAGCATGGACTATATCCGCACCGCCCGCGCCAAGGGCCTGCGCGAAAAGGTCGTCGTCTATTCCCACGCATGGCGCAACGCCCTGCTGCCGGTCATTACAGTCCTCATCGGCTGGTTCATCAGCATCTTCTCCGGCTCTCTGATCATTGAGCAGATGTTCGCGCTCAACGGTATGGGCCAGCTGTACTATCAGGGTCTGATGAACAACGACTTTGAACTTGCACTGGCGATTCAGATGTTCTATGTGCTCATCGCGCTCGTCGGCCAGTTGATCACCGACCTCAGCTACGGCATCGTTGACCCGCGTGTGCGCGTCAATAAGTAAAGGGGGAGAAGAAACATGGAAAAAAAGAAAAAATCGACCCTCTTTACCCGTCTGTTCGGCAACCGCAACAAGGTCACCGACTTCATGACGGAAGAACAGCTGCAAAGCCCCGGCCGTCTGATCCTCAAGAATTTCCTGCATAACCGGCTCGGCATGATCGGTCTGATCGTGTTCCTTCTGATTTTCCTGCTGGTCATGATCGGCCCGAATTTCTATACGCTCGACCTGTCCTATCAGGACAACACCCAGCTGAACGTCGCGCCCGGAATGAACATGATGTCCATTCCCGACGGTATGAAGCATAAGGTCGCAGATATCTCTCCCGGCACGACCTATGGCGTCGGTGTCGACACCGACGGCAAGGTCTATACGTGGGGCTATACCAGAATCACTGAAACGATCGATCTGAAGAACATCCCTGAGGAGGTTCAGAACGCAAAGATCGTCAACGTTGCGGCAGGCTATGACCATATCGTCGCACTTGACGAAAACGGCGCGATCTATGTCTGGGGCAACCGCCGTCTCGGCCAGGATATGCTTCCCGACAAGATCCAGATGGCTGCCGCCTACGGCAAGAATCTCGGCTTCAAGCAGATCGAGGCCAGCAACCAGTTCTCCGCGGCTGTCACTGAATCTGGCGAGCTGTTCCTCTGGGGCAACGGCAATCAGGCCGACATCAAGGTCAAAAAGGAATATCAGGGCAACATCGAAAAAGTCGCTCTGACCGCTCGCGGGTATATCGCCCTGACCAAAGACGGCGCAGCTGTCTACGCGGGTTTCCAGAAGGACAACGCCCTTGTCCGCATCCCCGACGGGCTGGATTCCGGCGTCGTTGATATCGCGGCGTCCAGCAACGCGGTTGCGGCGGTCAAGGAAGACGGCACGGTCGTCGTCTGGGGCACCTGCACCAACGGCGAAAAAAACGTTCCTGCATTTGAGAGCAAGCCTGTCGAGCTCTACGGCGGCCGCTACCACTTCACGGCGCTGATGGACGACGGCGAGGTCATCTCCTGGGGCGACAACACCCATGGTCAGGCATCCGTCCCGGCATCCTTCAACGATAAGGAGATCGTGACGGTCTTCGCGGGCTTCTATCAGAACTATGCCGTCACGGTCGACGGCGACGTCGAGACGTGGGGCCTGAAGGGCTATCTCTGCGGTACGGACGATCTGGGCCGCGACGTGTTTAACCGCCTCATCAACGGCGGCAAGGTCACCATGACCGTCGGCGCCATCTCGGTTATTATCCAGCTTATCATCGGCATCATCCTCGGCAGTCTGGCCGGTTATTTCGGCGGCTGGGTCGACAACATCATCATGCGTATCTCCGAGATCGTCGGCGGTCTGCCGTTCCTTCCGTTTGCGATGATTCTTTCCGCCATCATCGGTACGCGCATCTCGGTCGAACAGCGTATGTACCTCATCATGGTCGTGCTTGGCGTTCTGTCCTGGCCGGGCATCTGCCATCTGATCCGCGCGCAGATCTTCTCGCAGCGCGAGCAGGAATATGTCACGGCGGCCAAGGCTCTCGGTGTGCGCGAGAAGTCGATCATCTTCCATCACATCATCCCCAATGTCATGAGTCTGATTCTGGTCAACGCGACGCTGAGCTTCGCGACCTGCATGCTCACCGAGTCCTCGCTGTCCTACATGGGCTTCGGCATTGCGCCGCCCACGCCGACCTGGGGCAATATGCTCACCGGCGCGAACAACTCCATCGTCATCCAGCAGTACTGGTGGCGCTGGGTATTCCCGGCTGCGATCTTCGGCATCTGCACGATCTGCATCAACCTCGTCGGTGATGCGCTGCGCGATGCGGTCGATCCCAAGTCCGCTGAGCGATAAGGAGGGGTTGTTGTGGCATTACTAGAATTAAAAAACCTGAAGACTTTCTTCGCGACCAAGCGCGGCACGGTCAAGGCGGTCAACGGCGTCAGCTATTCGCTGGATGCGGGCAAGGTGCTCGGCGTCGTCGGCGAATCCGGTTCCGGTAAGAGCGTCTCGGCCATGAGCATTCTCCGTCTGCTCGACGGCAACGGCTATATTGACTCCGGCGAGATCCTCTTCAACGGTCAGGATCTGACCAAGCTGTCCATGAACGAAATGTACAAGATCCGCGGCAACGAGATCTCCGTGATCTTCCAGGAGCCGATGACGAGCCTGAACCCGGTCTTCACCGTCAGCCGTCAGATCTCCGAGCCGCTCATGATCCATCAGGGCATGAACAAAAAGCAGGCTGCCGCGAAAGCGGTCGAGCTGCTGTCCGACGTCAAGATCCCGAACCCCGAGGTCGTCGCCAAGCAGTATCCGCACCAGCTCTCCGGCGGTATGCGGCAGCGTGTCATGATCGCCATGGCGCTGGCCTGCCGTCCGAAGCTGCTGATCGCGGACGAGCCGACCTCGGCGCTCGACGTGACCATTCAGGCGCAGATCCTGAAGCTCATGAACGAGCTGCGTGAGAAAAACGGCACCGCCGTTCTGTTCATCACGCACGATCTCGGCGTCATCAACCAGATGGCCGACAACGTCGCGGTCATGTACTGCGGCCAGGTCGTCGAATACGCACCCGCCGGGACGATCTTCCACAAGAACGAGTATTCCCATCCCTATACCGAGGGCCTGATGCTCTCCATCCCGCGTCTGGATACCCCCAGCGACGAACGGCTTGAAGCGATCCCCGGCGCGGTCCCGCACCCGCTGGATCTGCCCAAGGGCTGCAAGTTCGCCCCGCGCTGCAAGTACGCGACCGAGCGCTGTCTGGAGGAGGAGCCGGAGCTGATCCACGTCTCCGACACCCAGCAGGTTCGCTGCTTCTACGCGAAGAAGGAGGACAGACATGCAAAATAATGACAAGAAGGTTCTGCTTCGCATCAGCAACCTGAAGCAGTATTTCCCCCTGAAGGGCGGCCGCTTTGTCAAGGCCAACGACGGCATCACGCTGGATATCTACGAGGGCGAGACGTTCGGCCTCGTCGGCGAGTCCGGCTGCGGCAAGTCTACGCTTGGCCGCACCATCCTCCAGCTGTATCACCAGACCTATGGCCGCACCATGTACTACGGCCGGTCCCTTGACGATCTGGCGCCGAAGTATGTCATCGATACCGTTAAAAACCTCAAAGCCCGCCGCACCAAGCTCCGCGAGCTGGAGCAGAAGCGCGACAAGCTCGAGGCCGATTACGCCAAGCTCTCCGAGAAGGAGCAGTACGCCAAGCACGGCGAACTCGATACCGCCCGCAAGCTGGCGGAGGACGCGCTGCTGGATATCACAAAGATCGTCGGCGGCTTCCTCGTGGTCGATGATCTCGATCCCGTCATCGCGGCCTATTCCAAGGATTACGCCATTGCGCGCAAGCTGTCCAGCATGGAGGAAAAGCGGCAGGAGCTGCTGGTCGATGTGGACGACGCGGAGTACGCGAAGAAGGCTGCCGAGGAAGCGGGAAAGTCCGGCAAGGACGACCAGCTGCAGAAAGCGCAGGAAAAGCTGAAGCAGTGCGACGAGCAGATCGCCGCTCTGCGTGCGCAGCTTGACGCGGGCCGCAAGGAGATCGAGGCGCTGCGCGCCCCGTATGCAAACGACCCTGAGTTCCAGAAGTACGAGGCCTACCGCGACGACGGCATCGACCTTGCCCGACTGGAGTACAACGAAATGCGCCGCCTGCGCCGCGATATGCAGTTGATCTTCCAGGACCCGTATTCCTCGCTGAACCCGCGCATGAGCGTCGGCCAGATCATCAGCGAGGGTATGCAGGCGCACAACATGATCAAGAAAAAGGACGCCCGTATGCAGGAAATGGTCCTCAAGATCATGGACGACTGTGGCCTTGCGCCCTACTTCCTGCACCGCTTCCCGCACCAGTTCTCCGGCGGCCAGCGGCAGCGTATCGGCATCGCCCGCGCGCTCGCCACGAAGCCGAAGTTCGTCGTCTGCGACGAGGCTGTCTCCGCGCTGGACGTGTCCATTCAGGCGCAGATCATCAACCTGCTGCTCGATCTGAAGGAACAGCAGAATCTGACCTATATGTTCATCACGCACGACTTGTCTGTCGTCAAGTACATCTCCGACCGCGTCGGCGTCATGTACCTCGGCACGATGGTTGAGTTGGCAGCGGCTGACGAGATCTTCCATCACCCCATCCATCCGTACACCGAGGCGCTGCTGAACGCGATCCCGACCACGGATACCGTCGGCGCGAAGGAGCTGTCGATCCTTGAGGGCGACATCCCCAGCCCGGTGAATCCGCCGAAGGGCTGCAAGTTCCATACGCGCTGCAAATACTGCACGGAGATCTGCACGCAGGTCGTTCCGGAGTGGGAAGAGGTTCGCCCGAACCACTTCGTCGCCTGCCATCACAAGCTTGAGGCGAAGGAGTAAGCTGATGCTGTTCCAGAAGAGAATAGACCGCGCGATGCGCTACCAGAAGGAGCGGAACGAAGCGGCGGAGCTGAAAAAGCCGACAGAGGAGGATAAGGACGCCGTCAGCAAAAAGGATCTTTTTGCGATGATCCTGTCCGCCATGCTGGTGATCCTGCCGGTCGCGATCCTGATCCTGTTCGTCATTGCGTTTGGCTGCTACTTCCTCTTCTTCCATTGAGCTGATCCCAATATGTACAATACCCCTGGTATGCGTCTGGCATACCGGGGGTATTTGCAATGCACGCCCATACCGGGGTGTCCGTCAGTCCGTGTCATCGTGCATCTGCCCGCGAAGAAAGACCGCGAGTGCCTGTCCCAGAATGCGGGCGGAGCGCAGCGCTTCGGCCAGCGTATTGCCACTTGCGCCGACCTCGACAAGAAGGGAACCCGGCGTTTCATGCTGGTTGAAGCGCTCGGTGCGCAGATTGAGGTTCCGGCACAGGCCGGGTGCCGAGCGGTTCAGAAGTGTCTGGATTTTCAGCGCATTTGCGAGATTTTCCTGCCAGTCCGGGTGCGATAAGCCGCCCTCGTCCGTGCCGACTACGAGCATCAGCTCTGCACAGGCTTCGCCGTCTGCTTCCGCCGTCAGCGCGACCGGGTTCCCGTCTGCGTCCTCAGCCGCGTCGCGATGGATATCCAGCACCATCTGAATGGACGGATATTCTGCCAGATAGCCCTCGATGGTCTGCCGCATACGCTCGTAGGCGCCGTTGTAATTCGGATAATCGTTCGGCTGCGTGTCGTGCAGGACAGAAATGCCCGCCTCCGTCAGAATATCCGCAATTTCATCGCCCACGCGGATCACGGAATACCGCTCATCCAGCGTCCGCAGCGCATCTGATTCCGGATATTCAAAGCCCGCCTCCATGGTATACGCCTCGCTGGAGTGCGTATGTACGATCAGGACTGCCGGGCCGTCATCCGAAAGCGACAGTGCGGACGGACGGGTCAGCAGCGCCTGCTTGTCCACGGAATAGGTGCAGGCCCCCGCGATCGTGATGGCGTCCGCCTCCTCCGGCGAAAATGTGAGCGCGGGTGCGCGCTCCGCATCGTCCGTCTGCCTGTCCGCCGTCCCCGGCAACTGCTCCCACGGCTCCGCCTCCGAGGCGTTCCCATCCCGGATTACCCGCACCGGCCAAACGCGCAGCTGCTGCGCAGCGGGCGCGGCAGGCTCGTCCGGCTCTGTCTGTGCCGCCGGGACGCTTTCCGCCATCCGCGCATCCGCGCCGGTCGCGCAGATCAGCCGCAGCAGCATCGAAAACACCAGCAGGAGAAGGCAAAAATTACTCAGCTTTCGTTCGTTCATGGTATCCCTCCTGCTCTATCCTATGCGGAAGCAGCGTGGAATAGACATGCGGAATGGCCCGATCCGGCAAAGTTTTTCCGCGTCCGGCGCGACTTTTTCACGTTTCTTATTGAATTTACAAAGCAATTCGTATATAATAACTTTAACTTTTAGTTATTGGAGGGAATGCGGCGTGTCACAGGTCGTATCCGTGATCTCCGGCAAGGGTGGTACGGGCAAAACCTCTCTCTGCGCCGGGATCTCCTCCTGTCTCGCGGCGGAGGGCAGTCAGGTGCTCTGCATCGACGCGGACGTCGGCCTGCGCAATCTCGATCTCTCGCTCGGCATGAGCGAGGAACCG
>OIXL01000790.1_pt1 | contig 14078 bp, 9 predicted proteins | sample 1587761 | NCBI WGS metagenome assembly OIXL01 (sample SAMN03283246) | human gut metagenome | biome: human-associated habitat; material: feces | host: Homo sapiens | place: Peru | collected 2012 | reverse complement strand
TATCCACGCAGAGCATGAAAAATAAGATATGAATCCCAAAACAGATTCCAAGCAGGCCGTCCGCACCGCCTCTACCCTGCCGGTCATTTCCGGGTTGAGACTTACCAAGCAAAGGCAGGAAGTCTATCAGGTTCTTCTGGAACAAAGGGATCATCCAACTGCCAATGAAGTTTACCAGCGGGTACGCAAAAAACTCCCCAGCATCTCCCTGGCCACCGTTTATAACTGCCTGGAGGCGCTGGTGAACCACGGCCTGGTCAATCAGGTCAACTTTGAACGCAGCTCTTCCCGCTTCTGTCCCAATCTCGTTGAGCACGGTCACTTCCAGGACACCCGGACCGGACGCATTTACGACATCACCATCAAGGAAGGCGTGGACCTGAAGGAATTCATCAACCTGCCCGACGACGTGTGCGTGGAAGAAGCCCAAATCACCCTGAGGGGTTCCATCACCACGCCGCAGGGCTAACTCTCTTTCATCATCATGAGTCTGGTCATTAAAAATTTGCACGCCAACGTGCAAGGCACGGAAATACTTAAAGGCATCAATCTGGAAATTCCCAAGGGAGAGGTACATGCGATCATGGGGCCCAACGGGTCCGGGAAAAGCACTTTATCCAAAGTTCTTTGCGGACATCCGGACTATGAGGTAACGGAGGGGGAAGCCTGGCTGGACGGACAGAACCTGCTGGACATGAGCATTGACGAACGCAGCAGGGCGGGACTCTTCCTGGCATTCCAGTACCCCATGGAAGTTCCCGGCGTTTCCAACGCCAACTTCCTTCGTGCGGCCATGCAGGCCCGCATGCCCCATGGGGAGGAACTGGATGCGGTCACCTTCTACAAAACGCTCTATGCAAAAATGGACCAGCTCGGCATGGCCCGCAAATTCACGTCACGCGCCGTTAACGAAGGTTTCTCCGGGGGAGAGAAAAAGCGCAATGAAGTGCTGCAAATGCTTCTCTTGGATCCCCTCTATGCCATTCTGGACGAAACGGATTCCGGCCTGGACATAGATGCCCTCCGCATTGTCTCGGAAGGAGTCAACTCCATGCGTTCCCCTTTCCGCAGCTTCCTGGTTATCACCCACTACAAACGCCTGCTGGACTACATCAGGCCGGATGTGGTCCACGTGCTGGCTGACGGGCGGATCGTCCGGACCGGAGGCGGAGAACTGGTGGACGAACTGGAAAGCAGGGGATACGAGTTCCTGAAAGAAGCGGAAACAGCGGAAAAGGCGTAATGCCGCCATCCGGCCATCAATCATGAGCGATACACCTGACATGCCAGAGAACGGGAACACACAGAACCTGTTTGACTTCGACCGGAGCAAGGGGAACTTCTCCTTCCCGGAACGCCATAAATTTGATGCCGGATACGGCCTGACGGAGGCCACCATTGACTACATCTGCGACGTCAAGGACGACCCGGAATGGGTGCGCCAGTTCCGCAAAAACGCGCTTGCCGTTTTTGAAAGCAAGCCCATGCCCACCCACTGGGCTTCTCCGGATATTAAAAAAATAGATTTCTCCCAAATCCGCTACTACCTCTCCGACGGAGAACGGCCCAAACGAAGCTGGGACGACGTGCCGGAGGACGTCAAGCGCACCTTCGAACGCCTGGGCGTCCCGGAACAGGAACGCCAGTTTCTGGCGGGCGTGGAAGCCCAGTACGACTCCGAATCCGCCTACTCCAACATGAAGGAGGAACTCCGCAGCCAGGGCGTCATCTTCGTCAACTCCACGGAAGGCCTGAAACACCATGAAGACGTCTTTCGTCCCTGGTTTGGAAAAGTCATTCCCACGGGAGACAACAAATTCTCCGCCCTGAACAGCGCGGTATTTTCCGGAGGTTCCTTTATTTACGTGCCCAAAGGGGTTAAACTCAAACATCCTCTTCAGGCGTACTTCCGCATCAACTCGGAAAATTTCGGGCAGTTCGAACGAACTCTCATCATTGCGGACGAAGGCGCGGAACTCATGTACATGGAAGGATGCACGGCGCCCCAGTTTGAAACTTCCACCCTCCACTCCGCCGTTGTGGAGCTGGTCGCGCTCAAGGGAGCGAAAATTCAGTACGTCACCGTGCAAAACTGGTCCTCTAATGTCTTCAACATGGTCACCAAGCGCGGCCTTGCCATGGAAGATGCGGAAATCCGCTGGATAGACTGCAACATTGGCTCCGGCCTCACCATGAAATACCCGGCTGTGGTGCTCAAAGGCAGGCGCGCGCGCGGGGAAGTCATCTCCATTGCCCTGGCAAACACGGGCCAGCACCAGGATACGGGAGCCAAAATGATCCATGCGGCGGACGATACTACGTCCAACATCGTTTCCAAATCCATCAGCATCGGCGAAGGGCGCGCCAGCTACCGGGGCCAGGTAATCATGGGCAAAGGACTCAAGGGTTGCAAAAACAACACGGAATGCGACGCCCTTCTTCTGGCGGCCAACAGCCGTACGGACACCTACCCCGCCATCACGGTAAAAGGGGATGGAGGCACGGTGCAGCATGAGGCATCCGTCTCCCAGGTCTCTGAAGAAATGCTTTTTTACATGCAGCAGCGGGGCATTCCGAAAGCTGCGGCGATGTCCCTGGCCGTCAATGGATTCATTAACGACCTCGTTCAGGAATTCCCCATGGAATACTCTGTGGAGCTGCGCAGGCTCATTGATCTGGAAATGGAAGACAGCATCGGATAAGGAGGGAAACAATGAACCATTTGCTTAACGAAGAACAATTCCCCGCAGGCTTTCTTCCCGCATGGTTTGAAGCCCGGCGGCGCCATGCCCTGGAGCAGGCGGAACAGCTTCCGGAACCTTCCCGCCATATGGAATCCTGGCGTTTCGGAGCCCCCGGCAACGAATCCCTGGAACATGTTGAAGCGGCTCCTCCTGCAGCTCCGGAAACCTTGGCTCCCATCATCAGGGAACGAGCCTCCATGCCGGAGGCCCTCCGCATTGTTTACGCCAACGGGCTCCCCGTTTCCATCCCGGAAGAACTGCCGGAAGGGCTTTCCGTAATGGATATGGAAGACTTTGTGCTGCAATGCCCGGACACCGCCCGGAAATACCTGGAAACAGAGACGGAAACGCTCGGTTCCGAAAAACTGTCGGCATTGGCTACGGCCTTCCAGCACAACGGGCTGGTTATTATGGCGGACAGGGAAATCTCCCTCCCTCTGGAAATACTCCACTTCATCTCCGGAGATAACGTGGCCGTTTTTCCCTCCACGCTGCTCATTGCGAAAACCGGAAGCCGCCTGCGCATTCTGGAACGCCACATTAGCGCAGACCATGGCCGCCAATTCTGCGGAGCGCTCCAGCAGTACCATCTTTCCTCCGCGTCATCTGTCAAATACGCACTGGTTCAGGAACTTAACAGCCGTTCCCGTGCCGTGGAGCTTTCCCATATGATGGCGGATGATTCCGCGGAAATGGAACATCTCGTCAGCCATCCCGGCGCAGCATGGGCCAGGCAGGAAACGGTCTGCATCCTGAACGGAGACGGCGCAGGAGTCCGCCTGCTTTCCGCCAACCATCTGAAGGAAAACAAGGAGCTGGACCAGAGAACCTACCAGAAGCACCTTTACCGCGGAGCCTCCAGCAACCTGCTTTACGCCAACGTACTTGACGACGAAGCCAGCAGCATTTTCAGCGGCATGATCCTGGTGGCGGAAGGCGCGCATGACACCAGCGCCTATCAAAGCAACCGCAATCTCATTCTCAGCCCCAGAGCGGAAGCCAACTCCATTCCCGGCCTGGAAATCCTGGCGGACAGAGTGCAGTGTTCGCACGGTTCCGCCACTTCCTCCATTTCTCCGGAAGAAATCTTCTACCTGCTTTCACGGGGAATTCCGGAACAAACGGCGCGCAGCATGATTGCCCAGGGCTTCCTGAAACATGCTTTGGACCAATTCGGCGATGAACCCATACGTGCCGCGGTAGAAAGCCTCATCCTGCCCTGACCGCTATTTCATGAAACCCAAAAAGACGGAGAGACGGTTCCCTATCCCTCCTTTTCCGTCCTGATATTAACGCGCCTCTGCAAGAGAGCCGTCACAAGCAGAAACAGGGCCGTTCCCCCCATCATGCTGTAATACCATTCACGGTAAGGCGTATGGTACTGAAGGAGGATTTCCGTCTGCTGTTCCGAATCCGGAACGGAAACAAGAATAGAATAGCGCTCAGTGCCGGATAAAGGAAGCTCTTCCCCCTTCCCGGTGCGGGCGCTCCATCCCCTGGAATAGCTCTCAAGAACAGACAATTCCTTTGTTCCTGGCGGCACGGTGACATGAATCTTATTATTCGTTCTCCAATCCGGGACAACAGGAGAAAAATGACTCTCTTCCCCCTGGGTTCGGACGAAATAGCGTCCACGGTACAAGGGATTTTCCAGCAAGAAGAAATCTTCCGTTTCCTGAACCAGAATCCACCCGTCAAAGTCTGGTTTTCCGGCTCTGGAATCGCACAGCAAATGGGAAATTCCGGCCATGGCATAATCTTCCGGATGATAATGTCCATCCGACAAAGGTCTCAAATATTTGGGCTGTACCGTTTCATAGCCTGAAGCCAGTCTTATTCCATATGTGGATAAATGATTGGTACATAGAAAATCCAAGTCATTATGGGGATTGACGATGACAACGGCTCCATCCCCCACATGACCGCGGAACTCGGGCATCCACTCCGGTTCTCTATAAAGACAGCCGCTTTCCGGTTTGTCGGAATAGGCAATCCATGAAGAAGAAAACACTATTTGTTCCCCAAAGGTACATAATACCACAAGTCCTGCCCACCACTTCGGATAACGGCTGGATATATTCAGGCGGGAACAGGCCCAACCCCCTACGCTGACCAGTAAAATCAATAAGGCATTGCGCCAATCCCAAATCATCAGCTGGTCCAGGAGACGCTCGCTTCTGAGCAAATACCAGGAATGACGGTATTTTTGCTGAGAAGTCGTTATGTTTCCGTCAATAAAGCTATGCAATTTTAACAGCAATGGTTCATGGAAACACTGAACTGCCACCGATACGGCAAGCCATATACACAAAATTCCAATTCCCCACCATGCAAGTCTGCGCCAGATAGGAAGAACCGGATGCCGCCTAAGGTCAAATAACTGCCATCCGGCAAGCCAGCTCATTCCAAAAGCCATCACAACCGTGGAGCGTGAATAGAGGAAAGTGGAAAGAGGTGTGCATGAAACAATTAAACTGACAAGAAAACAAAACTTGGCGGTCAACGGTGCCCGGCGGTTAAACAATGCCAGAACAGCCAGCACAAAAACAACTCCTCCACCAAATTTGATATCGAATAAATCAGCGCCAATCACTTTGGAAATACTGATTGTCTGAGGAATGCCGAAGAGCGTCGGCATCACAGATGTGGCCAGAAAAGGAATATTTTCCAGCCCCCAGACAAACGGCAAGCTTTTACAGCCTTCCATGCGCGGCAGGGTGTCCACAAAAACATCCAAGGAAAGCAACGCCGCCAAAAATCCGGAGATCAAATAAAAAGATGATGATTTCAGAAAAACTTTCCAGGACCAGCGGTCTGCCCGTTTCCACCAATCCGCAAGAAACACGCACAGCACCAGAAGAAAAACAAAGAGACACGCTTGCAAATGGCCTCCTCTGAATCCAAGAGCAATAAAGAGAATAGAGGGAAGATGCACCCATTTGTTTTTCCTTCTCCCTTCCAACAGGGACCAGACAATCAACGGCGCCCAGATTATTCCACCAAGCCACCGGTCATATATCCACATAATAAACTGGGAATAAAAACTGAAACTCACAGCTCCAAGCAATACGTACGGAATGGGAATTCCCCTGGATTTCAGTAGAATGATCATCCCCAGCCCTGCGATAAAAAACTGCAGCAAGATTCCCGCATCCCATGCCGTCCAGAAAGGAAGAAAACCAAATAACCAATGATGCCAATCCCCCGGGCTTAACATGGTATTTTCCGGCAGTGAAGTCCCATTGTGAGTATAAGGGTTCCATCCCATATACCCATCACTTTGCCAGGACTGCTGCATCGCCCAGCTATAAGGTAAATATTGAGAAGCCCCATCTACGTTATATTGGTTATGGACTTCCTCCATTGGCTGAGTTGCGAATGGTTTGAACAGGCATTCCACACAATCCACCGGGGCTAAAACCTTTCCTCCAAACACAGCAGGAGCAAAAAAAAGCAGTACAAGTACTGCCCAAATTATTATCCCCCACCACAAGGGAATTTTTCTATTTTTTTTACAATTCATTTATAATAAAAATCTGACATTGGCTCCTCATGCATCCCCAAGAAAATTCCTGCAAATTAACGAATGAATTTCTCCACAGAATTGTTAAACCCGGCATCCATCGTTCTCCTTCAACTCTGAAATTAAACCAATGAATCGGAACGCCTTTTTCTAGCGGATTTACAATCCGTTACGGACAGTAAAAGAAAAAACTCTTGTTCTCAGGGAAAGTGCCGCTCTTTATACGGTTATTGAAACGTGACTCCGCTTCAACATGCAACGAACTCTATAAAAGAGGGTTTGCCAAAATTCTACTTCAGGCCCGGATATCGTAGCAATTTCCCGTATTCCCGTCACCAGGGTGGGCCCAGGCAAATTTCTGTGCTACGTAAGAGGCCCTGATACGTAAAGAAACGATGTTGCAAGTTCTTTTCTCTTAGAGTTACAGCTTGACTCCGGATTGTAAATCCGCCCACCTTCTCAAGAAAGCACTATTTCATTGAAAAATGCTTCACCCAGAATTATTTTCATCCTGAATTCCCAGTTAAGCATCTTAAGAAAAGCATCAAAAAATCTGGCCGGAATGATATGAAATAGCCTTGCAGCCGGTTTATGACCTGTCCGACAAGCAAATTGCTACCACAAATATTTATGATTCATCATCCCATATAAAAATATAAATAAAAAGGAACCGGACAAACAGGAATGGCTCGGATAAATAAGTAGTCCGAAACAAAAGGAAACCGAAAGGCTCACCCTGTGAGCATCTCATCCGGCATCCGGTAAGGAAAACGAAACTATTTTTTGAAACAAGGAAGAGTGTTTCTCCGTTATTATTACCGTATGGTCACATTTTACAACATCACTCTCTCTACCGCCTTTTCCCTGCTGATGCTGTCCGTGGCGGAAGCGGCACGGCCCAATGTAGTTCTCATCAATGCGGATGACCTTGGCTGGGCGGAAGTAGGCTGCTACGGTCAGAAAAAAATTAAAACCCCGAACATTGACAAGCTGGCCTCCGAAGGACAGCGATGGGTTTATTTCTATTCCGGAGCTCCGGTTTGTTCCCCTTCCCGCAATGTGCTGATGACGGGCAAGCATACGGGCAACTGCGACGTACAGGATTTGAAACGCGTGGACGCGGGCGAAAACTGGCGCGACCTCAAAGGAGACTGGCCCATCAGAACGGAAACCTACACTCTACCGGAAGCCATGAAAAAAGCCGGTTACGCCACAGCGGTGTTCGGTAAATGGGGTATTGGGGATTTCGGTTCCACCGGAGCGCCGGACAAACACGGCGTGGACAGGTTCTATGGCTACACGGACCAGAAAGCCTGCCACACCTACTATCCTCCATACCTCTGGAATGACGGAAAGAAGGAAGTTCTCAACACTTCTCTGACAGCCGCCACTATCGGACACGGTTCCCAGCCCAAAGGGGAAGTTCTGGCGGACACCTACCGCGCGGAACAACACAGTTCCGATCTTATTGCGGATAAAATGCTGGAATTTGTGAAGGAAAAGGCCCATGGCAAACAACCGTTTTTCCTGTATTACGCCCCGCTGGAACCCCATGTGGCCATGCAGCCTCTTCAGGAATGGATTGACCGCTATCCCCGCGAATGGGATAAATCCCCCTACCGCGGCAACCGGGGCTATCTGCCCCATCCCCGCCCCCGGGCCGCCTATGCAGGCATGATTTCCCAGATGGACCACAACGTAGGACGCCTGCTGGACACGCTGAAAGCCTGTGGCCTGGACAAAAATACCATCGTCATTTTTACCAGCGACAACGGCACCACGCATGATGCAGGGGGGGTAGACCACCGGTTCTTCAACTCCGTAGCCGATCTCAAAGGTTTGAAAGGGCAGCTTTATGAAGGCGGTATACGTGTCCCCGGCATTATCCGCTGGCCTGGGAAAATAGCCCCGGGAAAAACCATCACCCAGCCGGCCTTCCATGCGGACGTGATGCCTACACTGTGCGCTCTGACAGGAGCGGATGCAGGTTCTCCGCTGGGAACGGACCTCTCCCCTGTCCTTCTGGGCAAAAAATCCGCTCTGCATGACAGGAAGCCCCTGGTCTGGGCAGGGGGAGGCTACGGCCAGGTAGCCGTGCGTTTCGACTCCAAGAAAGTCATCCGCCGCAACCTGTTTCCCGGTAAAAAACCGGACAACTGGGAAGTGTACGATATCGTGAAAGACCCCGCAGAGAAAAATAATATCGCCGCAGAAAACCGTGACCTTATCAACAGAGCCATCGCCATTCTGGACAGGGAATATCAACCCGCGCCCGGCTTCCAGGCCCTGCGTTACAAGGCCCCGGAACAGGTAGCCGAATAAGAGAACGGGAAAGAAGGTTCCACGATCCGCCTCCTTCGCCATTCTGACCTTGACGTGAACGGAGCCGGGGTTAGTCTTTCACGCATGAGTTTGACATCATCCCTCCTTTCCAGGGTGCTCGGAGGCGGTTCCTGCTCCAGAGAAGAATTGATAGCCCTCAGCCGGGAACCGCTGGAAGAATTGTGCCAGGCGGCCAACGCCATCCGGGAACATTTTTGCGGGAATGTCTTCGACCTCTGCACCATCATCAACGGCCGCAGCGGCAAATGTTCGGAAAACTGCAAGTACTGCGCCCAGTCCGCCCATTACTCCACGGCAGTGGAGGAATATCCCCTTTTAAGTGATGACGCCCTCCTGGCGGGGGCCAGGTACAATGACGAACGTGGCATTCTGCGCTACTCCATCGTCACCTCCGGCAAGAGGCTGACGGATGAAGACGTGGACCGGCTCTGCGCCAGTTACCGGCACATCGCCGAACATTGCGGCATCTCCCTCTGCGCCTCCCACGGCCTTATTTCCAAGAAACACTGCGAGCAATTGAAAGCCGCAGGCGTTTCACGCTACCACAATAATCTGGAAACTTCCCGCCGCAATTTCCCTAATGTCTGCACCACCCATACGTACGACGACAAACTGCAAACCATCAAATGGGCTCTGGAAGCCGGGCTGGAAGTTTGCAGTGGCGGCATTATGGGGCTTGGAGAGACTATGGAAGACCGGATAGACATGTACATGGACATCGCGGCGCTGGGCATCAAATCCATGCCCGTCAACTTTCTGACCCCCATCCCCGGAACGCCGTACGCGGACATGCCCCCCCTGGGAGAGGAAGAACAGCTGCGCATCGTGGCCCTGGTGCGGTTCATCATGCCGGACGGCTTCGTCCGCATCGCCGCCGGAAGGAACACCATGAAGGACCACGGCAGGAAAATCTTCATGTCCGGAGCGAATGCCGCCATCTCCGGAGATATGCTCACCACCGCCGGCGTCACCATCCGGGAAGACCTGGCCATGCTGGCGGAACTGGGATATGAAGTCCGCATGAAATAAGGTTCGTTCCATTTTCGCGCCCTTTGCCATGAATCACTCCGACTGGTCAAAAAAAGATCTGGAATACATCTGGCATCCCTGTTCCCAGATGAAGGATTACGAAACGCTGCCTCCTATCGTGGTCGACCACGGAAAAGGCGTCAACCTGTATGATGTGGACGGGAAACGCTATCTGGACGTGGTCAGCTCCTGGTGGTGCAACCTGCTGGGCCATTCCCAACCGTGCCATCAAGGAACAGCTTGATTCCCTGGAGCACGTCATCTTCGCCAACTTCTCACACAGACCGGCTATCACCCTGTGTGAAGAACTAATGAAGAAAATTCCGCGGGGGCTCTGCAAATTCAATTTCTCGGATAACGGTTCGGCATCCATCGAATCCGCGATGAAAATGAGTTTTCAATACCACTACCAGACCGGAAACCGCCAGAAAGTACGTTTCATGTCCCTGAGCGACGCCTACCACGGAGAAACCCTGGGAGCCCTCTCCGCAGGAGGCCTAGACCTTTATTCGGAACTCTACAAGCCTCTTCTGCTGGACATCGTGCGCATTCCCGCTCCGGATTGCTACCGCTGCCCCAAGGGGAACAAACGCGGCTGCTGCCAGGCGGAATGCATTGACGCGGCACAGGAGGCCTTCGCGCGCCATGGGGACGAATGCGCCGCCCTGCTGGTGGAACCCCTGCTCCAAGGCTCCGCAGGCATGCGGATGTATCCTCCCGCTTATCTGGCGAAACTGCGTTCCCTGTGCGACGCCTACAACGTGCACCTCATTGCGGATGAAATCGCCACCGGTTTTGGCCGCACGGGGAGCATGTTCGCCTGCGACCAAGCCGGCGTTTCCCCAGACATCATGTGCGTCTCCAAAGGGCTCACGGGCGGCTATATGCCCATGTCCATCACCATCACCACGCAGAAAATTTACGATGCCTTTTATGCGGACTACAGGGAAGGAAAAGCATTCATGCACAGCCATACCTATTCCGGCAATCCGCTGGGGTGCTCCGCCGCTCTCGCCGTGCTGAAGGTCCTGGACGAGGAACAAATCATTCCCCGGGCGCGGGAAAAGGCCCCTCTTTTCCGCCGGATGATCGTGGAGGCCCTGGGGAATCATCCCCACGTGGGGGAAATACGCAGCCTGGGACTGGTGAACGCCATTGAACTGGTGGAGAACAGGGAAACCAAAAAAAGCTTTCCGTCCGAACAGAGGATGGGGTACCGGATTTACAGGGAAGCCCTTAAACGGGGACTGCTGCTCCGCCCCCTGGGCGACGTCCTGTATTTCAATCCCCCCCTCGTCATTTCTCCGGAGGAAATGGAGGAAGCCGTATCCATCTGCGCTTCCTGCATCCGCAAAGTGCTGGGATAAATGTTCATCCGGCACAACAAGACGAACTGTTCTTTCTTGAAGAAGATTGTGAACCACCAATATAGTGCAATTATAATTTGACAAAAGCCGGGATGCGGCAGCTACAATACAGCCGCCGCGCCCCGGTTTTCTTATGAATGCAGATACCAAAATGTTACGCAATAGAACGGCATTTTCGGGAGTAAAGGTATAAACCTTATTGTCTTATTTCCCCGCCCGGAAAGCCGCATAAATCAAGGTTTTTTTATCCCCTATCGCGTCACATTCGCCCGCTTTTTCCTCATGTGCTCGGCATTATGTCTGCGGGTGATCCCGTTGTAAGCACTCTTGAATTTTGAAGTATGGTATCAACAGGAGCTGCAAATACAATATTTCCGCAATGAAGTTGACAATAAAGGAGAAATGCTTATGGGACCAGTCAATTTGTTGAAAGCTAAAAATCGTGATGAGTTAAGGCAATGGCTTGAACAAAATCATAAGACTGAAAAAGAATGTTGGGTTGTTGTAAAACGTGGTAAACCAAAAGAGAATAACACATTTTGGTATATTGACGCAGTAGAAGAAGCTATGTGTTTCGGCTGGATTGATAGTACAACAAAAAAACTCGATAATGGTATCACTGCACAAAAACTGGCTCCCCGCAGAACAGGAAGCTTATGGTCTGAACTAAATAAGGAACGCTGCCGCAGGATGGAAAAATTAGGAAAAATGACGGAAGCCGGACGTTCTGCTTTACCCGATATGTCATCTGCAGGTTTTATCATAGATAAAGAAATCCTAAAAGCATTACAAACTGATAACGAAGTGTGGGAAAATTTTCTTAAATTTCCACCTCTTTATCAGAGGGTACGCATAGATACTATACAGATAAAAAAGAAACAACCACAACTTTTTCAAAGCAGATTGCAAAAGTTAATTAAAAATACAAAAAAAGGGATAATGTATGGCGAATGGAATGATAATGGGCGATTATCAGATTATTAGCTCCGGCAACCACGTTTTAAAACAAAAGATGCAACTTTTCTTCGGGACAGGGGTTTGTAAGGATACCTTGCAATCTAATACCGCCATGATACGCCTCACCCCGCTCCGCAAACGTCCGGCGCTTTCCGCGCTGGTGCTTCTCCTTATGGGCTCCGGCTTCTGCCAGGCTCAGGAAATGCTTACCGATTCCGCAAGAAAGGAAGCTTCCGAATGGCTGAAGGAAGTCAAAGCCGGCTACCTGAACACCAGCTCTTCCCGCATCCAGAAGGCCGTGGCCGCCCTTACCGCAGCCACCAGCACGGAAAACGCCGCCATGAAACTTTACGTGGACGCCATGAAGGACCGGTTTCTGAACCCCACCAGCATGATGTCCCGCATGCTGAACCGGGGAGGCGGGGGAGGCTTCCGGATGATGCGCATGCCGGGTTCCGGAGGGAAGGGAGGCAACAGCAGCAAACCTGACAGCCCCAGCACCGCCTTCTCCAACTGGCGCAAGCAGAACACGGGAAACAACGTGGCCCCCGGTTTTAAAAAGGCCCTTCAAATCCAGTGCAAATGGATGCTGCTTTGCCTGAGAAAAGCGGATGCGGAAAAAAACGAGCGTGAACTCAACGTTTCCTCCAGCGTTCTCTCCATGCTGGATGAAGTGGCCGCCAACGCCAAGGACGTAGGCGAACAGCTTCCCATGGTAAGCGGAGCCAGCGAAGTCATCCGCACCTACCTGAACATTGGGGACTACCGTTCGGAAACCCTGCCGGACAACCTGATGGACCTCAATACCATCTTTGACCGCGTGCTGCTGGTTCCCTACAAGGAGAAAAAAGATGTGGAAAATTTCCGGAAGCTCTGGAACAAACGCATCGCCCTGGAAGCGACTCTGCTTCAAAACAACTCCGCCAGCGATAAGAAAACGGCGGAAGCGGAAAAAGCCACTTTCCTGACCAAAAGGCAGTGGGATCGGGAAAAAGCCTGCTTTGAACTCGGTGACCAGGTAGCGGCCCTTGAAAAAATGAAAAGCCTGATTTCCAGCATCAAGGAACCTTCTGAAAAACAGCGCGCCATCCGCGACCTGGAATTTCTGCTTCTTACCCCGGCGGAACAGGCGAAACTCCGCGAAGAGCGCATGAACAGACGCATGCCGGGCGGCCCGCGCTTTTAACAATCGTCGCCAAGCCCCAACCTCCCTCCTTTCATCCCCCGTTGCGTAACGCGCATCGGGGGATGTTACATTGCGGAGAGTCACACTTCCTTGACGGAGGCAGCTTCCTTCCTGCCGGGCTGGAACCATGTCTTGCGCAGGCGGTAAACGCGCACACCCTGGATATTCTCATCCAGATGCCAGGCTGTGCGAACGCCGTGCTGCTCCCAGATATGGCGGCTGAGCATCCCCATGAACTTGCTGTCCATATCGGAAACGTCCCCTTGCGGCGTGAGACAGACAATGTACACATTATCCCTGCACAGGTTCAGGGAGGACTGCCCCGCCCACCCCATCTCCTTCAGTTTCCGCTGTACGGGTTTCAACGGAAAATTCCAGCCGCCCAGCGTGACAACGTTCTTCCGGGAACAGCTCCAGGCCTTGCGGAAAACAGACTGCCCCGGGGCCAGATCGTCAATAGTGCCGCCGGACATCTGGACGCAAAACAGGGAATCGGGCTCCCGGTCCACCCGCTCGCATAACAGGCGCCCGGCATCCGGGGAAAAAGACTCCAGATTAGCCTCCCACACGGCGGCGCACGCCTGGGACAAAGAAACGGAGAACGCGCAAAACATGGGCACGCCGCCCGCAAGAGCTCCCTTCCCCGTCCAGTTGATGCGGATGGGACGATATTTATCCGACCACAGCAGACACAGCCCTGCAATCAGGAACGTTGGATAAACTACGCGGAAATACAGGCGGTCTATGCTGGACATATACAGCAGAATCAGCACCAGCAGGGAGCCTACGCAGTACACCAGGGCCGGAGAATCCCCGCGCCGGAAAGAAACGCGGCATGCCAGACCGAACAAAATCCAGCAAGGGAGAAGATCCATAACGGAATCCCATGAAAACAGATGCAAGGCTTTCTCTCCACGGGCCCACGCCCT
>OIXL01000789.1_pt1 | contig 14080 bp, 9 predicted proteins | sample 1587761 | NCBI WGS metagenome assembly OIXL01 (sample SAMN03283246) | human gut metagenome | biome: human-associated habitat; material: feces | host: Homo sapiens | place: Peru | collected 2012 | reverse complement strand
TTCCGTCTCCAGCCAGGTTGCTACACTATGCCAGAGATTCCTGTCATCGATATGTTGCCAGGTACCCGTGAGGAAGTCATTGCAACACTCGTGTAAATATAAATCAAATATATTCCAAACTCGCTGGATGATTTTTCGTCATCCAGCGAGTTTTGTTTTGAAAGTTCAAGATTATGAAAGTACAATTTAGAAAGACATTCATAACTTGTTGCTTATTCTTTACTACAACAGTTATCTCTGCCCAGCAAATGTTACCAGCTGATGTTCCTACACCAAACACAGCTTCATTAGGCCGTTTTGGGGATGTACCCGTTTCTTATTATACAGGGCGTCCCCAAGTTGGTGTCCCCATCTATACGTTAAAAGTTAGAGACTTTTCACTCCCTGTTTCTTTGTCATATGATACAGGGGGTGTGTTGGTTAACAGTCTGCCTAGTTGGGTTGGACAAAATTGGACTCTTAATACTGGTGGTGTAATTACCAGAACAGTACAGGGACGTTATGACGAGTGGGTATATCCAAAGCAAAAGAATTTGGACAATTGTAAAAATTATTATCAGTCTCTAGGTATGCTGCCACAATTAATCAACCAAAAGGACAATGATTATGCCAATCTAAAGAAAGCGGTCACCTATGGTACTTATGACTTAGCCCCAGATATATTTACCTTCAATTTTTGTGGCAAAACAGGTAAGTTCTTTTTGGATAACAATGGCAATTGGAAAGTTCTGTCTAATGAAAACCTAGAAATACTTTTTGATTACAACAATGCAGACAACTTTATTACCCCTCTATTTTCCATTTACCCATACAAGCAAGCTATTGATAAAAATCAGCGTAAGACCATCAAAGGTTTCAAAATTCGTGATGCAGAAGGGTACACTTATGAATTTGGCATGAAACTCAATGCCATAGAGTTTTCTACCAACATTTGGCACATGAGCCAAAATGAGCAAAATGAATCTTGGCATGCCATGAGCTGGTATCTGACAAAAATTTCGGATAGATATGGAAACGATTTAGTTACCTTCAATTATACGAGAGGAGCCTATATCATTCAAGCATACAATTCTTATGAATACAATCATGTAACAGAGAATAGCTCTTGGAGTTGGTATGGACATTATGGGCAAGAATATGCTGGCGCAAATTCCTATTTTCCTTATGGCTTAACGATTAGTTCACCTGTTTATCTTTATGATATCAATGGAGCTAATGGTATCAACATCCATTTTAGCTCAAGCTATGACACCCAACTTCTGACCGAATACATGTACAAGGATTTGTATCGAAAAGGGGGAAGTATTGATGGTTTGTATAACTTGCTGTCCAGTATGGTGAGTGACTGGGGATCAACCAATGGCTCCTATCGTGAAGGAGCTTTTTATTATTTACAATCAGACAATGACAGCCTTTCTCGTTATAGATACACACCGAATGAAGATAACAAGTTGGATATTTTAAGATACACCAGGATTAAACATCTCAACTCTATTACGATAAATTCAAGGATTCAGGTGGCTGGTCCCACATACACACTTGGCTATCGCTTTCTTTATGGCTACACAAACAATCACATGTATTTGGATAGCATTCAAATTCAAAATAGTGCTATACACTATTCTTCACAAACGGGTACTATAGGTTATTACCGATTTAAGTATATAGACAAAGACAGTTTGCCAGAAAGCTATCTAACTACGGCAATAGACCATTGGGGATATTATAACGGCAAACCTTATAGCATTCCAGCAGAGGGTAAATTCTCTTCTTTTAAAACAAGTAGAGACCCTAACTTCACTTATGCGAAATGTGGCTCACTTTCTGAGATTCAATACCCAACAGGTGGTGTTAGTTCATTTGAGTATGAGGAAAACACCTATAGTTTCTATCAATCCGATGACAGACAATCGGTAGTCGCAGAAAATGGATTTGGTGGTGGATTGAGAATCAAATCAATCACAGAATATGATTCTCCTTCACATAATACGATGCTCAAAAAGCGTACTTTCGAATATGATACACCAGGAACAAATACATCAAGTGGAGAATTGTTTGCTACCCCTAAATATTATTGGCCAATATGGAGAGCATGGTGCATTGACAATAATGCTAAACATGAGGTAGAGACATTCAGAACATCCTCCATCATCCCCTTGTCCAATTCCTTCGGTCCAAGTTTGGGCTATAGTTATGTAACCGAAAAAATTTGGACACCATCTTCTCCACAAGCGATAATGCAGAAAACGATATATCGCTTTTCAAATCTGTCTGATGCTGATATGAAAGATGAAAAGCCATATTTGGATTTTTCCAACAACCAGCCTTCACCTGAAAGCAGGTTCTCGGAAAGAGGATTCATGAGAGGAAAGTTATTGGAAGAAAATCGATACAACTCGAAAAATGCCTTGACGGAATCTGTAGCCTATCAATATAGGGACAAACGAGACATAGACAGTTTGTATACTCTTACATCCAACCTGTGTTATGGAAACAATGGCTGTTCCGCATCTTTCGGTTACTATGGAGGTGGAATCTATAAACTTTATTACCCTCAATATGATGCGATAGAAAAGGAAGTCACCTCATATGCATCGGGAGATGCCCCCAATGTAACAACGACCACAAAGTATATCAAGTTCGACACACTTCTTAAATTGAACTTTCCATATGCCCACATGACAAATGTCAGACTTCTATCATCTGAAGAGGACAGACGAGGAGACTATAATTTGGTTAAGTATTACAACTATGGAAGTTTTAGCGATAGCAGTCTCATTGCCCGTCTCCACAATGAACAATTCTACCTTGTTCCACAAGAAGAGGAGGTGAGATGTAAAGGAAGATTTGTACACACCAAATCCACCATCTTTGAGGAAATAGGCAAAAAGCTAATAGTTCCTGCCCATGAGGTAATACAATATCCGTCTGGTCAAAAAGATACATTGGTAACTTATGGGAATTATACTTCCACGGGGCGTCCCCAAACAATCAAAGAGTTAGGAAAACCACAAATGTACTTGCGTTGGGGATTTCATGACAACTATCTTATGATGAAAGGCATGAGCTACATACCACTAAGTTTCACAGACAAAGAGGTGTTTGACGAAACAAAATGTTTGGAGAAAGAAAGAGCATATATTAGAAGCTATGGCAACATCATGGGGTATGTCTATCATCCATTTTTGGGTGTTGTCGATATAATATCCCCCAATGGATATGTCAAAAAATATAGTTATGACTCGATAGGAAGACTTAACAAAGTCTATGACCTTGATGGAAAATTATTAGAAACAATGGATTATAATTATCGTTTAAAATGAAACTGTATTATATGATACTCGCCTTGCTGCTAGTTCCTTGGACAGCAAAGGCACAAAACAAGAATGCCAACTATGTCGTTACGAGACAAGTCATAGGAACCAAGGATACGTTGACCAGCATCGAATATTTCGATGGATTGGGCAGGAGTAGCGAGGTGGTGAAAAAGGGCTATTCTGGGGCTGGCGATAAAGACTTGGTTTCCTTGACTGAGTATGATGGCATGGGGTATGAGCAGCGAGCATGGAACCCTACCCCTTTCCCCCATACAGGCAATGTTATAGATGCCGATATTTTCAAAGCAACAGCCAAGAGCGCATATGCCGACCAGGCACCATTCGCAGAATACGAGTATGACAAGACTTCTGATAACCAGATTGTGAGCGAACTGGGACCAGGATATGCTTGGCATCAAAGCAAGAAGGCGATAACAGTAGAGTATGGTGGCGTAGCTTCCATGAAATACCCATTTTTCACACTTTCCTCAGACAAGCAGAAATTTTCATTCAGCAGGAATTACTTTACAACTACTCTGTCTATGGTAAAGGTCACAGATGAAGATGGTATAACAACCAAAAAGTACTACGACCTCTATGGTCATCTTGCCATGGAGGAGCAAGGAGATGGAAATATCACTTTCTATCTGTATGACAGATACGGAAATCTCATATACGTCTTGCCCCCTGCTGCATACAACAACTGCCTGACCAAAGGTAAGATTTACAACATTGAGACTGACGAGAACTTACAGAAGTATGCTTACTTCTATCGTTATGATGGCAAAAATAGGTGTGTAGAGAAGAAACTGCCCGGCTGCGAACCGACCAAGATGATATATGACAAGGAAAACAGAATGATTTTCAAGCAAGATGGCAATCAAAGAGCTTATAAAGAATGGCTCTTTGTACTCTATGATTCATACGGTAGACCAACTGTCAGAGGGGTATGTAAGGATGCAGACAAGATAAACATATCCAACATCCAAGTAGCAAGTTCCTTCTCTTCCAAAGGAAAGTATGATATGTACGATGCCAATATTACTCTAGATGTAAAAGAGCTTCTGAAAGCGAATTATTATGACAATTATGCATTTCTAGGGAAGGACTATCTGTATAATTACCAATTGCAGAATGGTTATGACAGAGATATCAGCCATGATGGAAACAAGGTAACGACCAGAGGCTTGCTAACTGGTTGCAGAACATATGTGCTGCCATCATCCAACACGCAGGCTGTAACTTTGGACTACCATACGCAAGCCTTCTATTACAACACCAAAGGAGAGGTCGTACAAATCCACAAGGACAATGGCATCGGTGGAATCGATGACATTTATTATCACCGCAACCCCTATACTGGCAGCATCTTGCAGGAGAAGACCGTGCACAACAGAAATAATATGAGGTCAAATACCGCCAGCAATACAATAGAAACTGTCATCAAGCGTTATACTTATGACAAGAATGGAAGATTGGACTCTATGATGTACAAGTTGAACAACAATGATGAGTTTCTCGTAAAGCACTGCGAGTATGATGATTTGGGGCGTGTCGCCAAAACCACGTCCCATGCGGATGCATTGTCTACCAACTATACATACAATGTAAGGGGGCAACTCACCTCCGCCACGAACCAATTGACAGAGCAACATATTTATTACAACACATCTTATAAGGGTCAGAACACCTTGGCATACAATGGTGACATCTCTGCTTATGAGTGGAAGGGATATAAGAATGGAGTATGGGACACCGAGTCTTATTCCTATGACTATGATAACCAAAACAGACTCAGCTCTGCCTATTCTCTGTCTCAAAGCGGTACAGAGAAAGCCATGCTAGGTCAGCATGACACCCACTACGAGTATGACATCATGGGCAATATCACGAACATAACCCGTAAGGGGGTAAACTGTGATGATGAGGAAGAGGGCTACAGAGATGATGCGACTTTGGAATATGATGGTAACCAGTTGGTACATGTAAACAACAAAGGCTATAAGGACAGCAGCAGCGATACCCAGATTGCAGATCGTGAATATAGCAATGCCACTGAATTCCAATATGATGCCAATGGCAATATGACAAGAAACTTAAACAAGGGAATCCTCAAGATAAAGTATAATGTCCTGAACTTGCCGGAGTATATCTATATGAAAAACAACCAATACCAGCATAATATATATGATGGGGATGGAAACAAGCTCTCTTCAGAGATACACACCTGCAAATATAATATCACCATTCCTGAAAGCGGTAGTATTGAAGGAGACTTGGATACTCTTTCCATAAAGCAGAATATATTGTCAAGGGATTATCCAGAAACAACCCATTACTGTGGGGATTTTATCTATAAGACACAGTTAGTTGATTCTTCAAAACCATGGACGGATAATACTGAAGCCTATGCTATGGGGAATCAGTACACCACCAAGCTAGTTTTGTCTCGCATAAATTTCGAAGAAGGATATATTGTGCCCAATACGACCAAGAATCAAGTTTATGATTATATAAAGGATTATCTGGGCAATGTTCGTTTTGTCGAACAGAATGGTCATGTAGACGAAACTAACAATTATTACCCATTTGGAGGTTTTTACAAGGAAGACAATAACAACAATAGCCAAAGATGGAAGTTTGGAGGTAAAGAACTTGATAGAACTGTAGACCAATATTATTGGGGATTTCGCATTTACGATCCTACAGTAGGTGGTTTTACAACTGTAGACCCAATGTGTGAGTTGAATTATGCCATGACCCCATATTCCTTCTCAAACAACAATCCTGCGAATTATACCGATTTGTTTGGCTTGAAGACCTATGCTTGGGATGACTTTGTAAAACATTGGCAAGACTTTGATGTAAACAATGATGATGTAGAATTGCCCAATGTTTATTGCATAACCAGCAAGCCTGATAATCAAGATGGATTTTTTGGAGAAACTTCGGATGGTCTGGGACGTTTGGATAGCTTTGCTAATTTTTTGAAAGAATTAGACAAGAGTTTTGGTGGAAGCAACTTAAGCAAACCACTTTATGAGATGAACAAATATGTCAAGTACAATTACCCTATTTTGAGTAAAAGACTTCAACTGTCTAGATTTCATCCAAATGATATATATAAGGGTATTACCAAAGGTTTAAATCAAGTAACTAAATATACAAAATATGCAGGGTGGGCCTCTACTGGAATGACTATGATAAAAATAGCTTCAACAGGAAATTTAGAATTGACAGATGCTTGGGACACCGCTATTCCTATTGTCCTTTCATGGATACCTGGGTATGGCTGGGCTATAGCTGGAGGCTATCTGTTATTAGACACTGGCGTTAAAATCTGTACAGGAAAAGATATAGGTGAACATGTTAGTGACTTCACTAGAGAACAATATGGATATGATACATTAGATCTAGATAATACAACATTAATAAATGGAACTTTAAAATAATAAAATTATGATATTAGATTATTTGATATATCGCTTTTATAAGGCGTATCGTAAGTATAAGAAAGAAGGAGATCCTTTTACCAGAAGCAAAGGATGTCTCTTACAGACCTTACAGATTGTAATAATACCAGTTGGCATAAATGCAAGTCTGTTGTATCATCCTGAGCCTTCTGTATTTAACATAATTCCTTATGCTCTTATCAATCTTTGTATGTATATGTATATACGTAAAAGATATACTCGATACAGATTAAAAGGTATTGTTACAAAATATGACATGTCTATCCAACACCAATTTCCGATATGGATTATTTGGATTTTTGTGGCATTTTCTACATTCTTGGGGCTAGTTCTCGCTGCGTTATTTAATATATTTGTAATGAAACACTTTGGACTAATAGGTTATTTTGAGTAGAAAACAAATATTGGTTATGAAGAAATTGTATATAATTTTAATTTTAACATTTGCACTTGTTTTATCCATACAAGCACAAAATGAATACAGAATAGAGGATAACTTGCATACTCAGCAAGTATCCTATATGTCATTTGATCAACTGAAAGGACAGGGGTTGGTATGGAACATGAATGACTGTAAAGTTCTCAATGCCGACTATTCTGTTAAGTTTGTCGCCAACAGAGATTCTTTCTTCCATGCCCCCTTGTCTCGCTTGGAGGCAGGGACGAATTATCGCTATGACATCCATGACAATACAATGTTCTTGAAAGGATTCAAGAACAAGACTACTCGTATCAAGTATGACATTCCAATCGCAACCATGCGCTTGCCTTTGGCATATAGCGATGAGTTACAAGGAGTGTATAGCGGAAAGGGAGAAGACTTCATGGAGCATTGTGTTAGAATTTTTGGCAATTACCATACAAAGGTTTGTGGAAAGGGAACTCTCGTTACGCTTGATGGAGACTCATTGCAAAATACTTTGCTAGTTCATTCTCAACGAACGATATCAAGTACATTCTCCAGTCTTCAGAAGCAGTTGTCCCAATATGGTACGCTAGACAGTATTCCATCGCTATCTCCTGATTCGATACCTGAAATCGTAAAGAATGATAGTGATAAGCTCATCATGGATACTTACAGTTGGTTTGCCCCTGGGTATCGTTATGCTGTCTTGGAGACAGTCAAGATATATCAGGCATTACCACCAAACGCTCCGATATTGCAAACAGCTTTTTATAATGCAATAGATGACCAAGCCAACCTTTTTGATGATGAAGAGAACGCAGCTATCAGAAGAGCTATTCTCAAAAATGATTCTCCGTATCTTTATGCTTCTGAGCGAATGGGGCAGGCTGGCACATCCATAATATGCCTTAACGACAAAATTAGGGCAAGCATATCTCGCAATGCCAGTGGAATGAGGCTGAGTATTGATTATAAAGCTGAAAGTAACGACAAGTTCTCTGTGTCTTTATACAACCTAAGTGGCATGCAACTCTTCGGCAAGGATATGGGAAATAAGAAGAAGGGATTTTATAATGACTATTTCGTCATCAACAGCATCTCAAAAGGGGTATATGTTTTGACAGTCTTTGTAAATGGAACTCCGTATTCCAAGGAAATATCACTGTAAATCATATACAACTACACCATGCCAGAGATTCCAGTCATCGACATGCTCCCAAGCACTCGTGAGGAAATCGTAGCTACACTCGTGTAAAGACATTGAACTTTGAGCTTGGAACATTGAACTTGATGATTAGTTTAACTGGTTCAGATTCATAGTTTAGCAAATAATAACGGCTCGCAAGAAATCAAAACTTCTTGCGAGCCGTTTCTATTTATTTTTTTCTAGGACTCAAACCATGTTTACGTGTAGCTCTATTAGAAAAGGTATTTCAACTCCTTTATTATTCAACTTCTTCGCAAACCACCATTTCCGTTCCTTTATACACCACGATGACTTTATGCAGCTGCGTAGTCTTGATGGCAGAAGGCACAACTTCGCTTTCTGCATATCTAATCACTTGTCTGATGGCATCCTGTCTAAGTTGCTCTACATGCGCATCGGTATCCTTCGACTTAGCATATTTAAGTTCCACGATGTAAGAATGAAGCATATCGCTGAAATTATCAACCAATGGACAGAGGAAGATGTCAGCATATCCTTCCTGGGTATCCTTTTCGGATATCGGGCGATAGAACTTGTTGTCGCAGGTCATGGCGAGCGTGAATCCATGCACGAAATATTCTCCCTTCTGACGGTCTCTTTGTGATGAATATTTATGCAGACTATCTGCGATATATTCAAAATATGGCTTCCATTCTCCACAATATGCCAAGGCACTTTCCAGTTTTCCCTTTTCGTATGAATCATATTTCAGGTCGTTCTCCTTGTAAGTGTCAAGAAGGTATCTGAACAGCTGTTCTCGCACCACCTCGTTTGGTATTACGAACTTGGTCTTTCCCTGATGAGTTCCAGCGATGGTAACCATGCCGAAGTAGTAGAGCAGACTTACGAAATTATCCGGGTCGCCTATCTGCTCGGCAGGGAAGCCAGTCTTGAGTTCACCAGCCACAAAACCATTCTCAACCAGTTGCTGGATGATAGAGGCATCATGTGCAAACTCCTTGTCCTTGCGGATGAGCATGCGGAGTTTGTTGTAATCCAGTCGGATATTTTCCTCTATCATATTTTCCGGCAGTCTTCCCCGATTTCTTATATAATTATCAATGAAATAGAGCACCATATTAGAATTATACATGGTGGTTTCTCCGTAAGAAGCCTTTGCGAAGCAATAGTTGTCGTACCATGGCTTCATCAGTTCTATCAGTTCATCCACGGTGTAGTTGTGGAGATTGAGGGTATCGGTATAATAAGTGAGCATTTCACGCACATCTTCCTCCGTGAAACCCGCCATCTCGTTAAACTCGTATGACAGGGAATAGTTGGTGCCGATGTTGAAACCACTGGTCAAATCATCCATAGTGAGAGGACTAACTCCTGTTACGAAAACTCGCTCCAGGGTAGAATCGGTAGCCGACTTGATGGTATCGAAAAACTTGCGGAGATACCCAGTGCCATGGGTTTCTGCCTGATAGCTATTGAGGCAATCCGGCTCTGCCAGGATGGTATTGGTGAAATGATCGTACTCGTCAATGAAGAGATACACCTTCTGTCCGGTCTTCTTGCATTCCTTACAGAGATAGTCCAACTGCTCAGCTGCACCATCCTTCCTGTTCATCTCCTCTTTTATATCTACAGGCAGATATTGTGCATACACATCACAGAAGTAGTTAAACTCTGTGTTGCAATGCGCATCAAGTCCCTTCTTGTAATTCTCAAGATTGGCATCTACCACGGCAAAGTTGAGCGAGATAATCAGATAGGTATTATGCTCAGGTGTAGGATTCTCGCCGATATACAATCCTCCAAACAGTTCCTCAAACCTGTCAGCCATATTGATGTCATAATACTGCTTGAGCATGGAGAGGGTAAGGCTCTTGCCGAAACGACGAGGGCGGATATAGAAGAAGAACTTGTTAGATCTTTCTATTTCTTCTATATATGAGGTCTTATCAACATAATAGCAGTCATCTCTTCTCACGGTAACGAAGTTCATCATTCCGTAAGGGATGCGCTTGCGATAAATGTATTCGCGTTTGGCAAATTTCTTCTTTTTGATATTATTATCCATGAGCGATTCTCCTTATGGTTTATATTTATGTGGCAAAGTTAGCATAAATATTTGGAATAAGCAAAGAATATCGGCGATTTTCTTTCCGAAAAAACTTGATATCTTGAAAAATAATTGCGACCTGTACGGTTGAATTAGATAATACGCAAATCTTTTTAGCGGAAATCTTAGAAAATACGCAATTTCTCAATAATATTACTGAACTTTCGCATGTGGTTCAAGTACGGGCTGAAGGCCCAAAAGCTCCTAGCCCAGGGCGTGTGGGGCTTACCTGATAGCTTCTGCCCTTTACCTTTGCTTTACCCTTCGGCCAGCGATTTTCAATTCCCTTCGGCCGGTGACCGTTGGTTCAGGGCGTGTGGGGCTTATATGCGAAACTTCAGTAACGAATTAATCTATATAATATAAATATTAAACAAATGGTATAAAAAATCCCAGAATCGCTCTTCTAAGCGGTTCTGGGATTTATTATGTCTGATAGTTTGCCATGATGTGCTTCCGTTTGCCTACAGATATGGCTGCGTGGGGTTAAGAATATGACTGCGTGGGGTTAAGGATACGACTCCGTTGGGTTACGGATACGACTCCGTAGGCTAACGGAGACGTATCCTTCGGCTTGTCGAGATATCTGCGTCAGCTGATTGAGTCACTTGGGTTAGCTGATTGAACTACTTGAGTTAGCTGACTGAACTACTTGAGTTAGCTGACTGAGCTATATCAGTATTCTGTAGTATTACATGTGTATTTTTTTTCTAATTTAATGCCACATTTGCCACACTTATACTTAACTCTTTGATTATTAGAGGATAACGGGTGGCAATAAGGGGTGTTTTTATTGTCACCTTATTGCCACCTATTACCACTTTTGGCATAAAATCAGCAAAATAACGGTGTTTTTGAGGGATTTGCTACGTCCCGACGCAGCAAAAGTTACGTCCCGACGCAGCAAAAGTTACGTCCGGACGTAGTAAAAGATACGTCGTGACGTAATTTCAGTGCGGGAATTCAATGACAAGAAGTATATAAAATAATCCCAGAATCGCTCTTCCAAGCGGTTCTGGGATTTATTATGTCTGATAGTTTGTTTACCATTTGAAGAGGTGAGGAACAAATTCCTTGAAGCAGCGGCGCCAGGTGAGCCACTCATGATGAGTGCCTGGTGATACGTAAACATCAAGCTTGATGCCCAGCTCCTTCAACTGCTGTGCCATCTTCTCGGTACCGAAGTTCTCTTCCGAACCGCAGCCCATAAACATATAATGAATGTTCTTGTTGTATTTCTCTGCATCGGCAAAAACTCCATTGAAACAGGTCTTTACATCTACGCCAAAGAGAGCACCGCTAAAGGTTCCAAGGGCAGAAAACTTGTCCATGTGAGGCAATACCGTGTTGAATGTCTGGCAACCGCCCCATGACAATCCAGCCATCGCACGATGCTCGCGGTCGGTATAAGTGCGGAATGTCTTGTCAACCATCGGAATCAGATCCTTGATAATCACATCATAGAAAGAAGCTCCATAGTGGCTGCGCTCTTCATCTACATTCTTGCCTGGACGGGCAACGAAAGGCTTCTTTACATCGCCACTCTCCATGACCACAATCATAGGTTCAGCCTTGCCTTCTGCTATCAGGTTGTCCATGATGTGCTGCATCATTCCCTGTTTGCTCCAGCCCGTTTCGTCTTCGCCCATGCCATGCTGCAGATAAAGCACAGGATAGCGCTTGGTGGTGTTGGTTTCATATTCGGCAGGAGTGTAAACCATGGCGCGGCGGAACTGCTTCTGGGAGGCTGCATAGTAAGATACTGAACGAACCTGACCTTTGGCTACGCCCTGCTGAGGACGGTAGTAGTTGCCTTCTGCTCCCTCTGGTACTTCCAGACCGCCTGCTTCACGGCAGCAGCCGAAATAGGTTTCGCTGGCAGGGTCAACAACCTGCACGCCGTCTACATTCAGAAAATAGTAGTGGAATCCTACTACCAGCGGATCGCTCACGCCGTACCAGTCGCCATCCAAATCCTTTTTCATCTCATATTGCTTGCCGCAGATGTCAAAGATTACTTTCTTTGCCTCAGGAGCATGGAGCTTTACATAAGCTCTGCGGTCCTTATCTACACGCGGATAGTTGCTGTCTGGAATGATTCCCTGCAAGGCGAGCATCATGTTTGCATAGCGCTTGCCCATGGTGCGGTAGCTTTCTGCGATGAAGTGGAGACCGTCACCACGCTGCGGACAGCCCTTTGAAGAAATGACGTGGGCTGTAGGAATGGTCTTGGCAATATCATCAACGATGGCGATATGTGCCCAGCATTTTCCGCCCATATCCTTCTGTACGGTTTCGCCTACGAGCAGAGGTACGTCTTCTGCCTTCAGATTCAAATCCTTCAAGATGTCGTTATAAACAGTCTTTACTCGGTTAGGCCAGTTGGCATCGCCGTTGTTGGTTTCGCCCTGATGCAGGAGAATGCCCTTGATAACACCCTGCTTCTTGGCTATTTTTGCCAGTTCTATCAGTCGGGCGTATGGATTTCCGTTGTACTGGGATGCAAAGTTCTTCATCCAGTCGGGTTGTTTCTTGAGATAAGCCTTATAGGTACGCTTATCGAAGAGGTCGATGCTGGCTCCGCCCACGGCCACGGTGATGGTTCCCACCTTGATGCTGTCTGGCAGGTTATCCACCATCTTTCTTCCGAAATAGTCAACAGGAGTCAGTCCTGTAGAGGGTCTTGCCTGTGGCGGCACGGCGGTGTGCCATTGTCCCTTCTTCCATCCTGCCTTTTCATCATCCACGGCATACATAGCCTGGAATCTCGGGTTCACGCCCGTTCGGTCGATGTCTTCGATAGCCGCATTTCCTTCCATGTTCGACTGTCCGAAGCAGAGATAAATCTGAAAATTAGGATCAGGCTTTTCCTGAACCTTACTGCCCGTTTTCTGTGCCATCATCGGCAGGCACGCCATCGCGAGCATCGATGCTAAGATTGATAATCTCTTCATAGTTTATATTTATTTAAATTATTAGATTGATTTTCATCTTCTGTTCTGTTTGCAAAGTTATGAAAAGATTTCCATACGTGCTTTGTCTCATATATCAATAACTTTTCCCTTTGTTATATAATAAGGTGATTCTTTTTTCTCAGGTCTCAGAATATGTTTCATTTTGTTTCTTTTTTGATAAATGTTACTTGTGGTAAAGTTTTTGTTACATGAGACAAAGTGGTGTATTCGTTATTTCTCTAAATTTGCAGCGGAATTGGATTAAAATAATTCAACAACAACTAATAAATTTTAAACTTTCTAATCTATTCTCGTATGAGGAACTTGAAAATGATTGAAAAGCCGTTAGTGTTGCTATTCCTGCTTTGTTTATTCCCACTGGGAATTTCGGCTCAGAGCATAGTAAAAGGTATAGTAAGTGATGAAAGTGGCGAACCTGTTATCGGTGCTACTATTCGTGTGGTTGGCACCAACGAAGGTACGGTAACCGATTTGGATGGTAACTTTCAAGTAAGCGCTAAATCTAATGCGCAGCTTTCCGTGTCTTATATAGGATATGTGACACAGAAGGTAAACGTGGGAGGCCGTCCGAAAACTTAATTAGGGAAGCAAACAACTGAATTGAGCATTTTTCTTTTGCTCTTTATAGTTAATT
>OIXL01000788.1_pt1 | contig 14093 bp, 10 predicted proteins | sample 1587761 | NCBI WGS metagenome assembly OIXL01 (sample SAMN03283246) | human gut metagenome | biome: human-associated habitat; material: feces | host: Homo sapiens | place: Peru | collected 2012 | reverse complement strand
TGTTCCGTTTGAATTTAATACTATCGGCGTTTGCGACGGTATTGCTATGAACCATAAGGGTATGAAATATTCGCTTTGCTCAAGAGAACTTATTGCAGACTCAATCGAGGTTATGCTTACGGCTCACCCTCTTGACGCAATCGTATTTATCCCTAACTGTGACAAGATTGTTCCCGGTATGCTTCTCGCCGCTTGCAGGCTTAATTTGCCTTGTATCTTTATCAGCGGCGGCCCTATGCTTCCCGGTAAGAGCACAGAAACCACAAACCGTATCGGTCTTTCCGAGCAGTTTGAATATGTAGGCGCTAATGCAGTAGGCAAGATGAGTGATGAAAATCTTGAATCTTGCGCATTTACCGCTTGCCCGACTTGTGGCTCATGCTCAGGTATGTATACTGCAAATTCAATGAACTGCCTTACTGAAACAATCGGTATGTCACTTCCGGGTTCAGGTACTATTCCTGCGGTTATGAGTGAAAGACTCCGCCTTGCAAAGCAGGCAGGCGAAAGAGTAATGGACCTTCTTAAAGAGGACATTAAGCCGTCGGATATTATTACAGAGAAGGCTATTGAAAACGCTATGCGTACTGATATGGCTATCGGCTGTTCAACAAATACAATTTTACACCTTACTGCCATTGCTCATGCGGCAGGCCATGATATCGACCTTGCCGAGCTTGACGCTTACGGCAGAAAAACACCTCAAATTTGTAAGCTTAACCCTGCTTCATCTGTATTTATTACAGACCTCAACGATGTTGGCGGTATTCAGGCAGTTGTTAAAGAACTTGCAAGAGGCGGTATGATTAATACAGACGCACTTACGGTAAACGGCACTGTTGCTGACAGAATTGCAAAAGCACCTGACGCTGACGGAGTAATCATTCGTAAGCTTGAAAATCCGTTCTCGGCAGACGGCGGTATCGCAGTTCTTACAGGTAACCTTGCAAAGGACGGCGCAGTAGTTAAAAAAGGCGCTGTTGCACCTGAAATGATGCAGCATAAGGGTCCTGCTAAGTGCTACAACAGTGAGGAAGAAGCTATTGCTGCTATTACAGGCGGCAAGGTTGTTGCAGGTGACGTTGTAGTTATTCGTTATGAAGGTCCTAAAGGCGGCCCTGGTATGAGAGAAATGCTTTCTCCTACATCTGCTATTATCGGTATGGGTCTCGGCTCATCTGTTGCGCTTCTTACTGACGGTCGTTTCTCAGGTGCTACAAGAGGTGCATCAATCGGTCACATAAGTCCTGAGGCAGCTATGGGCGGAACTATCGCTCTTGTTGAGGACGGCGACGAGATTGAAATTGATATCCCTGCACGTGTTCTTAAGGTTAATGTTTCAGATGAAGTATTAGCCCAAAGAAAGGCAAAGTGGCAACCTCCTGTTCAAAATCTTACAGGATATCTTAAGCGCTATGCTCAGCATGTAACAAGCGGTGCACAAGGTGCGGTATTTGACGATTAATCGGAGCTTTATATATGGAAAATATGAATGAGAAGAGTGAAAAAAAGCATTCGCACCGTCAAAAATCACCAAATGATTTTGCAAAGACGGTAGTTATATTTGTTTGCGTTGAATTGATTATTGTTGTGGGAGCAATTATCGGTGTTAATAAAAATGCGTGTAATGCAGTCCATAAGCTTGAGGCGGCTATGCCAAAAAGCGTAATGGATTTGCAAATTAACCCAAATCAAGACACTTATGCTTCGTTAGACAGTAAAGAACTTGATTACGGGAGCTTTGTTGCCGATATCATTGTTGAAAAAAGAGGAATTGAAGCGCCTGTTTACTACGGCCTTAACCGTGTATCGCTCAGATACGGCGCAGGTGTTTCGATTGATGAAAATGCAAACGCTTTTGGCGACAATGCCAATACGTTTATCGCCGCTTATGACGAAACATATTTCAAATCGCTTAAATATGTCAAGTCTGGCGATAAAGTTAAGGTTAAAACGGCTGATAAAACAATAATCTATAAGGCTGTTGACGTCTTTGTCGGCGACGAGGGTGACAGCAGAGTTAAGGATTATAAAAACAACTTGATTTTATACAGTATTTTTTCCGATTACGGTGAAAACAGCGGCAAGTGCTTTTATGTCATTTGCGAAAAAACAGGCGAGGAGGTAAATGCGAAATGAGCAGAAAACTCCACGACACCAAAAATGATTTTAAAAGCAGAAATATTTTTGCATTTTGCCTGTTTGTTGTGCTTGGAATTTTAAGCGTGGCATGCGTAACAAAGGCTGTTTTGTTAAACGGAAGCGTAGTTCAAAATCAATTTACGGATTATAATGTTACGTCGGTCTTTAGGCAGGATTTGATTGATTATACAAGCGACAGCTTTATCAAAAACGGGCTTGACAGCAGTAATGTTTCAAATGTTATTACGCAAGCCAAGGCTGAGAAAATAATAAGCTCGTTTGCTGCAGGTCAGTTTAGGGCTAAGGCAGGGTATACGTCTAAGTCATATTCTTCCGACGTTGACTCTCTTATGAACGATATAAAATCAGAGCTTGAGGAGCAAATCAGCGCCTCAGGATTTGAAAAAAATGAGAACGTTCAAAATGCACAGCTTGAAAAAATAAGAAGCTTTATTGATAATTCTTTAAAACTTCCTAAAACAAAGCTAATTGAAACAGCTATGAATATGGGCAAGATTGCGGCTGATATTTTCCTTGCTGTTGCGATTTTCTTAACTCTTGTATTTGGCTCAATGCTTTATTTTACAGGCAATACTAAGTACAGAAGCATCAGAAGTCTCGGTGCGGCATTTTGCGCATCTTCAATTGGGGACTTGATTGTTTCGTTAATTGCTGTTATAATTTTGAGCGTGAAATCTATAGATATTTTTCCTGCATTTCTCAAAAGTGCACTTGATAATTATATTTATACCGCTGTCGGTGCAATTGCCGTATGCGGCGCAGTGCTTCTTTTGATATCTTTGGCGCTTCTCGCAATAAGCTGGAAGCTTAAGCGTGAAAATTAATTTTTACGTAAAGAATAATAGGGTGGTGTTTAAATGGATAATGATGTTGCAATTAACGTAGAAAATGTTACAATGTCGTTTATTCTTAATAAGGAAAAGGTGGACAACCTTAAGGAATACGCTATTAAGCTTATTACGGGAAAGCTTGAATATAATAAGTTTGATGCCTTAAAGGATATTAATTTTCAGGTTAAAAAGGGCGAGCATCTTGCTATTATGGGCCTTAACGGTGCCGGCAAAAGTACCCTTTTAAAAACAATTGTAGGCGTTTATAAACCGACTAAGGGTAAAATTGAGAAGCAGGGCGTTATCGCTCCTCTTCTTGAGCTTGGCGCAGGTTTTGACGGCAATTATTCCGGAAGAGAAAATATTTTCCTTTACGGTGCTATCTTGGGCTATTCAAGAGAATTCATTCAATCTAAGTATGATGAAATTGTTGAATTTTCCGAACTCGGCGATTTTATTGAAGTCCCGGTTAAAAACTATTCAAGCGGTATGAGAGCACGTCTCGGATTTTCAATCGCAACTGCTGTTGAGCCTGACGTCCTCATTCTTGATGAAGTTCTTTCAGTCGGTGACGCAGGTTTTAGAAAGAAGAGTCTTGCAAAAGTTCAATCTCTTTTTGAAAGCGGAGTAACTGTTCTTTTTGTATCTCACAGTATTGACCAGGTTATGGCAATTTGCGACACGGCAATCCTTCTTGACCACGGCAAGATTATTTCTCAAGGCCCTGTTGAAGAAGTAACGAAGGTTTATGAAGAAAAGGTATCGCATCCTAAGAAAAAGAAAAAACTTTAAAACTGTTAATATAGCGACTTGAACAATTGCGTTTGAGTCGCTTATTTTTTTCGGAATTTGTGAAAAAATATACATTATCAACAATATGTAATAGAAAATGTTGAAAAAATATGGTATAATATACATATAAATAACATAATATTATTTATTTAAAAATTGCAAAATATATTTATTCAAGTGGGGTTTAAATGAAACGACTTATTTGTTTAGTCTTGGCTTTTGTAATTTTTTTCGGCATCTGTGGGATAATTGCGCCTGACATAAATAATATTTATAAGCTCAAAGAAGCGGACTCATTTGCCGAACAAGTAAATGCGCTTGTTAAACAATACGAAAGCAGGCAGGATACTCAAAACAGGCTTATTGTAAATTCAAATAAAATTAAGGAAAGCTATGGTGCAGTTAAGGTGATTAAGGCGCATGGCTTTCAAGTTATGCAGTTTAAAGATTATGAGAGTGCAGAGAGTGCGAAAAGCAGCATTGAAAAGCTCGGCGTTGCATGTGACAGAGACGATTTTGCCTATACTCAGGCAATCAAAAAAGCACCGAGTACAAAGGATTTATGGGCGTCGCAAATCACGCAGTCGGACGTTACAATGAATTATCTTGCCACGACCGGAAAAACGTATAATGATGTTACCGTTGCGGTTATGGACACGGGGATTAATGATGCTCACAAGTCTTTTGACGGCAGATTGATTGAGTGTAATAAAAATTTCAGCTCTTCAGGAAGTATGAACAGTTCGTCAGACGATAGCGGTCACGGCACGAGTGTGGCAGGTGTAATTGCGCTTAATACGCTTGATAACGTTAAAATCAAGCCTTATAAAACATTTGATAAAGAGGGCAAGTGTACCAATTCTCAAATTGTGGCAACGCTTAACTATATTTTGAACGAGAAAAAATTGCCTGATATCATTAATATGAGCTTTTCCGTTCAGTCAATTTCAAGCAGTGTCACCCGTGACAGTTTAACTCGTAATTTGATTTCAAAAGGTGTTACAATAATCACCTCGGCAGGCAATAACGCAGTTAATGCCAAATACTATTATCCTGCCAATATCGGCGAAGTTATTACTGTTTCATCTTCTAATAAAAAGAATGAAAGGGCAGATTTCTCAAATTACGGCAAGTGCGTTGATATTGCCGCTCCGGGTGTCGGAGTTTATACTTGCGAACTTGACGGTACATATTCTTATGAAAACGGAACGTCGTTTTCTGCTCCGTTCGTATCTGCCGCTGCGGCAACTATTTTAATGCAAAAGAGCGGTCTTGACTGCAATAAGATTAAAAAAACAATATGCGATGAAGCAGTACCTGTTTATATTAAAAATTATCAGGTTGAATGGTGCGGAGCAGGAATAGTTAATTTTTCGGGTCTTATTTTCGGCGAAAAAGCGATTGCTCCTTCGTTTGGCACACCGCAGGGGAAATATAACGAGCCGTTTAAGCTTGAAATAAAAGCAGCTAACAATGAAAAAATAATGTATACGACGGATAACACCGTTCCCTCATCCAATAACGGTTTTGAATATACAAAGCCTATTGATATTGACGAAAGCACGCACGTTATTGCCGTTGCATATAAAAATATGAAGAAAAGCAAATACGTCGCATCTACTTATGAACTTGTTTATGAAAGTGACGGCAATGATTTTGATATTACGCAGGACGGTGTAATTATAAGTTATAAGGGAAATAAAACAAGCATAATAATCCCTTCCCAAATAAACGGTATAACGGTTACGGCTATAGGTGATAATGTATTTAACGGCTCAAATGTAAAAAGCGTAACCTTGCCTTGCAGTGTCACCTCGATAGGCGTAAGTGCTTTTGCAAACAGTAAGCTTTCGTCAATTTCAGGCGATGGTGTAACAGTCCTTGATAACGGTGCTTTTGAAAACTGCTCGTCGCTTGTTACCGTCGATACTCCCGCCGTGGAACATATCGGCAACAGATGCTTTAAAAATTGCAGTAAGCTTACAAGTATAGATTTCAGCCAAAATGTTAGTGAAATCGGCGCCGCCGCATTTGCATTTACTTCTCTTTCAACTGCGGATTTTCGCAATGCAACTATAGGAAGCTCAGCATTTGAGGGCAGTAAGGTAGTTGTTGCAAGGCTTGACAAGGCGGAAAGTTTGGAACGAACGTTTTGCGAATGTGAATTTTTAAACAGCGTTACTGCTTTGAATTTAAAATGTATCGGTGATTTTGCATTTTATAATTGCAAATCACTAAACAGTGTTAATATGAGCAATGTTGAAAATGTTTTAAACTATGCTTTTTCAAAATCGGCAATTAAAACTGCTGATTTGCCAAAGTGCAGTTATATCGGAAATGCGGTATTTAGCAGATGCGATGATTTATACAGCGTGAATATCCCTTTGGTAACAAAAATAATGCCGGAGGAATTTACATATTGCGTTTCGCTTCAAAAAATAAATATGCCAAGTGTTGAGGCTTTTGACGATATATCTAAGGAATATTTTACGGATTGCGCCTCGCTTGAGGGCTTGTATCTTCCTAAAAGCGTCAATTTGCCGTCGATTACTTGGTCGTCATCTATGCAAAACAGTATGCTTTTCGGCAAAAGGGCTCAGCTTTCTTATATTTTTGCACCGATGGCACAGGAAATCGCAAACAGCGAAAATTCACCGTTTATGTATAAATGCACAAAACTTGAATATGTATTTTTAACAAGTGTCAAATCGCTTGATTATATGGAAAGCGCAAACGGTGCTGTTTGGTATTTTGGCTCTAAAATCAAAAATTTACCCGCCAATATCAATTTTGACGGCTCAATTGTAATTGCTCCCGCTTCAAGTTATGCAATCGAATGGGCAAAGTCAAACGGTTTAAGCTTTGTCGAAAGCGGAAATATTACGTGCAAATCAATTTCCGCAAATAAAATAAGCTATGAGGCTTTAGGAAATGAATATACCTTGCCGCTAAATTATGTAAAATCGCTTTGGGATACAAGCTTTGTTAATACAAAAAAGAGTGGTGAAACAGTTTCGGCACTTCTTGATTTTAACAATGACAATACGGTTAACGCAAAGGATTTTGCAATACTTAACAGGCAATAAAAATGCACCTACACAAAATCGTGTAGGTGCTGATTTTTTTATAAAATTGAATTTTAATACGCTAACGTAAAATAGCAAATGCAAGGTCAATTGCTCCGCCTAAAACTTTACTTGTTTTTTTCATATTTAATGTTTCGGCAAACCAAAGAAGAATAAGTGCAACAAGAATTGCTATAACCAATGTTCTTTCTGTCATAATTTCCGACCTCCCTGTTAATAATATTATATACTATTTATCTAAAAAATCAAGCAATTTTATACAACTTAAACATATTTGAAAAAATGCAAAAAATTCGTTGAAATTAGAAAGAAATTGATTTATAATACTACTTAATCTTTTATATAATGGGGGAATATAGGTGAGTCCGATTTTATTAGATTTAGTGGCTGACAGAAGCGCTACTTTCACCGCCACGGTTATTATTGCCGGTGCCGGTATAGTATTCTTAATGCTCGTGCTTTTAATTATTATTTTCTACTTATTCGGAAAAGTTGTTTCAAGCGCAGAAGCTAAGGCCAAAAAAGGCAAAACCAATAAAATAACCAAGAGTGAACAAAAGCTTCCTACTCCGGCACCTGCTAAAAAGGCAAGTGCTCCTGCTCCTCAAGTTGAGGCAGGCATCAGCGGTGAAGTCGTTGCGGCTATTGCGGCTGCCGTTGCTGTAAGCGAAGGCGAGGGTGCTGTTGTTAAATCAATTCGCAGGGTCAATGTTGTGAACGTCAGGGGCAGAAATCCTTGGGCTAATGCCGCAGTTTACGACAACACAAGACCGTTTTAGGAGGCAGTAAATAATGGAAATTTTACAAGGTGTTTGGGAAGTAATTGTCAGCATCTTCACAAACTCAGGATATGCTTATTTCTTTACTGCTGACGGCGGATATAAGAATGCGATTATGCTTTTGGTAGCATTTGTATTTCTTTATTTAGGTATTAAAAAAGGCTTTGAGCCGCTTCTTATGGTTCCTATCGCATTTGGTATGCTTCTTGCAAATATACCTGAGGCAAACTTAGCGGTACAGTATCATGATCTTGACGGTTTCAGAGATTTGCTTGCAGGCAGAGGCGAATTTGTCGGTTGCACACCCGGTCTTATGGACTTCCTTTATTTTGGTGTTAAAGCCGGTATTTATCCGCCGCTTATTTTCCTTGGTATAGGTGCTATGACTGACTTTGCACCGCTTATTGCAAATCCAAGTTCATTTATTCTCGGTGCTGCTGCTCAGCTTGGTATTTTCTTTACTTACCTTGGCGCTATCCTTTTAGGTTTTGCACCTAACGAGGCAGGCTCAATCGCTATTATCGGCGGTGCTGACGGTCCGACGGCTATTTTTGTAACGTCGCAGCTTGCGCCGTATATGCTCGGTACTATCGCCGTGGCAGCGTACTCATATATGGCTCTTGTGCCTGTTATTCAGCCGCCTATTATGAAAGCACTTACAACTAAGAAAGAGAGAAGCGTTGTTATGGGCAGTCTTAGGCCTGTATCAAAGCTTGAAAAAATACTTTTCCCGATTATGGTAACTGTTATTGTTTCTCTTCTTCTTCCTGATGCTGCTTCACTTGTAGGTATGCTTATGCTTGGTAACCTTCTTAAAGAGAGTGGCCAAACAGAGCGTATTGCAAAGGCTGCTCAAAACGAACTTATGAATATTATTACCATTTTCCTTGGTATCTCGGTTGGTGCTACTACATCAGCTCAAAGCTTCCTTAACCTTAACACAATCAAAATTGTTGTTCTCGGTCTTATAGCTTTTTGCCTTGGTACAGCAGGCGGTACTTTATTTGGCAAGCTTATGTATATTGCTACTAAAGGTAAGGTTAATCCGCTCATCGGTTCGGCAGGTGTATCTGCTGTTCCTATGGCTGCCTGTGTATCTCAAAAGGTCGGTCAAAAAGAAAATCCATCAAACTTCCTTCTTATGCATGCTATGGGCCCTAACGTATCAGGCGTTATCGGCTCTGCAGTTGCAGCAGGTATTTTGCTTACACTTCTTAAATGATAAGGTTGTTTGTTTAAACAAAAATATAAAACCAGGGTGCCCTTGTTACCCTGGTTTTTTGGTATGATTATTTATTATCAGAAAGGGAAAATTTATGGCGTTAAACGAAATGCAGCAGCTTGCTGTTGACACAACCGAGGGCCCGCTTTTGATTTTGGCAGGCGCAGGCTCCGGAAAAACGACAGTTCTTGTTAATCGAGTTGAACATATTATTTCTTCTCATCTTGCCACTCCTTGGCAGGTGCTTGCAATTACATTTACAAATAAGGCGGCAGGCGAGCTTAGAGAAAGGCTTGTCAACGCAATAGGAGAAGAGGCTAATGATATTTGGGCATACACCTTCCATAGCTGTTGCTCAAGAATATTAAGGCGCTTTGGCGAAAAAATAGGATATACAAATCATTTTACCATTTATGATACAGACGATTCAAGGCGTGTAATGAAGCAATGCCAAAAGCAGCTTGGTATCGAGGATAAGCTTATTAATCACAAGTCAATTTTAGCGGAAATCAGCAGGGCGAAGGATAGTCTTATATCCCCTGAGGAGTATAAGCAAACTGCGCAAAACGATTTCAGAAAGAGCAAAATTGCCGAGTGTTATGAATTATATCAGGCTCAGCTTAAAAAATCTGATGCAATGGACTTTGACGATATTATTTTTAACACTGTTAAGCTTCTTGAGGAAAATGAGGACGTTCGCAATATTTATCAAACTCAATTTAAGTATGTTATGGTTGACGAGTATCAGGATACTAACCATGCGCAATACGTTTTGACCTCACTTCTTGCAGATAAATATAAAAATATTTGTGTTGTAGGCGACGACGACCAGAGTATTTACCGTTTTCGTGGCGCTACGATTGAAAACATTCTTTCGTTTGAAAATCATTATAAGGGCGCAAAAGTAATAAGGCTTGAAGAAAATTACCGTTCTACTCAAAATATTCTTGACGGGGCAAACGCTGTTATTTCTCATAATAAAAACCGTAAGGGTAAAACTTTGTTTACACGTTCCGGCTCAGGCGATAAAATTGTTTATAAAACAGTTATGAGTGAATCCGAGGAGTCGCAGTACATAATTGACGAGATAGTAAAAAATGTTAATAACGGAATGAAATACAGCGACCACGCAATTCTTTACCGTATGAATGCGCAGTCACGTAACCTTGAAGTTATGCTTACAAAAAGCGGTATTTCGCACAGGATTATCGGCGGTCATCGCTTTTTTGACAGAAAAGAAATCAAGGATATTGTGTCGTATCTTGCCGTTATTAATAATCCGAGCGATAATGTAAGGCTTCAGCGAATCATTAATGTTCCAAAGCGTGCAATTGGGGATACTATGTTTGCAAACGTGCTTGAAATCGGGGCAGGGCTTGGTATGTCGGCTTTCGAGGTTTGCGAACGTGCAGATGAATTTCAAAAAACCTCACGCAGCGCTTCCAAGCTTATGAATTTTACAAAAATGATTAGAGATTTTCAGGAATGTATCGAAAACGGAATGGGGCTTAATGACTTGCTGCAAGAAGTTTTGGACGTTACCAAATATCTTGATTATCTTCAGGAGGAACCTGAAACATACGAGGACAGAGTAAACAATATCAAGGAACTTTCATCAATGTTTATCAAGTATGAGGAAGAAAGTGAGGACGCAAATCTTTCTGAATTTCTTGAGGATGTTGCGCTTATTTCCGATATAGATTCATATAATGAAGATGAGGATGCAGTAGTTCTTATGACGCTTCACTCGGCTAAGGGACTTGAATTTCCGATTGTATTTATCCCCGGTATGGAGGAGGGTATCTTCCCCGGAAATCAATCAATGTTCAGCGAGGAGGATTTAGAGGAGGAGCGCCGCCTTGCTTATGTCGGAATTACAAGAGCAAAGAAAAAGCTTTATCTTATTTCTTCTCAGCAACGTATGCTTTACGGTCAAACCTCACGTAATATGCCTTCAAGATTTTTAAGAGAAATTCCATCTTCTGTTATTGACGACCAATCGGTTGTGGCACGCAGAAGCACGGGATTTACTACTCCACGCACGGCGTATGCCAATGCTTCAAGAAATGAGCTTGGCCATTCTTCCCATAATAAAATCGGCACATATACTCAGTCATCAAGCAGCGCCCACAAATTCGGTCAAGCAGGCAATGCCGCACAAAAGAATAATATTGACTTTAAGGTCGGCGATACCGTATGCCACAAATCATTTGGCACAGGCACAGTTCTTACCGTCACGCCAATGGGCGGTGATATGCTTTTGGAGGTTGCTTTTGACAAGGCGGGAACGAAAAAAATGATGGCAAACTATGCAAGGCTTGAAAAGAAATAAAATACTTGTGATGTTAAAGTAATCTTTTATATAAGTAAGAGCATAAACTGTTATAAGAACGGCGCTTTGTATTAATGCTTTAAACAGTAATTAGTCATTATGATGTATAATATCAGATAAAAAACGAATTTTTTGTTGCTTTATACAAAAAATAATAAAAAGTATAAAATATATTGCATTTTTTTGTTCTTTGTACTATATTAGCAATGGTAAACGGAGTTAAAGAAAATATCAGGTAATTGGGTGCTTTGGAAACGGAGATAATCGAATTATGGAGAAAAAAATAAAATCTTTTTCAGCACTTACAATTTTTATAATTATCATTGCCACAATAACTGCACTTTGCTTAACCGGTTCAAAGGATTTATCGTCTGTAAAAAATGTTAAAATGACTAAAAACAGTGAAAATTCCATTTCGCTTTCTTGGAAAGAGGTAAAAAAAGCAGACGGCTACTATGTTTATAACCTTGATAATGACGCTAACAAGTATGTTAAGCTCGGTGAAAGCAAAGGCAATGAAAATTGCAAATTTGAGATAAATAATATCCCAAGCGCAAGCGTATATAAGATTAAGGTTTTGGCTTATCGTTCTTTTATGAATAAAGAATACTTAAGTAAAAAGGCAAAGGAATATACGTTTTATTCCAATCCAAGCAAGCCTGTCCTCAACGCCTTTTCAGGCGGAAAGGGCGTTTTGTCAATGGAGTGGGACGACCAGGATAATTTAGCCGGATATGATCAGTATTCTAAAAACAGTGATTTTTCGGAGTATAAAAATGAGCAAATAAGCGACGGCGCAACACGCAATTATTCAGTTAAGGATTTGAGCGTCGGAGATGTTTATTATACCCGTGTAAGGTCATATATGGTTGTTGATGATAAAACGATATACAGTGAATGGAGCGACACTCGTCAAGCTACCATTTACGACAGAGATATTAATATCGGCAAGGTTGACCCAACCAAACCAATGATTGCGTTTTCATTTGATGACGGACCTGCATATGACTATAACGGCTCTAATTCAACTAAGCGTATACTTGATGTTCTTGAAAAATACAATGCACGTGCAACCTTCTTTATGGTAGGAGAACGTGTTAACGGTGAGACTAAGCATTTGCTTGACAGGGAAATTCAGCTTGGCTGTGAACTTGGAAACCACACATATTCTCACAATCACTATGGTTCTCAGGTAACGGCAAGTGATATTTCAAAAGCAAGCAAGCAGATTGAAAAAATCAGCGGCAAAGCGCCGACTATGTTCAGATGCCCCGGCGGCAGTATTACTCCTGCTATAAGAAAAGAGTGCAAAAAAGAGGGGATGCCCCTTGCTTATTGGTCGGTTGATACTGAAGATTGGCGTTCTAAAGATGCTGGCAAGGTTTATAAGAATATTACCAAGTATGCTTATGACGGCTCAATCGTTTTGATGCACGATATTTATCCGTCAACGGCAGATGCTGTTGAAAAGGTAGTTCCGGAGCTTATAGCAAAGGGATATCAAATAGTTACGGTAAGTGAGCTTATTGCCGCTAAAACAGGCGACAATCCAAAGCCGGGCAATCAATATGTCGATTATAAGACTATAAATAATAATACACATTGATTTTACACAAAAAAGTAAAAGCGTTGGAATTTTTTCCAACGCTTTTGTTATTTGTTATTTATAATACTGCTCTGAGGAATTGTTGAAGTCTTGGGTCTTTCGGTGCGCCGAAAATTTCACTCGGCGGTGCATCTTCAACTATATATCCGTCTGCCATAAAGATTACTTTATCGGCAACCTCACGTGCAAAGCCCATTTCGTGGGTAACAACAACCATTGTCATACCCTCGTTTGCAAGGTCTTTCATAACCTGCAAAACCTCGCCTACCATTTCCGGGTCGAGTGCCGAGGTAGGTTCGTCAAAAAGCATAACCTTTGGATTCATTGCAAGTGAACGAACTATTGCTGCTCTTTGCTTTTGACCGCCGGAGATTTGGGATGGATAAGCATTTGCTTTGTCTGCAAGACCTACCCTTTCTAAAAGCTCCATAGCCTTTGCGTTTGCCTGCTCCTTGGTCATAACCTTAAGCTGAACAGGAGCAAGTGTTATATTTTCAAGTATGGTTTTGTTGTTGAAAAGATTAAAGTGCTGAAAAACCATACCCATATGCTCACGAATTTTGTTAATGTCGCATTTTTTGTCGGTTATAAGCTGATTGTCAAAATAAATTTCGCCTTCGGTCGGAGTTTCAAGTAAATTCAAACATCTTAAAAATGTACTTTTACCTGAGCCGCTTGGCCCGATAATGACTATTTTTTCGCCCTGCTTGATTTCGTAATCAATGCCCTTGAGCACTTCGTTATCGCCAAAGCTTTTTTTCAAATTCTTAACGGTAATCACTTTTTCTCAAACTCCTTTCCATAATTTTGATAAGAGTAGAAATTATAAACACCATTACAATGTAAATAACAGCCATTACAAGATAAGGAACCATAAAGTCGTATGTGTTAGAACCGATACGCTGGAATGCAAGATAAAGGTCTGTTGCGCCTACGAAGCTGACAACCGAGGTTTCCTTAATAAGAGAAATAAATTCGTTGCCAAGGGTAGGAAGAATATTTTTAACAGCCTGCGGAATAACAATTTTCATCATTGTTGTGCCGTAACTTAAGCCTACAGCACGGCCGCCCTCCATTTGACCGGGGTCAACAGAGAGAATACCTGCTCTCATAATTTCTGAAATATAAGCGCCGGAGTTTAAGCCAAAAACAATAACGGCAACCGGAACGCTCTTTAAATTAATTGAAAGAAGCGGCATAAGCACATAGTAGAACAAAAGAAGCTGAACTACGATAGGCGTACCCCTGAAGAAACTTACATAAAACTTTGCAAGCACATCAAG
>OIXL01000787.1_pt1 | contig 14143 bp, 15 predicted proteins | sample 1587761 | NCBI WGS metagenome assembly OIXL01 (sample SAMN03283246) | human gut metagenome | biome: human-associated habitat; material: feces | host: Homo sapiens | place: Peru | collected 2012 | reverse complement strand
CCTAAGCCAACCGCCAAACTTGCCGACCGCTTCAATGCAATAATCGTGGGGGCGTATGAGCAAACCGGACAGCAGGTTGCCATCCTCATCGATGAATACGACTCTCCATTGCAGCATTCCTGGAAGACTCCTCAGCACGAAGCATGTACCGCTATCTATCGAGAGGTTTTTGCCATTCTCAAGGCAGATGACAAATACGAGAAGTTTGTCTTCATCACCGGCATCACCAAGTTCACGCAAATCTCGCTTTTCTCTGTGCTCAATAATCTGAGCAACATCAGCTTTGAGCCGGAATATGCAGCCATCTGTGGTATTACGAAAGAAGAGGTGGTACGTGATTTCAAGCCGGAAATCAATAAATTGGCAGAATGCGAAGACTGGACTTTCGATGAAGCAGTAGCACAACTGACTGCATATTACGACGGCTATCATTTCAGCCGCCGCAATATGGTGGATGTATTCAATCCGTTCAGTCTCATCAATGCCTTGGCAGATTCTGATCTGAAGAACTACTGGGCTTCATCGGGTGCAACCTCTCTGTTGCCTAAGTTTGTGGATGACATGGAACTCAAATTGGGTAATTTTGATCCGTGCACCATTCTTCGCCAAACCATAGAGACATCGGATGTGACAGGTGGAGGAGCAGAACTGTTCCTCTATCAGTCTGGTTATCTTACCATTAAGGATTACCAGATGGGAGTTTATATTTTAGGATTTCCTAATTCAGAGGTAAGGCAAGCACTTTATGAAACGGTGTTGCCGGCACTTACCTTGCGAAGTTATGGTGATATACAATCTACCCAATCTGGTCTGTTTCTTTCCCTTCAACTTGGCAATCTTCCCGAAGCCATGAAATGCCTGAAGGCTCTCATAGCTGACGTGCCCTACAGCAACAAGAAGCTTGCCAGTATGGATATGGAGGAGCGCTATCGCCTGATTATGAGCACCATCTTCAATGCCATCGGTTGCCGGGTGGAAGTAGAGAAGATGATAGCTACGGGCAGGATTGATATGGTGGTAGAAGTAACCAACTTCATCTATGTATTGGAGCTGAAGCTGAGCAACAACGGTGGCGTGGATGCTGCCGAAGAACAGATGAAAGCCAAGCAGTATGCCGAGCCATTCAAGGCGGATAAGAGAAAAGTAATCGCCCTTGCCATAGAGCTGGATGATATGGGAAAGGGACTGGTTGATTGGAAGGAAGTATAATATCCAAACGGGGCTATACGCCACATATCATCGTGCCCCACACGCCCTGAACCAACGGTCACCGGCCGAAGGGAAAGGTAAAGGACAGAAACTCCTAGCACAGGGCAACGCCCTGGGTATTAATGATATACAAACCAACGCCCTGTAAGGGCAAAAGCTTTACAACCTCAAGAAGCTGCGCAACGTGGAGAAGTTATTTCCCCCTTGACTTTGAACTGCTCCATCCATAATAATTGGCACTTTTGTTTGGTAACCTGCCCTTAGCAGTGCCCTTGCGAGTAACCTGCCCATACTTATCTCTATAGACGGTGGTACCTGTATTTCCTGAATGTTTGGTGATGCTAGAACCTGTTTTCTTGCCATACTTATCACGATAAGTGGTAGAAGTCGTTCTGGAAGAGAACAATCCATGACTTGTTGTACTGGTGCTGGTGCCCGTTTTTTGCCCATACTTATCCTTGTAAACCGTAGTGGTTTTGCCGAAAGAGTGGGTCTTACTTTCTGATGTTCCAGTAATTTGCCCATACTTGTCTCTATATACAGTCACACTCTTGCCACCTCTTATCGTAGTCTCTGCTGTACCTAGGTTCTCGCCATACTTGCCACGAACCGTCTCTTTGACAGTCTGAGCATCAATACAAGAACTTAGTCCTATGAATATAAGGAATATCAAATATTTCTTCATACAATGCATTATTAAGTTAGCGGACAATCCTATCCGTATTTTGCCGGTAAAGATACAAAAAATATAGATATGTTGAATGTTATTTCTAAGATTTCGACTATAAATGTACAACTTTTCCGTGTTTTCTATCTGTACAGCAACATCAAGCCCTCTATGATGCCTTTCGAAAGCGTGTAGCGTACTGCTAAAGGCCAAAGAAAACTAAAAATGCTCTGAAAACTTGTCTGTTAGGCTAATATTCATTTACTTTGCATTTTGAATATTAACTAAATAGATAAGATTATGCCAGATTTTTCAGACACAGAGCGCCGACTTATCGATTTATTGAAGGTCGGAGTGAAATTTTCTGCCCAAAATTTGGTGTTTTAAAATAAATGCAGTATTTTTGCCCCGATATAAAACTATAGGCTTATGGTACATGTAAATGAAACGATAATAATCAAGAGCTCTTCTCCCGAGCTGGCAGAATGGGTAAAGAAGCTGAAGGCTCATAAGGCTGAGCAGCTGGAAAAGCTGCGCAACGTGGAGAAGTGCGACTTTGAATTTCAGTTCTGATGAAAGAGGCGGTCTATTCTTTTTCTAATAGTGCTGGAGATAAATTTTACCTTCGCCTTGCTGCTGATAGTGATTTGTTTCTTTCAAAGAATTAGCTTCTTTTTTGAAAGATAAGGGTTTTGAATTATGGGGTATTTATCTTGAGAGATTAGGTAATGTCCAAAAGGTAACACCTATGAAACTTTTGAATAAAGTATCTCAATTAATTGCAACATTTTTTATAGGTCATCCTAATGCTATATTGTATTATCAATGTGATGACATCTCGGATGTTCCTATGAGCTTTAAGAAAAAAGAAACTGGAATGTTGGTGCAGGAATATCGTAATCGGCTATTTACTAGTATGTTTGAAAAAATAGTCAGAAAGTTAAATGTCTCAGTTATAGATACTCCCATTTACATTGATGCATGTGGTAACGATGTGTACATTCATTTGATGTCGCGCGAGATACATGCGGATATAGCAGAGATTATCAGTAAGGACATTCATCAAGGCTTTGATAAATAAGCCTTAGTGAATGTCCTTGTTTTAGTATCCAATAAGTAAAATCCCTTTCAAAGGTAATTTGATCCTATTTGTAATATACATTGTTTCTAAGAACGGATAGATTCTTTCAAAATCATTGTGATTGCGATAAATATTTCTCACTGCAATCACTAAGTATTCCACGCTAAACATCATAGAAGCTTCGAAAATATCCTTTAAGAATTGGTGGTTCTCAGTGGCCCTGCCAGCTTCTACCTCGATAACAATTTTTCTGTCTGCACTAATGGCATCTGCATAAAAATGTTTGTCTATGCTGTTGTTGCATCCGAAAAGAACAGGTACTTTTATTTTTCCCTCATCCTTCTTGTTTTGTTCTACGCAATAACCGGTTTTTTCGAGTTCCGGACGAACTATAGATAAAACATCATCAGACTTCAAGTCGTTTGTAGAAGACGAAATCTTATCTTCTGCTTTCTTAAATACATTGATAACTTCTTCCATAGGTTCGATTAATCCTATGGAACGTGGAAAGAATTGATATTGAATGTTTGTATCTTGCATAATTCAGAATCTTTTTCTAGGCAAAGATAAGGTTTTTTGTCGATATGGCCAATAGAAAATCCTATTATTTGTATAGCTATAACTATACATCAAGTAAACTTTTCTTATGTTGTGACTTATTGAAAACCTTGTTTTTAGAATTCGTGTAAGATGCCGTTGTATACTTATTACTATAAGATTATCAGGTATTTGTATAGTTATAGCTATACATTAACAAACTTTGGCCTCCTTTTGGCCTTTATTGGCCTTTTTTCTTTACAGAATTATTTGCGCGGAATGTATCTTTGCAATCTAAAAATAACGAATTATGGAATTGCTGATTAAAGAAGTTTTAAAGCGCAAAGGTATATCTGTGAAGGAATTGAGCCAACTGTTGGGCGTAACTAGAGATGCTTGCTATAAATATATCAATGGGAATCCTACCATCAATGTTCTGGATAGGATAGCTAAAGTGTTGGATGTTGATGTAAGGAGTCTGATTAATGGCAGGAACGGGAAGGAGTTCCGTGCCTCAGACGATATTATGGGTAAGGCATAAGGATAGCTATGAATTTAATCAGTTTGTTTTCAGGAGCAGGAGGTCTTGATTTAGGCTTCCGGATAGCTGGTTTCAGGATAATAATTGCAAATGAAATTGATGCCAAGATTTGCCCCACCTTCCGTGCCAATTTCCCCGATGTTCATCTCATCGAGGGAGATATCCGGAAGTTGAGTCCATCTGATTTTCCGGATGAAATTGATGGAATCATCGGTGGTCCTCCTTGCCAGTCTTGGAGTGAGGCAGGTTCGCTGAAGGGCATCAATGATGCGCGAGGTCAGCTCTTCTATGATTACATTCGCATATTGAAAGATAAGCAGCCGCTCTTCTTCGTTGCAGAGAATGTGTCAGGAATGCTGGCTGCCCGCAATGCTGAGGCTGTAAAGAACTTCCTGGCTCTCTTCGATGAGGCTGGATATGATGTGAATCTTCAGATGTTGAATGCCAACGATTTTGATGTTCCTGAAGACAGAGACCGAGTGTTCTATGTAGGTTTCAGAAAAGATCTGGGCATCAAGGAGTTTGTTTATCCTACGCCTCTGAGTCATCGACCAACGCTTCGTGAGGCTATCTGGGATTTGAAGGATTCTGCAATCCCGGCAAAGGAGAAAAACCATAGCAATGGGGATGCATGCAAGGTGCCAAACCACGAATACTTTATAGGTGCATTCTCACCCATCTTCATGTCGAGAAACAGAGTAAGAGCATGGGATGAACCAGGATTTACGGTACAGGCTAGCGGTCGTCAGTGCCAGCTCCATCCTCAGGCGCCGAAGATGATTAAGGTAGAGAAGAATCTTCAGAAGTTTGTGCCTGGCAAGGAACACCTCTATCGTCGTATGACGGTGAGAGAAGTAGCTCGTGTTCAGACATTCCCTGATGATTTCAAATTCATCTATACCGATGTAAACATGGGGTATAAGATGATAGGCAATGCCGTGCCCGTAAATCTGGCTTATCACATGGCAAAACAGATTAAATGGACGCTAGATTCTCATGGCGTCAAGAGCAAGATGGCATAGATAGTTATCATCCTTCCGGGGACCAATATTGGGTGTTTGAGATTTTGGATATAGCAACAGAAGAAAAGACGGAAAGTATCAAAGCATACGTTTCTGAGCATGGCGGTATGAAAATGAAACCATATATATTAAAGATGTAAATCTCATTACAGGAGAAGAATAAGCAAGGGAGAAAGTGATGCTATAATTGCGCACTTTCTCTCTTTTTTTATATACTTTTCTGAGAATCATTAAAAAAAATATATACATTGTGAAAATTAAATATTTTCACGACTCTTGCAAATATCGAAAAAATTGTGTAACTTTGTACTCAAAATATAATAGACTATGGCAAGAGGTAATAGATATGATAAATCATACGCCGACAGGTATATGAGAAAGAAGCAGATCGAGAGGGTGGGACCACTTCTTGACCAGATGATCATTGATGATATCTCTCCTCTTAAATTGATGAAAATGGAGTTTGATATTGCAAATCCTACTGTCAGAAAACTGAGAAATATGAATCCCTCTGTATCACATAACACACTTAACAAATTCTGCTATATTATAGGTTATTATCTTCATCAGGAAACTGTGGCGGTGGAGAACTACCAGAAGCATGTTAAGGAACGGGAGCTATGGCTGAAAAAGCTCTTTGAGATGAGAGAAAGATACCATAAAATATATGGTGAATCGGCTGATGATGTAGAAGACTTGATTAGGAAGAAGATTGATTTGCGTAAATTCGTAACGCAAGGAATCAAATAAATATAATATGTCGTCTAATACCAGCTATGAGCGACAAGAGATTTGATAAAATACACTAATTTTTTTAAACTATGGAACATTCATTATGTTTTTGGGGGCATGTCTGAGCTTTATGCCGTTCTGTGTCCCCGATAGCAACGTCACCTTGTGAAAATCGCAGGGGCCAACTCCACTAACTTGTGAGGTAAGTATTGGTCATTTTTCATGAAATTTTGTATATGAAAAAGATGATATCTAGGTTCTTTCTTAGAGCCTTGATTGCTCTTGCCAAGACGGGTGCGATCAGCCTAAGTGTAGTTATCGTAGTCTCTATCAACGACAATTCTGCGTTGGAGATGATTACAAGTGCCCATAACCTTTTAAACCTAATGAGCTATGACAATCAAGATTGCAATTAATATAGAAAATGCACATGGTTGGCATATTGGTAATAACATCTTCGGTGGTACTTCTGGGAAGAAATCATCTGGTTCTTCATCAGAAGATAATCTCAATGATGCTGATTTTGAAGTGGTAGATGAGGAGCCTCAAAAAACAGAAACCCCAATTTCTGGATATGTGGGCCGTTCTGTTACATTACCTGCACAACTTAAAAGCAAGAAAGCAAAGAAGATTCTTACGGGATTGGTGCGAATTAATGTATTGGATGAGAATTTTCAACCTAACAACCTAACCTGGTATACAAGAGGATATTTAGCCCGTCGAATAGCTGATACATTGGGAATTTCTAATGTGTGGGTCTTCTTTGGTGATTTCTGGCATTTGGATTCTGCTACCTTGAGAACGAAGTATAATGAATCTCTAGGAATGAAAAAAACGTTTGAATTTGAAGATTTAATACATGATATCATTAACAGACGTTAAAAAATAGCCAAAAACCGGTACGACCGTACCTGGTACGTACCAGTTTTGTTTCGGTTGTTTGCCGTATCTTTGCCCCAGATTTCAGAACGATACCGGTTCTGAGGTCTGGGGCTTTTGCGTTTTCTATCGCCAGGTTGCTGGGATAGGTTTCCTGCCATGTTGTAAGTGGCGTAGCGTATCAGCCCATCGGTCTTTGACAAGGTTGATACAATTATTTACTTACATTGAACTTTGAACTTTGAGCTTTGAACTTTATGATATGTTCTAAGGGGGCTGGACTTACTGGTGTAAGTTCAATATTTCTATTTTGTTTAATCATTCATTTTTAATTTTTACAACAATGACAAATTCAAAAAGTCAGAAGGTGGGGGGCAGCAAGGCTGCTAGCCCTGCCAAGTGTGGTGCACAGTCTTCTAAAAATAAGAAGGTGGCTGCACCTGTGTGTGTGTTTGAAAATCCGGAGTTCGGAATGGTTCGTACCGCTACTGATGAGAGGGGCGAGCCTTGGTTCTGTGCTAAGGATTTGTGTGATGCGCTGGGATATAAGAGAGCTACAGACGCTGTAAGACAGCATGTTAGGTCTAGCGATACGGCGAAATACCGCATTGCTAGAACTGTCAAAAATCGTTTTGGCGTTTCTCAAGGAAAGGTGCAGAACGTGCAGATGAACTTCGTCAACGAGAGCGGATTTTATGCCCTGGTGCTAGGTTCGAAACTGGCTACGGCGGTGAAGTTCAAGGATTGGGTTACCTCGGTGGTGCTGCCTCAGATTCGCAAGACGGGCGGTTATATCCCGGTGCATGAAGGGGAGAGCGAGGAGGAGATGATTCGCAATGCCGAGGAGATTCTCCGTGCTACCCTGAAGGATAAGGAGATGCTGCTGGAGCAGCAGAAGAAACTGCTGCATCAGCAGGAAGTGCAGTTGGGACTTGACAAGAAACTCATCGGCGAGCAGGATGTGGAGATCAGAAGGCTCAACGGTGTGCTGGATGAGCAGACGAGATGGGCTTCCATCCAGGGCGAGAACGTCATCAACCTGGAGAAGCAGGTGGATGGGCTTCTGCCTAAGGCGATTTACAGCGACAATGTGCTGGATTCCGTTTCGTGCTTCACCACCACCCAGGTGGCGAAGGAGCTGGGTATCACGGCGCAGGAACTGAACCGCTCGCTCTGTGCGCTGCATATCCAGTATTACCAGAGCGGGCAGTATCTGCTCTATGCGGAGTATGCGCACATGGGACTGGCGAAGAGCAGAACCCGATACAATGCCTTTCTGGATCCGAACTGCGATGGCAGAAAGGAGAAAATGGGCAAGGCGGCGACGCATACCTATCTGGTATGGACCGAAAAGGGCAGGAAGTTTATTCACGACCTGGCGCATCGTTACTGGGAGCTCGCGGAGATGTACGAGGTGAAGAGCCTGGGGTAAAGAAGGAGGGGGCCTGCTTCTGGGGCCTGCTTCTGGCGGGGGACTTGAGGAAGGGGACCAGGCGTTGGAAACGCCTGGAACGGTGGCTCAGAGGGGGCTTCCTTGCTCCTTCTGCGGCTCCCTTCTTCGCTCCTTCCTTGCTCCTTCTTCGGCTCCTTTCTTCGCTCCTTCCTTGCTCCTTCTGGAGGGGCTTTCTTCTGGAGGAGGGGGGCTTTGGCGTTAATTTCTTTTTAATATTATTATGGACATGAAAAATGAAAAGATGCAACATTGGATTGCATTCAATGGGTTCCGAGGGGGGAATAAGGGCAGCGCAAGCTGCCAGCCGCTCTCGGAGTATGACAAGACCATCTCGCTGCCATGGCTGCACGAGATGGTGCTGCAGATTCGTGGCGAGAAGTCCATTCGCAGCGTGGACAGGACTGATGATGCCCAGCTCGCTAAGGCACGACAGAGAATCAAGGGGCAGTTGCCCTTCCGTTGTGCTCACTACTACCGTTTTCTGAAAAACCGTAGATCGCAGAGCAATGCTGACCCTACGGCTTTCCTTTTTCAGACTACCGTGGACGTGGATGATAAGGAGTTTGTGGAGCAGGCGCTGGAGAAGGCGCGTGAGCTGAACTGCAGCGACACGATATGGAAAGGGATGCTGCTGCATCTGGAGTATTCTGCAAGAAAGAAGCTGCATATCGACATCCGTATGCCGATGGGGATGACCATCGAGGAGACGCAGAAGGCGTATTGTGAGGCGCTGGGCGTGCCTTATGATGAGAGCTGCATCTCGCCCGAAAGAATGATCTATATCACGGATAAGGATTCCGAGATTTACCGTTCCAAGGACTGGTATGGGGTGTTGCCCGCAGAGGAGCTGAAAGCTCGCAGAGAGGCTTTTCTGAAACGTGGGCTTACGATTGACGGCAGGGGCAAAGTAAATTTCCCACAGATTTCACAGATGACACAGATTCATTCTGAGGAGGTTCCTGATGCCGGAAAATCTGTGAAATCTGTGTTATCTGTGGGACCTGAAGATAATACATCTGCGGGGACAGGGAATTTCCCACAGATTTCACAGATGACACAGATTCATTCTGAGGAGGTTCTGAATGCAGGAAAATCTGTGAAATCTGTGTTATCTGTGGGACCTGAAGATAATATACCTGCGGGGACAGGGAATTTCCCACAGATTTCACAGATGACACAGATTCATTCTGATTCTGCCAGTGAGAAGAATCTGATAGCCTTCGACCTGTTTCAGGAATCTGCGGGACTGAAGGGAATGAATATCGATACCGTGGGGTCAAGGCACTCCTCCCTGCTCGCCATCATGAGCGCTGGCGCTTCTCGTGTGATGAGTGAGGAGGAACTGATGAAGGTGGTGGCGAAGAGAATGCCGAGCTATTATCAGGAGAATGACTGCCACCAGCTTATCCATGATTTCTATGCGAAATATGGGGATAGCTCCAAGCCGTTTTCGAGAGACGTGATTCGGGTGAACGCCTTGGCGGAACAGGCGGCATTGGGCTTGCTTGCCGGGGATTACAAATCCCCGGAACGCCTGGCGGGCTTGACGATTGACGGAAAGGGAGCGGCTCGCTACAGCTTGCTTGCCGGGGATTGCAAATCCCCGGAACGCCTGGCGGGTAATCATACAGTTCAAAGTTCAATGTTCCAAGTTCAAAGTAACGGAGTTCAAAGTAACGAAGACGAGTATCCTGCCCCTCCACCGATGCCGAAGAAGCTGCCGAAGCTGGTGGAGCTGCTGATCTCGAAGACACCGGAGATCTATCAGCCAGCCGTGGCTTGCGCCATCTTTCCTCCTCTCGCCACCCATCTGTGGCAGACAAGATTCAGATATATCGACAACGTGGAGCATGAGGCAACCCTGTCAAGCGTGCTGCTTGCCGGCACCGGAGCAGGAAAGAGCTGCGTGCAGAAACCTATCGACTTCATCATGGAGGATATCCGCAAAAGAGATGCTGAAAACCTGAAACGTGAGAAGGAATGGAAGGACGAAATGATGCGCAAGGGCGCCAACAAGGACAAACGCAAGCGCCCCGAAAACCTCATCATACAGGAGATTGATGCCGACATGACCAACCCTGCCTTCGTGATGCGTACAGCTGAAGCAAAGGAACATTTTCTTTATACTTCGCTCAATGAGATTGACCAGTTTGATGCTTTGAAAGGTATCGGCAATCAGCAGTTCCGCATCATGTGTCTCGCCTTCGACCCAGATAATCAATATGGTCAGACTCGTGTGGGAACCCAGAGCGTAACCGAGCGTGTCACCATCCGTTTCAACTGGAATGCTTCCACCACCATTGACAAGGGGCAGCGCTATTTCTCCAAGGTATTGACCGACGGTCCGCTGAGCCGTATCAATTTCAGTACCATTCCGGAGCGTGATATCGGTGAGGACATCCCGGTATATGGAACCTACGATGATGAATTCAGAAAAGCTCTGAAGCCCTACATCGAAAATCTCTGTATGGCAACGGGGCTGGTGGAATGCGAAGAGGCGTATCGGCTTGCCGAGGTATTGAAGAACGAGAATGCCGAGTTTGCCCGTACCTCGCAGAACCGCATCTTCGAGAATTTCTCGTTCCGTGCCAACGTCATCGCCTATCTGAAGGCGTGCGTGCTCTATGTGGCAAACGGCTACAGATGGGAGCCGGAGATAGAGAATTTCATCCGCTGGAGCGAGCGTTACGACCTCTACTGCAAGATGCGTTTCTTCGGGGATATGATAGCCAAGGAGGCGAGCACTGCAGAGAAGAGTTCGAAGCGAGGACCGGAGAATATCCTGCAGCTTCTGCCCGATGTCTTCACCGAACCGCAGCTGGAAGCCATCCGTCTGGAACACGGACTGAAAGCGCAGGGTTGCAAGAACGTCATCAAGCAATGGATTTATCGCAAGTATATCGTGCGCATGGAATCTGAGGACGGCAAAAATGGTTACGGTTACAGAAGTTACAGTTTTAAGAAGCTCAAATACCGTCATGACGGTCAGGAGCTTGATGCTTAATGATTTACAGAACTTAAAATGATTCACTTAACAGACAGAAATTTATGGAAATTGTATTGAAGCGTATAGCTAAAAAGAACAGTTATACCATCGGACGCCTCTATATCCTGAAGGATGAGGAGGTAGAGTGTGTGGTTCACTCTTCTTGGGCGAATCCCCAGCTGAAGCGATGGTTTGAACATACGGTAGACGGCAAGCTGCTGTCGGAGGAGAACTATTTCTGCGATACCCTGGAGCCGACGTGGCGCAATCTGAAGGGCGTGGAACTGCAGCCTGAGGAGGAGAACGTGCGCCTGGGCAGGGTATCGGGCAAGAAGGCGCAGAAGATGAAGGGGCATACCGCCATCCCCGAAGGTACCTATCCTCTGCTCGTTACCCTATCGCCCCGTTTCAAGGAGTGGTTGCCGTATCTTCAGGGTGTGCCCGATTTTGAGGGCATCCGCATCCATGCCGGCAACTATCCCGACGATACCCAGGGCTGCATCCTGGTGGGCGAGAACAGGCAGAAGGGCATGGTGGTGAACTCCCGCATCTGGCTGCATCGCCTGAAGAAGTGCATCGGCGAAGCGAGGGGAAAGGATGAATCCGTCTGGATTACCATCATCTAGCGGGGGGTACACCTTTATATATATAGAAGTTTCGCAGGTGTGGGAATTTGTTGAAGTTAAAGAAGTTATCACTCCCTACGGTCGTTCGGGAAGTTAAGAGACAATAGTCATCTAGCGTAAAACGTAGGACATTTGTCCCTTAACTTCTCCCTAACTTCCTTTAACTTCCCTCCCTCCCTTCCGAAGCTTGAACATGAACGAAAATGGCAAAAAAACTAATAAATGTCAAATAATAAGGGTGAATAGCCAAAATATTAAGTATTATTGGCAAGAATTAGTGTACTTTTGCAACCGAAATAGTAACAAATAAACCAAAAACGTAATAAGACATGGACAACAAACTATTTTTCAAAGAGTCTGTTTTGCCTGTTACTCTTTTTTGCTCAGCATTGATGTTCTCCCCTGTAGGAGCAACTCAGGTGAATGCGGCTACCAATGTAGTACAGCAAGCTAAAACGGTAAAAGGTACAGTTGTAGATAACATGGGCGAGGCAGTCATTGGCGCCAGTGTTAAAGTAGTAGGCACAACCACAGGTGCCGTAACTGATCTTGACGGTAACTTTACTTTGACCAATGTGCCAAAGAATGCTACTGTGGAAATCTCATATATCGGCTATATTGCCCAAAAGATAAGCGTTGCCGGAAAGAGCGATCTGAAGGTAACATTGCAGGAAGATAACAAGGCTTTGGATGAAGTCGTGGTAGTAGGTTATGGTGTGCAGCGCAAGAGCGATGTGACCGGAGCCTTGGCTCATCTGGATTCAAAGGATCTGACAGCGATGCCTGTAAAGGATGCCCTGGAGGGTATGCAGGGTAAGACTGCCGGTGTGGATATCACCAACTCCCAGCGCCCTGGTACAGTGGGTAGCATCACCATCCGTGGTCAGCGCTCTATCGGTGCCAGCAGTGCTCCTCTCTATGTAGTAGACGGTATGATTATCCAGAACGGTGGTATCGAGAATATCAACCCTCAGGATATCGAGAGCATCGAGGTATTGAAGGATGCTTCTGCTACTGCTATCTATGGTGCCCGTGGTGCCAACGGTGTGGTTCTCGTAACTACCAAGAGAGGTAAGGAAGGCAAGGTGACCCTGAACTATGCAGGAACCGTTACCTTCTCAACTCTCCACGACGTAACCAAGATGATGAATGCCACACAGTGGATAGACTATGCGCGTCTGGCAGCATATAATCAGGGACTCTATGGTGATAAGAACCAAGACTTTGCTCCTGATTATGAGGGCGATGTGAAGCTTTTCGGCGGTCAGGCAGACAGCTGGGCAAACATCAATCAGGCTTGGGTGGATGGTACTTATCATCCGGAACTGGTAGGTTCTTACGACTGGGCTTCTCATGGTAAGCAGACTGGTATTACTCATGAACATACACTCAGTGCTTCTGGTGGTACGGACAAATTCAAGGGCTATGGTTCCTTTGGTTATTTAGACCAGAAGGGCGTACAGCCTGGTCAGAGCTATCAGCGCTTTACCCTGAATACATCTTTTGAGGCTAAACCAGTTGCTCCATTGACATTGGGCTTCACCATGAATGCTTCTTACGGAACCCAGAACTATGGTTATAACTTCTCTAAGTCTGTAACGGGACCTGGTGATTATTATAATGCATTGAACTCCATGATTCCATGGACCGTGCCTTACGATTCAGAGGGTAACTATATCCGTAACCCTTGGGCTTACAACGTGAATGTCATCAACCCTATTGATGAGCTGAAATACAATACCAACAAGCGTACCAATTTCCGTATCAACGGCAGCGCATACGCTCAGTTTGATTTCGGTAAGGTATGGAAGCCATTGGAGGGCTTGCAGTATCGCATCCAGTTTGGTCCAGAACTCCAGTACTATCGTCTGGGCATCGCCAATGCAGCCGATGGTATCAATGGTGATGGCAGAAACGTGGCTCAGTACAACCCATCCAACAAGGTGTCATGGACACTCGATAACCTGGTTTACTACAATAAGACGATTGCCAAGAACCATCGTATCGGCGTGACTCTCCTGCAGAGTGCATCAAGCTATCATTCAGAGAATGGTAATATCAAGGCTTATGTAGCGAGTGCAGATGAGCTTTGGTGGAACACAAGCTCATTGGGAAATCCACAGGCTTATTCTACAGGATTGACAGAAACTTCGCTGGCTTCCTATATGGCTCGTGTAAACTATACCTATGCTGATAAGTATATGCTGACAGCCAGTGTACGTACCGATGGTGCTTCCCAGCTGTCTGATGGTCATAAGTGGGCTTCCTTCCCATCTGTAGCGCTCGGTTGGCGTATTGATCAGGAGAAGTTCATGCAGAAGGCTGATTTCATCAGTAACCTGAAGCTCCGTCTGGGTTATGGTATTTCCGGTAACTATGCGGTATCTGCCTACGCTACCCAGGGTGCCGT
>OIXL01000785.1_pt1 | contig 14149 bp, 12 predicted proteins | sample 1587761 | NCBI WGS metagenome assembly OIXL01 (sample SAMN03283246) | human gut metagenome | biome: human-associated habitat; material: feces | host: Homo sapiens | place: Peru | collected 2012 | reverse complement strand
CAATTTTTATTCCGCACAACGGTTGTCCGCATATGTGCAGTTTTTGCAATCAAAATAAGATAACAGGTCAGGCATATCAGCCGACTCCCCTTGATGTTGAACAGACACTTGAAAAAGCAGCTTCTGATTTGGGCGAACGCACCAAAAATGCAGAAATTGCATTTTTCGGCGGAAGTTTTACAGCTATTGACAGAACCTATATGTTATCTCTCCTTGATGCAACTAAAAAGTTCAGAGATAAATTTTGCGGAATAAGAATTTCTACCCGTCCCGACTATATTGATAAAGAAATTCTTGATATTTTGAAAAGCTATGGTGTGACATCAATTGAACTTGGTGCGCAATCTATGTCAGACGATGTACTTTTTGCAAATGACAGAGGACATAGCGCTGAAAGTGTTTTCAAATCCTCAGAGACAATGTTTTTATAATTTCCCGGCTTTGCAGTAATCTTGCTAAGAATGCCTTGAACCCTCTGGAATGCCGCATTGGAGTCAAGCCCAGCCTGAAGATACATCGCATAAGCCTTTCCAGCAGCCTGTTCCGAAGTAATCGCATTCTTTCCAACCCGAATCGGAACATCCATATCGTGCTTTCCTGCTTTTACATCGGCTGCTGTCTTTACGACAACCGGGATATGCGTATCGAGCGACTCAGGAGTAACCTGCAGCCATCCATCCGTCAAGATACTCTCATCTGCAATATCCTGATTCTCTACAAGGAAAAATTCCTTTGTTTTTGGATTGTACATAGGAACTTCCTGTGCCATCTCGTCCATTGTTGCCGCTGCAAATGATGACGGTATAACAGAAACCAATGTCATTATCGACATGGATGCTGCGATGATCATCTTTGTAACGTTTTTTTGATTTCGTGTGTTCTCATAATGTTCTCCCTTGCCGCACTGCGGACTTTTTGCTGCCGGCTCTTTCGGTTCCGGCTGACGCTCTACCCTGGAAAGAAAACTTTTCTTTCCTTCTACATCTATGAGGATATATGGAAAAGAAAAGTTGCACTTGTCCCTCAAAAAAATAGAGAATTTTAGCAACGCGGCATCATGCTATATGTATATTATACCACATCTTCTGTATGCATCGTATTCTTCGACTTTTTTTACAAAATTTTCTCGCAGGAAGCTGTCATATATTTGCGTGCAATGAATCAGCATTCAAGACAACGCAAACATTTGTGCGGGCCAATTGGCCCGTATTTGCTTTGTATTTCCCGCGGTTTGTGTTTTTGCCCATTATATGGTATAATATACTTATAATATACCATATAGTTTGAGGATTTACATTTATGTCTAAGTTTGATGAAGCTCTCGATCTGTCCCTTTGCTGCAATGCACGGCAGATTACCGCTCTGAATAAAAAAGGAATCATGAACATTCAGGACCTTCACAGGTTCGCTCCTTTGCGATACATTGACTGCACCACGGAAGTACTGATCTCTCCCGATAAAATCGGGACGCAGGTTACTGTTTACGCAAAACTGGAACGAATTGAGGAGCGTATTTCGAGTGCCCAGAATATTCCTTATCTGTACATGACATTTTTCTCGGAAACATCCGGTATCTCTTAATGCAGACACCATTGCTTGCAGTCGCTGAATGCTTTGCACGTCCTTGCGTACAAGGCTATCTACGTTAATTCCAAAGCTTTTGAGATCTGTGTTGCTAATAAATGCCTTTGCAATATTTTGATTGTTTTTGTTCACATAAAAATCCACAGTATCACTCCTCATCCGCATGCGATGCGGTTTTATCAATAACAGTAATCAACGCATCGCTATCGCTTGCGCTTGGAATTGTCTTGTCTTCTTCGGTTGTCGAAACGGATGTTTGTGGTTCTGCTTCATTTAGTGCCTCTGTGGTTTCCGCCTTTCTCTCTTCTTCCGCAGAATCAGTCTCACTTTCAGAAGGCGTATTTTGTTCAGTATCCATCAAGAAAGCAGAACACACATAGATTACCTCCATTTTTGCATGACAAAAAGCAGCCCATAATGGACTGCCTTAATAAAAGAAAAAACAGCAAATCATTTACTGATCTACTGCTTGATTTCCATAATATTTACTTGTTACTTATGCCGTTTATTCCTGAATAATTATTTTTAAAGCAATTTTAAAAGTTGCACAAGCTCATGTGATTCTGTGCCGTTTGATACCGTCTGTCTGGTATCAAACCGTTTAAAGCCATAATTTTCATAAAAAGAAAGCAATTTTTCTTTATTCTCTGCTTCCACAAATGCTACCATGCCACCAACCTGATACTGTAAAATCTGTGTTTGTCTGATTGCTGCTTCGAGCAACTCCTGTCCTGTTATTCTTCCTTTTGCCTTATCATTAAAATTCTTTCCAAGCTGGGCAATCAGATAAGCTGCTAAATTATAAGTCTGCTCACTCTTATCTATTTCACTAAACCTTGCGAGCTTTCTTTTGGCTGTATTACTAAAAGGCTCTGCCTTTACAACAAGTGGCTTAATTGTAATGGAAAAATACCCCAGCAATTCTGCATCCTCTAATGACAACACTAAATATGTAACTGCCTGATGTTTCTTTGCAAAATCAATTGCCTGTTGCTTTAAAAAACGCTCAACATCTGGATTCAGCGGACATGAAAACTCGGAAAGGAGCTGTACTAATTTATCCTCTCCGAGCCGTTTGTCCTCACTTGCTAAATACTCACGAATGTTCAGCACAATAAAATTATTTGCTGACTGCATCCGTTTTCTTCCTTTTCTCCATGAATTTTATAATATCATCTGCTCCCTGTAAGTAGGTAACATTGATTGGTACACGAGGTGTTCTGTCGTTGGCAGATGCTTCAATCGCATCGGCAAACATCTCCACCTGTTTCTGACCAGATATGATAAAATTCTTCGTGATACTAGAAGTTGCCATATAAACACCTCCTTTATTAGTATGGTTGTTCTTTTGCCTATTACTCAATGTAATTTGCATTCTTTTCTATCTTTACTCTATTATGGAAATGTCCGCTTTGCAACACAAAAATTATGAAATTTGTATTACTTCCTCCTTTCCTTTTGCCTTATCCACTGCATCCCTTCCTGCAGGTGTCCCAGACATCCTTGCCTTCATTTCGGAAAGTTTCCCCTTCAATGAAGTCCGTTCTGCTGGTCGGTCTGCAAGTTTTCTTTCCGGCTCTGCTTCCTGCGCAAATGGCTTATTTACCTCTGCTTTCGCTGTTTCAAGCTGATGTTCCACATTGGAAAGTTTCGTCTTTGCTTCCTCAAGCTGTGCCGACATTGCTTCCAGTGCATTGTTGATACGGGTGATATTGCCAAGCGGATCAGTTCCGACTTCCATCGGATGGCTCATAGCACCTTTGACGTTCATCACAAATTTATTGTCGCAAATATCAATCGGAACCTCTACCTCCGCAAATACAATTGCACTTGTTGTTCCTGTGTTTGTAATCTGAGGGTCCTTTGAGATTTGACTTTTAAAAGTTCTGCTTTTTCTTCTGCATTATCAGAAGAGCCGCAGCTCCTCCACAAGCCACTGCTGTGCCAATCAGAATCGATGTATTGGCATTGTCACCGGTCCAGATATTGGTAATGGTGATGGTGTTCTTTTTCTTTTGAACAAGAGTCTTATCTCCATTAATCGTGATACGAACGATCTTGCTGACCTTTTCGCCAGGCGTGATGACTTTGTCGTTCACATAATCCTCTTCTTTTCCGGTCTTGCTGTTGATCTGGTACTCCTTCAGTCCGACAGAAATATTTCCCTTCGTAACCTGCAGATTCTGTTGTTCTGCTCCCTTTACCGAAGTGTCGAATGTTTGGGAGTAAGAAACCTCCGAATTGTCGTTCCAACCAATATCTGTCGGCAGAACCTCAGATGCTTCTACGGTAACGATAACGGAAAATTTCTTATTGGCATAGGAATTGTCCCAATCAGATGGAATCTGAACACTCTTCATGAGGTCAATGGATTCCCCGGACTTTACGGGATCTGCATAGTAGTAATACTCGCCTCTTTTCGTCCACTTGGAGGATGCCATTTCGATGTTCCCATCGTTGAGATCTTTAATGCCGTCAGCAGATTTGTACTCAAGCTTTGCACGTACCCACACAGTTATTTCAAGCGACTGCACGGCTTGCGTCTTAGCAGCAGCACCCGTATCACTCATTGCATAAGATGGGCAAACTGCTATACAAGCAAAATATATATTATACCGTTCACCAAAAGAACACATTGCATTTTTGAACTACCGCATTGTGCACTGGACAAATACCGACGAGGCAATATTGGCTGCGACAATCCAGCAGATAATCACGAGAATCCCCTTCTTCACCATTGAGGACATAAGGTATCCAAGCTCTGGAATATTAAAACTATACTTTCCAATCACCTGTGACGGTTGGATATGCTTTGCATCTTCCGTTTCGTTATTATCACCTTGTGTCGTATAACTGCCGTCTGTATTGATTTTAATTACGCGGTGAGTCACCGTTGTCGCATCCGTATCATAGCTAAGGTCCGCATCTTCCCGGTCGATGGTAAATGCGATCACATCACCTTCCTGCACGTTAAGGTCCTTGGTATTTACAAACGCAAAGGCACCAGTCATGATGCTTGGCTCCATGGAACCGGACAGAACGACATATTCGTTGTATCCAAACCCTTTGATTCCAACGAGAAATCCTGCTCCGACTACAAAAAGAATCGTGCATGTAATAACAATGCAGTCCAATATCTTTGCGGCAACGTAGAGCGGGCCGCTTCCTCCGCTTTTTCTGACTCCAATTCTGGCCATTTTCTTATCCTCCGCGATGGGTCACCCCCGCGGATTACCCCCGCTTACGCGGGGAAAAACCTGTTGCAACAAAGGAGTGAGGCAATCGCCCCACTCCTATGGAAAGAGATTATTGCTCACCCAACGAGAAGGGAGAGGTCTCATTGGATGTTATGCCTTAGCCGGACGGGTTTTACCTGACGCGTCCCGTCCCTTCACAACGTTCTCATCAATCTCCGCGATCTTAATAACGGAAACGTTGTGCTCCTTTGTGAAGAAGGACAGAAGGTTGAGTCCGCCGTCCTTATCCAGCATTGCCAGGACTTCCGAAGTTACCGGCATCTGGATGGTATACTGCTTGCCCATATAATTTACGATAAAGCAGATGGTTACGTCTTCTCTTGCCATCACAGAATCCATAACCTTCTTGTCGAGCTTGACGTTACTTCCAAGGTAGACGGTAATCTTCTGCTGCTTCTTTGCTACCGTGACAGCCTTGACGATGGATACATCCGCATCATCCTGCTCCATTCCGGTTACATCAATCTTCTGGTCAAGCGTAAGGTTCAGTCCGAACTTGTTTCCGATTGCGGACAGCGCGTCGCTTACCATCGACTCCAGAGAGGTCTCATCCGAAGGCTCCTCATAGTAACCGGTATTTCTCTTTGCTGCTTCCTCAGCAGCGAGTCTGTCGCGCTCTGCCTGCTCTGCGGCAACCTTCTCACGAAGAGCCTTGACATTATCGATGTACTCGTTCAGATACTCGAAGTCTGCATCCGTTACCGGATTTTCAAACAGATCGTCATAGTTCAGAGTCTGCGCTCTCTCGTTCTTTTCGACTGCTGCTGCAAGAGCATCCTTGGCATCTGCAAGTTTCTTCTCGATATCGTCCTTGTTCTCGCCAAGGGAAGCGAGTCTGCCTGTCAGCTCCTGGATCTTCTCCGTGGCTGCCTTGAACGCATCCTTTGCGTCCTCGATTGCCTTGAGAATGCCGTGCTGCTTTGCCTCTTCCTTCTTTGCAGCCTCTGCGTTTTCCTTAGCGGCGATGGCTGCTGCGTCTGCTGTGCCAAGCTCTGTCTGCTTCTTCTCAAGATCCGTCTGCGCAGTGGTGAGAGAAGCCTGCTTTTCTGCAAGGACTGCTGCTGCGTCATCGTAAGTCTTCTGCGCGCTTGCAAGAGCATCGGATGCGTCCTTCAGTTCCTCGGACTTCTCATCCATGACGCTCTTGGCGTCTGCAAGATCTGTGTAAAGCTTATCCAGATCTGCCTGCTTCGCAGTCGCATTTGCCTCGGCATTCGTGACCGCTTCCTTCTTGGCTTCCAGATCCTTTCTGGCATCTTCCAGAGAAGTCTTTGCATCAACAACTGCCTGCGCTTTCTTCTGCAAATCAGCAGCGGCATCTTCCAGAGCCTTCTGTGCCACAGCTACATCTGCGTTTGCAGCGGTAAGCTTTGTCTGTGCCTTGGTAAGAGCATTCTTCTTTTCGGAAGCGATCTGGCTCTTCTCATCTGCAACTGCCTTTGCGCTGTTGTAGTCCGAAGTCTTCTGATTCAGTTCGTTTCTTGCATCTACAACTGCCTGGTTCAGACTCTCAAGAGAAGTAGTTGCATTCTGCATGGTCTCGTAGGAAGAAAGAACGGTCTTTGCCTTCTCTGCAGCTTCGTCCTTGGCATCCTGCAGATCCTTTTCTGCGGTCTCCACAGCGTCTGCCTTCTTCTCTGCTTCCTTGTTTGCCTCAGTCAGTGCGGAAGATGCATCATAGACTGCTTCGTTTGCCTTGGCAAGAAGCTCCTTCTTCTCTGCAGCGGTCTTGTCTGCATCTGCCTGAGCGTCCTTTGCGGACTGAAGCTCTTCCTTTGCATCTGCAAGATTCTGCTTTGCCTCTTCTACCTTGGCATCGGCAGCATCCTTCTCCTGCTGTGCGGTATCTCTGACCGCTTCCTTCTCTGCCTTGTCAGTCTGCAGGCTCTTTAACTTCTCAACCGCCTTGTCATAAGCTTCCTTGGCAGAGTTGAAGACAGACATCACCTTGTCATAGTAGGTGTTGAAGCGGTTCTCGTACTCCTCGATAGAGTAAGTGGTTCCATTGCCAAAGTACGTGCTTCCGTTAAAGTACATAGTGGAAAGATCATTGCCGTTTGCAGTCGATACACCATAACCTACGACGCTTCTATTGCCAATCAGATGCTCATAGTGTCCAGCCTCTCCGCCGTTATACAGCTTGTCGGTGTTTTCCTTGCTGTCAAAGTACTCCGGGTTCGACTTGTACAGCTCGTAGTTGCTCTTTTCCTTGTAATAAGCATCTACTGCGTCAATTCCCCAGGCCTTTTCTGTGTTGTAAGCAAGATTCTCCGCGCCGAAGAACAGATAATTGTGACAAGTGCCTCCAGTCGCTGCAAGGTCATCCGCATAGTAGTTCGACTGCAGCTCGGAAATTGCCATATTGACATCGTCAATCCGGAACTCTTCAACTCCCTTTTTAGAGGAAAGAGCAAAATCCTTGGCATTCTCATCGCTCATGCGATAGTTATTGGCTTTCTTAATCGCTGCGATGGCTGCCTTCACGTTCTCAAGACTGGTTGCGCTTCCTGCTTCGCCAAACTTGCCGGACTTCATAACCTTCTCGCCGGTTTCCTTGTCAGAGCCTTCGTACTCGTGTGCGCCGGTCACATAATCATATGCATCCTGTGCGTTGGCTCTGTATTCATTGCTCAGCGTCTCATCATCCGCATTATATTTAAAGTATCCTGCAGAGCCGCTGTCAATTACTGCCTGTGCATCATCGAGAGCCTTCTTCGCTGCATCGACAGCAGTCTGCGCGTTCTCGATATCCGCTGCGCAGTCGGTTACCGCCTTGCTTGCAGCTTCGAGAGCAACGTTCTTATCCTGCTGGTCCTTTTCCGCGTCAGCCTTTGCGGTTTCTGCCTCTGTGACAGATGCCTCCTTATCAGCAATCTCTGCCTTTGCTGCATCTGCTGCTGCCTGTGCGTCATCGGAAGCCTTCTTCGCATCGTCTCTTGCCGTCATGGAACTGTTCAGATCCGCTGTCTTCTCTCCAACGGTTACATCTGCAGCATCCTTCTCGTTCTTTGCATTGGTCAGAGCAGCGTCCTTCTCGGTAACGATCTGATCTGCCTGCGTCTTCTGAGAAACAGCGGTGTCGTAGTTTGCGGTTGCAAGATCCAGAGCTGCCTTTGCTGCCTTGTACTCATCGGAAGAGGTGTCCGCATTTGCAACTGCATTGTCATACGCCTTCTGCGCGGCATCCATCGCATCCTTTGCGATCTGCATGTTCTGGTCTGCCGCCTGCTTGTTAGCTGCTGCCGCGTTGTACTCCGTTTCTGCTGCGTTCTTTGCCGTCTCTGCAGAAGCTGCGGCGTCCTGGGCACCCTTTAAAGCATCCTGCTTTGCGGTAAGATCCCCTTCAGACTCACTCTTTGCAGTCTCTGCGTTTGCAAGCTCGTTCTGAATGTTCTTGATCTGGGTCTCAACATCGGACTGTGCCTTCTTTGCATCAGTCAGTGCTGCGTTTGCCTTATCCAGATTGTCCTTTGCGGTTTTATAGGTATCAGAGTTGGTCGATGCATTTGCGGCTGCAGCGTCATAGGCTGCCTTTGCTGCATCATACGCTGCCTGTGCGTTATCCGCGTTGGCCTTTGCTGTCGTCAGTGCCGTGTTTGCGTTGTCCGCTGTAATCTGCGCACCATTTACTGCCTCGGTTGCTGCGTTGACATTGGAAACGGCGGTATCAACCGCATCTGCTGCACTCTTCTGCGCATCATCCGCTTTGGCTGCTGCTTCCTCAGCTGCCTTTGCTGCTTCCTCGGCTGCCTTTGCGGTCTCATCCGTGACGCCCTCAGCCTTTGCCGTGTCCTCTGCATTCTTCTGGTCGGTTTCTGCCTGCGCCTTGTCGGACTTGGCAGATGCAATGCCATTCTCTGTATTCTGAATGTCTGAGCTGTTCTGCTCGGCTGCCTGCGTCTGGTTGTTTACCTCTGTCTGTGCGGCATCAACTGCTCCCTGCGCATTATCCTTTGCTTCCTGCACGGCACCCTGTGCGGACTGCTCTGCATTTGCAAGATCCTGACGGGAATCCGTGGTCAGCTCTTCTGCGAAAGACGCATTGGATGCTACGACGATTGCTGCGGTTGCTGCTAATGTACCTACTCTGAAAAGATTTTTCTTCGACATAATCAATTCTCCCTTGCCTTGTCGGCTGATTTTTGTTTGTCTCCGGCTCTTTCGGTTCCGGAGGTCTTTTGTTTCTCTAATGGTATATTGGACCCTATACTTCTTACCCTGGCGCAAGTGTTTTTTATTTTTCCTCCTTTTTTCTTTTTGCACCCTTCTACTGCTGTGAGACTGCTGGCTTTCAAAAAGTTGCACTTGGAAAAAAAAATATCAGCGCAGCCCTTTCGCCGCCGTCCTTACCTCTATGAGGATTGGCAAAGCAAAAAGGTTGCGCTGAATTTCGATTTTTTTAAAAAAAATTTTTACGTGCGCTCGTTCCGAATATGAAAACCGTCTTTCTTCCAGGTGATCGTCACAAAGAGCTTTCCATTTGCTTCTATCATCAAGAGCATCTTCGGAATGGCTTTTTCTTCTGCGCCTGGATTTTCTTCCTGCAATTCCTGCTCCCTGGTCCGAAGCACATAACAGGCTGCGCGCAGCAGCTTGAAAAACCTGTTCCGCGCATTATGGTTTCCTTCGATGAATTTTCCACTTGCGATGATGCGATAGCTGGACTCCTGGTCTTCACCAAACGAACACTCCGTGTTGCGAAGAATCACCGTAATCGGAGCGCAGGAAGATCTTCTCTCCAGAAATTTGATTGCACCTGCTGCTACTTTTTTATCGATTTTTCCTGTAGCCAGATCCTGCAATGCGAAATACTTTCTGCATGCCGAGTTGCATACCGTGTACGCCGCAAGCTCTCTGCAGCCGAAAGGATGGATTCCAAGTTCGACCGCGATTGCATCGTCATTGCTAAAAAACAGCCCATCAATCATCATGCAAAACTCTGCGCAGTCAGAAGGATTTAACTTCACAAAACCTGCCTTCCATACCAGAAAATCTCCAGCGGCAAGAATGCAGAGAGACTGATATCGTGTGTCCCCATCCGGATGCTTTGTAAGAAGTCTGTGAAGCACTTCGCATCCCGTCTTTCTCAGGTCGGAAATATTTGGTTTTGTCACAAAGCAGTCTGTGTTCAGAAAAGCGTCCTGCCCTTTCACAAAGGACAGACAAAGCTCCGGAAAAAGAACTGCTTTGATGTCTTGTCTCTTATACACAACGGTCAAAGCACGCTCCTCTTCGTCTGTAAGATCTACAAGCGAAATTTCTTCCGCTGGCACCTGCAAAGCTAAAACAGTGCCGTCCTCATCTGGAAAACCGGCAAGCTGTGCTGCGCAGATTCGATTGGGCGATACGGTGTATCCGCGCCACTCCTGTTGTGTGTCAGGGCGCATGGCTCCGCACTGCTGCAGCTTTTCAAATAAGTGTGTTGGTACAATCAGAAAAATGTACATGATCTCCCCTCCTGGGAATGTGACCAAATGGTCACAAAAAAATATGCGTCAGGTATGACCTGCACCGCTTCGTTATGAGTATATTATATCATATATTTCTGGCAAAAACGGTCCGCGTTTTCGGAGGCTGCAGAGGTGCCATGCCCCTCCAGATAGTTCGATATTGAACGTTTCGTGCGGCTTGAGCCTGTGTCTTATCTTTCTATCTACGGTGGATAGCCTTGATATCGCACAACGCTGGCCTGCAGGTATCGTATCAGCAGGTTTGCAACTCTCCTCCCTCAGTTAACCATGCGCACAAATCGCGCAGACTGCAGCGTCTGCTCTGTATAAACAGGATGTATGCGTTTAGGCTGTAGTCTTGTTGGGCCTCATGCGTCTTCTACGGAAACAGAAAACGAACGTCAGGTTATCTATCCTTGCCCTCTCCTCTTCCGGATATTCTGTGGACCACATTTCAGAAGACGAATGCTCTGATTATTTGTCTGTGTATTCCAACGTGATCTATCTTCCCGGAACAGACGGAGCTCATATCAAAGAAAATACCGGACACACAATGATCCTTGGGGTCATGTCGGACAATATGATTCGTTCTCTTGGGTGCAGCGCTGATGTGAAAACCATCAATGACGGGAATGTTGTTTATACGGACTCCGGAATATCGGAACCCGGTTCTCTTTCCACATGCCTTGACTTCTATGGAGACGATTATCGAAGCGGGACGATTTCTGCAGGCGAAGAAAGTTTCCCGATTGTAGTTGGTATGGGACGAGTGCGAAACATTCAGATGAACAATTACAGCAGCGCACTTGCAAAAACTATCCTGATTCGTCAGGTGAACACATTGTTTCAAAATGAGTTATCATCGGATAGCAGCGTTTCCAACGTTCGTAATTATCTTATCCTGACCGGCGTTTGTTCTGATCATACGGAAAAGTTAAAGGAGATTTCTCAATCTCTTGCTTCCATGAATACCAGATACACGCTCGGCATTCTTCCGGAAGATATGGATTCTTTTCCTTCTGAAATTGATGAAAAGAAGATTCGCACACTTGTGCAGCGGCTCGCAAAGAGAAAAATTTATCCATCCGTGCTGATTGTGGATTCTTCGCAGCTGCTGACATCAGGCGTGTTCGAAAAACTTCCCGCTTCTCTTCTTGTCGTAAACGGTGATTCTTCTTTGCATGATGCAGATACTGATGATCCAAAAGCTGATTTGTATAAAGGGAGTAATGATCTTGGTCCCGCCACTGTAAGTTATGTTTCTTCGGGTCAAAAGGACCCCTTACTCGCAGATCGGATCAATCAATTGCTTTCCGGAAAAAAGAACCGTATTTTTGTCACGGCAATCGCTGTTTGTTTGATGCTGTTTGCGAACCGCAAGCTTGCGGATCATTAGAGGCGATGGTTCGAACAGCAAAAAGGAGAATACATGAAAAAACCGATTTCATTTTTAAGCATTTTTTATCCGCATCTCTTCTTTTTTCCGGATGTGCGCTGCGTCCAGAAGCAGCAGACGGACAGAGCTCCACTGAAGACATTACCATTCAGGCTCCGTCCACCGAGAATGGATCTGTTCTCATCGAGAATTCTGCTGCGACAGAAGGCTTTACTGTTACAGAAGACGCTGCGCCCACAGAAGAGAAAAGCACAGCACTTGCTGCAGGAGATAACGAATCTGCTCCTTTTTCCGCTACGATGCTTAACGTAGGGCAGGGGCTTTCCGTTCTGATTCCGTCAGATGGGCATAACATGCTCTACGATGGCGGAAACAGGGCATATTCTTCTTATGTTGTTTCCTATCTTCAGCAGCATGGCGTCGACTCCCTCGATTACATGGTCGCATCGCACTATGACGAGGATCATATCGCAGGGCTTGTCGGTGTTCTGAATACCACTCCGGTTTCTACCATTCTCTGCCCGGATTATCAGGCAGATTCCAAGATCTACGAATCGTTTGTAAAAGGAGAGGGAACATCCGGAGCACAGATTGAGCACCCGGATGCCGGAGAGGAGTATCTGCTTGGAGATGCTAAGATTGAAGTCCTGCAGGATGATCAATCACTGGAAGAAGCAAATAGCAAGTCCATCGCAGTAAAAGTCTCGTATGGAACGTTCAGCATGCTTCTTACGGACGATGCCGAACAGGAAGCGGAAGAAGAGATGATCCGCTCCGGGCAGAATCTTCACGCAGATCTTTATGTTGCAGGGCATCACGGAAGTTCCTCTTCCAGCAGCCAGGATTTTTCCAGAGAAGAATTGATGGAAGAAGGATATTCTCCCTGCGGAATGTGCCAGCCATGATGTTTTCCATCTTGGTTTTAATTTGAGAGTCGCAAGGCCCAGCCCTTGCTATAAAAGAAAAGCAGGAACGTTTCGGCGTTTCTGCTTTGGACCACTTGGCCCGCACATATGTTCGTCCTTTGTACCATCTTTCGAACTTTTGTTCGGTCCAATTGGTCCTTTTTCGTGTTTCTCCCTTGTATTCGTGCGTCTTTCCTTCTAAGATAAGTGTATGGTAGCAAATGCTTAGGAAGGGAGACACGCGATGCAGGATAGAACAACAGTTTCTGACAAGCACACAAAAGAGGAGGATCTTTATCTTTTTCATGAAGTTCCCCGCATTTTGGTGTGGAATTTCAAGGGTGGAGCAGGAAAAACCTCCACAACAGTAGGACTTGCGTCCGCGTTAAATGTGCTCGGATACCGGGTTATCGTGATTGACTGTGATGCGCAGATCAATTCTTCCTTATATTTTCAGCAGGGAATTGGAAGAGCGCAGCCTTTCACCGGAACGCTCAAGGACTATATCGATGGGTGCGGGGATGTTCGTGCAAAAGATCTCCTTCGCACGTTCACGTTCTGCAGAACGCCCGGATATGACGGATCGAAAGACTTCTTTTTTGTAACCGAGGAGAGCACCGAAGAAACCATTCCGGCTCCCGACATCGACAAAGCTGTAACAAGACAGTGCACGATTTCCTTAATCCCAGGCGATTTGAATCTTGGTGCCTCTGATTTTTCGGATTTGGGAACCGTAAAGCGTATGATCGAAGAGCTGGCAGAAGATTATGATGGGAAAACCATTGTTCTTTGCGATTGTGCTCCGCAGCTGGTTCCTGCCAGCAATCCGGTTCTTTTTGCCGGCAACAGACTTCTGGTTCCTACGCTTGCGTCCAACGATTCCATTTACGGAATTCCGACCGTATTAAATATTATGAACGAGGTTCGCGAAGCTGGTGTTGACTTAAAGCTTCTTGGCCTTTTCATCAACAACCTGGATATGAGAGAGGCAGTTCCGAAAGAGCTTGCGGTTCAGCTCCGTACTGCCGTACAGGGAACAGACACCTATTTGTTTGATGCAGTGGTACGTCATTCTGCATCCGTAGAAAAGGCAAGATCACTTGGCATTGTCCCGCTTGTTTATGAATTTGGAAAAGATTATCAGACAGATCTTGTTCGTCTTGCGCTGGAAACCGTTAACAGACTGGTCATGTTTGATAAGGAGGTATGCTGATGTCCCCATCCATTTTTGATAACACCGGAAAACCCACCAACAGAAGTGGCAAAGCAAATATCTCCATGCTCGCCACCATGAACGCGGCACCATCTGCCAAGGTAGATGCTATCGTCCAGATTCCCATTGATAAGCTCGACGATATGCCGGGCAACGAGGAAGTCTTCGGATATAAAGACGAAGATATCCAGGCAATTGCGGATGAGATCAAGTCCAATGGATTTCATGGTTCTATTGAGGTTGTGCGCAGCCAGGATGGAAGCGGAAGATATACGATTGTATCTGGACACCAGAGAAAGCGCGCGCTTGAAATGACAGGAGCCAAAGAAGTTCCTTGTCATGTA
>OIXL01000784.1_pt1 | contig 14150 bp, 8 predicted proteins | sample 1587761 | NCBI WGS metagenome assembly OIXL01 (sample SAMN03283246) | human gut metagenome | biome: human-associated habitat; material: feces | host: Homo sapiens | place: Peru | collected 2012 | reverse complement strand
CCGCCATCAGCTGGAAGGAGACCCACGGCTCGCCCTCCGCCGCCGGCGTCACCGTGATGCAGGCCAAGAATATGGTCTTTACGCCTCAGTATGACGCCGTACCTCTGGATGATGAGTATTACGCGATGGTTCTGGTGCCGGGCGTTGACGCTGGCGCTCTGCTGCAGCAGCTGGGCAGCGGTCTCAGTCTGGCCCAGCGGCCCGGCCTGGTTGGAAAACAGTACAGCCCCCACCCGGAACGCCCCCGCCGCGCGGCGGTCCAGATGCAGCTGGATGGCCTGCAACAGGCTTTCGAGCACCGGCTCCCGCAGGTTTTCGGCATCCAGAATGTCCAGGCAGGCGTCCGTTGTGGCGGCGTCCATCAGGGCGGCGCACACTTCGCGGGATGCCCCGCAGACTGCCGCGTGGGCGCAGAACACTTCGGCCCGTCCGTCGGCGGTGTGGGAGTGGGTGTTCATCACGCCCGCCGCCAGCTTGGCCAGCTTGCCCACATGGCCTACCAGAAGCACTTCGTCAAACTTTGCCGCTGCGGCCATATCCAGCGTGTCTCCGATAAAATTAGAGGTCTTGACCACCGGGAAACGCTCGAACTGCGGCAGGGCGGCGGCCAGATAGTCCAGCCCGTAGTTGCCGGGTGCCAGTACCAGCCGTTTCGGCGTGCCGGGGCGCAGGGTGGCCTGATTCATTTCCAGCTGGATGGTGTCCAGAATGGCCTGCTGGCTCATGGGTTCCACAATGCCGCTGGTGCCCAGAACCGACAGCCCGCCTTCCACCCCGATGTGGGGGTTGAAGGTGCGTTTTGCAACTTCGGCGCCGCCTTCGATGGAAATGACCACCGCAAAGCCGCCGGCATACCCGGCGTTTTCGGCCTCCCGTTGCAGGGCTTCGGCGATCATCTGCCGGGGCACATGGTTGATGGCGGCTTCGCCCACCGGCTGGTCAAGGCCGGGCTTCGTCACCCGGCCCACGCCCTCGCCGCCAAAGATGCGCACCCCGGGAGCTGCCGGTTCCAGTGTGACCGATGCCGCCACCGGCAGACCGGTGGTCACGTCCACATCGTCTCCGCCGTCCTTTCGGATGGCGCATTCTGCCCCAGCATCGGTCAGGCGGCAGAAGATGGGAGCCACCTCCACCACGATGCCCTTGGGGGTGCGCAGAGCCACCGTCTCCGGCGCATGGCCGGTGAGCAGCAGCCGCGCCGCGCCCGCCGCACCCAGCGCCGCACAGGTGCCGGTGGTGTAGCCGCAGCGCAGCAGTTTCTGCCCGCTGCGGACATAGTGCTCAAAAGTCTGCTTCGGGGGTTCCGGTGATGCCGATGCCTGCGGCTTTGCCGGAGCCGGTGCGCCGTACAGGGCGGCATACTGCTCTTCGGAAAGGTCGTACAGCGCCCGGATGCGCTCCGGCGCAAAGGCTTCGGCGGGGGAGAGTACCCCCGAAACGCCCTGCGGCGAGACGCAGACCACCCGGTCTGCGATCTTCTGCGCCAGTTCCAGCTCGTGCAGGCTTACCACCACGGCAAGGCCGCGTTCGTGCGCCAGCATCTGCAGGATGGTCAGCAGCTCGATCTTGCCCTTGATGTCAAGGAAAGACGTCGGCTCGTCCAGAAGGATCACTTCCGGCTGCTGGCACAGCGCACGCGCCAGAAGAACGCGCTGGCGCTGGCCGTCGCTGATACGGTTGAAATCCCGGTCGGCGAGCGCCGCAGCGCCCACAAGTTCCAGCGCCTGCCGCACCTGCTGCCTGTCCTCGTCGGACAGGATGCCCAGACGCCCGGTGTAGGGGTGGCGTCCGGCCGACGCAAAGTCAAAACAGGTGGTCAGTTCCATCCGGCGGCTGTGGGGCGCCATCAGCGCCAGCTTGCGGGCGCGGGCGGTGCCGGTGTAACCGGAAAGCGGGGTGCCGTCTAGCAGAACCGCCCCGCCCATGGGCGCCAGCTGCCCCGCCAGTGTGCGCAGCAGGGTGGATTTGCCCGCGCCGTTGGGGCCGATGAGGGCAAGGATCTGCCCGGCTTCCACCCCGAGAGTGATGTCCCGCAGAAGCGGGGTCTTGCCGTAGCCGATGGCAAGGGCTTCGGCCCGGCAGAGTGTTGTTTTGTTCATCGTGCGCCCTCCTGATTCCGCCGCACCAGCAGCCAGATGACCACCGGCGCACCGAACACCGCCGTCACCGAACTGATGGACAGCTCGGTGGGGGCGAACAGACTGCGTGCCAGCAGGTCGCAGAACAGGCAGAACGCTGCCCCACCCAGGCAGCACCCCGGCAGCACGTGCAGGGGTTTTGCGCTGCCCAGCATCTGCTTGACCAGATGGGGCACCGCGATGCCCACAAAGGAGATGGGGCCTGCAAAGGCGGTGACGCAGGCCGCCAGCAGGCTGGAAAGCAGCACCAGCGCTGCCGAAAAGGGGCGGACGTTCACGCCCACGCTGCGGGCGTATTCTTCGCCCATCTGGTAGGCCGCCATGGGCTTGGAGAGCAGGAAGGCCGCTGCCAGCGCGGGCAGCACCACCAGCGCCGCCGCCCGGACGTTCGCCCATGTCATGCCGGAAAAACTGCCCTGCGACCAGTTGTGCAGGTTGACGATGTTGGAGTCCTGCGCAAAGGCCACCACGATATCGGTAATGGCCGAGCAGATGTAGCCGATCATGACGCCGCAGATGACGAGGATGCTCATGCGCTGCACCCGCCGTGCCACCGCCAGCACAAAGGCCATGGCGGCCATGGCACCCGCAAAGGCGGCGACGATCAGCGTTACGGAACTGGTCAGCATCCCCCGGTTCAAGAACACCACCATGGTCAGAGCCACGGCCAGCTTGGCACCGCTGGAAATGCCCATGACGAAAGGCCCCGCAATGGGGTTGGCAAAAAAGGTCTGCAGCAGATAGCCCGCCGCCGAAAGCGCCGCACCCAGCAGCGCCGCCATCACGGCCCGGGGCAGGCGCAGCTGCAGGATGATGTTCATGGAGAGGGCATCGCTGCCTTTGCCCAGCAGGGCGGCCAGCACTGCGCCGGGCGCCAGCGACACGCTGCCCCAGAACAGGTTCAGCGCAAACAGCGCCGCCAGTGCCAGCGCCAGAACGAGATAAGAGACGGCAAGGCGTCGTGTCCGGGTCATGGATGCTCCTTTCTGTCAGGCTTTCAGTCTACGTGAACGAGGAACTTCAGCGTTTCGGGGGCAGGGGTGCCCTCGGTGAACACCTTGTTCATGTCCAAAATCAGGTCGGACAGCTCCATGCTCTGCTGGAACAGGCTCTGTGCCGTACACCAGACCTGACCGTCTTTCACTGCCTTGAACTCACTCAGCAGCGGGAATTTTTCGGTCAGCTGGCTCACTGACGAGATGGTTCCCTCAATGGCGCTGTTGTAGATGAGCACGTCCGCATCTTTTGCCCCGGCGTAGAAATCTTCCAGCGGAAGGTTCATGGTGGCAAGACTGTTGCCGTTCTCGGTCAGGTCGGAGAACACATAGCTGCCGCCGGCCATCTCGATCATCCGGGCAACGTAGTCGCTGCCCTTGCGTACAGTGGCAAGGTTGTTGGAGGTGAGCGAGAAAAAGGCGCAGCTCTTTCCGGTGGAAGGCTGATCCAGCAGGGGAGCAATGCGCTCTTCCTGCGCGGTGAACACCTGCTCGGCCTGTTCCTCTTTGCCCAACAGGATGCCGAAGAACTTGATCCACTCCATCCGTGCCAGCGGGCCGCTCTCGTAACTGGAACGCTCCACCAGCACCGGGATACCGAAGTGCTCCAGCTGCTCCTTGACGTCGGGGGTGTGCAGGATCATGGTATTCTCGATGGCAAGGCTGCACCCGGCGGCAAGGATCTGCTCGTAGTCCGGTGCGCTGTACTTGCCCGCGTAGGCGATGCGCCCGTCCTCCATGGCCTGCTTTGCTTCGGGCAGATACCAGCCCTCGGCCTTGGTGCCGGAGAGGGCGATACTGTCCAGCGCGTCCAGATGCAGGATCAGGTCCATCACCGAGGTGGAGACGAGATAGAGGTCGTTCAGCGGCTGACGCAGTACGGTCACGTCGGCAGGCAGGTTGTCCACCTCGGCGGCATCTTCCGGTACAACGAGAAATTTCGAGCCGTCGCCGGGGAGGGTCAGCATGGTATAGCCGCCCTCGTAACAGTCGGCGGTGAATTGCTGCGCATAGTCCAGTGTGTAATGATGCGAAAAAACAAGACTTTCCGTATTGGCAGGCTGGCTCTTTTCGCCGCAGCCGGCCAGCGCCAGCGCCGCCGCCGGGAGCGCGCAGAGAAATTGTTTTCGGGTGAGTTTCATATTACTTCAGGCTGTCTGCTGCAAATGTCAGCGTATACTCGATCTCATGCGGGGTGCTCATGGCGACGGTGTCGGCCGTCACGGTCAGAGCCGTGTCCAGAGCAGAAACGGGGATCTCAAAGGTGGAGTTGCCCTCGGTGTTGGTGGGCAGATACTTTTCGCCGTCCACGATCATGTAATCGTAGTTGGGGCTGCTCCACACGATGGCGGCGGTCATCTTGCCGTCGGCCACGGTCAGGGCGGCGGGGCTTTCCACGGTGGCGCGGCCGGAGCCGCCCTCCAGCGTTACCTCGCAGGTGTAGCTGCCGTCGGCTGGCACTTCGGCGTCAGCGGTCTTTTCGGCAGCATTGCGCACGCTGACCACGTGGTCGTACCACTTGCCCTTGGTGCCCAGAATGGCCAGGTCAAAGTCGGTATCCAGCGCAGAGACCGGAATGTCAAAGCCGTACACTTCCTCGGAAGTGCCGTCGGAGTAGGTGACGGTGTCGGTGGTGGGCTGCAGCCAGTCGGATTCGTTTGCCTCGGCGTCGGCGGCCTTGCCCGGATACAGGTTGACGATCTTCTTGGATGCCAGACTGACATGGAAGGTCATTTTGCCGTTCTCCACAGTCAGGGTGCCCTTGCCGTCGCAGGTTTCGTTTGCGTGGAACATGCTGCTGTCGGTCTCGAAGTCGGCGGTGTATACGCCGTCCGGCAGGGCGGCAATCTCAGCGGCAGAAGATGCCGCAGCGGAAGCGGCTTCGGACGAAGCGGCGCTGGAAACAGCCGAAGAAGCAGTGGAAGAAGCACCGCAGCCTGCCAGCAGGCTCAATGCCAGAGAAGCGGTGACAACACAGGAAAGAATGCGTTTCATGGAAATATACCTCTACCTTTATAGAAAATTGCAAAAATCAGGTTTATTATAACATGATTCGGGATAAAAAAGAACCCTCTCTGTCAGGTTCCCGCGCGGGCGGCAGCAAGACGGAGAGGGCAGGAAAAATTAACCGTTCAGGGAATCAATGGCAGCCTTGGTGTGGGCAATGTACAGCTGCTGGATATCAGCGATCTCGCCCAGACCTGCGATCTGGCAGTCCACAGACTCGAATGCGCCGGAAGCGTTGAACATGCTCAGCCAGGAATCATCGTCGGAACCGGCCATGTCGTTGTTGGCGTGGTCACCGGCAACGACCATCAGCGGGCGCAGGACGACCTTGGTGTAACCGGCAGCCTTGACAGCCTCGATCACGTTCTCGCAGGCAGTCTCTTCCGGCTCGCCCTCAACGGTGCCGATGAACACGTTGTCGTAGCCCAGAGTCTGCATGGTGGTCTGCATCTGGCTGTAGCTCACCTTGGCGGTGTGGGAGGTGCCGTGGCCCATAAAGACGAAAGCGGTCTTTTCGGCAGCGGCGGCGTCCAGGCTGTCGAAGCCGGCGTCCTTCACAGCGGCAGCGGTGATGGCCTTGGCAACGGCTTCCTTGTCCTCGTTGATGACGGTGGCGTCAGAACCGACCTCGCCCAGCAGAGGCTCGGCTACAGCGATAGTCTCAAACTTGTCGCGGTACTGATCCAGCATCTCGTTCATCTCGTCGTACTCGGCACCGTGCATCAGATGGGTGGGCTGCACGACCAGGTTCTTCACGCCGTTGGCCACAGCGCGGTCCAGAGCCTGCTGCATGTTGTCAATCTTCTCGCCGTCGCGGGCCTGCACATGGTTGATGATGATCTGTGCGGTGAAGGCACGGCGGACAGACCAGTCAGGGTAAGCTTCCTGCAGAGCATCCTCGATGCCCTTGATGTCAGCCACGCGGCTGTCGTTGAAGGAGGTGCCGAAGGACACCACCAGCAGCTCGTTCTCGCCGATGTTGTCCTCGTTGCGGGGGTCATCCTTGGAAGCATCGCCGGTGTCGCGGCCGAAGTAATCGGGGTCGGCGTTCTCGCCTTCCACCATTTCCTTCTGCTTATCGGTCAGGGCGTCCCATGCAGCCTTTGCGGCCTCGCACTGGGCGTCGGTGTCATCGCTGCGCTCCTGCACATAGATGGCGTCGATCAGGTCTGCCACGTTCTTTGCAGCTGCTTCGTCTGCGTCCTCGCTGGAGGCTTCGCTGCTGGCAGCGGTGGAGCTTGCTGCGCTGGAAGCAGTGCTGGAGGCTGCGCCGCCGCAGCCGGTGAGCACACCGGCGCACAGGGCCAGAGCCGTCACAGCAGCGGCCAGCTTTTTGGTCTCGAGTTTTCTCATGAGTGTTTTTCCTTTCCTGCGAAAAAATATTCGGCGCTGAAACAGAAGGGTACAGGAAAGAAAAGCTGAAAAAGGGTCTTTTTATCCTGCGGACGGCATGACAAAAAGACCCTTTGTGTTCAGGCTTTCTGGTACAACCAAGTCCTCGTGATCCGGAGCCAACGCTCCCGTACCAACAGCAGGCAGGTTTCCTGGCTGAAAGATCGCCGCCCGGCGCCGCCTTCCCAAAGCAAAGCTTCAGTGGCCGGTGCTGAAAGCACCCTGACGCGGACTCCCTTATCACAGTGACGGGATCGTGCGGGATTTGCACCCGCTTCCCTTTTACCCTTCCCGCCCGAAAAGGCGGAAGGCACCTGCTGTTTTCTGTTCAGTTCGGAGCACAGTATAGCATAACAGACGGCAAAATGCAATAAAAGCGTGCATGGCCCTGCATAAAAACCGGGCCGCCGCCCCACACTAACCCCGGAAGCAAACGCGTACACACTATAAATAGATGGGAGTTAGTACAATGGAGCAGATCAAAAAGTTTTTGCGCGACAAAGGCTTTGCGCTGGCGCTTCTGGCCTGCCTTGTGGCGGCGGGCGCAGCGGGAGTCTGGGCGGTGCGCGCCGTCCGCGATGAGCTGAAACAGGATTACGAGAGCCTGACGCAGCCGGGGGCTTCCGCTGCACCGCAGCAGGCGCCCGACGACCTGAAGGTGGAGGAGGATGAATTATGGCAGGATGTTACCGAAACGGCAGACAGCGTGGCCGGTGTGCCAAAACCGGAGCCTGCATCCGGCTCGTCTGGTGCATCTTCTGGTGCGGCGTCTGGCTCTGGTTCTGTGCACGAACCCTCCGCACTGCAAGGCTCCTCTGCGTCTGCCGCCGATTCGGGAGCGCCTGCTTCCGCGCAGCCGGTGGATGGCCGTGTTCTGAACGCTTTCAGCGGAGATGAGCTGGTCTATAACAAAACGCTGGGTGACTGGCGCACCCACAACGGCGTGGACTACGCCTGCGCACAGGGCGATGCGGTATCCGCACCGGCTGCCGGGAAGGTGACCGCCGCCGGGCCGGAGGGCAACTGGGGCACTGTGGTGAGCATCGAGGATGATTCCGGCCGCGTCTGGCGGGTGTGCGGCGTGGCAAACCCCGCTGTAAAGGCCGGGGATACTGTGACGGCAGGCCAGAAGCTGGGCACGGCGGGTACCGTCGGCTGCGAGTGCGCCGAGGAGAGCCACATCCATCTGGAAGTGAAACAGGGCGAAAGCTACCTCGACCCGGCAAAATTCATCGGGTGAGCACACGGACGGCAGGGCAGAACGGCCCTGCCGTCTTTTGCACTGCCGAAAAAATTTTCCAGCGGGCGGCACATTGCTTTTGTGTGCCGATTCTGGTATGATATACTCGAATTAACAGGCATTTCAGGAGGAAGACGGATGGCAAAGGTGTTGATCGTGGGCGCAGGTGCAGCGGGCCTGATGGCAGCGGGCGCTGCCGTGCGGCAGGGGCATCAGGTGACGGTGCTGGAGCATATGGAAAAGCCAGGCCAAAAGATCCTCGTCACCGGCAAGGGGCGCTGCAATGTGACCAACGACTGCCCGGCGGAAGAGTTTCTGCGCCATGTGCGCACGAATCCGCGTTTTTTGTACTCGTCGCTGGGAGCCTTCCCGCCTGCAAAGACCATGGAGCTGTTCGAGAGCCTCGGCGTGGAGCTGAAGGTGGAGCGCGGCCGCCGTGTGTTCCCGGTATCGGACAAGGCGGAAGAGATCCGGCAGGCGCTGCTGCGTTATGCGCAGGATGCAAATATCGTACATGACGGCGCAAAAAAGCTGCTGCTGGAAGAACTGCCGCCAGAGCCGGAAGCAGCCCCCGCTGCGCCGGAAAACCCGCGTCACCCCAAAAAGAAAAAGGCCGGCCCGGCGCTGCGGTGCATCGGCGTGCGGGGCACTTCCGGCAGAGAGTACCGGGCGGATGCCGTGCTGGTGGCCACCGGCGGCGTGAGCTACCCCACCACCGGATCCACCGGCGACGGCTACAAACTGGCGCAGCAGGCGGGGCACACCCTTGTGGAGCCGGTGCCCAGTCTGGTGAGTCTGGTCAGCCATGACGCCGACTGCAAAAAGATGATGGGTCTGGCGCTGAAGAACGTCACCCTGACCCTCTTCGAGGACGGCAAGGCCGTCTTTGACGAGCAGGGCGAGATGCTGTTCACCCACTTCGGCATCAGCGGCCCGCTGACCCTGAGCGCGTCCAGCCATCTGGGCGACATGAAAAAGCATAAATATTATGCCGAGATCGACCTGAAGCCCGCCCTCAGCGAGGAACAGCTCTACGACCGCATCACCCGGGACTTTGCCCTGCTGGCAAATCACGCGGCGCAGGGGGCGCTGGTCAAGCTGCTGCCCTCCAGCATGCAGCCGGTCATGGTGGCGCGCTGGGGCATCGACCCGGCCATAAAGGCCAATCAGATCACCCGGAAGCAGAAGCGGGAGCTGGTGCAGCTGTGCAAGCACTGGCGGGTGTCCATCGATGCCCGGGGCGACCTGGCGCACGCGGTCATCACCAGCGGCGGTGTATCCGTGCGGGAAGTAGACCCCAAAACCATGCAGAGCAAAAAGGCGCTGGGACTGTATTTTGCGGGCGAGGTGCTGGATGTGGACGCCTACACCGGCGGCTACAACCTGCAGATCGCCTTCTGCACGGCGCAGAGCTTTGCAAATAACCTGTGACAACGGAAGTTGGCGTGTCGGTAGCTTTCTCTTCGGACACGAATCGGGCCATTCCATCGCCCGCCCTATTGCCGCTTTGCGGCAACAGGGTCCCACCCCAGCGGACGGTCCTCAGAGAAACTCCCGGCGCTTCCGCCAATCAAGTTTTTCTTACCCCAGCTCTTTCTTTGCCACATCGAGGGCGACCTCAATGACCTTATCCATATCGTAGTACTTATACTCGCCCAGACGGCCGCCGAAGATCACGCCCGGCTCGGCATCGGCCAGCTTCTTATATGCGGCATACAGCGCGCCGTTCTTCTCGTCGTTGACGGGGTAATACGGCTCATCGCCTTTTTTCCACTCGGCGCTGTACTCGCGGCTGATGACCGTCTTTGGCTGGGTGCCGAACTCGAAGTGCTTGTGCTCAATGATGCGGGTGTAGGGGGTCTCGGCGTCGGTATAGTTGACCACCGCGTTGCCCTGATAGTTGTCAGTATCCAGCACCTCGGTCTCAAAGCGGACACTGCGGTACTGCAGGGCGCCCAGCTGATAATCAAAGTAGGCGTCCACCGGGCCGGTGTACACCACCTTGCCGGCCAGAGCGTTCAGCCCCTCGCGGTCAGCCAGATAATCCACGTTCAGGCGCACTTCTGTTCCTTCCAGCATCTTTTCCACCATAGCAGTGTAGCCGCCGCCCGGAATGCCCTGATACAGCGCATTGAAATAGTTGTCGTCGTAGGTAAAGCGCACCGGCAGGCGCTTGATGATAAAGGCCGGCAGCTCGGTGCAGGGGCGGCCCCACTGCTTGCCGGTGTAGCCCTTGATGAGCTTTTCGTAGATGTCGGTGCCCACCAGACTGATGGCCTGCTCTTCCAGATTTTTCGGCTCGGTGATGCCGGCCTCGGCGCGCTGCTGCTCGATTTTGGCCTTGGCCTCGGCAGGGGTCACCACGCCCCACATCTTATTGAAGGTGTTCATGTTGAAGGGCAGGTTGTAGATCTCGCCGTGATAGTTTGCCACCGGGCTGTTGGTGTAGCGGTTGAACTCGGCAAACTGGTTCACATACTGCCACACCGTCTTGTTATTGGTATGGAAGATGTGCGCGCCGTAGCGGTGGACATTGATGCCCTCCACAGACTCCGTGTAGATGTTGCCGGCAATATGGCCGCGCTTGTCGATGACAAGGCACTTTTTGCCGGCTTTCTTTGCCTCGTGGGCAAACACAGCACCGTAAAGGCCGGCGCCGACGATAAGATAATCATAGGGCTTCATGCGGGGTTCCTCCCTGTTCTGGTTTATTTTTCCCCGGCACCGCTCTTTTTCTGCGATGCCCAGTATTTGTCGATGGCGTCCTCGATGCGGGCGCGGGCCGCTTCCGGCGTGATATGCTTGAGCTGCGCCGCCGCCATGGTCTGGTGGCCTCCGCCGCCCAGACTTTCCATGATGACCTGCACATTCACAGCACCAAGGCTGCGGGCCGAGATATTCACGCCGCCGCCCACCTGCACCGCCACAAAGCTGGCGTCCACATTCTGGATGCGCAGCAGGTCGTTGGCGGCCTGCGCAATGGCCACGCGGGCTTCCGGGGCGATCTCGCCGCCCACCGAGATGGCACAGTTCTTGTACATCTGCGCCCGCTCCACCAGTTCCGCTTTGGCGGCGTACTCCACCATGCTCACGTCGAACAGCTGGCGCACCCGCTCGGTCTCCGCGCCGTAGCGGCGCAGAGCGGCAGCGGCTTCAAAAGTGCGCACGCCGGTGTGCAGAGTAAAGTCCTGCGTATCCAGCATGATGCCGGACAAAAGGCCTTCGGCCTCCACCCGGTTGGGCTTGTCGTCGCGGTCGCCGACATACTGCAGCAGCTCTGTGACCAGTTCGCTGGCCGAAGAAGAATACGGCTCATGGCAGACCAGCACCGGGTTCTCGATGTAGCCCACACCCTTGCGGTGGTGGTCGATGACGGCCACCTTGCCGCATTTTTCCAGGATTTCCCTGCTCTCCACAAGGCCGATCTGGTATGTATCCACTACGATGCACAGCGTCTTTTTGGAGATGATGGGCAAAGCATCCTTCGGGTCGATGAAGTCATCCTTCTGCCCAGCCTTGCACAGCGCATCGATCAGGCTGCCTGCCAGAGTGGCGTCCCGCCGGACTGCAATGACCGCCGGGACATCGCAGATCTTACAGATGCGCAGCACGCCCTCGGCAGAGCCGATCGCGTCCAGATCGCTCATGCGGTGACCCATGATGACCACATGGTCAGCCTCTTTGATCAGTTTGACCAGCTGGTCGGCCACGATACGGCTGCGCACCTTGCTGCGCTTTTCCACGCCGTGGCTCACGCCGCCGTAGAAAGTGAATCCGTCCGGCGTCATCTCGGCGGCCTGATCGCCGCCGCGTCCCTGCGCCATATCCAGCGCCTGCACGGCCATATCCTGCGCTTCCCGCAGGGTCTTGGCTCCGCGGCCGATGCCGATGGACAGCGACAGGTTCACGCTGGGGTCCAGCGCACGGATCTTATCCAGCACGTCATAGCCGCGCTTGGCGAACTGCTCCATCTGGCGCTCTTCCACCACTGCAATATAACGGCCGCTGGCCACCCGGCGCAGAAAGCCGCTGCCCCGGCCGATCATATCCTCCAGAATGCGGTTGATGCCCTCCAGCAGGCGGGCACGCTCGCTGTCCAGCATATCGCCGAACACGTCGTCGTAGCCGTCCACCAAAAATACCAGATAGCCCGGGCGGCTGGCTTTGTATTCTGCTTCAATGCGGCGCAGAGCGGTCTCCTCATTCAGGACCACAAGGGTCATGCTTTCAGCATTGCCCGGCACCGTGGAACTGTGGGCTTTCCACATTCCCTCGGCAAGGTTCAGCAGCTGGCCTGCCGGGGTGCGGCACTGCTGCAGATCCAGACCCGGCAGGGTCTTCTGCACCCGGCTGGTCAGCCGGTCTTCTCCATTCAGGATGCGGGCGCGGAACTCGGCATTATACCAGACCACCGTCTCCCCGGAGAGCAGCGCCGCCGGCTGAGACAGCGGTTCCAGGCTGAACTGCACCTTGGACTTTTCAAAGCTTCCGCCGCACATCCAGCGGGCCACCCAGCGGCGCAGCTGATAGCGGAACAGGAACGCCGCAACACCCCACAATACCACCAGTGTCAGCAGCAGTCCCCAGGCCGCCGGCCTTTGGACCACCAGCACCAGTATCAGCAGCCCGCACAGCAGTGCAAGGCTGGCGGTGAGCATTTCCAGTGTCCATCTCGGTTTCTGTTTCATCAAATCTCCTGCCTTCCGCCGCCTTTTTCAGCGGCAGTGTGCCCGGGGTCAGACCTCCATCAGGATGGGAAGGATCATCGGGCTGCGCTTGGTGCGCCGGTAGATATAACTGCTCAGTGCCTCACGCACACGGGTCTTGACGCTGTTCCAGTCGCGCACATGTTCGTCCACACAGCGTTCCAGCGCGTTTTCCACGATGCTCTGGGCACCGTCCATCAGGCTCTCGTTCTCGCGCACATACACAAAGCCGCGGCTGACGAGGTCCGGTCCTGCCAGGACCTTTCCGGTCTTGCTGTCCACAGTGGCCACGATGATGACCAGACCGTCCTCGGACAGGTGCTTGCGGTCGCGCAGCACCACATTGCCCACGTCGCCAACACCGAGGCCGTCCACCATGACGGCACCGGCCGTGACCGGCTCGCCCAGCTTCATCTCATCCCGGGTCAGGATCACATTGGAGCCGTTCTCTGCAATGAGGATGTTGTTGGTGGGGATGCCGAGGCTGGCAGCAGTCAGGGCATGCTTTTTCAGCTGCTTGTACTCGCCGTGCACCGGCAGGAAGAACTTGGGCTTTGTCAGGGTGAGCATCAGCTTCTGCTCTTCCTGGCAGGCATGGCCGGAAACGTGCACATCGTACATGCTCTCATAAATGACTTCCGCGCCCAGCAGCAGCAGACCATTGACGATCTTGGTCACACTCTTCTCGTTGCCGGGGATAGGGTTGGCCGAGATAATGATGAAGTCGCCGGGGCCGACGCGCACCTGACGGTGGCTGCAGGACGCCATGCGGGACAGCGCACTCAGCGGCTCGCCCTGACTGCCGGTGGTGATGAGCACCACCTGCTCCGGCGGATACTGGTTCAGCTCATCCACGCTGATGAGGGTTCCCTCCGGGATGTGCATATAGCCCAGCTCCTGCGCCATGGCAGTGTTGTTCACCATGCTGCGGCCGCTGAACGCCACCTTGCGGCCGTCCTCCACGGCCAGATCGATGATCTGCTGCACGCGGTAGATGTTGGAGGCAAAGGTCGCAATGATGATACGCTTGTTGCGGGCGCGGGCAAACAGGTTGCGCACACCGGCGGCAACCTTCTGTTCGGTTGCGGTAAAGCCCGGACGCTCGGCGTTGGTGGAGTCGCTCAGCAGAGCCAGAACGCCGCGCTGGCCGTACTCAGCCAGGGTGGACAGATCGGTCACGCCGCAGGCCAGCGGGGTGTAGTCGATCTTGAAGTCGCCGGTCTGGATGATGGTGCCGGCGGGGCTGTCGATGGCAAAGGCCACCGCATCCGGGATCGAATGGTTCACATGGATCGGCTCGACGGTAAAGCACCCCAGCTTGATCTTCTGCTTCGGGGTGATCTCCACGAACTTGGTTTTGCCTGCCAGACCGAACTCCTCCAGCTTGTTGCGGATCAGACCGCAGGTCAGGCGGGTGCCGTAGATGGGCAGGTCGACCTTCTGCAGCAGATACGGGATGCTGCCGATATGATCCTCGTGGCCGTGGGTGATGAGCAGGCCCTTGATCTTATCCTTGTTCTGCACCACAAAGGTGAAATCCGGGATGACCATATCCACGCCGAACATGTCGCTGTCCGGGAAGACAAGGCCGCAGTCCACGATGATCATGTCGCCGTTGCACTCGTAGGCGGTCATATTCTTGCCCACTTCGCCCAGACCGCCCAGCGGATAG
>OIXL01000783.1_pt1 | contig 14159 bp, 8 predicted proteins | sample 1587761 | NCBI WGS metagenome assembly OIXL01 (sample SAMN03283246) | human gut metagenome | biome: human-associated habitat; material: feces | host: Homo sapiens | place: Peru | collected 2012 | reverse complement strand
TTATGTAGATGAAATGAACAATACGGCGACTAATGCCGCAGGTGCCTTGTTTCATAGTGTTTCCACTGGTTATTGTGATGTATACGGAGATATCGAGATAAGCAATGTAAGAATTGTTGGAAATATATTTAAAGGGATAATAGGAGAAACCTCTTCCATTTCCAAGTATTCAGTTAAATTGGTTAATGCAGAAATAAGAGGAAAGACAAAAGTGGCCTGGTCAGGTGTCACTTATTTATCCAATGCAATACTAAACGGAAAAACAGAAGAATGGGGCGCTAAGTATAGTGAAAAGTGCATAGATACGAGTAATGAATTTTCAATGTTGAAAAGGAGCGTCATTAAATCGTCGATAGTTTTAATGCCAAGTGCAAACGGCGAGTACACGTATATTTCAGCGAACGGTGATGCCGTAACAATAAGCGATGTTTCACTGATTGATAAAAACTTGTTTGTTTCATTGCTGGGATTATCGGAAGAGGTCTGGGACTTGGATGACATAGATATAAAAAGTGGCAAATATCCAAAATTAAAAATATAAAAGGAGAAAAAAAGAAATGATAAAAAGTATTTTAGACGCTTATAGCGCAATAATAAGATTGTGTGATACCATAATCAAAAAAACAAGCAAAAAAAAGCAAAAAATAGAAACAAAAATAAAAGGATTGCAAGAAATAATTTTATTTCAAAGAAACTTAAGTTGTTATACAACAAAACAATATGATCCGGAAGAGATATTAAATGATGAAGAATACATAAAAAACTATTTAAAAACCTATTACGAAATAGATCTTTTAAAATGTTTTGAAAGGGAAAGCGTGAATATTTATTGGAGCCTAAGATATAAATCGAGCATATCGAATGAAGCAGTTGAAGAGTTTTTAGAGAAATTTATAAAATGTTGTAAAGACCATGGCTATAATGTATAATTCATCGAAGCGAAACAAACGGGGCGTTTGCCCCGTTTGTTTTTGCGTAAATTATCTGTTGCTTTCAAGGAATTTGTCGATATAGTTGCCGACGCTTAACGCGTGTTCCAGATATTTATCGGGCGAGGCGTCGTAAACGTAGGCGGCGTCTTTCGTTTCAAGCGTGGTCGTGCCGCGGTAACTCGTTTTCGCAAGGCGGGGCAGCGTGTACTGCCAGTCGATGCTGCCGTCAAAGGGTATGAAGTGGGAATCCTTATCGGCGAAATTGTCGTGCAGGTGCAGGGCGAAAACCCTGTCGCCGAAAAGCCCCAGCCAATCCTGAACGCGCCAGTAGTGGTCGTGTCCGACGTCATAGCAAAGCCCGACGTAAGGCGACTTGAAATTTTCCAGAACGTAGGTGACGTGGTCTTTCGTGATGACGTTTTCAAACGCAAGTTTCACGTTTGCGTTTTCCGCAAATTTCACAAGGTCTTCGATACGATTCGTGCCGATTGTCGACACAAAAGGCGGAAAATCGCCGTGCGTCAGGTGGCAGACAACCGTTTTCACGCCGTGTTTCGAGGCTGCCGCAATTTCGTCCTTAAAGCGGGAAATACGTTCGTCCCCTTCCTTGCAGTCGATCCACATTTCGTTCAGGTGGTCGCAACTTAAATGGAAGTTTTCAATGAAAAGCCCGGCGCGTTCGGCAAGGGTGGCGCGTTCGTCCGCGGATTCTTTGGCGTCGGGGCCGAGCCATATCATGACCGAGCCGAAGCCTTTTTCTTTGAACTTATCGAAGCGTTCCGCCATACTAAGGTTCATTAAATTGTTTGACGTTAAACCGACCATATAATTATCATTACCTCGTTTGATAGGATTATAGCACCGATTTTAAAATATGTAAAGAGCGCATTATTATCTTGTGTTCATAACGAATGACAAATTAACAAAAGTTTTGTATAATCGGACGTATGAGAATCGAGATTATCAACGGCTCCGTCGAGTACGACGGCAATACGGTGCTTTCCGAAATAAATTTTTCGGTGTCGGACAAGGAAAAAATCGCGCTTGTCGGCAGGAACGGCTCCGGAAAAACCAGCATATTGAAGTGCATTAGCGGGGAAGTGCCGCTTGTGTCCGGCACCGGCGACGAAAAATTCTCGTTTTCGATATCGGGCGCGCCGAAAATCGGATATCTTCAACAGGTGTCTTTGAACGACGAACTGACTTTCCGGCAGGAAATTTTGTCGGCGTACAAGGACGTCGTCGGACTTGAAAACAAATTGCAAATCCTTCTTGACAAAATGAGCGAAAACCCGTCGGACGAAAACGTCGGCGCGTATTCGCGCGCAATGGAAAGGTTTGAGAATATCGGCGGATACCTTTATAAAAAGGAATATCTGACGGCGGTGAGCAAGTTCGGGTTTTCCGCCGAAGACCTTGACAAAAAACTTTCGTGCTTTTCGGGCGGACAGCGCACAAAAATCGCGCTTATGAAACTGCTGCTTGAAAAACCCGACGTTTTACTTCTGGACGAGCCCACGAACCACCTTGACATTGCCGCGGTGGAGTGGCTGGAAGGATACCTTAAAAATTATAAAAATTCGGTCGTCATCGTGTCGCACGACCGTATGTTTCTGGACCGCATCGTCGGCGTCGTTTACGAAATCGAGTACGGCGTCACCACAAGATACAAGGGCAACTACACGGCGTTTCTCACACAAAAACAACAGGCGTACGACAAGGCGCTGAAAGACGCAAAATGGAAATCCGCCGAAATCGACAGGCTCCGAAAAATTGTCGAAAGATTCCGCTACAAGGCGACGAAAGCCGCAATGGCGCAGTCGAAACTGAAAGAAATCGAAAGACTCGGTACTGTCGAAACCCCGCGCCGCTTCGACACCTCGACGTTTGCATCGTCTTTCCAGCCCGAGTACGAAAGCGTCAGGGACGCGCTGTTTGTGAAAGACCTTGTTTTCGGATACGATAAACCGTTGGGCGAAATATCGCTTGCCGTCGAAAGGGGGCAGAAAATCGGCGTGATCGGCAGCAACGGCACGGGCAAATCTACGTTATTGAAAACGATAACGGGGCTTATTCCGCCGCTTTCGGGCGACGTCCGATTCGGCGTGAAAACGCGCGTCGGGTACTTCGACCAGACCATTGCCGCAACGAAAAGCGAGTTGAGCGTCCTTGAAGACTTCCGCGCGGAGTTTCCGGAACTTAACGACGGGGAAATACGAAAAACGCTGGGCGGATTCTTGCTTTCGGGCGACGACGTTTTCAAGTGCGTCAAAGATTTGTCGGGCGGCGAAAAGGTGCGCCTTGCGCTTTCAAAAATATTCCGCCGTCGTCCCAACTTCCTGATTCTCGACGAGCCGACCAACCACATGGACATCATCGGCAAGGAAACCCTTGAAAAACTGCTGATGGATTTTTCGGGCACGGTCATCGTCGTGTCGCACGACAGGTATCTTATAAACCGCGTTGCAAAAAGCCTTATCGTGTTTGAAAACGGCGGGGTGAGATACTTCGACGGCACTTTCGACGAGTACGAAGAAAAAGAAAAAGAAACCGCGGAAGAAGTCGCAAAGGAAAAACCCGAAAAGACCAAAAAAACGGGCGGGGAACGCTACGTCGAAAGTAAGGAAGAAGCGCGGCGCAAACACCGCGTCGAGTTTTTGGAAAAAAAGATCACCGCGCTTGAAGAAGAACTAAGCCGGGCGCAGGCAAAACTCGACGACGAAACCGTCAACACCGACTACAAAAAAGTAATGGCGGTCGAAGAAGAAATAAAAACGATTGAAGAAAAGCTTGATCCGCTGATAACCGAGTGGACGGAACTTTCGGAATAAAAATCGGGATAACGCAAAATGCGTTATCCCTTCTTTTTTGGCGTTTATCTTTCAAAATCGTCGCATCAAAGTTTTGTTTTTGACAAGAAAGTGGTTTTTGGCGGTTTTTTATTTTATTTCGACGACTTCGTAACCTTCGTTTGTTACCGCGGATTTCAACACATCGCCATTTACGTCCGACGTAAGCGTTACGACCGCCGTTTTGTTTTCAAGCGACACTTCGACGTCTTTGACGCCGTCGACTTTTTGCAGGGCGGATTTCACGTGAGCCACGCAATGCGCGCACATCATACCTTCGATTTTCAATGTTTTTTTCATACTTTGTTCTCCTTTTTTAATTTCGGTGTTTTTGGTTTTTGAAATATCGTTCACGTCGATTTTCACGACTTTTTTCCTGTGTTTTACGGGCTTGTCAAGGTTGATCAGATTAAGTCTTAACGCGTTCAGCACGACGCATACGCTTGAAAGGCTCATTGCCGCCGCGCCCCACATGGGATTCAGCGTAACGCCAAGCGGAGAGAACACGCCTGCGGCGATGGGAATGCACACGACGTTGTAAATAAACGCCCAGAACAGGTTTTCGCGGATATTCAGAAGGGTGCGGCGGGAAAGGCTTATCGCGCGCGGCACGTCCGAAAGTTCCGACTTCATCAGCACGACGTCCGCGCTGTCGATTGCGACGTCGGTGCCCGCGCCGATTGCAATGCCGACGTCCGCGCGGGTAAGTGCGGGAGCGTCGTTGATTCCGTCGCCGACCATAACAACCTTTCCGTACTTTTTAAGGTTTGACAAAACGGCGTCTTTTTCGTCGGGAAGAACGTCCGGGATAACGCAGTCGACGTCGCAGGTTTTTGCAACCGCATTTGCGCTGAGCGCGTTGTCGCCCGTAAGCATGGTTACGAACAGACCTTGTTCTTTCATTCGTTTTATCGCGCCCGCGCTATCTGATTTCAGCTCGTCCGACACGGCGATGACGCCGATAATTTTATTGTTTTTCGCAACGTACAACGGGGTTTTGCCGTCCCGCGCGAACTTTTCGCCTGTCGGGAAAGCGTCGTTTGCCGCCGCGCCGATATCTTTCATAAGGGCGGCGTTTCCGATGACGATTTCGTCGCCGCTCACGATTCCTTTCACGCCGTGTCCCGAAAGGTTTTCAAACTTTTCCGGGGTGAAAACCGTTATGTTTTTTTCTTCCGAAAAGCGCACGATCGCCGTCGCAAGCGGGTGCGAACTGCCTTTTTCAAGGCTTGCGGAAAGCGCGATAATTTCTTCTTCGGACTCACCCGACAAAGCCGAAACGTCGGTGACGACAGGCGTGCCTTTCGTTATGGTGCCCGTCTTGTCAAGAACGACGATATCTGTTTTTCCCGCTTCTTCAAGGGCGGTTGCAGTCTTGAACAAAAGTCCGTTTTTCGCGCCTTTTCCGCTGCCGACCATAATGGCGACGGGGGTTGCAAGACCTAAGGCGCACGGGCAACTTATGACAAGCACGGATATTGCGTGCGTAAGGGAAGTCGCAAAGTTTTTCGTGACGGCAATCCACACGATAAAAGTAACGATTGCGACGCAAATGACGCTTGGCACGAATATTCCGGATACTTTATCTGCCGTTTTTGCAATCGGGGCTTTTGAAGCGGACGCGTCCTGCACAAGTTTGACGATGCGCCCGAGCGTGGAATCTCCGCCGACGGAAGTGGCTTTTGCGGTGATATAACCGTTGACGTTCGTCGTGCCGGAAATAACCTTATCGCCGACGGATTTATCGACGGGCATACTTTCGCCCGTTACCGCCGATTCGTTGACGGAGCCGCTCCCCGACAATATTACGCCGTCCGCGGGGAAGTTCTCGCCAGGGCGTACAACAAACGCGTCGCCCGTCGAAAGGTTCGAGAGCGGAATTTCTTTTTCTTCGCCGTCCTTAATAACCCTTGCGGTTTCGGGGGCAAGGTTCATCAACCCTTTTATCGCGGACGTGGTTTTTCCTTTGCTGTAAATTTCCAGCGTTTTTCCAAGGGTGATAAGTACAAGTATCATCGCCGCCGACTCAAAGTACAAGGTGTGCGGAAGATGATGAAGATATGAGGTATTTACGCCTGCGCGGATCATAAGCGCGACGCTGTATACGAAAGAAATGCCGCTGCCCATCGACACAAGAGTATCCATATTCGGCGCGCGGTGGAAAATCGCCTTTGTGCCGCTCACGAAAAACTTTCCGTTGATGACAAGTATGACGAAAGAGAACACAAGTTCGTATATCGCGATACCCATCGGGTTGCCGTTCAGCGCGCCCATATCCCAGCCGAACATAACGCCGCCCATCGACACGTACATAAGGGGGATAAGCAGGACGGCGGACACGGCAAGGCGGATTATCGAGCGGATAAGCGGATTGACTTTTTCCTTTTTTTGCGATTTGTCGTTAAAAAGAGCGGCCTTATACCCCGCGCCCGAAACGGCGCGTTCGATTTTTTCGGCAGTGGCAGGCTCGTCAAAGTCGACGACCATCTGATTTGTGAGAAGGTTCACGGCGACGTCTTTTACGCCGTCAAGTTCCCTTACGACCTTATCGACGCGCGCGGCGCACGCCGAGCAACTCATACCGTAAACGTTGAATTTAAGTTTTTCCATAATTCTTTTATTATTTCAGTTTTTTAATGAGTTCAACCGCCTCGTCAAGGATTGCGGTGTTTCCGTCTTTCACGTTTTCGACGACGCAGGTTTTGAAATGGTCGGACAGAATTTCATACCCGAATGCCGACAGCGCGCTTTCGGCGGCGGACAACTGCACGAGTATGTCGCCGCAATAACGATTGTCGTTCAACATATTTTTTATGCCGTTTAACTGTCCGATTATGCGGTTTAACCTGTCGTTCAGGCATTTGAGAGATTTTTCGTCGCGTGGCGTGTGCTTCTTTCGGCAGCAATCGGCGCACGATATTTCGGCGCATTTTACGTTTTCCATTTTGTTATTCTCCGTTAATTTTCAATATACCCTATGGGGGTATGTAAATATAGTATAAAACCATATTTTTTATTTGTCAAGAGCGGCGATATTTATTTTTTGCAAATACTATACAAAAAGTTGAATAACGAAACAAAAGGCGTTTCGGGCGGTTTTATCGTTGACAAATATGTTTTTTGGTTATATGATAAGGTATCTAATAATTTTTATTAGAGCACGCACGCGTGCATACGCGATACATTACTTGAAGATAAGGGACACAATGAAAAATAGTAAAAAAACACTTGGCACGCCGATCGACGGCTCGTTGCCCCTTGAAGTAAAAAATCTTTTCAAAAAGTACGGCAAGAAATCCGATTATGCCGTAAAAGACATCTCCTTTTCTTGTGCGGAAGGGGAAGTCGTCGGTATCCTTGGCGCAAACGGCGCAGGAAAATCCACCACTCTTAAATGCATTACGGGAATGATTCCGTTAAGTTCCGGCACGATAACCGTGTCGGGTTACGACGTGTCGAAAAATCCCGTGGATGCAAAACGCAATTTTTCTTTTGTCACCGACAATCACACGGTGTTCACAAAAATGACGGGTATGCAATATCTTTCTTTTATGAGCGACGTTTACGGAGTGCCGTATGAAAAGCGCGACGAGAAAATCAAGGAACTGGAAGGGGTATTCAAACTCGGCGACAGCATAAACAAACTTATTTCGGGATACTCCCACGGAATGAAACAGAAAATATGTATGATGGGTTCGCTCATTCACGAGCCACGCCTGTGGCTTCTTGACGAGCCGATGCTCGGTCTCGATCCCCGCACGCAGAACGCCGTCATAAACTATATGCGCGAGTACGTGCAGACGGGCAAAACCATTTTGTTTTCGTCGCACAATCTTGACGTCGTGGAAAGGGTTTGCGACAGGGTGATTATAATTGCCGCGGGCGAACTCAAAAAAATCATCGTCACCGGCAAGGACAAATTCGACGGCGACGAACTTATCGAAAAGTATTACGATACTAATAAGGAAGACTGATGCTGGGCGTACTTCTGAAAAAACAGATGACCGAAAAGTTGTCTTATTTCAAGCGTGACAAAAAACGCATCGATATCGTCGGCGCGTTGCTTACGCTTGTGATGACGGCGTTTATTATGTACGTCGTTGTCGAGGTGTTCGGCGCGTTTGTCGCGAAATATACCGAAATCAGGCTCAACGGCGTACGCGACGTGCGTGCGCGGCAATATGAAATAATGACGTTCGTGTACGAATTCGTTTTCGCGGTCGACGTTATCGGCGGCGTCGTAGCAATAAACCGCGCGATTTTTGAAAGCGACGACAGAATGATTATCCAGACTCTTCCCATAAAGGCGTCGGACGTACTGTATTCAAAAATCATTTTCATTTACGCAAAACAGGTGTTGTCGGCGTTTGTGATTCTCGTGCCGTTCGTGGCGGTGTTCGCAAGCGTGACGAAACAGGGCGCGGGATACGTGATCCTCGGGCTGCTTGCGGCGTTTATTATTCCCGTTATGTCGCTTTCGGTGTCGAGCGTGCTTGCGATGCCGTATTATTACGTCAAAAAGTTTTTCTCGTCGAAGTACGTTTGTCTTCTGGTGATAGTAACGCTGGTGCTTTTTGCGCTGTTTTATTGCTACGCGACGGTGCTCGACTTCTTAAAAACCCTTATGTCAACGGGCGAAATCAAGTTTTTCTTTTCCGAAAAGACGATGACGACGATAATTTCGTTGACGAAAAACCTTGTCCCCGCAAACTTTATCGCGGCGTTCACACTGAAAACGGACGTCTGGAAAAACCTGGGGATAATCGCGGCGATAACCGTCGCGACGGGCGCAATCGGCATTCTCATAACGTCGCTTTTGTATAACAAGGCGATGAAAACGCGCGCGACGGCGGGCGCAATAATGATTTTTGCAAAAAAATCCGCGGCAAGAAAACTCCCGCCGTTTTTAAGTCTTTTGAAAAAGGAATTCAATCTCGTGCTGTTCACGCCCGATTACGCGGTGCAGTACTTCACGGTGGCGGCGATAATGCCGCTTATGGTATATTTTTGTATGGGCATCGGCAAAAACTTCCTGTCGTCGCTCGTTTTCGTTCAGAGCGATTTCGAGTTGGCGATTTTGCTCACGGTGCTTTTCGGCGCGCTTACGAACACGTTCTGCGCGACGAACGTCAGCCGCGACGGGAAGTCGTTTTACGTCGAAAAGACGTTGCCGCTTTCGATAAACGAGATTATGGGCGCGAAAATCGCACTCAGTTTTGCGGTGGCGGTCTTGTCCGTCGGCATTGCGGCGACGGTGCTTCTTGCAAAGAAATACGTGTCGGCGGGCGAAGGCGTATTCGTGTTTTTCGTCGGCGCGATGATGGCGTTGTCGCAGATACTGTACGCCACAAGAAAGGATCTGAACAGTCCGCAGTTTTCGCTGGAAGAAGACAACGTCGTGAGGGAAAGCAACAACAACGTGTCGATAATCGTCGTGCTGGGGCTTGTGTCGGCGATGCTTCTTGGCGGAATACCCCTTTTCGTCAACGTATTGTCGAACGTCAGGGGCAAAGATATGCGCTGGTTTACTTACGTTTTCGTGAGCGTGTGCGCGGCGGCGGAGTTTGTCGGCTCGCTTTTATATTACCTTATCGGGATAAAAGCCCGCTTTGACAGGGTAACGGAGGGGGATTGATATGAAAAAGAAAATAATCGCGCTTATAATGATAATACCGATTGTGTTTCTGATCGCGCTGTTCTCCGTGGGAAAAGCGGCGGGCGTTTACGCGGACATTCCCGTGACGGGCATACAAATCACGACGCAGAACGAAGACGGGTTTATCGACGTGGATGTTGCCGATTACGAGCCCATCGCGTTTTTGGCGCAGGTGCAGCCCGTCAACGCAAGGAATCAGAAATATTCGCTTGAAATATCGGGCGTCGGCGGCGACGAAGCCCCCGACGGATTTGAAATAATCGACGGAAAACTTCGTATAGATAACGCCGTAGGAAAGGTGAAAATCACGGCGATTTCCGCCGAAAAAGGATTTAAGGACAGCGTCATAGTTTCCGCATATTCCACGAAAGTGTTAAGAATTTATCCCAAAGTCAACGGCGAAAAAATCGCGAGCGACGTAGTTTCGATAGACGGCGGCGAAAACGTCTTTTCCGCAGAACTGTACCCCGAAAACCTTTCGGGCGAAACAAGGATTTTTGAAGAAATCGGCGGCAATCACATTCTGAAACTCAACGCCGTCACGGGCGTGGCGCAGGCGCTGTTTTCGGGCGAAACACAGGTCAGAATTACTTGTCCCGAAGGACGAGAAGGGCTTGAAAAGGTTTTGACCGTCAAGGTCAACGTCGATACCGACAGCACGGGCTTTGCGGTCAACGGAAAAAGCAGCGGCGCGAAAGTCACCGTGAAAAACAACGCAACAACGGCAAAACTTTTCGTCGAAAGCAAAAACGACGCCCTTGAAATATCCGACCTTACTTTGCCCGAAGGAGTCACAGCAAGCGGAATCGAAAGGATTTCCGAAAACAAATTCGTATTGACCTTGTCTTTTGACAAAGAATTTTTGAACGAAGAAATTTCGGGAAAGGTCGGCGCAACGGACTTTTCTTTGGAGTTTACCGAATATAACCTTGACGTGCGTACGTCGTATTATGACGGCGAAGGCGACGAAATCAAGCAAAAAAACAACACGAAAGTCACCTACGTCGCATATTCCGAAAGCGATGACGACGCGGACGTGAAATTTGAAATAATCGACGGCGTAGACGTAATAACCCTTGAACAACACGGGCAGTTTGCAACTATTGCCGCAACGCAAAGGGGCTTTGCCAAAATCAAAATCACTGCCGAGCACGACGGAAAAGTCATCAAAGAAATCGAAAAGACAATCCGCGTCGTGCCCAACGTGTACTCGATGGAGTTTGCGGACAGCGCGAAAGAGTACGGCATCGAAAACATATTGACAATCGGCGGCAGAAACCCCAAAGGAAGACCGGACACAAGGACGATTTTCGTAAGGGTTGTCACGGAAGCGGGCTCCGAAACGTTCACGGACGAATTTATGAACGTCGCGTTTTCCGACGATAATTCGCTCTTTTCCTGCAAGGCGCAACCGGCGACGAACGCCGACGCGGTTTCTGCGGAAATCAGGGCGACGGGCACGGGGCTTACCACGCTTAATGCGGAACTCAAAAATTATAACCAATACTTCGGCACGAACATCTGCGCGAAAATCAGACTTCGCGCGGTCAAAGACGGCAGAAACGTCGGCAATTACGAGGAACTGAAAACGGTGACCGAAGCCGGGCATATCGTCGTGCTGACAAGCAACGTGATGCTGGGCGTCAGAAACGACGGCACGGCTATGACCGAAGACGAACTCAAAAAAGACGTCAAAAAATTCATAACCACGTACGACAAAACGTATCTTGAAAATCTTGAAAAAAGTGGCGAAAACGGCGTTGTGAACAAGTATGTCCAATACCTTATCGAGTTCAAAAACCACGTTTACGGCAACGGCTTTGAAATCAACGCCGACAAGTTCACGCAGTGCAAGGACGCGACGGGGCTTCCGATAATTTTCAAAGGGCCTTTGAATTTCGTCGCGATAGCGTCCGCAAGCGTCAAAGGACAGGACAACATTTCTTTCCTTGTAAGGACGGACAACGTGCTTATAAACAACGTCGTCTTAAAAGGTTGCAGCGACGATAGCCTTCTTGAAGAAGACGGACAATTCAACTTGTCGAAACTCAACTACGTCGGCACGACGCTTGAAATCGCAAAAAGCGCAAAACTACTGAACAGCCGCGTCTCGAACGGGCGCACCGTCGTCAGAATTTTTGCGGGCGGATCCACAATGGGAAGTCCCGTTGTTAAAGACGAATCGGCGTTTAACGTGCAAGATGAGAAGATAAACGTGCATATTGAAAGTTGCGTGCTCTCTAACGCGCGCGAATTCATATTGAAAATCGGCAGCAACCGCGCGCTGAAACAGACAAACGAAGTGCAAAGAAAACTTCTTGACATAAACCGCAACCCGTATTCGCCTTACGACGAGAGCAACAAGACGGACAAATACTTTAACGACAATTATCTTATCAACGACGTTACGCTCAAAAACTCGGTGCTCGAAACGTCGGGGTTGTTCTCGGTCGGTATGGAAACGCACTTCTCGGGCGAATTCTTGTTAGGCGACACGATAACGACGTGGAAAGATTGCGCGGCGACCTCGTATGCGTCGGCGCTTCGCATTGTCGGCGACGTGAAAATGCTTGACTGGAAAAACCTTTCAAACGTTGACAGCAGCACGCTTATCGAAGTTACCGGCGACGCAAATCCGTGGCTTTCGATGAACGTTGCGGAAATGATGAAAGAAGTCGCAAAGGTAAAGTCGGAATGTCGCGACATAATCCTGAACGTCGGCGGGACGGAATACGTCCACGGCGGCATAGCGTTTTACGGCGGCGGATACAACTATTCGTACCTTGACCTTACAAGAGCGAACGACGAAACAAAGCAGTTCGGCGTGTATGACGTCAATATCTCGGTGCTTGAAAACAGCAAGGACGAGAATATCCGAAATCAGGGCAAAATGTTGCCTATGGCTGCGGGCGCGGGCGATTTCAGATTTTACCTTTATAATAATAAATCGAGTAGAAACCTGTCATGGCAGGAAAGCATAAAAAACCAAGGAAACCAAGGGATGAAAATTCATCCCGTGGTAGCGGAGGATGTTGAATGAGCAAAAAAGGATTAAAAACAATGCTCGTGTGTATCGTGCTCTTAATAGGGCTTGTTACGCTGTTTGCATGCAACAAAAGCGATGTGGCTGACAAAGACGGACAAACGAAAGTGATTGTGAAAATCCAAGACGAAGACGGCAGCATTTACAAGGAAAACGTCGTGTTTTCCGACTTATTCACGCTCAGTCTTCAAAAAGAAGGATACACCGGAAGGCTGTATCGCGACGCAGACTTTTTGAAGCCGCTTACAAAGGATTCCAAAGTCAAAAACGGCGATACGGTTTACGTCAAATGGACGATCAATAAATACACCGTAACGTTTATGGACGGCGAAAAGGTGCTTGAAACCTTTACAAACGTCACGCACGGCGATACCGTAACCGCGCCCGAAGTCCCCAAAAAGGACGGCAAGACTTTTTCAAAATGGGACAAAGATTTTAAAAATATCACAAGCGACCTTACGATAAACGCGGTGTACGACGTCGACACGTTCACGGTGACGTTTAAGGACGGAGAAAAGGTGCTTGAAACCCAAACGGTGGAATACGAAGCCGCCGCTACCGCGCCCGATACCGCCCGGCTTTCGCCGCCCGAAGGCATGCATTTTGCAAAATGGGACAAAGACTTTTCAAAGGTGACGGAAGATATTGAGGTTTCCGCCGTGTACGAGCTTAACGTTTATACGGTTATTTTCAAAAACGGCGAAACGACGCTCAAAACCGAAAAAGTGAAACACGGCTTTGCCGCAACCGCTCCTAACGTGGTCGATACCGCGACGAAAAAGTTCGTCGGATGGGACAATTCGTTCGACAACGTCACAATCGATATTATCGTCAACGCAAAGTTTGAAACGAAGAAGTTTACGCTGACGTTTATTAACTATGACGGCACGACGGTTCACACGGCAGAGGTCGAGTACGGCGCGCCCATCAGTGACCATTTTGAAACGGCAGACAACGCCGTGGAGTACGACGATATTCTGGATTACGACGGCTGGTACAAAGCGGACGGAACGAGAATCGACGAGCTCGATTTGCCGACAATGCCGGCTGAAAACTTTACGCTTACGCTGAAATTAAGGCTTATGGATTCCGCAATCGGCGATTTCAAGGTTAATACCCCCGCGGACTTCACGTTTACGGAAAGCAACACCGCCGAATTTAGTGTAATGCCGAACGAGGGCACCACTTTGCACGCGGGCGTTACTTATAAGTATATATGGACAATAAATAAAGATAACGTTTTTTATAAGACGGAAGAGACAACCAAGCCGTCGCTCACCCTTCAAAACCTTGCGGCGGGCGAATATTTCGCAAAAGTGAGAATCGTCGCGTCAATGGAAACCTGCGACTCTGTCGGAAAAGACTTTTCGGCAGGCGAAACGCTTATCGTATCCCGCGCGGACATTTCGGGCATTACGGTAACGGGCGTCACAATGACGTACGGCGATAAAACCGCCAAAATCGGAATAAGCGGACTTCTTGCGGACGACGTCGTAACATACGGCACCGACGGCACAACCTTCCCGCTTCAAAACGTCGATTTGTCGGAGCTCGACTGCGCCGACGAATACGGCTACTATGTCAGGGTATCGAGGGGCGACAACTACAACCCGTACACGTCGGACAAAATCACGGTAACGATAAATAAGGCGAAAGTTACCGCCACCGTTACGCCAAAG
>OIXL01000782.1_pt1 | contig 14176 bp, 24 predicted proteins | sample 1587761 | NCBI WGS metagenome assembly OIXL01 (sample SAMN03283246) | human gut metagenome | biome: human-associated habitat; material: feces | host: Homo sapiens | place: Peru | collected 2012 | reverse complement strand
AGCCTCAGCCTTTACGCACCCGCACAGGGCGAGGGTCAGCAGGGTTAATATTGTTATTGCTATTACTCGTTTCATTTTTCCTCCCCGTGCTTATCTTCGGTCGCCCAGCGGGTTTTCCAGTCGCCTTTTTCGTACAGTTCGCAACGTTTCATATCGGGGCGTCGGATTTTGCTTTTTTGCGTTCTCGAACGCTCTACCTTGCAGCAGTAGCCGTTTCCGTCTTTTTTATAGCGGTCGAGCCATTTACATCCGTGACAGTTCATTAGTTTCCTCCTTATCCATTTTCGCCTTGTCTAATACGCAACCCGAGAGCCATATTCTAAGCCGTTCCTTTGCCGCTTCTCGTTCTATGTATTCAGCCATTTTCCCTTGCCTCCAATGCTTTTTCCGCTTCTTCGCGGGTGAGGAATACAGTCTTGCCGATGTCGCGCTCCCATAGCGTTCCGCAGCCCAAGGTGTTCAGCACCGTGCGCCCGTTAAGTGTGCTTATATCCGTCACGGTAAAGCCGTAAACCCGCGCAGCGGGGTAGGTGCTGAAGCTCCATAGTTCGTCTCCCGCCTTGCACGGCAATACTACCAACCGTCCGTCTTTCTCTGCCCGGAGTAATTCACGCAGATGCTCAGTAGGCTCCCCATGCACCACAGGGACAACATCGGCGGCGGGAATACTGTCGAGGAGGTCTATACAGCCCCTGAAACAGTCTGCCGCCTCATTGTTTCCGTCTAATACGCAATCTGTGATCCACATTCTAAGCCGTACCTTAGCCGCTTCTCGCTCTATGAACTCTTTAGCCATTGTCAGTCCTCCTTCGGTTTGTATCGAACCTTTTCGCAATAATCCATATTCCATTCTTCGTCAGCCGCCCATAGTGGGGCAATCATTTTTCTTGCACCGTCTTCACGCCAAACATAGACATCTCCGTTAAATTCAAGGCGTTCAAAATCTTCACAAGGAATTTCTTCTGCCCTCAGAATTACGCAGTGCATAATGCTCTTTCTGATTCCAAAGCATGTGCCAGCAAGAGCATAAAATCTTTCTTTGGCATCATACGGTGTATACAGAATGGCTTCTCCAAAACCGTAATCAATGGTATATTTCATGTTCATTCCTCTTGTTCGCTCGTCCTGCCTGCCTATTACCGGCTGAGCAGGTTGCCATACGGGTATACCCGCCCGGTTGAGTCTCTCGGTGTATTCGCTCATCTTTTCACCCTCCCTTTAGTTTCGTCGTTCCTCTGGTCTCTCGCCAGCATTATGCTTATATACGCGCCGCTGACAAAGCTGTTTGTCCTGACGCGCACATCCTGCTCTGGATCGTACAGGAAATATCCGGGGTAAGCCTTCAGCAGCTCCCGGGCTGCATATTTGTCATGCTGTATCGCCCTTACCGTACTGCGGGTCACCTTGTGGTCATATACCTTGACAGTGGGTTGCTTGAGATTCTTGGAGCCCCACCATCTGCGCCGCCCCTTGGGATTCTTCGAGAGATACTGTCCCATAGCCTCAAGGCCGTATTCATTGGGCTGAAGGCGATCCGCGTTGGCATAGCCGAAGTGCCACAGGCTTTCACAGGTGTCGCGGTCTATGCCGCTTTCAAGGATGACGTGCAGATGAAGGCGCTTAGTGTTTTCCGTGCCCTCTTCCGCGACTATCATGTACTTGCCGGAGGCCAGCCCTGCCTTTTTCCTGCGCCGCTGCCATCTGGCTATGTAATTCCGCGCGTCCCGCTGTATCTCTTCCATGACAGGCAAGCGACCGTTCCTGCTTTCATATGTCAACGTTACATGCAGGCCGCCTGCAGTTCCGGGGCCGAAATTTTCATTGACGAGCCGCACGAAGCGTTTGCGGCTGTTGCGCTCGTTATATCTCTTCTGTGCCGCCCGGCTTTCCTTGAGCCTGGATGCCTTAACCCCGCACTTGGGCCGTGTATCCCAATATGGGTATACCTCCAGCTCCAATATATTGCCGCTGCGAATCTCCTTCACGCGATAACCTGACAGCTTTGGGGTGCTGCCTGGCGTACTCTGTTCTGCATCATAAAAGTCCGGGTCTGTTATGATCCACTTCGTTTTCCGTCCTTTGCCCATAGCTCGATACCTCCTACTTATCCAACATCGGCATTTAGGGGCTGACAACCCCGGCCCACATAGTGGGCGCGGGCTGGCAATAGCATAATGGCGCTCGCTTATGTCAAGGGCTTTCGCGGCATAAAAGCCAACCTGCGGGCTGGCATTTATTCCACGGTCCCTTGACAACGCTTCACGCAATCGGGCGATGCTGCTATGGCCCTTTGCCGGGGACGGTACTTTGCTCAGGGTCTAACCCTAATGCAGTTGCCGCCACCCTGTAAAGGAGAACCGGGTAATGCCGTACCCGGCAAAAGGTCATGCTCGGTTTCTTACTACTCATTACAAGCCCGAAAAGAACTTGTCCGCCGCCTATTGGTATGCCTGCCCGATTCACCGGGCAGGCTTTAATGCGTGTATGTCCTCGGTTTTCTTCGTGCGGCGCGGGATAAATATCTGCTCTATCACTTTGTCGCTGTGGTCGTTCATGAGCTTGTCCGCCTCAAGTATCCTCAGCTCCCGCCCGTCAATGCACAGGCGGCATGAGCCCTTGTACTGGGCATATGTCCGTCTGGCTTTCGCAAAGTCGTTGGTCTTAATAATGGTCTGCGTCCCGGCGGGTGTGTGGATCAGGACTGTATAGGTTGGTAGTTTCTTCTTTTTCATATTTCGTCCTCCCATTTAACTCCTATGTAATCCAGCACTTCGCCCCAGCCCATTTCATACATCCAAAAGTGCCACTCGTCGGGCGAGGTTTTCCTCAGCACGTCAAATCTGTGAGGGCGTTTCTCGAGTTGAATCCCGAAGCCGCACATAGTGCAGCCGGTGCGCTGCGCCCCGGTGGTGTGTAGCTGCCCCTCCTTGTCCCGCACTATCTCGCCGTATATGGTGGGGACAGGCACGTTAAGATCAAGTGCGAGTTGCAAAAGATCCTGTCGGTCGAAAATTGCAAATGGTGCGCTTCTGGTGGCACCCTTGCTGTAGTAGTTGCAGCCGTTAATCATGAGAGCTTTTTGCCTGCGTCCTCCTTCGGAGGCCATGAGGCCAAGATAGGGCGCGCTCTGGTGTTCTTTCGCCCATATGCCGCATGGGCGCTCTTTGAGGTAGTAGCAACACCTGTCCGAGACCTTAAACGGAGCCTCTTTGTAGCCCAGCGCCGCCCCTTCGGGGTCAGCGCCGCCGAAGCGGTCGAGCCATTTCTGTGCCAATTTCATGCGGGTGCCTTTGCGGTATCCTCCGTATGCGCCCGTCTCGCCAGTGATTATCGCATGGCGCACAGTGGCATTTTTCTCGGTGGGGTTCTGGAGCAGCGCAATTTTGTTTGCGATTTCTTTTGATAGTACAGGGTAGCCAAATTCCCGGAGCACCTCAACTTTGCTCTTCAAAGGCTTGAGTTGTATAACGCCCAGCTCCTTGTGCACTCGTTGTATACTCTTATCTTCCAGCACAGATACGGAGATCGCAGGCACGTCTATACCTATCGAGCGGAGGAAGAGCAGTAGCGTTATGCTATCAAGACCGCCAACACTGACGTGGCAATGCCCGTCGAGTTTGTCGTAAAACTCCTGCGCCCTGATTTGGGCATGCACTACCTTGGCCTCGTATGGGAGGCTTTGTTTTTGGCGGAATACTGCCGTTTTGTAGTCTATTTCTGCGCGTTTTTCTTCGGTGTACAACGTTTTCATTTTATCCCTCCCCCAGCAGGTCGACGCCTATGCCGGCCAGCTCGGCAGTAGAGTACTGGCGCTGAATGTGGTTCATAAAATAACTCCCAGCGATTTTTTTGATGTTGGTTTTCGCCGCCGACAGGTAGCCCTCAAATTTTTCGCTGTTAAACAGGGTGCAGGGGCGCATATACTCCTGCATGGCCGTGCCCCTCCACATTGCCCAGCGGCTGTCTATTACCCGGCGGCAGTCCTCCGGCGTATGGTCCTCCGCAATGCGGGCGTTGATATAGCTGCGGTTTTTCGGCGTTTTTTGATATTTCGTCCCGGCAACAGTGTTGAGGTAGTCTATTACCGCGTCGGCGGCGGTCGTGTCAGTGATCGCATTGCGGGCGGTAACCTCTCCGGTCTCCCGGTTTATCGTTACTATCAGGGCGGGCCTGCCGTTGATGCTGACAGCAGCCCGGCCTTTTGTGTCCATGTGCTCCCCTATGCTGCGCAGGAGCATGTCATATATCTCCCGGCTTTCCATGGGTTATATCTCCTTTTTCTCCCTTTTCGTTTCGCTGCGCTCTATGGCTATGCCGATAGCGGCGGAGCCGGTGCTCTTTACGGTGGCCTTTACCCCGTCTGTGGTGGTGATGACCGCTTTATCCACAAATCCGCCGTACACCCGCTCGGCAAGCTGCTGCAATATCTCCCGCGTCTGCTCGTCCACGGCCATGCGCTTCTGGTGCGGGTTGCCGGTAAAAAGCTCCTCGATCACGTCATTTGCTTTTTGCAGGGCCTCAATGCGGTCACTCTCCCCCCGAAGGGCAGCCTCATGAGTGTCGCGGTCGCGTCTGGCCTCCTTGCAGTCGCATATGAGGGTAGCTATCGCGTCCTCGTCCGGGTCGTCGATGTTTGGGTGTAGGGCTAAATAGCTCTTGATATTGAGCAGTTGCCCGCAGTAGCGGCAAACGCCGAATGTCTTTTCAGTTGTTTCCACTTTTTTGTCCTCCTTTGATATGTTTTTTCGCAGTCTTTTTACGAGCAATAGCTTTCCAGCACTGTCAATCTGTAACTGCCGTCCTTGTCCGGCGTATCGTCAATCTGTACCGATTGAGGGATTATAAAAGCGGAGACAACACCAAACGTGAAACACGAGTCGAAGTCGTGGGCGGAGCCGTCCGCGTAGACGCACCAGGCGTCGCCAGAGAATTTCCGCGAGGAAAGCCACCAGAAAGCTGCCGAGCCGTCATATGTCTTTATTCGGCTATTCCTTCCCGTGAATATAGGCCATGTGAAGCCCTCGTCCACACCGTGGTTGTCGCCGCAGCCTACCATGGTCAACGTGGGGGCGAACACTTTCCGTGTTATATCCTCAGCGCCGCTGCCGTTATACAGCGGGATCGTGCTGGGGATAATCAGCTCTTTAAGTTCATCTGGGTAGCTGTTGTATATTTCCGTCATGCGTTTGTCCAGGTCAGAACCAGCGTACTCCGCGCTGTCGCCGAACCGGCAAAAGCTGTGTATGTCTTTGCGGACAAACGCAGCCACGCCTGCGCCGAAAAAGCCCAGGGTGTAGTCCGCCAGCTTATAGCTGTCATCTTCTTGTCGCTCGGGAATTTTGATGTTTGCCCCGAATGTCATTTCTCCTAATTGCATTGTTTTGCGTCCTCCTTACGATCTGATACCCTCCGGCGGCGCGGGCTATCGGCAAGCCCGTCCGCGGGAGACGCACCGGGCCTGAATCCTGTTTATGCTCGCCCGGTCGAGTTGCTAACGTGCTGTTGTGGGATTGTTAGGTCATTCGCATCACCTACCCGTCGCGGCGGAGCGCACGGGCCGCTCATATCCTTCGTCCTTTTTGACGATTCGCACGTCGCAGTTATGCTGTCTGCCGTATATCTCGGCCAATATCAGCATCATTTTATATGCCTGGTCTTCGGTGATAGCGTTCATGTTGTACCTCCTTTTTGTCAGTTGAGGTATGTTTATTCGTGGCGCTCGTCCGTTATCAGATAGTCAACCGTCACCCCGAAAAAATCAGCAACGGCCTTGAGTTTGTCCACGCGAGGGGTATTATTTTTCCATTTCCTGATCGTGCCGTTAGCATATCCGAGAGTGCTCTCAAGGTTATAGATGTTGATGCCTTTTTCTTTGCATAGTTTCACTATCTTTTCGTACATTGATATAACTCCTTAGATTTAAGTCCACTTTTTCATTGACATTGTTGCGATTTTATTCTAAAATTTAATTGCAAAGACATTCGAGAACATTATCGCAGTAATGTTGATAGTGAGAATTAGTTCTCGCCATACGTTTATTATATGCGACTTAGTTCTCATTGTCAAGCGTATTTTTGAGATTTACTTCCTTTTTTTCGTGAGGTGTGTTATGTGTAATCCCAAAGATCGCATACTATATTTATGTAAGCAACGCGGCGTCAAAATTTCAGCCGTTGAAAAGTCTCTGGGGCTGGGGAACGGAACGATCCGGAAATGGAAAGACGAGACGCGGCCATCCGGGCGCACTTTGGACTTGTTGGTTGATTATTTTGGGGTGTCGGCAGATTATATTTTGAATGGCACAGAAAAAGAGGCCGCCCATGGCAGCCTCATAGACTTGGATTCGCTTTCCGCTCCTAAAGCGGAGCTTTTTCGCGTTCTGATGGAGGTTCCAGATGATCAAGTGACGGCGCTGCTTCAAATGCTCCGCTCACTATTGCCTTAACTAACTCCGCCGCCTGTTCGTCGGTGATGCCGCAGATAAAATTATAAATTTCTTGTTCTTTGTTTTTCATCGACCTCTCCCTCTGTTCTGACGAACGTTCGTTTGTGTTTATATAATATCACTAAATTCGGGGGTTGTAAGGTCTAATTTTGTCCAATAATGCCGTTTAATGTACTATGTGCGCTAAGATTGCACAAAACGTGCTTATTATGAACTAATTTAGGAGGAGTTATGAAAAGGATTGTTGTTTTTGCTATTGTACTCGGGTTGGTTCTGTGCGGCTGCGCGTCTCCCGACGTTAATCAACCCGTTGATGTCATGGTTCCCGCGCAAAATTCAGAATCCGCCGTACCCAAGGTAGAGCCGAGCCTTACGCCTGAGCCTACTGTTGTACCTATCCCCGATCCAGTAACATATACGGGCAGCGGTGATGATGTGATTGAGATAGCCCCATTTTCGGACACGTTATATGTTTTCGAGATTTCCGGCAACGATGCAGAGCGCAATTTTATAGTCAAAACTTATAACGGTGACGGTGAGTATGGCGAGTTGCTTGTAAATACGCTCGACAAATATCACGGCATTACCATGGACTCTGATTTTGACGTATCCGCAATCGAGGTCAAGGCTACAGGAGACTGGACGATAACGCAGCGCTCGATGTATGATTTAGACGTAATGCAGGCCGGTCAGACCTATAACGGCACGGGGGACAATATCGTGCTCGTCAAAGGCGGCAGTACCGCGACCATCACTGGCAATGACGCTGAGCGTAATTTTGTCGTGCGGGCTTATAACGCGCAGGGGCGCCGCAGTTTGCTGGTCAATGAGCTCGATAAGTACAGCGGCAAAGTCATGTTAAATGATCCGATCATTTTTCAGGTCTCAGCCGTCGGCGATTGGAGTATAACTCTGAACTAATCTTAATTTAAGAGCCCCGCCGTGAGGGGCTCTTATTAAACGCAGGAGGGTATTATATGAGAGCGGCGTTATATGAGAGAGTATCGACGGAGGAGCAACGGGATCACGGCCTGTCGCTCGACGCGCAGCGGGAAGTGCTTGAGGAATACGTGCGTACCCACGGTATGACGGTCGCCGGGCATTATACGGACGCAGGCGTATCCGGCCAGAAGCCGCTCAGCAAGCGCCCCGCCTTGCGGCGGTTGCTGGAGGACGTGGAAGCAGGCAAGATTGATATAGTGCTGTTTACGAAACTCGACAGGTGGAGCCGGAAGGTCAAGGAATACTACAAAGCGCAGGACGTGCTTGACAAGTGCAAGGTGCCGTGGCGAGCTATACTGGAGGACTACGAGACAGAAACGCCAAGCGGCGAGTTTAAGGTAAATATCATGTTATCCGTGAACCAAAACGAGGCGCAGCGCACCTCGGAGCGTATAAAGACGGTATTTGACGCTAAACGCAGCCGGGGTGAGGTGTGCAGCGGCAAAGTTCCGCTCGGGATCAGAATCAGCGCAGGCAAGTGCCTTGAGGCGGTCGAACCCGAGGCTTCGATGGTGCGGGACGTGTTCCGGGAGTATTTGGCGGTCAGGTCGTCATATATAGCACAACGGTATATGGCCAATAAATACGGCGTAGTGCGGAATACCACATCATTTCGCAGGATGTTGCGAAATCAGCGTTATCGCGGTCTCGTTGTCGATGAGGCAGTTTTTGACGCTGTGCAGGAGGTGCTTGCAGTGAGATCGCAGCGCAACGCCCCCATCGGACGGGTATATCTATTTAAAGGCCTGGTAGTTTGCGGAAACTGTAGGCATCACGCTGCCGCGTATTTTTGCAAAAACGTATGTTATTATAGATGCTCATACAGGGTCAACACAGGGCAATGTAATTTCGCAAAGCACGTCCGTGAGGACGTAATAGAGCGCAAGCTGTTGGACGGTTTTTTGGTAGCCGCCGAGAGATTTAATGCGGAGCTGCTGGGCCGCCGGGCAGCGCCTCCCATCGACCGAGCCGGGATAAAACGTAAAATGGACAAATTGACAGATTTGTACATGTCGGATTTAATAAGCCGCGATAAATACGAGGTGGAGTATCGGGAGCTTCAAGCCGTGCTCAGTGTGCCAGACCCGGAAGAGCAACGTCCTATCGACATAGGCGCCGCGAGGTCAGCGTTGGAAATGTATGGGCATCTCGACAGGGCCGGGCAAAAGGAGTTTTGGAGCCGCACTATAAAGGAGATCACCCTCCATCCCGATGGCGGCATTTCTTTTAGCCTCCGTCAGTTATAATCGGCGTAGCCAAGGGGATATACCTATTATAACTGACAAAAGAGACCGGAGGCCGGTCTCTTAATTGGTTAAATAGATGCGCCGGATTGCCCTGCTTATAACGTGGCAAAATACTCATCAACCAGGGCAGACAGCGATATGCCGCGGGCCGAAGCCTCCCGCCGTGCCCGCTCTACCCCTGCCGCTGACAGGCTGAGTGATACGCGTATCCGGCTGTCGTCCTCGACAACCTCGCCGAACTCGGCCTCATATATGTCTGCGCCGAGGTTTTCCTCGGCCCACATACGGGCCGCATCAAATGTCAACGGTATTATGCGCTCACCCCCGCATAGCAGGCCGTTATGCCACTCAGCATACTGTGTCCTCGCGCCGCCCTCACCGTGTAAAAAATACTCGCCCGTGCGTTTGCGATAGAGGCTATCGCGGAGATAGTCAAAATCCGAGCCGAGGTTGCCGTTGTTTTTGCTGCCTATAAGAGTAGCGGTGTCGGTGTTGTACATCCTGTTATTAAGTATTTTTTTCATGGTTTTGTCCTTTCTGCCCTCGTGGCCTCCGGGGTGGGGTTTAACTTGCTGGTAACTTGCCGGGCTTGTGACCGGTCAGCCGTGCTCCTAACACCAGCCCCAGAGGTCAATCCATGCACGGGGGCAGAATATTGTATATGTCACACTGTCTGCATCATACGTGCGCTTCCCCACCACTGGCAGCTCGTTGTCGTCTATTATTTTGTCCAATTCTGGTACCGTAGCACCGTACGTGCCGTATACGCCGCAGCCCTCGCGTGTGATCTCGTTCCTCACAAACTTCATGTTGTACCTCTGTGCGATTTCCATTAATTCAGCCTTATCCATTTTTTGTCTCCTTTCTTGTAGGGCGGTTTAGCCGCCGCCCTCCGGCGTTATCCTGCGTCTCTGTTAGTCGTCCATTGCCCTACGCATCATCTCGCGGTGCGCATTGTAGGCGGTCTCTGTCGCCATGCTGCGCTCCAGCTTTGCGGCCGCCTCGGCGCGCTCCTCGCCGTATATCTCGGCGGCGATATCGTCAGGTATTGCTACCAGTATGCGATGCTTGCCTTGGTAAGCGATCAGTATGCAATTAACGCCCCGCTCCGTCCAAAGCTCCTTAAGGTCGGTGGGCTTGCCATTGACCGTCATAGCATCGACGCTGTAATCGTAGCGGCCGCAATTAACCTCAACCTTAAATCCGTCGGCATCAACCGTCTCGCGGGTGATATGCTCGGTTGTGATAGTGGCTACAATCTCCGCGCCCTTGGCGGTAGTCCATGCGTAAGTCTTAGTCATTGCTCTGTGCTCCTCTCTTGTTATGCCTATATTATAGCATTGTGTTTATATAAAGTCAATAGATATAAAGAGTTTATATAAACAACTAAAAATTTAAGGCAAATAAAAAGCCCCCGCCGGAGCGGGGGCTATTGAAAGGGATTCCCGAACGTGGGATGATATTATACTGTTTTGTCGGTAGGTTCGGTATCTTCTATTGCGTTGCCTTTGTTGTGGAGCTTCTGGAGGGCGCCTCTGAGCGCCTCGGGCAGCGGCAGGCCGAGCGTGCCGGCGTTCTCCAGTATGGACAGGCCCTCGTTGGCTATGTAAAACATACACACCGCGCTGCGCACCGCCCCATTGGTGGCGGGCACAAGCCTGTCAAGTAGGGCCGCCAGTGCCACCAGTATTAGTATAAAGATTTTCTTCAGTAATCCCTTGAATCCTACTGCGCTGCTGAGTGTCCCGGCCACTGCTGCGTCGGCTACGCCGGTGATGTAGTCCAACACCATCACAGCCAGCAGCACCATTATCAGAGGATCCCAGGCGCCGAAGAGCCATGCAAGTGCGCCGCCTACAGCGGCGGAGATAGTTTTAATCCATTCGGATATGTTCATTTGTTTTTCCTCCTTATTTTTTGACTGTACCTACGTATATTTTGCCGTCAACGGACACAGACACCTGCAGCACGTCCGGCAGCTCTGTCGGTGCCATGCTGTGCGCCTGGCAAAACGCTCGTATGGCCGCGATGGTGTTTTTGCCCGCTATGCCGTCCGCGTCCCCCGCGTCATAGCCCAGGGAGTTAAGGGCGGTCTGCAATGCTTTGATGTCGTCGCCCCTCATCATGGGGCTTGTTAGGGTTATGATCTTCCGCGCCTTTACCTCTTCCTTATCCTCCTCCTGCTGGAGCAGGGCAAGCCGCCCCCAGTGCGTCCAGTTGCCATCGGACAGCTTGCGCTTGCATACGCCATCGTCGCGGCCTTTCGCCTCTATGGTGTAGCCGTCGCCGACGTATACGCCGACGTGAACCATTTTCTTGCTGCTTTCGCTGTACTTGAATACGAGGTCGCCCGCCAACATGGGGGTTTTCCCGGCGTAGCCCCTGTTTTCGCCGCACATACGGTAAAGCCCCTGGGCGTTGGTGTCGCCCTTCATCCAGTGCTTTATGTCGCTGATGTAGTGTACGATGAGGCCGGAACAGTCGAACGCGTAGAGAGGCCGTTTTTCGGCCTTCTCCATGAAATATGTGGCGCGGTTGTAATTGACATCGCTGGTTTCGCGCCGTTCTATCCATGCGTAGGGGTCGCTCATGCTGTCAACCTGCTGTCCCTGCGCTCCCCATACATACATATCGCCTACGTGGGATTCCAGGTAGGCGATAAAACCGTCTATTCTGTTCATCTGCGTTTACCTGCCACCGCAAGGCCGAACCCTATCAGGGCTATGGATACCGCATATGCGAGGACGGAGGCGCCGCCGGTCTTGGGTATCACCACGGGATTTTTTGCAATGGGCTGTTCTGCGGGCTGTGCGGCGTTGAAATAGTAGGTCTTGCTTACAGTCCTGTCCTGCTGGAGTGCATTGTAAAGTTCTTCGGCTGTCTCAGCATTATTATAAGCCATGTCTTTGATAGTGACGCGGAGGGCGGCGGGCTGGTCTATAACTATGCCAGTAATATTGTAGGTGCCGTCCGCAAGAGTTAGGTTGTTTTCGTCCAGCTTTACGCCGTCCAGCTCCACAATAAGTTCCATGTCGGTCAGGTCGTAAAACCGGGGTATGCCTATGTCCACTTTGAGCAAAAATAGCTCATTATTGACGTATGTTTTGGATACCGCCTTGCCGGTCTGGTAGTCCAGCGCGGTTATATCCAGAGTTACGGGGTCTGCGGAGTAAGCTACGGTGCAGAGGCACAGCATGAGCATAACCGCGAGGATACAAGTGAGTTTCTTCATGGTAGTTTTCCTTTCTTTAAAGTTCTATTTCTTCGATCGCCGCGCGAACCTTCAGGCAATGGAGGTAATTCCCCATATGCCGTTTCTGCTCGGTGAGCAGCTCAAGGGGACAGCTTGGCGTGAAGTTCAGCTTCTTTGCCTCATAGAGACAACACATTTTGTCGAGCTTGTCATAGCGGATTTTTGTCTGATAATACTCAGCTCTAAAGCGCTCCTTATAGTCGGTGCTGTTCATAAGTTCGATGGTGTCTTTAAGTTCCATAATGTTTTCCTTTCTTTGTTTTTTGATTATGAAAAAAGAGCCGTGCGGCTCCTTATTCCGTGTATTCGCTCCACTTGGTACTTCCCGCCTTGGGCTTGTAGACGGTGGACTTGATGTGCTGCTCGGTGCATTGCCACGTTTTGCCGTTGTAGGTAACTATGGTGTTTACCTCAATCACCGTGCCGTCCTCGATGTCGCCCCACGCGGGATAGGTCACGGTCTGCACCGCCCAATATGTGCCGAGGTTTGCGGCAGGGGGCTTGTTGCGGCTGTATTTGAGGGCGACATAGCCCTCAACCGTATCCCCGGCTATATAGCGGGTCTCAGCGTCCCACGGTGCGCCTTGGGGGGGCGGGCTTATGAGGCTTTGCCTGGCAGCCGCAATGAGACCGTCCAATTCGCTGTGTGCCTCCGCAATGAGCGCCGCCCCGGAGAATTCCTCTACCGTTACAGCCTCCAGCCCGGGCAAGCCGCCCCGCCCATTCAAGGCGTATATGTTGCCTCCGTTTACGACAATGCCCTGAGCTTCATGCTCAGGGCAGGTGATGTACACTCCGTTTTCTTGCAGCCGTACATAAACGGCGCCGTCCTCGGTGCTGAGGATAGCGCCTCCCTTTTTTATGCGGTACATTTCATTCCTCCCTTTGTATGAATAGTTCTGAATACAGCGCATCCATGCTTTTAAGCGTCCTGTATGCGTCAAAGCGTTTTGCGTAGCCGCGCCACGACTGATACGATGTTGCTACGTCCTCCATCGCCATCTTGCCCCTGTCTACCCATTCCCGGAATTTTTTAAGTTTGCGGCGCATCCTTGCGACGGAGCCGGGATCTATTTTTCGCACCACTTTCCCGCTGTCCGTCAGGAAAAAACGGGTCTTAAGGAAGGTGAAGCCCCGGCTGAGCTTCACTATGCGCGTTTTTGTCGGGTGCAGCGCTATGCCGAGGGCGGCGCACCGCTCATGTATGTCCTCCATGCAGCGGCGCAGATACTCTTTGCTCTCATGGAGAAGGTATCCATCATCCATATAGCGGGCATAATGCCTTATGTGCAATTTCTCTTTTATGTGGTGGTCTAAGGAATTGGGCAGCGCCAGCGCGCTTATCTGGGAAACCTGGCTGCCAAGGCCCAGCCCCTCCGGCCCGAATCGGTCAATGAAATATTCCGCCTGCGCTATCAGCCGCTCATCGCGTATGCACCGGCGGTATTCGTCAAATATGGGCTTATGCCGCGCCGTGTCAAAATACTTTGAAAAATCAAACAGCAGGGCATATCCTTCCGTGCCGTGCCTTCGGTAATGCTCGTGCAGGTGTCGCTCCAGCCTGTCCAGGGCGAAGTCTATGCCCTTGCCCTTCAGGCTCGCCCCGTTGTCATGTATGAAGGAGGAACTGAGCAGCGGCGTAAGGCAGTTGTCGCAAAGGCATCGCTGCACTACCCTTTCGGATATATGCACGCTTTTTATATGTCTGGGCTTGCCGCGCTCCACCAGGTCGAACTCCGTAAAGCCGCGGCTTTTATATCTTCCGCTCAACAGCTCCACGCGGGTCTTGTACACGTTGGCCAGCGCGTTTGCCTTGTACGTCTGTACGCTGGATTTCCACAGCACACCCTTGCGGGTCTGCTTATACGCATCATACATGTTATCATAGCTGAACACGGCTTCAAAGCAGCCGCAGTTTTCGTTGCGCTCCTGTTTTTTTGCTTCGCGCTCCGCCTTCCTGCGTTGGTATCGTGCCTCCCGGCGTTCCTCGCTGGTCATTTATCCTCCAAGGTGAAAACCCCCGTACAGTCTGGTATGGAGTGCGTTCTCGACTGCAAAGGGCAGGCCCATGAAAGCGGCTATCGCACATTCGCCGCCCATGCAAGCAGCGTCCGGGCCGCCGCATCGGGGGTTATATTTACCCGCAATATATGCGGGACGGTCCTGTTCCCCTTCTGTATTGCACTGATTTCGCCCAGCGGTTACTTTGTCTGGCCACACAGAATCAGG
>OIXL01000781.1_pt1 | contig 14203 bp, 13 predicted proteins | sample 1587761 | NCBI WGS metagenome assembly OIXL01 (sample SAMN03283246) | human gut metagenome | biome: human-associated habitat; material: feces | host: Homo sapiens | place: Peru | collected 2012 | reverse complement strand
CGAATAATTAATTATAGACTTAAGATTGACAAGCTGCTTGCCAATCCTGATAAGATATCAAAAGAAGAGTGGAAGAAAATACTGCAGGAACACTTGACACAAATAGGCTTCTTCCAGCATGGACGCATGGGCGAGGTGTTATGCGACATGGACGGCGCATAAAAGCCGGTTGTGTCAAAAAGCCACAACCGGCATATGCAATTCGTACAGACACTTAGCAGCGTAGTTCATGCGGGAAAGGGCAGAAAGCCCCGGCTGCGCCGGGTTCGTCCCACTAGCAACAACAGTGTAATTTCATTACTTCTTAAGCTTCTTCTGTGCCGTAGAAAGCATCAGCTTAATACGGTTCAGCTGGTTCACCTCAGAAGCACCTAGATCATAATCGATAGCCACGATATTGGCATCCGGATGATCATGTCTGATTCTCTTTATAACTCCCTTACCAACAATATGGTTTGGTAAGCAGGCAAATGGCTGTGCACAGATGATGTTTGTAACCCCCTCATTGATGAGCTCAAGCATCTCACTCATGTAAGGAATGGTGACCATGAGAAAACAATAATTATGAAGTTACCGAAAACTTATGAGGAACAGGTGAATATTCTTGTGCCCCCTACGAAGGATATGTTTCTGAATCCTCATCATCAGGAGTTACAATGTCATCAAGAACTCCCGATATGGTTTCCTCATTATAGTGCTTGAATGGTGTAAGTATGTCGGGTAGCATCCAGTGGATTCTGCGACACTTATCATTGCTGTACTGCTGCCTTGGAATTCTGAGCCATTCATGTGCTCCGTTATTGTATCTTACAATGCGGCTGCAGTAATCACGGAAAATAAGACTGCCTTTCTGACATATGGGACAAAGAAATTCACTGCTCTCTGATAAAAATATGTTGTCCTTTTCTCTTAATAATGATAGTACAATGGTCTATGGCTGGACAATCAAGAGGTCAAGTGATGGACAAAATAAGGAATCATAAACAGTATTGTGCAGCGATGAAGGCAAGAAAGCGTCTGTAAAACTGGATGTAATTGAGAAAATGACGCACTTTAACAAGGACTCCGTGAAAGTCCTATTAATTAGTATAATTTTATTTCAATCAAAAAGAAACTTTTTGATTGTTAAAGTGTGTTCGTCCCTTTGCTTTATTCTTTTTTCGTTTGAAAGTACGGCCTGGCATTATTTGAGACCTGTTACGGACAGCTTCTGAATAAAGTCTGTTAATTTCGTCGATAGTACTGATGGTACACAGTATTTTTGGAAGAAGTCTTTTCATGAAACCTATAATAAAAGCACGATTTGCTTGATTTTTTATAAGTGATGATAGATTTGAAAGTAGCATATTAATATAGAATTCCTGAAATACAGAGGTTGTAGTAGCACCGGAAAACTCTTCAATTGCAAGTCTGCTTTTTAATTCTTTGTATTTCAATTCTACAGGCCAACGATAAAAGTATAGTTCTTGAAACATTGACTGGGTAATTGTCGAGTCAAACAGATTTGTTGCAAGATATTCCTTAGTTCCATTATCAAGAATGACTTCAATAACACGTATTTTAATATCCTTTGTGCCCTTTTTTTCATCGCCTGGAAGAACAGTAATAATGTCACTAGAACATTTTAGTACGTCCTATATTATGATGAAATAGTGGCTTTATAATAATCTATAACATTTACAAATGGAATGACGATTTTTCCATTGTTAAAAATTGACGAAGAAAGAGATTCTATTTTGCCTCGAGCTATGCCAATAAGTGCAGATGCTCCATTTATAGCAACTAACTGTTTGAAGTCTTCCTCTGATATTTTACCTTTTGAAAGAAATGCTCCGGTAATGGTAAAATGTATATTACAATTATCATTATCAGATTGATTTATAATTATATCGAAGTCAATTGTCATTTGTGAAAATATTTCTTTTGTTTTTTCAATGTTTTGGAATTGAGGTTCATTTATAGTCATTCCAAAGCTGCGTTGGGCATCATTTTCTATATCGACAATGGTGTTGTCTACGGTAAGTTTTGCAACGGAAGCACCTAGTAATTCGATTCCTGTAGCTATTAAATTCAGTTCCATTATGCAATAGCCTCCTTATCTTTTATGTATTTAACCCAATTATTTTGCTTGTTATTTTGAGTGGATTCGCTATTCCATTTTAGAACAGTATAATTTTGCTTGCCAATAACGGGGGTTAAATCAAGTTGAAGATGCAAATTAAGCTTTTGACAAATTTCATTTAGAGTTTTTATTGTGAAATTGTATTCTCTGCTTTCCCAACGTGATACCATACCTTGTGATACATTCATATATGCTGCAAATTCTTTTTGTGTCATATTTAATTCTAGGCGGCGCCTTTCGATTTTTGCTGATATTTTTGCTAATTCTATAATTGATTTTGCTTCTGCTTCTGCGATTCCATCAGTAAGCCATGTTGTTTCCTGTGCGTTTGATATTTTGTCGTATATGCTCATGTTTCATTCCTCTGTTCTTCTATAGTATCTTTTATGTATGATTATACATTATTCTTGAAGCTGTTTGAGTCGATTTTTGGCAACTGAAATTGCATTTTGATAATCACTTTTGTTTTTCTCTAAAAATACCGTTAATAAAATTATTATCTTTCTATCTATAATGGTATAGATAATTCGTACATTTTTTCTTGAGTTCGGTCTATGTATACTATATAAATCTTTTTCGTTGGTTAATTTTTCAAATGCTGCTAAATCGATAGCTTTTTCTTTTTCTATATCTAATACTGCCAGATCAGCGAGTAATTTTTTTTGATATTCTGGATAGGGGTCAGAATTCTTCCATGGCTGATTTACAGCCTTTTTAAATTCTTTTTTAATAGCTGAAACAGCATAGACATCACTTATTCCCGAAATACTAATTTTTTCTAACGCCACATTTTATATTCCCCTTTCTCTAAAGATAACTATATTATATTACTTATAAGTAATATTTTCAATTGTTTATTGTAAGAAAATTACAAAATATGTAGATGCAGTGGTGGTGCCTGGCACCATTAAATTTTTATATTCTTTATTGTGGCAATGAAATCAGCAGTTGCTGGACAGAAATGAGAGCTGAATTTGGACAAGGTAAGAAATCATAAATATTGTATTTTACATGGCAATCCGCTATACTAGAGTTAAGTATAGCGGATTATTTTTTGGAGGCTTTTATGGCAAATACTTTGAAGTTACCGGTTGGAATTGAAAATTTTGAGGAAATTCGTAAACTGGGGTTCTATTATATTGACAAGACAAGGCTTATAGAACAGCTTTTACAGGGCTGGGGTAAGGTGACTCTTTTTACCCGCCCTAGGCGTTTCGGCAAGACTCTCAATATGAGCATGCTAAAAAGCTTTTTTGAGATAGGCACACATAAGACCTTGTTTGATGGCTTATATATTTCAGGCAATAAAGCGCTGTGTGATGACCATATGGGTAAGTATCCGGTTATTTTTCTTTCACTCAAAGGTGTGGAGGGATTAGAGTTTGCCTCAGCAAAAAGAATGCTATGTACTATTATAGATCGTGAAATAGATAGACACTATTACTTGAAAACAAGTGATGCATTGACTGATGAGGACAGAACACTGTTTACAAAGATGCTTCATGGGCAGGATGACAATATTGAGGACAGTATACGAATGCTTTCACAGCTATTGTATAAGCACTATGGTCAGAAAGTAGTTATTCTCATAGATGAGTATGATGTGCCACTCGATAAAGCTTTTCAGACTGGCTACTACAAGGAGATGGTTTCTCTCATCAGGAGGCTTTTCGGGCAGGCGCTCAAGACCAATGAGTTTTTACAGTTTGCGGTGCTCACGGGCTGCCTTCGCGTGTCAAAGGAGAGCATTTTTACAGGGCTCAATAACTTTGAAATCAATTCTATTGTGGATATTGACCATGATGAGCAGTTTGGCTTTACTGATGATGAGGTCATGAAACTTCTTTCTGATTATGACAGGAGCGAGAGGTACCCGGACGTAAAGGAATGGTATGACGGTTATCATTTTGGTAATGCGGATATTTATTGTCCATGGGATGTGATAAATTTTGCCAAGAAGCTTGTTTCAGATCCGTCAGCCAGACCGAGTGCTTTCTGGATTAACAGCAGTGGCAATGATATGGTGAAGCGTTTTGTGGACAAGGCTGATCAGACCACGAGAGATGAGATTGAGAAGCTCGTGGCAGGTGGATTTGTGGAGAAGCAGCTTCGGCTTGATCTGACCTATGATGAGATTGACAATCTGTGGAGTGTGCTCTTTACTACAGGCTATCTCACCAAAATCGGAGAGGTCAAGGTGCCTGACAGTGAGAGCTATGCCTATAAGCTTGTGATTCCTAATAAAGAGGTGCGTGAGGTGTTTATTCTCCAAATTCAGGAGTGGTTCAAGGCTGTTGTTGCAAAAGATGATGATACTATGAAGCTTTTATCAAGGGCAATTCTGGATAAAGATGAGAAACAGATTGCCAGGCAGCTAAACATCGTGATGAGCCGCATGATAAGTATACTCGATACAAAGGCGCCTGATGCTATGAAGGAGAATTTCTATCATGGCTTACTTCTTGGTCTGCTTCGAGGCAGCAATCCGGACTGGCTTATCAAGTCGAATCGTGAGTCGGGAGATGGTTTTAGCGATATTTTAATCATGCCGGAGGATCCTGATGCGGGCATCGTTATAGAGGTGAAGTATGCTAAGGAGATGAAGGAACTTGACGCAGCGTGCGAGGCTGCGATAACGCAGATTAAGGACAAGCGCTATGATGAGACTCTGCGTGATGAGGGCAGGTGTGATATTTTAGCCTATGGCATTGCTTTTTGCAGGAAACGGTGCAGGGTGGTTGGAGAGAAATTTTAAATTGGCTGTAATCGTTGCTGGTCACACTGTTAGGTGTGAACAGTAACTATCTGGGATGTTGCATCCGGTAATGAAAAATATATTGCTTTCGTAGTCAAAGTATGTTACGATACTCCATGGTTACAAATTACAGTGACAGTTATTATATCATTTAAACAAAAGAAAGGTAGGAGAATAGTTATGAGCGACAACTTCAATATGTATGATCAGGCGAATCAGCAGGGCAATCCAAATATACCGCCTATGCCGCCGATGGAGGAAAAGAAGGGAATGTCAATTGCATCTATGGTACTTGGTATTATCGGTCTGGTATTCTGGTGTATTCCAATCCTTGGCGGACCTATTGGTATTGTAGGACTTATCCTCGGTATCGTAGGCAGGAAAAAGGGTGGAAGGGGCATGGCAACCGCTGGTATTGTTATGTCAATTATTACCATCGTACTTGCAATTATCAATGCTATTGCTGGTGTTTATCTGCAAACATCAAATGTCTTGAACCAGTTATAATCACATAACAGGTGATATCTTTAATTGCATTTTATTTTTTAATCCGCTATGCCAGTGGTTGGTATAGCGGATTTTTAGATTCAATTATCATTGTATTAAAATAAAAAAGTACGTATTAGGAAAGGTGGAAAATAAAATGAAAAAGCGAATAATTAATTATAGACTTAAGATTGACAAGCTGCTTGCCAATCCTGATAAGATATCAAAAGAAGAGTGGAAGAAAATACTGCAGGAACACTTGACACAAATAGGCTTCTTCCAGCATGGACGCATGGGCGAGGTGTTATGCGACATGGACGGCGCATAAAAGCCGGTTGTGTCAAAAAGCCACAACCGGCATATGCAATTCGTACAGACACTTAGCAGCGTAGTTCATGCGGGAAAGGGCAGAAAGCCCCGGCTGCGCCGGGTTCGTCCCACTAGCAACAACAGTGCAATTCTCTTACTTCTTAAGCTTCTTCTGTGCCGTAGAAAGCATCAGCTTAATACGGTTCAGCTGGTTCACCTCAGAAGCACCCGGATCATAATCGATAGCCACGATATTGGCATCCGGATGATCATGTCTGATTCTCTTTATAACTCCCTTACCCACAATATGGTTTGGTAAGCATGCAAAAGGCTGTGCACAGATGATGTTTGTAACGCCCTCATTGATGAGCTCAAGCATCTCACCTGTCAAAAACCAGCCCTCACCGGTCTGATTACCGCAAGAAACGATAGGAGAAGCATACTTTGCGAGATCCTGCACGTGAGCGGTTGGCTCAAAATGCTTGCTCTTAGCCAGCTCATCCCTTGCATCCTTTCTGAGCCACTCGAAGAAGGCGATAAGTCGGTTGTTCATAAACTTAGCTTTCTTAGAAGCACCAAGATAGTCAGCCTTGAAATTCGTGTTGTAGCAGCAGTAGAGTAAGAAATCAGTCAGATCAGGCACTACAGCCTCGGCTCCTTCAGCTTCGAGCAGGTCAACCACATAGTTGTTTGCTGCAGGCAGGAATTTGACGAGAATCTCACCGACCACGCCGACACGCGGCTTAACCTCATCTGTCATAGGCAGATTGTCGAAATCCCTTATGATTTCGCGGCACATCTTCTTGTATTTCTTGTGAGAGAGCATCTTTGTGTTGCCGACAAAATCGATGACTCTCTTTTTCCACTTCTCATGGAGTGCATTGGCACTTCCCGGCTCTTTCTCATAAGGACGTACCCTGTAGAGACATCGCATAAAGATATCGCCAAACTCAAGTGCATACAGTCCGTGCTGGATAAGGCTTGGAGTAAACTTAAAGCCAGGGTTTTTCTCGAGACCAACCATGTTGATTGAGATAACAGGCACATCAGGATATCCGGCCTTTTCGAGGGCTCTACGGATAAAACCGATGTAGTTTGTCGCACGGCATCCGCCACCTGTCTGTGAGATGAGGATGGCTGTGTGTGTCATATCATAGTTGCCTGATTTGACGGCTGCCATAATCTGTCCCACGACAATGAGTGAAGGGTAGCAGGCATCGTTGTTTACGAACTTAAGTCCCACGTCCACACATTCCCTTGCAGGGATATCCGGTATGACCATATTGTAGCCGGCTGCCTTAAAGGCCGGTACGAGAAGGTCAAAGTGTATAGGTGACATCTGAGGGCAGATGATAGTGTAGTTGTCCTTTTTCATCTGCTCGGTGAATACAACACGCTCGTAGTTAGACGGCTTTAATTCACGCTTTTCATGCTTGGTTTCTTTGACTCTTATGGCGGCAAGGAGCGAGCGGATACGGATTCTTGCTGCGCCCAGGTTGTTTACCTCGTCAATCTTCAGGCAGGTGTATATCTTGCCGGAGCCTGTCAGTATATCGTTTACACAGTCGGTTGTGACAGCATCGAGACCGCAGCCAAACGAGTTGAGCTGGATTAAGTCAAGGTCATCACGGGTCTTTACAAAGTTGGCTGCTGAGTACAGTCTGGTGTGGTACATCCACTGATCCATGACGATGAGAGGTCTCTCAAGCTCGCCCAGATGGGATACTGAGTCCTCTGTCAGCACACAGATGCCATAGCTTGTGATGAGCTCAGGGATACCGTGGTTGATTTCCGGGTCCACATGGTACGGACGGCCTGCGAGCACGATTCCGCGACGTCCGGTGTCTTCCATGTAGTCGAGCACTTCCTCGCCCTTTCGCTGTATCTCAAGCCTTGTCATGGCAAGTTCCTTCCAGCCTGCGGCTACCGCATCACGAATCTGTGACTCAGGCAGGTTGAAATCACCCTTTGAGAAGGTGGCTACGAGCTGCTGTGAGATAGTTTCCTCACTCTCAAATGACATAAACGGATTTATGAATTTAACCTCGCCTGAGGTAATCTCGTCCACGTTGTTTTTGATATTCTCAGAGTATGATGTGACAATAGGGCAGTTGTAGTGATTGTTAGCATCAGGAAACTCCTTGCGCTCATATGGCACTGCCGGGTAGAAAATAAAATCTACATTTTGTTTTATGAGCCAGCTTATATGACCATGTGTGAGCTTTGCTGGGTAGCACTCTGACTCACTTGGGATGGAGTCGATACCCATCTCATAGATCTTTCTGGTAGACTGTGGTGACAGCACTACAGAAAAGCCGAGACGTTTGAAAAATGTAGCCCAGAACGGATAGTTCTCGTACATATTCAAGGCTCTTGGGATGCCGACTGTACCGTGTGGAGCATCCTTTGGGTCAAGTGGCTCATAGTCAAATATACGCTTGTTCTTGTATTCAAAAAGATTTGGGATGTTATCCTTGTTCTTCTCCTTGCCCAGACCCTTTTCACAGCGGTTTCCGGTGATGTACTGTCTGTTGTCGGAGAATTTGTTTATAGTTAAAAGACAGTGGTTTGTACAGCCCTGACAGCGTGCGAGCTTTGTGGTGTAGGTGAGCTCGTTTATCTGGTCGATTGTGAGCATTGTTGTCTTGTAATCAGCCTCATGGCGTTCGCGTGCGATGAGTGCGGCACCAAAGGCACCCATGATACCTGCGATGTCAGGCCTTGTGGCATGTACACCTGCAATTTTTTCAAAGCTTCTAAGAACGGCATCATTGTAGAATGTACCGCCCTGGACTACGATATTTTCACCGAGGTCGCTTGCATCAGAAAGCTTGATAACCTTGAAAAGTGCATTCTTTATTACTGAGTAGGCAAGTCCTGCTGATATATCTGCGACAGATGCGCCCTCCTTCTGGGCCTGCTTTACTTTTGAGTTCATGAAAACCGTACATCTGGTTCCGAGGTCGATAGGATTCTTTGCAAAAAGGGCTTCCTTTGCGAAATCCTGAACTGAGTAGTTTAAGGACTTTGCGAAGGTTTCGATAAATGAGCCGCAGCCTGAAGAGCAGGCCTCGTTGAGCTGTACTGAGTCGACAGTCTGGTTCTTTATCTTGATGCACTTCATATCCTGTCCACCGATATCGAGGATACAGTCTACCTTTGGATCGAAGAATGCTGCTGCGTAGTAGTGGGCTACAGTCTCAACTTCGCCGTCGTCCAATTTTAAAGCAGCCTTTAATAAAGCCTCTCCGTAGCCTGTAGAGCAGGAGTGTACGATGTGTGCATCCTCAGGAAGCTTTGCGTAAATCTCCTGGATAGAACGGATGGCTGTCGCGAGAGGGCTTCCGTTGTTGTTGCTGTAGAATGAGTATAAAAGGTCTCCGTCCTCGCTTACGAGAGCGATTTTAGTGGTGGTTGAGCCTGCATCTATTCCGAGATAGCAGTTGCCTTTGTATATAGAAAGGTCACCGGTCTTTACGTGATTGTTGCCGTGACGCGTTGTAAATTCATCGTAATCAGCCTGATCCTTAAAAAGAGGCTCCATACGTGCCACCTCAAATTCCATCTTTATGCCGTTTGAGAGGCGGTCGATTAAGGATGAGAGTGTGGTGACAGAGTTGTCTTTATAGTTTAATGCAGAGCCTATTGCTGCAAACAGATGAGAGTTCTCAGGAACGATAGTGTGCTCGTCATCGAGATTTAAGGTTCTGATAAATGCTGATTTAAGTTCTGACAAAAAGTGCAGAGGACCGCCAAGGAAAGCAACATGTCCCTTGATTGGCTTACCGCAGGCGAGACCACTGATGGTCTGGTTTACCACGGCCTGAAAGATTGAAGCGGATAAATCCTCGCGTGTGGCTCCCTCATTGATGAGAGGCTGGATATCTGTTTTGGCAAATACTCCACAGCGGGCTGCGATAGGGTAGATGGCCTTGTAGCTTTTTGCGTATTCATTTAGTCCTGTAGCGTCTGTCTGGATGAGAGAAGCCATCTGGTCGATAAATGAGCCTGTACCGCCGGCACATATGCCGTTCATACGCTGTTCCACGTTGCCGCCCTCGAAGTATATGATTTTGGCATCCTCGCCACCTCGGTCTGTGGAGCATAGTGTGTGAGTGCAGTAGATACAGCTATAACCTCCTGTACGAATGGCACCTCAAGGTGCTTTGCAAGAGTGAGTCCGCCGGAGCCTGTTATCATAGGACAAACTGAAAGGTCACCTGTCTTGTCGTAGGCCTTTCTGATAAGGGACTCAAGTGTCTCCTGGATATTTGCAAAATGACGCTCATAATCGGAAAAGAGGATATTGTCATCGGCGTCAAGAAGTGCAATCTTGACGGTTGTTGAGCCGATATCAATGCCCAACTTATGTAAGCTGTTATTTTCCATAGTGGTTCCTCCATAATGTATTACTTATATGTTTTTATATATCTTTCTTCTTATTAAAATATATAATTGTTCTATTATTATCAAAACAGAGATTATTATACGACAGATATCGACAAATTACAATGACTATAATTATAAAGAATTTGTGAATAATTCGCAGTCTCGTTGACAAAGTATGATTTAACTATCATAATAAATTTTGTAATAACCGCTGCCCTTTGCACTATAGTGTAAAAGGCAGCAATAATATGACAGGAGGATGCAGATGCGTGGTTTTTTATTGCATCAAAACCATGTCTGCTAAAATGTATGAACTGGCTTAACAAACTAGAACAAAAATATGGAAGTAAAGCGATTCCGAATATCACTAGAATATTTATCGCTGCGAATCTGATAGGCAGTGTGCTGCTTTTGACAAAGGGAGATGTTGTCCTTTATTATCTGCAGTTTTCAGCCTCTGCTATTTTGCACGGACAGGTATGGCGTCTTATAAGCTGGATTTTTGTGCCGAGCGGCAGCATATCATTTTTACAGCTTTTATTTATATTCTGTCTGTGGACGCTTGGAGACAGCATGGAGTCATATCTTGGCTCTTTTAGGATGAATGTGTACTTTTTCGGAGGCTTTTTGCTGTATGATATAGTAGGAATGCTTGTATTTGCAGTGACACATGTATCCATCAATCTTACTATGTACTATATACTTATAGCTATGTATCTGATGCTTGGTCTTTTGATGCCGGAGGCAGAGGTGAGGCTTTACTTTGTGCTTCCTATAAAGATGAAGTGGATGGTGCTTGTTTACTTCGTGATGTTTGCATATGATGTGTATACCTATATGAGCTTTGGATGGCAGATTGGATTGGCATACGGCTCAGAAATCGTTCTTGCACTTATAAATCTGCTGGTATTCATCTATGGCTGCAAGCACAGGCTCTCATTCAGACAGAATATGCACCAGAAGAGGAGAAAGGCTCAGTTTAAGGCTCAGTTTTCCGAACCGCGTCCGGGCAGTGGCATCTCACGCCACAAGTGCTATATATGCGGCAGAACAGAATTGTCAAATCCTGAATTAACATTCAGATACTGCTCGAAGTGCACCGGCAACAAGGAATACTGTCAGGATCATCTGTTTACACATACGCACGTATAACATACATGCACTACTTTTTCTAATTCATTGACAAAGTAAACTGATGAATTTATAATGGACACAGTATTATTTTCGGAGGAACATTTATGGAGAACGAGGCAACAGTTTCGAAAAATTTTATTGAACAGATTATTGAGAAGGACTTGGCAGAGGGTCATTGCAAGACAGTAAAGACCAGATTCCCACCGGAGCCAAACGGTTATTTACATATCGGCCATGCGAAGTCTATTCTTTTAAACTATGGACTGGCAAAGAAGTATGACGGACAGTTCAATCTCAGGTTTGATGATACAAACCCTACCAAGGAGCGTCTGGAGTTTGTAGAGTCTATCGAGGCCGATGTTAAGTGGCTTGGTGCTGACTGGGCGGATCGAAAGTTTTTTGCATCCAATTACTTCGACAAGATGTATGAGTGTGCAGTAGGACTGATAAAGAAGGGAAAGGCATATGTATCTGATCTGACACCTGATGAGATAAGAGAGTATAGAGGTACACTCACAGAGGCCGGCAAGGAGGATCCATACTCAAAGAGAAGTGTTGAGGAAAACTTAGACCTTTTTGAGCGCATGAAAAACGGTGAGTTTGAGGATGGCACAAAGGTGCTTCGTGCGAGAATTGACATGAGCTCTTCAAACATCAATATGAGAGATCCGATTCTTTATCGTGTGGCTCATATGACACATCACAATACAGGTGATAAATGGTGTGTATATCCTATGTATGATTTTGCTCATCCTATAGAGGATGCTATTGAGGGCATCACACATTCTATATGTACTCTTGAGTTTGAAGACCACAGACCACTGTATGATTGGGTTGTTATTGAATGTGGATTTAAGAATTCTCCTGAGGAGTCGCCAAAGCAGATTGAGTTTGCAAAGCTCTATCTGACTAATGTTGTAACAGGAAAGAGATATATCAAGCGTCTTGTGGAGGACGGCATCGTTGATGGCTGGGATGACCCGAGGCTTGTTTCTATAGCAGCGCTCAGACGCAGGGGCTTCACACCGGAGTCTATCCAGAATTTTGTTGATCTGTGTGGTATATCAAAGGCTAACAGCTCTGTTGACTACGCTATGCTTGAGTACTGTATCCGAGAGGATTTAAAGGCTAAGCGCCCTCGTATGATGGCTGTGCTTGATCCGGTCAAGGTGATTATCGACAATTACCCTGAGGGACAGGTTGAGTATCTTGAAGTGGACAATAACGTGGAGAATCCTGAGCTTGGAAAGAGAAAGGTTCCTTTCACCAGAGAGCTTTATGTGGAGAGAGAGGACTTCATGGAGGAGCCACCGAAGAAGTATTTCCGTATGTTCCCTGGCAATGAGGTGCGTTTCATGAACGCTTATTTTGTGAAGTGCAATAGCTGTGTGAAGGACGAAAACGGCAATATTACAGAGATTCACTGTACATATGACCCGGCATCAAAGGGTGGCAACAGTCCTGATGGCAGAAAGGTCAAGGGAACTATCCACTGGGTTTCAGCCGAGTATGGAAAGCAGGTAACTGTACGTCTTTACGAGAATATCGTAAATGAGGAGCTTGGAGTGTACAATGAGGACGGAAGCTTAAATCTTAATCCAAATTCACTTACAGTGCTTGATAACTGTGTAGTGGAGCCGGAGCTTATGAAGGCCAAGGCTTACGACAGCTTCCAGTTTGTCAGAAATGGTTTCTTCTGCGCGGATTGCAAGGACTCAAAGGATGGACAGCCTGTATTTAACAGAATCGTCTCATTAAAGAGCTCATTCAAGCTTCCGACAGCTAAATAGTTTTTGACTAAAAATAAACAGAAGAGAAGAATAGAGGTAGGATATGGATTTAATGTCAGGTATTGACAAATTCGGTTTAAATCCCGAAGACATAAATGACCTGTATGATGAGGATAAAGCAGCTGCCACCGGGGATGCTCCGGTGGCAGCTGCTGTTCAGACAGAGGATGAAACGGACTTTGTTTTCGCAAAGAATATAACATGTCCGGTGTGTGATCAGAGCTTTCAAACCCTGACGGTACGGACATCAAAGATCAGGTTCGCTGGCTCTGATGATGATTTCAGACCGGTTTACAAGGGAATTGATACAATAAAGTATGGTGTCACATCGTGTCCGCATTGTGGTTATAGTGCGATGAATGGCGACTTTGTACATGTATCGAGTACACAGATAAGGCTGCTTAAGGAGCAGGTTGCTGCCAAATTTAAGCCCCGCAGCAAGTCTGTGCCCTTGTTATATTCGTATGATGAGGCAATAGACAGATTTAAGCTGGCACTTTTTTCAGCGATTGTTAAAAGGGCTATGCATAGTGAAAAGGCATATATTTGTCTTAAGCTATCCTGGCTTTATCGTGGCTTGATCGAACAGCTTACGGCTGATGGTATCTCAGCGGAAAGTGAAGAACTTGTAAGCGCACAAAAGTCAGAAAAATATTATTATAAGCAGGCTCTTGATGGAATGACAAGAGCGGTTGAGACTGAGCATTTCCCTATATGTGGTATGGATCAGGATACGGTTGATTTGCTTTTGGCTCAGATGAATTATAAGCTTGACCATTGGGATGTGGCTTCAAAGCTTGTTGCAAGGGTACTTATATCAAAAAGTGCTTCGAGACACATTAAGGATAAGGCACTTGATTTAAAGAATGAAATTATTAAAAAAATAAGAGATGTGAAATAATTGCTGTTATTTCACATCTCTTTTCTTTTATTTGTTGTAACAATTAATTATTTTTCTTGTTCTCAAGCTCAAGAAGCTTCATTGCACGCACCTTGAGTGGCAGACCAAACAGTGTGATGAAGCCGTCTGCATCATGGTGATCATATAAATCTCCTGTAGTAAAGCTTGCAAGAGACTCACTGTAGAGTGAATATGGTGAAGTAGTGCCGGCCTTGATGATATTGCCTTTATATAATTTGAATTTAACTTCTCCGGTTACATATTCCTGTGTTGACTCTACGAAAGCCTGGATTGCTTCACGAAGTGGTGTGAACCAT
>OIXL01000779.1_pt1 | contig 14276 bp, 8 predicted proteins | sample 1587761 | NCBI WGS metagenome assembly OIXL01 (sample SAMN03283246) | human gut metagenome | biome: human-associated habitat; material: feces | host: Homo sapiens | place: Peru | collected 2012 | reverse complement strand
GTGGAGGGAATTGACATCATGCTTGCTATGGACGTATCAACCTCCATGCTTGCTGAAGACCTGAAGCCAAACCGAATGGAAGCGGCTAAGGATGTGGCAAATGAGTTTATCTCAGGTCGTCCTACCGACAATATCGGCTTGACCATCTTTGCAGGTGAAGCATTCACCCAATGTCCAATGACTACCGATCATGCCAGTCTGCTGCGCCTGTTGCAAGATACAAGAACTGACATTGCCGCACGCGGACTCATCGATGATGGTACTGCTGTAGGTATGGGTTTGGCAAATGCAGTAAGCCGATTGAAGGATTCCAAGTCAAAGAGCAAGGTGGTAATTCTCTTGACGGATGGCAGTAACAACATGGGCGACATATCGCCTATGACAGCTGCAGAAATAGCCAAGAGCTATGGCATCCGTGTTTATACCATCGGCGTGGGAACCAACAAGGTGGCTCCATACCCAATGCCAGTAGCTGGTGGTGTGCAATATGTCAATATTCCAGTAGAAATTGACACGCAGACCCTGCGCGACATTGCGCAAACCACAGACGGTAACTTCTATCGTGCTACCAACAATGCGGAGTTGAAGAAGATTTATCAAGATATCGACAAACTGGAGAAGTCAAAATTCAATGTGAAGCATTATGCCAAACGCTATGAGGCTTATCAGCCTTTTGCCTTGGCAGCACTCCTGGTATTGCTCCTGGAGATTTTGCTGCGCATTACTTGGCTCAGAAGAATACCATAAATATATAGAACAATGTTAAGATTTGAAGATCCTATATTTCTCTGGCTTCTATGGATAATCCCGGTTCTCATACTGGTACACTTTATCGGTTGGAGAAAAAGAAGGGCAAAACTGAGAAGACTGGGAGACCCTGAGTTGCTCAAACAGTTGATGCCCGACATATCCAAATACCGCCCAACGGTGAAATTCGTGCTGATGCTTGCAGCCCTGGCATTACTTATCATGATGGTGGCGCGTCCGCAGATGGGTAGCAAGGTTTCTCACGACAAGCGCAACGGAATTGAGACTATGATCTGTCTGGACATTTCCAATTCCATGCTGGCAGAAGATGTGGCTCCATCCCGTCTCGACAAGAGCAAGATGCTGATAGAGAATCTGGTAGATAACTTCAGCAACGACAAGATTGGTCTTATCGTCTTCGCTGGCGATGCCTTCGTGCAGTTACCTATCACCAGCGACTATGTTTCTGCCAAGATGTTCCTGCAGAACATTTCGCCAAGCTTGATACAAACTCAAGGCACCAACATAGCCCAGGCTATCAGTCTTGCCTCAAAGAGTTTCACCCAGCAGGAAAACATCGGTAGGGCTATCATCGTGATAACTGATGGTGAGAACCATGAGGTGGGTGCTCAGGATGCAGCCCAGATGGCCAACAAGAAAGGCATCAACGTGTTTATCCTGGGTATCGGTAACGCCAAGGGTGCTCCAATCCCTATGGGAGACGGCTCTTATCTGACAGATAATGCCGGCAATACGGTAATGACCGCCTTGAATGAGCAGATGTGCCGCGAATTGGCACAGGCTGGCAAAGGACAGTATATCCATGTAGATAATACTAGCGATGCAGAAAAAGCGCTCAACGATGACTTGGCTAAATTGCAGAAAGGGGATATGACCAGTGTCATCTACAGTGCTTATGACGAACAGTTCCAGGCTGTAGGAATCTTGATTATTCTCTTGCTCCTCGTTGAGGTCTGCATGATGGAAGTGAAGAATCCGATGCTCAGGAACATCAAGTTCTTTAAGAAAGATTTGAAGAAATGATATAAGATATGAACTATATACATTATATAATAGTAACGGTAGCTTTTCTGTTGGTAGGTGGGACAAACGCTGTCGCACAAACCGACCGCAACTTGATACGCCAGGGAAACAGGGCTTTCAAGTCCCAGAAGTGGGCAGCTGCTGAGACCCAATACCGCAAGGCTATCTACAAGAATCAGAAGAATCCACAGGCGATATACAACCTTGGCTGTGCCTTGCTGATGCAGCAGAAAGATTCACTGGCAATGGTTCAGTTTGGTAATGCTGCACAATTGGAGAGCAATATCTTCCGCCGCTCCAAGAGCTATCACAATATGGGAGTGGTGATGCAAAACCACCGGGAATATGCACAGGCCATCGAGTATTACAAGATGGCTTTAAGATGCAACCCTCAAGACAATGAGACTCGTTATAATCTTGCCCTCTGCAAAAAGTTGCTCAAGAACAACCAGCAGAATCAAAATAACAAGAACAATAAGGACAAGGATAAAAACGATAAAAACAAGGACAAGAAGAACGACAAGAACAAAAATAAGGACGGGCAAAATAAGAACGACCAAAACAAAGATAAGCAAAACAAGAATAATTCTGACAAGAACAAGCAGAATCAGGAAAAAATGAGTCGCGACAATGCCGAACAGCTCTTGAACGCTGCTATCCAGCAAGAGAAAGCTACGAAGCGCAAGATGCAGAAGGCAATGAGCCAGCCACGCCGAAAGGTATATGATAAAAACTGGTAGCTCTGTCTCTTTAGATATTCATTTGTAAGATAAAGAATATAATTTGTAATTAGATAATAAATATGAAACATATAGGTAGGTTTACTATCATCTTGATGATACTGATGAGCGTCAGCATAAATGCTGTTGCCCAACACCTGAAAGTATCGGCTCCATCCCATGTAGCGGCAGGTGAAAACTTCCGTGTTGCGTATACCATCAATGCACGCGACGTGGAGGAATTCCGCATGGGAAACGTGCCGAACGGGCTGGAGGTCATTGCAGGTCCATACACATCGCAACAGTCCAGTTATCAGATGATAAACGGACATACATCATCATCTTCTTCCGTAACGATTACTTATACGCTTTATGCAGCCAAGAATGGTGTTTTCACCATCGGTTCTTCCCAGGTCCTTGTAGGGGGAAAGAAACTGGCATCCCGCGCTGTTAAGATTAATGTTACCGGACAGGCTGCCCATAATCCTAATGGTTCTACCAAGATGCATGGAAGAAATGATAATGATGAACCTCATATGCGACAGGCTGGTTCCAGCATTTCTGGCAGCGACCTCTTCATCAAGGTTTCTGCCAACAAGAAACATGTCACAGAACAAGAACCTATCTTGCTGACTTATAAGGTTTATACTCTGGTTGAACTTACCCAACTTGAGGGTAAGATGCCTGATTTGAAAGGCTTTCATACTCAGGAAGTTCCGCTTCCTCAACAGAAGCAGTTCCATACAGAGATGGTCAACGGCCGACCATACAAATGCGTGACCTGGAGTCAATACGTCATGTATCCACAGATGACAGGAAAGCTGGAAATACCTTCCATCAATTTCAAGGGAATCGTTGTCCAGCAAAACCGTAATATTGATCCTATGGAAGCTTTCTTTAATGGAGGTTCCGGTTATATTGAGGTTCACAAGGATATCAAGGCTCCGGGTATTACCATTTCGGTTGACCCATTACCGCAACGTCCTGCTGATTTCTCAGGTGGGGTAGGTAAGTTTAATATTTCTGCCACTATCGACAAGAAAGAAGTAAAAGCCGGCGAACCCATCAATATACGTGTGGTTGTAGGAGGTATCGGAAACCTGAAGCTGCTGAAACAGCCTATTATCGAATTCCCGAAAGACTTCGATCAGTATGATGCAAAAATAACAGACAAAACCCGACTTACTGCCAATGGTCTGGAGGGCAATATGATTTACGACTTCCTTGCGGTACCTCGCAATCAAGGTCAGTATACCATACCAGCCATCGAATTTACCTATTATGATACATCATCATCCAGGTATAAGACCATCAAGACTCAACCATTCACCATCAAGGTTGATAAGGGTGACGGCTCAAGCAACAGCAATGAAGGTGCTGATTTCAATAAAGACAAGGACATTCATACCCTGAAGCTCGGCAAAGACTGTCACCAGAACATCAACGACATGTTTTATGGCAGCGCAAGCTATTGGATCTGTCTGTTGATTCCTCTGCTTGCTTTCATCGCATTGATTATCATCTTCCATCGCAGAGCTATGGAAAATGCCGACATCGTCAAGATGCGCTCCAACAAGGCAAAGAAGATGGCAACCAAGCGCTTGAAGAAAGCTCATCTCTTGATGGTAAAGCACAAACAGGGAGAGTTTTATGATGAAGTATTACGTGCTTTATGGGGATATATCAGTTACAAACTGAATATACCTGTAGAAAAGCTGAATCGTGAGAACATCCGCGAGAAAATGATTTCTCACAACGTAGACGAAGATACCATCAAGAAGTTTACTACTGCTATTGATGAGTGTGAATTCGAGCGTTATGCACCAGGCGATTCAGTGGGTAATATGAATCATACATTCAATGCTGCAATAACAGGAATCATGGAAATAGAGAATGCAATCAATATGGCACGTAAGAAGCGCAAGACCAATCGCAACGGATATTCCCTCATCATGCTTCTGGCAATGATGCTTGGCTTCACTCTTGAGGCTAGTGCCATCACCAAACAGAATGCAGATACAGAGTATCAGAAAGGCAATTATCAGCAAGCTATTCGTGATTACGAGGAGATATTGAAGACTAGGGCATCTGCTGCCATTTATTACAATCTCGGCAATGCTTATTTCCGTACAGACAATATCACGAAGGCTGTGCTCAACTATGAGCGTGCTCACTTATACGCCCCAGGAGATGAGGACATCAATTTCAATCTCCAGTTTGCAAGAAGCAAGACCATTGACAAGATTACACCGGCATCAGAAATGTTCTTCGTCACATGGTACAAGATGCTTGTCAACTACACGAGTGTTGACAATTGGGCTAAGATTGGAATCTTCAGTATCATCATGGCGTTGATACTCGTATTGGTTTATCTCTTTGGACCTCAGCTCTTCATGCGTAAGATAGGATTTTTCGGAGGCTTGTTCTTCCTGATTTCCTTCCTGATAAGTAATCTGTTTGCCTATCAGCAGAAACAGGTTCAGATAAACAGGACGGGTGCCATCATTATGGAACCATCGGTAAATATCAAGAAGACACCTGCCAAACAAAGTGCTGACTTGTTTGTCCTGCATGAAGGAACCCGGGTGGATATTACCGACAAGACAATAAATGGATGGCGAGGCATTCGTGTTGCTGATGGCAGAGAAGGTTGGATAGAAACCAAACATATAGAGGAAATATAATGGATTTCAGTAAAATACAAGACATGGACATGCAGGTGTTGAGCATCTTCAACGGTAGCGACAACATCATGCTTGACCAGATGGTACAGATATTAACATCGGGCCTGACGTGGATACCACTCTACGTCATGCTCTTTTTTGTTGTTATGCGCAACAATGAGACGATGGGGCAGATAGCCCTGGTGGTGGGAAGCGCAATCTTCTGCGTTCTATTTGCTGATGGACTGGTTGACGGCATCATCAAACAGCTGGCTGAGAGATGGAGACCTTCAAATGATCCTACATTCAAGTATATGGTGCAGGTTGTTGACGATATCCGTCCGAAGGGTTATAGCTTCTGCTCTGCACATGCTGCCAATACGATGTCGCTGGCTGTTTTCTTCTCCTTACTTATCCGTAGTAAATTGCTCACGATAACACTGGTAATATGGTCCCTCATAAACTGTTGGACGCGATTGTATCTGGGTGTACATTACCCTTCAGATATTCTTTGCGGCATGATTATCGGTATCATCGTTGGCATTCTGGTCTATCTGCTTTATTACAAGATTTATCTTCGGATCTCTCCAAAGATTAATTATATCTCCAACCAGTATACCAGTACAGGATACGATCATGACGATATCGATAAGGCAATGGTCATTTTAATGCTCACATTAGTATATGTAGTGACAAGAAGTGTTGTCATGGTTGGTTTCGTTTAATAAACTCTACATAAAAGAATACAATAAATAAAACATAATGGATACAAAACATATTAAGATAAGCGATTATAATTACGATTTGCCAGATGAGCGCATCGCCAAGTTTCCTATCTCACAGCGCGACCACAGTAAACTGCTGGTCTATAAGCATGGTGAGGTAAGCGATGATGTATTCTTCCATCTTCCCGACTATCTGCCAAAGGGTGCCATGATGGTATTCAATAATACCAAGGTAATCCAGGCGCGCATGCATTTCCGCAAGGAGACGGGAGCACTCATCGAGGTGTTCCTGATGGAGCCTGCTGCACCAACCGACTATGAGCTGATGTTCCAGACATCGGGTCACTGCTCATGGCTCTGTATGATTGGTAACCTGAAGAAATGGAAAGAGGGAAGCCTGAAGCGCGACTTCGAGATCAAGGGTCATCAGCTTACCCTCTCTGCTACCATGCGCCGTGGAGATGCGCTCAGCACAGAGGCGGCTGAAATGGTGGCTAAGGGTGGCGGCACCAACTACTGGGTGGATTTCGACTGGGACAACGAGCATGTTTCCTTTGCCGAGATTCTCGAAGCAGTGGGAGAGTTGCCTATCCCTCCATATCTGAACCGCAAGACCGAAGAAAGTGACAAGACCACTTATCAGACCGTATATTCCAAAATCAAGGGTAGCGTGGCTGCCCCAACAGCCGGTCTGCATTTCACCGATGCGGTGCTCCAGGACCTGGATGCGCATGGCATCGACCGTGAAGAGGTGACCCTTCATGTAGGAGCGGGAACCTTCAAACCGGTGAAGAGTCTTGAGATAGAAGGTCATCAGATGCATACCGAATATATCGTGGTTCATCGTCGCAGTCTGGAGAAGCTCATCAAGCACGATTGCCAGGTCATTGCCGTGGGAACCACCAGCGTGCGCACCATCGAGAGTCTCTACTATATGGGTGTGCATCTCATCAAGCATCCTGAGGCAAGCGAGGAGGATTTGCATGTAAAACAATGGGATCCATACGAGTTGTCGGCAGATGGCAATCTGGTGGATGGCATCACTCCGGTGCAGGCTATCCAGGCAATCGTCGATTATCTCGACCGCAACGGATTGGAAGCCTTGCATTCCAGCACACAGATCATCATCGCTCCAGGTTACACCTATAAGATTGTGAAGATGCTGGTAACCAATTTCCATCAGCCTCAGAGCACCCTCCTTCTCCTGGTGAGTGCCTTCCTGCATGGTGATTGGAAGAAGGTATATGATTATGCCCTCTCTCACGATTTCCGCTTCCTGAGCTATGGAGATTCCTCCCTGCTCATCCCGTAGGAAGAAGGAGGAAAGTGAAGAGTGAAGAACGAAGAGTGAAGAATTCATTTGCTTTGCTAATCATAAAGTTCAAAGTTCAAAATTCAAAGTTCAAAGTAAAATAGTATGATTTCAGTAGAAGGACTGAAAGTAGAGTTTGGCGTAAAGCCACTTTTCAATGATGTAAGCTTCGTAATCAACGACCGCGACCGCATTGCCCTGGTAGGTAAGAACGGTGCCGGCAAATCTACGATGCTGAAGATTCTCTGTGGCTTGCAGAAGCCAACCTCCGGCGTGGTGGCTATCCCAAACGAAACCACCATCGGCTACCTGCCTCAGGTGATGAAACTGCAGGATGATACCACCGTGAAGCAGGAAACCCGGAAGGCTTTCGCCCACAATACCGAGATGAAGGCGCGCCTCGACAAGATGCAGCAGGAAATGGCTGACCGCACCGACTACGAGAGCGAGAGCTATGCCCAGCTCGTGGAGAAATTCACCCAGGAACATGATCGCTATATGATGATGGGCGGTGAAAACTATGAGGCGGAAATAGAGCGAACCCTGAGCGGACTCGGTTTCACCCGTGAAGACTTCGACCGTCCTACCCGAGAGTTCTCCGGAGGATGGCGTATGCGTATCGAGTTGGCAAAGATCCTGCTCCAGAAGCCGGATGTGCTCCTCCTCGATGAGCCTACCAACCACCTCGATATCGAGAGTATCCAGTGGCTGGAGCAGTTCCTGGCGCAGAGTGCCAAGGCGGTGGTGCTGGTAAGTCACGACCGTGCCTTTATCAATAATGTAACCAACCGCACCCTGGAGATTACCTGCGGAAGGGTAGAGGATTACAAGGTGAAATACGATGAGTATGTGGTTCTTCGTGCCGAGCGCCGCGAGCAGCAGCTCCGCGCCTACGAGAACCAGCAGAAGGAAATAGCCGATATCAAGGATTTCATCGAGCGTTTCCGCTATAAGCCTACCAAAGCTGTACAGGTGCAGAGCCGCATCAAGCAGTTGGAGAAAATCGTTCCTATCGAGGTGGATGAGGTGGATACCAAGCAGATGCATCTCAAGTTCCCTCCTTGTCTCCGTAGTGGCGATTATCCGGTCATCTGCGATGAGGTGAGAAAGGATTATGGCGAGCATACCGTCTTCGACCATGTGACCCTTACCATCAAGCGTGGCGAGAAAGTAGCGTTCGTAGGTAAGAACGGCGAGGGTAAATCTACCCTGGTGAAGTGTATTATGGGCGAGATTCCTTTTACGGGTAATCTCAAGATAGGTCATAACGTGCAGATAGGTTATTTCGCACAGAACCAGGCACAGCTGCTCGACGAGAATCTTACCATCTTCCAGACTATCGACAATGTGGCTACCGGCGAGATGCGCCTCAAGGTGAACGATTTGCTGGGTGCCTTCATGTTTGGCGGCGAGACATCAGAAAAGTATGTCAAGGTGTTGAGTGGAGGAGAGCGCAGCCGTCTGGCGATGATCAAGCTCCTGCTCGAACCGGTGAATCTGCTCATTCTCGATGAGCCTACCAACCATCTCGATATGCAGTCGAAGGATGTGTTGAAGGAAGCCATCAAGGCATTCGACGGCACCGCTATCATCGTGAGCCACGACCGTGAGTTCCTCGACGGACTGGTAGATAAGGTATATGAGTTTGCCGGTGGAAAGGTACGTGAGCATCTGGGCGGTATCTACGATTATCTCCGTGCCCACAATGCCGAGAGCATCAGTCAGGCGCTTGCCAATCAGGTCGGAAGTCAGAATATGTCATCTGCCGGCTCTCCATCTTCTTCATCATCATCTGCAGATTCATCCGAGGCATCCTCCGGCAAGCTTAGCTATGCCGAGCACAAGGAGCAGCAGAAGAAGATACGCAAGGCTGAGAAGGCGGTGAAGGAATGCGAGACGAAGATTGAAAAACTCGAAACCCGCAAGGCTGAGATTGATGCCCTCCTGATGAAGCCTGAGAACGCTACGAATATGGAACTCGTTACCGAATATACCGAGCTGATGAAGAGCCTGGATGAGGAAAACGAGAACTGGATGATGCTCTCAGAAGAGCTGGAGGAAATCAAGAATTCATAGTTAAAACAATAATAAATAACGAGAAAATGAAAATGAAGTTTATCCTTCCGATGATGATGCTCGCAGCCATGCCTTTGGCTGCTGATGCTCAGAACAAGTCGGGACTTGTCTTGAGCAATCTTGACAAGACAGCAAAGCCTGCTGATGATTTCTATCAGTTTGCTACCGGTGGCTGGCAGAAGAACAATCCGCTGCCTGCTGCCTACAGCCGTTATGGTAGTTTCGAACAGTTGGCTGAGAACAGCAACAAGCGTATCAACTCTATCCTTGATGAACTCAAGAAGAAGACCTACAAGGCTGGAACCATCGAGCAGAAGCTTTCCGACTTCTATAAGTTGGCGCTCGATATCGACCGCCGCAATAAGGAAGGCATTACTCCTGTAAAGCCTCTCCTCGACGAGATTGCTGCTGCCAAGACCAAGGCTGAGCTCCAGAACTTGCAGGTGAAGTATGCCATGCAGGGCTTGGGCGTAGGTTTCGGTACCGGTTTCGGTGCTGACGAGAAGAACGTAACCATGAACATCTACAATGTGATGCAGGGTGGCTTGACTCTCGGTTCCAAGGATTACTACCTCAACAACGATGCTGCTACCGTAGCCATCCGTGAGGCATTCAAGACCTACGTGTCAAAGATGTTCCAGCTCTATGGCTTCTCTGCTGCCGATGCTGCCAAGAAGGCACAGAAGGTATTCCTCCACGAGACCAGTCTTGCTACTATCTCCAAGAGCCGTACCGAACTCCGTGACCCACAGGCTAACTACAACAAGATGAGCCTGAAGCAGTTTAAGGAGAATTATCCAAACATTCCTCTCGAGGCATTGGCTAACGGCGAGGGCATCAAGAGCGAGTATATCCAGGAGATGATTGTGGGTCAGCCTGCATTCATGGCTGGTTACGACAAGATTACTGCTGCAGAGGATGCTGAGACCTTGAAGGCATTGATGGAGTGGAGCGTCATCGGCAGTTCTTCTGCTTATCTCACCGATGAGATCCGTGAGGCAAACTTCGATTTCTTCGGCAAGACCATGAGTGGCAGAAAGGAAGACCATCCATTGTGGAAGCGTGCTACTTCTCAGGTAGATGCTCAGATGGGTGAGGCGCTCGGCAGAATCTACTGCAAGAAGTTCTTCCCTGAGTCATCCAAGAAGATGATGGAGACTCTGGTCAAGAATCTCCAGGTGAGTCTCGGTCAGCGTATCGATGCACAGAAGTGGATGAGTGCAGAGACCAAGGCTGCTGCCCACAATAAGCTCGATAAGTTCTATGTCAAGATTGGTTATCCTAACCAGTGGACTGACTATAGCAAACTTACCATCGACCCATCCAAGAGTTTCTATGAGAACGTGATGGCTTGCCGTCAGTTCCGCAACAATAAGGAGATTGCTGAGAAGGCTGGTAAGCCTGTCAACAGAGATGAGTGGTATATGACTCCACAGACTGTGAATGCATACTATAATCCTACCACCAATGAAATCTGCTTCCCAGCAGGTATCCTTCAGTATCCATTCTTTGATGCCAAGGCAGACGCGGCATTCAACTATGGTGCTATCGGTGTAGTGATTGGTCATGAGATGACTCACGGATTCGATGATCAGGGTCGCCAGTATGATGCCAGCGGTAACCTGAAGGATTGGTGGACCGCTGCCGATGCTGAGGGCTTCAACAAGCGTGCAGATATGTATGCTGATTTCTTCAGCAACATCAAGGTATTGCCAGACCTGAATGCCAACGGTCGCTTTACATTGGGTGAGAACCTTGCCGACCATGGTGGTTTGATGGTATCTTTCAATGCATTCAAGAATGCGACAGCCAAGAAGCCTTTGAAGAACAAGGATGGCTTTACTGCTGATCAGCGCTTCTTCCTTGCTTACGCAGGTGTATGGGGTCAGAATATCACCGAGAAGGAGATTCGCAACCGTGTGAAGAACGATCCTCATGCGCTTGGTAAGTGGCGTGTAGATGGTGCTCTTCCTCACATTGATGCCTGGTATGAGGCATTCGGTGTAAAGCAGGGCGACAAGATGTTCATTCCTAAGAATGAGCGTCTGGAACTTTGGTAAAAATGAATAAATCGTAATTAATTAAAGGATGCTAAAGAAAATTAGCATCCTTTTTTTTGTTTAAATCGCCTAAAATTAGTAACTTTGCACCAAATTAAAAAGAAAGGGAAAAACAGAATATGCCATTAAGACTACCAGATAAGCTTCCTGCAATAGAATTGCTGAAGCATGAAAATATTTTTGTCATGGATGAAAGCCGTGCTCATAGCCAGGAAATTCGTCCATTGAAGATTTGTGTGCTCAATTTGATGCCACTTAAGATTACAACGGAAACAGACCTTGTGCGTCTGCTCTCCAATACGCCACTCCAGTTGGAAGTTTATTTCATGAAACTGAAGAGTCATACTCCAAAGAATACACCTATAGAACACATGATGATGTTTTATAAGGACTTCCCGGAATTGTCTAAACAGAAGTTTGATGGCATGATTGTAACTGGTGCACCTATCGAGACCATGGAGTATGAAGATGTGCAGTATTGGAAGGAAATCACGGAAATATTCGATTGGGCACGCACCCACGTTACATCAACATTGTATATCTGTTGGGGTGCTCAGGCTGGATTATACCATTTCTATGGAGTTCCAAAATATCAGCTGGATAAAAAGATGTTTGGTATATTTCCACAGAAGCCGCTTGATTCTACTCTTCCTATTTTCCGCGGATTCGATGATTATTTCAACATGCCGCATAGTCGCCATACTGAAGTGCGCCGTGAGGATATCATCAAGGTTCCGGGACTCGACATTATTGCCGAATCGCAGGAAAGTGGAGTCAGTATCGTGATGGCACGAGGTGGAAGAGAGTTTTTTGTTACTGGTCATCTGGAATATGCCCCAAATACGCTTGACAAGGAGTATAAACGGGATATGGGAAAACGTGATGATGTTGACTTGCCGAAGAATTATTATTATAATGATGATCCGATGCAGGCACCATTGGTAACATGGCGTGCCCATGCCAATCTCTTTTACAGCAATTGGATCAACTATTACGTTTACCAGGAGACACCATACAATATTGATGATATCAAGTAAGCTAAAGTTTAAGAAGATATAGATAATGAGAACACTGGAACTTTTGGCACCAGCCAAGAATCTTGAATGTGGAATTGCAGCCATTGACCATGGTGCAGATGCAGTTTATATCGGTGCACCAAGATTTGGCGCACGTGCTGCAGCCGGCAATTCTCTGGATGATATCAGACAGCTATGCCGCTATGCCCATCAATATCAGGCAAAGGTGCATGTTACTGTCAATACCATCATTTATGATTCTGAGCTCAATGATACGCTGGATATGATCCGTGACTTGCAGGAGGCTGGCGTTGATGCTCTCCTGTTGCAGGACATGGGAGTACTGTATGCATTGCAGGGTAAGGGTCCTTCAGCTGTAGACTTCACCTGGGCAAGGGAATTACACTCTAGTACACAATGCGATACGCGAAGTGCTGAAAAGGTAAAATGGCTTCAGGCTCTGGGATTCAACCGTGCTGTCCTGGCAAGAGAACTCTCCGTTAAGGAAATCTCCGACATACATCAGGCTGTTCCGGATATGGACCTGGAGGTGTTTGTCCACGGAGCATTATGCGTAAGCTATTCCGGAGTATGCTATGCTTCCGAAAAATGCTTTGGCCGCTCTGCCAACCGTGGCGAATGTGCCCAGTTCTGTCGTATGAAATTCAACTTGCTGGATGCGGACAACAAGGAAATAGAACATCAGCGTCATCTCCTTTCCTTAAAGGATATGTGCCAAATCGACAATCTGGAGGCTTTGGCTGATGCAGGTGCCTGCTCATTCAAGATAGAAGGAAGATTGAAGGATGCAGGTTATGTCAAGAACGTTGTTTCAGCCTATAGCCAGCGCCTTGATGAAATCTGCAGGAAACATCCCCAGAAGTATGCACGTCCGTCTTTTGGACGTCCACGATATGAATTCGAAGCCAATTTAAAGAAGACATTCAATCGTGGTTTTACAAACTATTTCCTGAAAGGACGCCAGCCGGATATTGCAAGTTTCGATACTCCGAAGGCAATCGGCGAGTTTGTAGGCAAGGTCAAGGAAATCCGTGGCAACAGTTTCAATGTAGCCAGTATCGCCAGTTTTACCAATGGTGATGGCTTGTGCTTCATCAATGATGAGCACGAATTGGAAGGTTTCCGCGTGAACCGTGCGCAGGGCAACCGTTTGTTCCCATTGAAAATGCCGGCAAACTTACGTCCGGGAATGGGCCTGTACCGTAACAATGACCAGGCTTTTGAAAAGATTCTCGCAGGGAAAACAGCTGAAAGAAAGATTCCTATTAAAATTACGTTCAGTCTGTATGATGAGGATGGACACAGCGGATTCTCTGCAGAAGCGCAATATGTCAGTGAACAGGGAATAGGATGGAATCCTGATGATTCTAACTTGATGGGTAAGGCTGTTGTGGCTTTTGAACACAATCTGGCACAAAAACCTCAGCATGATAATATCGTCAGACAACTCAGTAAGCTTGGCGGTACCATCTACGAGTGCAGGGAGGTGGAGATAAAGAACCAGGCTGACAACTATTTCATTCCAAGCAGCGTACTGACTGAGTTGCGCAGAAATCTGATGGAAGACATCGAAAAAAATGCAGATATTTCATCAGAAATAAAGACTGTTTCCAACCATCTGAGTAATGCGGAAGGAGATAGCAAGGTGAAAGTCTGGCAGAGGGAATATGGCAAATATGGTTATCTCTACAACATTGCCAACAAGAGTGCACATGAGTTTTACAAACTGCATGGGATGAATCATACGGAGAATGCCTTCGAATTATGCAAGACCTCTTTTCAAGGCACGAAGACCGGTGAAATTCTCATCATGCAGTGTCGCCATTGCATCCGCTACTCCCTTGGCTATTGCGTAAAACGTGGTGGCAGGAAGCCAACATGGAAAGAACCGCT
>OIXL01000777.1_pt1 | contig 14288 bp, 11 predicted proteins | sample 1587761 | NCBI WGS metagenome assembly OIXL01 (sample SAMN03283246) | human gut metagenome | biome: human-associated habitat; material: feces | host: Homo sapiens | place: Peru | collected 2012 | reverse complement strand
CATGGAAAATAGAAGCTGCTGGAAAGATTGATGCAGATATTGCAGTAACAAAAGATGGCGAGTTCCCCGATCTGCCAAGATTTGGTGTGAGAATGTTCCTGGATAAAAAACTTTCAGATGCCAGATACTTTGGAATGGGTCCACAAGAAAGCTATTGCGATAAGCACCAGGCTGCGAGCCATGGCTTGTACCGGGCAAATGTAAGTGATTTGCACGAGGATTATATTCGTCCGCAGGAAAATGGAAGCCATTATGATTGTGAATATGCAGAGCTTAACAACAGTCGATATGGGATTGTGGTATCTGCGGAAAATGCTTTCTCATTCAATGCCTCTTATTATACACAGGAAGAACTTGAGAGGAAAATGCATAATTATGAATTGACAGAATCAGATAGTGTGGTATTTTGCGTTGACTATGCATTAAATGGCATTGGCTCTAACAGTTGTGGTCCTGTTGTATTGGATAAGTATCGATTTGATGATGTATCATTCCGGTTCCAGTTTACCTTGGTACCGTATGTAAAAGGATAATAAAGTTTCAGGTAACCTGTAGACAGGGAAGGAGAGTCTGGTTGTTATGTAAAGGGCAGATATACAAAACAACCAGACAAAAACAGAGCAAGGGGACACTATGGAAGAAAAAAAGTATTTGAAATGGTATAACAAAATTGGATATGGTTCAGGTGATATTGCAGGTAATGTAGTCTATGCATTCCTGACTTCTTTTATGATGGTCTATCTGACAGACTCAGTAGGACTTGCTGCGGGTGTCGTAGGTACCTTGATTGCTGTATCAAAATTATTTGATGGCTTTACGGACATTTTCTTTGGATCAATGATCGACAAAACACATAGCAAAATGGGAAAGGCAAAGCCTTGGATGCTATATGGATATATTGGTTGTGCCATTACGCTTGTTTGCTGTTTTGCAGTGCCAGTTAGTTTGGGAACGACTGCTAAATATGCATGGTTCTTTATCTCTTATACACTGTTAAATGGTGTGTTTTATACAGCAAACAATATTGCGTACTCAGCACTCACATCACTGATCACAAAGAACAGCAAAGAACGTGTGCAGATGGGATCTTACCGCTTTATTTTTGCGTTTTCAACAAGTCTTCTGATCCAGACGATTACAGTTGGATTTGTAGATAAATGTGGTGGAGATGCTGCGGCATGGAGAATGGTTGCCATTATTTATGCAGTCATTGGCCTCGTTGTAAATACGATTTCAGCACTCTCTGTTAAGGAACTTCCGGAGGAAGAACTGAACGCAGGAGAAGTAACAGGTGATAATGAAAAGTACGGAATGATACAGGCATTCAGGCTTCTTGTTAAAAACAAATATTACATGATGATTTGTGTAACATATATTTTACAGCAGTTATATGGTGCCATGATTGGAGCTGGCATTTATTACATGACATGGGTGCTGAAAAATAAAAATTTGTTTGGACAATTTGCATGGGCAGTAAATATTCCGCTGATCATTGCCCTGATATTCACACCGACGCTGGTTGGTAAGTGGAAAGGTATGTACAAACTGAATTTAAGAGGCTATGTCTTGGCAGTCATCGGTAGAGCGCTTGTTGTTGTTGCCGGATATATGGGCAGTATTCCGCTGATGATGGCATTTACAGCTCTTGCAGCATTGGGACAGGGACCCTGGCAGGGAGATATGAATGCAGTTATTGCATCGTGCTCTGAATACACTTATCTTACGCAGGGAAAGAGAATTGATGGGACTATGTACTCTTGCACTTCGCTCGGCGTAAAGATCGGTGGAGGTATTGGAACCGCTGTTGTTGGATGGATGCTTGAGTTTAGTGGATATGTTGGAACAAATGCAACGCAACCACAGTCTGCACTTGATATGATGCAGTTCATGTACCTTTGGTTTCCGTTGATCTTTGATGTATTGATTATGCTTGTACTTTCCAGAATGAATGTAGAAGATGTAAATGAGAAATTGAAAGCAGAAAAAGGAATTGTCGCAGATGAAGTAACAGATGTATCAGACATAAATTAGAATCTGGCAGGAAAAGGCGTTGCTTGATCGGTGCTCGATGAGGCAGCGTCTTTTCTATAATATAAAATGATGGGTAATGTTTGAAAACAAGCAACAGGAGGAATTTGTTGAAAATAAAAAAAGACCACTTCTTTGTGAAATGGCCTTAAGAGGACTATTTAGTTTTCGCAAATAGCCCTTTTGATATTTAAATATGGTACGGATGCTCAAAATAGTTAGCGTAGAATAGTACAAAGTCATGCAAATATTTTTTAAGATTGCTCATTTGTAATTTCTCCTTTCCTTATTTACAAATTGATTATAGGGCTACTGTAAAAGGATTGCTTATCAAATCGAAAGAAGATATAGACAAATGTTGCAAAAGGGAGTGCTTCATGCAGTTAAAATATGTTGACACAAAAGAGGAGATCATAGCGGTAAACAAAAAATCAAAACATATTGAACCGCATCTTCATAATGCACTGGAGATTGTTTGCGTAACAAGTGGAGCATTAGAGCTTGGTGTTGGACAGGAACTTTACCATATGGAAAAAGGAGATATTGGCTTTGTATTTCCAGATATTATTCATCACTATCAGGTACTGACACCGGGAGTAAATAGAGCAACTTATCTGAACGCATCGCCATTTACGATTGGTAAATTTTCAGATATCATGCAATCTATGGCTCCTGAATATCCAATCATCAAAGCAGAAAAGATTGAAACGGAGGTATATAGGGCTATAAGTGCAATTTTAGAGACAGAACAGTCGGACTTTACTGTCGCACAGGCGTATCTTCAAATTGTGTTGGCACGCTGCATAGGAAAACTGAATTTGATAGAAAAGAGTAATGTGGGCAACAATGATCTTATCTATCAGACAGTTTCCTATATATCAGCAAATTTTAAGAAGAAATTTTCGCTGGAAGAGATGGCAAAAGACTTGGGAGTAAGCAAATATGTTTTATCCAGACTCTTTTCCAAAACATTTCATCGAAACTTCAATCAATATCTTAACGATGCAAGACTGAATTATGCATGTTATCGTTTGGAAAATACGAATGATTCTATTACAAATATTTGTCTGGATAGTGGATTTGAAAGTCAGAGAACGTTCAACAGAGTATTTAAAGAAAGATATAAAATATCGCCGAGTGACTATCGAAGTACATGTGTGAAAGATATGTTGTCATAAAAGACTCTGACAAAAAGATCGGATTGCCTTTCCGCTTGGCGATGATATAGTAATCCCTGAATATTGAGCCGATATGAGTTTGCCGTATGTAGCGTTGTATATTAATATCGGCTCCGAGAAAAAACTCCAAAAAAATTTTTGAGAGAATTTTAACTCCCAAAAAAAATTTTGAGGGAAAATAAGGATTTTTGAACAATATTAACTGAGTGACAGATCAATATCTGGATCTTATTGATGTACTTGTGGACGGACCATTTGTGGAAGCACAGAAGAAGATCACACTGAATTTCCGGGACTCTACAAATCAGAGAATCATTGATCTGAAGGAAACCAGAAAGACAGGTACGATTGTCCTCGATCCGCTGAATAATTAAACATGATTTTGACAGGAAGGCTCCTGTACATAGTTTTGGCTATGTATGGGAGCCTTTTTATATAGAAAGGCTTTGATTCGCAGTATAATTAAAAACGAGAAGATCATCGCTTCGTTTATAATAAGACAAGTCGGAAGTAGACGGAATGGCCGGGTAGAGGTGTTTTCAGCGATGAGAAGCATCCGGCTGGCCGAAATAATCCCTGTGGAGAAAAAAAGCAAGATAAAGATGAATCCGGCCGGCTGAAATAATCCCTGAGGAGAAAAAGAGCAAGATAGAGATGAATCTGGCCGGCCGAAATAATCCCTGTGGAGAAAAAGAGCAAGATAGAGATGCATCCGGCCGGCCGAAATAATCCCTGTGGCACAAAAGATCAAGCTAGAGATGCATCCGGTTGGCTAAAAATAATCCCTGTGAAGAAAAAGAGCAAGATAAAGATGAATCTGGCCGACCGAAATAATCCCAGAACAGGAATACCAAATCTCCTTAAATTCATCACTGCGGTAAATTCGTAAATTCATGATATAGTGAATGTCGACAGGATAACAGATTAAGTTGGAGGATAAATTCAAGATGAGAGATTCTTCTGTCCGGCGGAGTCTGCCGGATATTTCGTCTGCGTCGCTTCATGTGCTTGCAATGCTTCTGATGCTGTGTGATCACCTGTGGGCGACGCTTCTGCCGCAGTGTGCCATGCTGACGCATATCGGACGCATTGCCTTTCCGATTTTTGCTTTTCTACTGGCGGAGGGAGCAAGGCACACGCACAGCCCGAAGCGATATCTGCTGCGGCTACTTGTTTTTGCATTGATCTCAGAGGTTCCGTTTGACCTCATGTACGGAGGAATTGCTTTTTATCCCTTCCATCAGAATGTACTGTGGACCTTTCTGATCGCACTTTCCGGAGTATTTCTGGCCCGTAAGGCGGAGAAAAAGCTTCGTCATAAGCTTGCCGCAATCCCTGTCTGGGTTCTCTGCATAGCAGTCTGCTACGCACTGGGAATCCTTGGAATGACGGATTACTACGGCTTCGGTGTACTCACGGTATTTCTGTTTGTTCTGCTCCCCGGAGATGTGTGGTGGCAGAAGCTGGGACAGCTGGCCGGTCTGTACTGGATTAACTGCGAGGGGCTTGCGGGAGAACTGCTGACTATATCAGTCAACGGATATGCGGTGGAATTTCCGGAGCAGGGACTGGCACTTCTTGCCCTTCTTCCCATCTGGCTGTATCACGGCCGGCAGGGCTGCCATTCCAAGGCCTTCCAGTACACCTGCTATGCTTTTTATCCGGTACACATGCTGCTCTTGTCCGTCCTCGCGCTGATGCTTTAGAATAAGATTATGATTTGTGCTCTGGCACAGAATACTTAACGGGGGTTGTTGACCGGCAGGATAAAGGACCGGTCAGAAAGGGGAAGCATGATTCATAAATATGTATTTGGGGATCCGATTGAAACCGATGCGGTGGTCAGAGAAATCGGGGAAAGCTGCTGGAGGGACGGGCTCCTTCGCAAGGAGGGAAATGCCTTTTATTACGAGATGCAGCCGGATGAGATTGTCTATGGCCTCGGAGAAAACGTCCGCGGCATGAACAAGAGAGGGTGGCGTTATGTCAGCAACTGCTCGGACAATCCCAACCACTGCGAGCACACAAACTCACTTTACGGTGCGCACAACTTTATTATGGCGGGAGATGGCACAGACAATACCTTCGGAGTGTTTGTGGATATTCCGGGAAAGATTACCTTTGATGTGGGCTACACGAATACCGATCAGCTGGTGATTCTTCCGGAGGATGAGAACTATAAAATTTACCTGATTGAGGGAAGCTCATATCAGGAGGTTGTCCGCGAGTTTCGCGAGCTGATCGGACGCAGCTACATTGCACCCAGATGGGCACTTGGATACGGGCAGAGCCGCTGGAGCTATTTTACGGCGGATGAAGTGCGCGAAGTGGTGAGAGAGCACAGATCAAGAGGAATTCCGCTGGACAGCGTGTACCTTGATATCGATTACATGGAGAGGTACAAGGATTTTACGATCAACCGTGAGACCTTTGCGGATTTTGAGAGCCTTGTACAGGAGATGAAGGAGCAGAATATCCATCTGGTCCCGATCATTGATGCCGGCGTGAAGAAGGAAGACGGCTATGATGTCTATGAGGAAGGCAAGGAGAACGGTTATTTCTGCAAGGATGAAAACGGAGAAGATTTCATCGTCGGCGTGTGGCCCGGAAGATGCTGTTTTCCGGATATGCTGAATGATAAGGCAAGAGAATGGTTTGGCAACAAATACCGGATTTTGATCGATAAAGGAATTGACGGATTCTGGAATGACATGAATGAGCCTGCCATTTTCTATTCTGAAAAGCGGCTGAAGAAGGTGTTTGAGAAGCTGGATGAGTGCAAGGCCATGAATCTCGACGTAAACAGCTTTTTCGAGATGACGGAGCTGGTTTCCACCATTGCCAACAATCCGGAGGACTATGCGTCCTTCTATCATAATTACAAGGGAAAACGTTATCGTCATGATCGGGTTCATAACCTGTTCGGGTATTATATGACGAGATCGGCGTCAGAGGCGTTTCAGCGATATCTTCCGGAGAAACGTATTCTCCTGTTCTCCAGGGCTTCTTATATCGGAATGCATCGCTACGGAGGAATCTGGCAGGGAGACAATCTGTCCTGGTGGTCTCATCTGAAGATGAATGTTCAGATGATGCCTTCCCTGAACATGTGCGGATATCTGTATACCGGCGCAGATACAGGCGGCTTCGGTGCAGATGTCACGGAGGATCTGCTCCTTCGCTGGATGGAATTTGCCGTATTTACGCCGCTCTTCCGGAATCATTCTGCCAGAGGAACCAGGCAGCAGGAGGTGTACCGTTTCTCACATGAAGAGAGGTTCTTAAATGTAATCGGAGCCAGATATCAGCTGCTTCCCTATCTCTACAGCGAGTATATGAAAGCTGCTCTTTCCGGCACAATGATGTTCAGTCCGTTGTCCTTTGTATATGGAAAGGATGCTATGGCAAGGCAGGTGGAGGACCAGCTTCTGGTCGGTGAGAACATCATGGTCGCACCGGTTTACACGCAGAATGTAACGGGACGGGTTGTGTATTTTCCGGAGCGGATGAAGGAGCTTGTTTTTGAGGAAGGGAAGCTGACAGAAGGAAAGATCTTTGAGAAGGGCTTTTCCTATGTCGAAATGCCGATCGGGACCGTGCATGTTTTCCTGCGGGAAGGGTATCTGCTTCCGGTATCAAAGGGCGGAAAATGTGTGGAAGAGGTCGATTTTGCCGATCCGGAGCTGTATTCCTTCGGAGATGAGATCCGGCCGTATGAGTACTATAGCGATGACGGGGAAACGACGGATTATGGAGAAGAGACGCACATCCGTGTGATCCGGATTTAAGATCAGGAATAAACGATTTCGTAATTTCGAAAAAAGACGACTGCTTTTGATTATTTTTTAACAAGAATCGTGTTAAGATAATGTTGATGTGAACACAGTGGCATGCAAAAAATGGCATGCCACTGCACCTGTGGAGAAGTCACCCGTGAGAGACATGTATGCTTTGTCATTGATTCTATCTGCTGCAGCTCTGCTCGCCGCAGCGAAAATGGCACACAGGAACCGGAAGCCGCTTGGCCGTGATGTCGCAAGGCTCCTGGGAGTTACGATATTTCCGATTCTCGGAAATCTGCTCCTTTTGTTTGCCAAATCGATCGGAGAAGCGCAGACTGCTTATTTCCTGTTTCTGGCGGGAACGGATCTGATGTTCCTGTATCTGATTCGTTTTGTTGTGAACAGCTGCCACTTCCATGGGCGATATGAGGGCGTGCACCGTGTACTGGTCTGTATTACAGCGGTGGATGTGGCGCAGATCGCGCTGAACCCTGTCTTTGGACATGCGTACCGGGCGGAAAGAATTGTCCTTCCGGACGGAGGAATCTATTTCGAGCTCCTTTCCGGAACGGGACACGTTCTTCATATGCTGCTGACCAGTGTGTATCTTGCTGTTATTTTCATCGCACTGGTGGTTAAAATTTTCCGCACACCCATGCTTTATGCGGAGAAATATCTTATCGTTTTCGGGGCCATTCTTCTTACAACGATCTGGCAGTTTGTCAGTATTTTCAGTCATTGGCAGATGGACACGTCCATGATCGGATATGCCGTCTGCGGTCTTATCATCTTTTACTTTTCCCTGTACTACAAACCTGCATTTCTGCTGCAGCGCATGATGCACTATATTGTTTCCAGCCTGAGCAATGCGATTTTCTTCTTTGATCTGGACGGGCATTGTGTTTATGCCAATCAGAGCGCATTGGAGATTTCCGGTGCGGCCGATGAGCTCCAGGTTGAGGAGAAGGTTCCTGCACTGCGTGGGCTGCTTGGTTTTACCAGAGAGGATCTCCTTCATGATTTTGAGAGAGATGTTGAGACAGAAAAAGGCAGGTTCTATCATGTGGAATACTATGTGCTGAAGGATCGCCTTGGGAAGAATACCGGTGTATTCTTCAGCATTCAGGATCGTTCGGAGGAGGAGAGACGGACACGGCGGGAGCTTTACCGGGCAAGTCATGATCTGATGACCGGACTGTACAATCGCGACGGCTTTTGTGAGAAGGTTCGGGAGCTTCTGGACCGGGCGTCAAAAGAGGGACGCAGCGCGGAAGACGGTGCCGATTACCGGATTGTTGTAACGAATATCTGTAATTTCAAGATGATCAACGAATTATTCGGGAAGAACAAGGGGGATTATGTTCTGCAGGAATTCGTGAGGATGCTGCAGGAGAATGCAAGAGATGACAGCGTCCTTGCAAGACTCGGCGGAGACCGCTTCGGGATTTTCTGCCGGTCGGACGGCTTCGATGAGGCACATCTGGAGAAAAGCCTCTATACCATCACCCACATTCTCGGAAAAGAGGCATTTCCGATCATTACCCATGTCGGAATTTATGAAATCACGGAGCCGGAGCTCGCCGTTACGCTGATGATTGACCGGGCAACGATGGCCTGCAGCAGTATTCGCGGAGAGTACAACCGGCGCATCGCATACTACGACAGCAATCTTCGCAGTTCGCTTTTGTGGGAACAGAAGGTAGTCGGCGAACTGGATGCCGCGATTGAGAGCGGACAGATTGTGCCCTATCTGCAGGCACAGGTCAATCAGAAGGGCGAAATGGAAGGCGCGGAGGTCCTGATTCGCTGGCAGCATCCGACAGAGGGACTATTATCTCCCGGAAGCTTTCTTCCGATTCTGGAGCGGAACGGACAGATTGCGCAGGCAGACTGCTGTATCTGGGAGAAGGCCTGCCAGATTCTTGCGCGATGGAAAAAGGAGGGACGGGACAAGTTGTATCTTTCGATCAACATCTCGCCGAAGGATTTCTACTTCATGGATGTATATGAGACGCTCACTTCTCTGGTGGAGCGATATGACATTTCTCCGCAGAATCTGCGCCTTGAAATCACCGAGACCGTTATGATGGATGACATGGACCGCCGCCTTCTTCTGATTGAGAAGCTGCAGAAATACGGGTTCCTGGTGGAAATGGATGATTTCGGCAGCGGCTACTCTTCGCTGAATATGCTGAAGGACATCCCGGTGGATGTTCTGAAGATCGATATGATGTTCCTGTATAAGACAAAGAATCCGGAGAAGGCGAGGAAGATTCTGAAGACGGTGATCGCGATGACGGAGCAGCTTGGAATCGGCTCCATCACCGAGGGCGTTGAGACCAGAGAACAGGCGGAGATGCTGCACAGCATGGGCTGCAACATGTTCCAGGGCTACTACTTCAGCAGGCCGATTTCTCTGGATGAGTTTGAGGGAAAATATCTGGCGGACCGTCAGCCTGTGGCATGAGGTTCCGCCAGTCTGTGGCATGAGGTTCCGCCAGCCTGCGGAATAAGGCTGTGGAATGAGGCTATTTCCAGGTGGCCGTCAGTGTGACGGCAGGAATTCGGGTGCGGTAGAGGGTTGATTTTGCCCCCTCGTTGGTGGAAATGTAGGCGTAGGGACCGATGACGGTGAGATCCTCGGCCTCATAGGGAATGTCTATGGTCCACACGCCGAGATATTTTCCGGCTGTTGTGAAGACATTGATGCGCTGCTTGCTCTTCCAGTCGTAGGCCTTGAACCCGGCGCTGACTGCATAAATAAAGGAACCATCGGTGGCAATGCCCTGCGAGCTGAAGTTCTGCGCGTAATACTCATCCACGGGCGTGATGGAGAGTGTCTGCATGTCATCGTTGAGGTCACAGAAGGAGTTGCGGCTGTCCTTGTTGCGGCCGATCAGATAGAAATGGTGATCGGCATAGGCAATGGCCCAGATATGCGTAAGCAGCGGGAAATTGTATTCGCGTACCACGTTCAGATCCTGATCCAGCTCCATGACGCCGCTGGGATATCCGGCACAGGTGCCTCCCTCCGCAATGTACAGATGGCCGTTGCTGTCGTTGTAGCAGATGCCGTTTCCATGATCAAAGGCGAGATTGCGGACCTTTTTCACCAGCTTTCCGGTGGAAAGGTCATATTTGTTCAGGACGGTTTCATAATGGGACAGATCGCCGTTGTTGTAGGCCTTGTCATTAATGGAGGCGGCGGTAACCAGGTAGGTGGTTCCGTTTTCTTCATAGACACAGGAGCCCTGTGTGCTCTTGAATTTGTAGTCGGTGTTCTCCGGAAGGCCGGCATCTACGGTGATCACTGCCTGGGAGTAGGTGTTGCCGGAGTGCAGGTTCCGGACCAGATCCAGATTGCTGTAGAACCGTCCGGTATTGGTGTCGATCCAGCGGCTGAACAGATGTCCCGGATTGGTATAGAGGTTGCCAAGAAGGCGGGTCGGCTGGTCATAAATGCCGTAGGAATCTGCCATCTCACCGAGAGACGCGCCGTTCGGGGCATAGTGGATGATATACATCTGGGGCTCCCAGAGAGCATACAGTGTCATACTCTCGGAATCCTCGGGGAGCACGGACTGATCCTCATATTCGCAGGAGGTTCCGAAGGGACTCGTCATCCAGCCGCGAAAGACATAGCCGTAGCGCGTGAAGGTGCAGGCAGGAAGCTTGTCCTTTCCCACCTCAAGAAGGACCGGGTCCATGGAGCCGGTTCCCCCGTTGGGATTGAAGGTCACGGTATTGGAAACCGCATGAACCGTCAGAGAAATGGAAGAAGACACACTCTCTGAAGCGGCTGCGCCGGAAGGTCCATAGAGAAAAATTCCCGCCGCAAGAAGCGAGGCGAGACAGAAAAAAGCTTTATTCATCATCCTATCCTTAGGTCACATCGTGCTGCAAAATCATCGTATGAAAGGCCGGTTCCCATGCTATACTAATCGAAGATTTGAAAAAGACCCGGCAGTACATACCGGTCATATTATAACACAAAATGAATGACCGAATCGGTCAAAATCTGCCTTTCCGGCAGATTTCCGGGCGGATCTTTTCTTTATTTATGAAAATCAGAAAACAGACTGGGAGGAAGATATGGCAAGAGAATACTGGAAACCGTCGAATATGCTGGCACCTGTTCCGGCAGCCATTATTACAACATCGGACGGGGAAGGACATACGGATATGATGACGGCAGCCTGGGTAGGAACGGTGTGTTCCGACCCGGTGATGGTGTCGGTTTCGGTGCGGCCGTCCCGCCTTACACACGATTATCTGGAAAAGACCGGCGAGTTTGTGATCAATCTGACGACAAGAGAGCTTGCCTTTGCAACCGACTGGGTAGGTGTGAAGAGCGGACGTGACTGTGACAAGTGGGCAGAAATGAAGCTTACCAGGCTTCCGTCCAGGTGCATTGAGACGCCGGGAATCGAGGAGAGCCCTGTGTGCCTGGAATGCGTGGTGCGGCAGAAGCTGGAGCTGGGATCGCATGATATGTATGTGGCAGAGGTTCTGTCCACAGATGTCGACTCCTCCCTTCTGGATGAGAACGGAAAACTCGATCTGCGGAAGGCGGATCTGCTTGCCTATTCTCACGGCGAGTATTTTGCACTTGGAGATAAGCTTGGGAAATTCGGATTTTCAGTCCGAAAGAAAGGAAAATGATGAGCAGATTATATTTGGAATGTTATTCCGGAATCAGCGGAGATATGCTGACGGGTGCACTGCTGGATCTTGGGGCAGACCAGGAGAAGCTGGAGCAGGTGCTGAAGACGATCCCTGCGCAGGGCTTTGACATTCAGATTTCGAAGGTGCAAAAGAGTGGGATTTCGGCGGTTGATTTCGATGTGCTGCTGGATCATGAGCACGAGAATCATGATCATGACATGGCTTATCTGTTCGGAGAGACTGCGCCGGATGAGGAGGAACACCATCATCACCATCATGAGCATCATGATCACGACGGGCATCACCACGACCACGACGATCATCATCACGGCCATGACGGGCATCATCACGAGCACCGCTCTCTGCAGGATGTGCTTGCGGTTATCGATGGCACGCAGATGACGCAGGGGGCGAAGGAGCTGGCCGGCAGAATTTTCCGGATCGTTGCAGAGGCGGAGTCGGAGGTGCATGCACGGCCCTTGAATGAGGTTCATTTCCACGAGGTGGGGGCAATCGACTCCATCGTGGATATTATTTCCATTGCGGTATGCTTCGATGACCTTCGGGAGAAGGAGCAGATCTCAGATGTTGTGGTTCCTGTTTTATATGAGGGAACGGGCACCGTACGCTGCCAGCACGGCGTTCTGCCGATTCCGGTTCCCGCTGTTGCGGCGATTGTGAGAAAGCATGGCATTCGGATGCACCTGATTCCGGATCTCGGCGAGTTTGTGACGCCGACAGGTGCTGCCTGCGTGGCGGCACTTCGGACCTCAGATCAGCTTCCCGCAGAGTTCGTCATCCGGAAAACCGGACTCGGCGCAGGGAAGAGAGAGTACAGAAGAGCCGGCGTTGTACGGGCTATGCTGCTGGAGGACTGAATGGGCATACTGTCTTTACCGGAAGAGTTTGAAACGAGAATGAAGGCCATGCTGGGGGAAGAAGAGTATGCGGAGTTTCTTTCGGCCTTCGAACGGGAGCGCTCCCGCGGCCTTCGTCTGAATCCGCTGAAGCTGAGTTCTGCCCTTCGCACGGAATGTGAGAAAAACCCCGAAGGATTCCGGGAGACTGCGGAAATGCCGGACGGGATGAAGGTGGCGTTTTCAGAATTCGGTCTTCGTCCGGTTCCGTGGGCTGCGCCTTTTGGCTTTTTCTATGATGAGGCGGCAAGACCGGGAAAATCGCCGCTTCATGAGGCGGGACTTTATTATCTTCAGGAGCCGAGTGCCATGTCTGTCGCAGCGCTTGCGGAGGTTCATCCGGGAGACAAGGTACTGGATCTTTGCGCAGCGCCGGGAGGAAAGAGTACGATGCTCGCCGGAGCGCTGATGGGCGAGGGCCTTCTGATTTCCAATGAGATCCATCCGGGACGCGCGAAAATTCTGTCGCAGAACATCGAGCGCATGGGCATTTCCAACGCGATTGTCACCAATGAGACACCGGAGAGGCTTGCGCAGCGGTTTCCTTCTTTTTTTGACAAGGTGATTGTGGATGCACCCTGCTCCGGAGAAGGAATGTTCCGCAAGGAGGAGCAGGCTCTTGCCATGTGGAGCCCGGAAAATGTAGCAGCCTGTGCGAAGCGGCAGGCGGAGATTCTGGAGCAGGCTGCCGTAATGGTAAAAAGCGGAGGTGAGCTGGTTTATTCCACCTGTACCTTTGCGCCCGCAGAGGATGAGGACAGCATTCGCTCCTTTCTGGAACGGCACCCGGAGTTTTCCATGACGGATCTTCCGGAGAAGCTTGGAGAAAAGAGAGAGGCCTTTGGCTTTGACACCGGGCATCCGGAGTGGTGCGGGAAACCGGAAGGAGCGGATGAGATTCGGAAAGCGGTCCGTCTGTGGCCTCACCGCTTGGAGGGGGAAGGCCACTTTGCGGCGGTGCTGCAGAAGACGGGAGAGCGGCTCCGGGAGGAGATTCCTTTGGGAGACGGTCACCCTGCGGCAGCAGGAGATTTTATCCGGGATACGCTGCAGGGAGATTTTATGGACCGCCTTGCACAGCACTCCGGAAGCAGAGCCAAGTGGTTTGGCGATGATTTGTATCTGATGCCGTTTGAAGCGTCCGTTCGGACCGAGGGCCTTCGGATTCTTCGTCCGGGCCTTGGAATCGGTACGGTGAAAAAGGGAAGATTTGAGCCTGCGCATGCACTCGCAATGGCGATGCAGCCCGGGGATGCGGTAAGAGCGCTGGAGGTCTCTTCGGAAAGCAGAGAGGCGGCGGCATATCTTCGCGGAGAAACGCTTCCCTGCGACGCATCGTGGAAGGGCTGGACGCTGGTAACCATAGACGGCATTTCTGCAGGCTGGGGCAAGGCCTCCGGCGGGATTCTGAAGAATCACTATCCAAAGGGCCTTCGGAGGTCATTATGATTTATCTGGATCACGCGGCAACCTGTCCGATGCGGAAATGCGCACTGGATCAGATGACGGAAGCTCTGAGGAATGTGTATGGAAATGCCAGTCCCTCTTATCCTCCCGCGCAGGAAGCAAAGGCGAAGCTGGACCAGGCAAGAAGCGCCCTGGCGGAGACGATCGGTGCGGACTGGAGAGAGATTTTTTTCACCTCCGGAGGAACGGAGAGTGACAACTGGGCGCTGACCGGTGCAGCGGAAGCGGGGCTTCCGGAGCGGACGGGCGGA
>OIXL01000774.1_pt1 | contig 14315 bp, 8 predicted proteins | sample 1587761 | NCBI WGS metagenome assembly OIXL01 (sample SAMN03283246) | human gut metagenome | biome: human-associated habitat; material: feces | host: Homo sapiens | place: Peru | collected 2012 | reverse complement strand
GTTCGAAATGGCGTCTCACTGGATTTTCGCGTCGCTTCACTCCTAAAAATCCAGTTCGCTTGCACAACCCCTTCGGGGAGCTCCCCCGATGGGGAGCCAAGAACGTTCTGCCGCTTAACTTAATAGCATCCCCCTAGAGGGGAAGGTTGCGATACGAGAATACCATCTTCTAAAAAAGGCGGCGAAGCCGCCACGAGAGCCCTGAACCTTGAACCCTGAACCCTGAACCAAATGAAAGCAAAGTAAAAAGGAGCTGTGAAGAAATGAGGATTCATTTCTTCACAGCTCCTTCTTTATTCTCCGATGATCGGCTTTTTTTCTGCGATGCCTACTTTTCTGGGATAGGTCTTGGGACAGGGCGCAGTCTTTCTGATATAGAGGATCACGCGCTGGTCGCCGGCGGGGAGGGTGAGTTCCTTCTTTTCCTCGAGCGTGCCATGGAGCTCACGCAGGATACGGCCTGCCTGCTTTAGCTCCTCTTCCGCGCCGGGCCCTTTCATGGCACAGAAGACGCCGCCGACCTTGACGAAGGGCATCGCCCACTCTGAGATCACGGGCATCGCCTTCACGGCCCTAGCGGTAACGACGTCGAAGGACTCACGGGTCTTTCTGCGGCGGCCGCCTTCTTCTGCACGGATGTGGACGCACTTCACATTCCGGATGCCCAGCTCGCGACAGGCATCCTCAATGAAGGTGAGCTTCTTCTGGATGGAGTCCACGAGAACCACGTACATGTCGGGACGCAGGATCGCGAGCGGCACGCCGGGAAATCCGGCGCCTGTCCCAAGGTCAAGTACGCGGCCATTCTGCGGAAAATAGGCCGGATCATAGACGGTCATGGAGTCATAAATGTTCTTGATGAGACTCTCTTCCCCGTCTTTGATGCCGGTGAGATTCACTTTCTTGTTCATGGCCATCAGCATGGCATTGTACTCTGTCATTTTTCTCGCCGCGTCCTCATTCGCTGCGAGACCCAGAGCTTCCATCATTTCTGCAACTGTCATTTTGATTTCCCTTTCAAAATTACTTGAGAATGGTGATATATGGGTTTAGGGTTCAGGGTTCAGGGTTAGCTCGTGGGGCGGGGCGTCCCTTGATTGCGCTTGAAAGCCTCTCGCTCACTCTAGTTAGAAGTTAGAAGTTAGGAGTTAGGAGTTAGGAGTGGTGGTGCGGCGCATAAAAATCAGAAGCGCCGCGGAGTATAAATAGGGCGATGCTCGCTTGCGGTATGCAAACCGCGAATCCCGCCTTCCTCGGCCAACCCCCTGCCCTTCGGGCATCCCCCTTCCTGAGGAAGGGGGGTAGATGCAGCATCAGCCTAATCACTAGTCACCAGTCACTAGTCACTGATTTCCCTTCATTCGCTTCACGTAGACCATCAGGACTGACATATCCGCCGGAGAGACGCCGGAGATGCGGGAGGCCTGCCCCAGAGAGAGCGGGCGGATCTGATCGAGCTTCTGGCGGGCTTCGATGGAGATGCCGTCCAGATGGAGATAGTCGATATCTTCAGGCATCTTTTCCTTTTCCATGCGCGCTGCCTTTTGGACGGCGGCTTCCTGACGGGCGATATAGCCCTCGTACTTCACCGTGATCTCCATCTCCTCGACGGCCTCCGGATCGAAGACGGGGCAGCCAAGGACATCGACCATGGTCTGGTAGGTCATCTCGGGACGCTTTAAGATCTTATCCGCGCCGATGCCTGTCGTGAGCGGAGCAGAGCCGACGCTTGCAAGCGCTGCATTGACAGCCGCCTTGGGCGTGAAGCGCTTCGTCCGGATATAAGCCATCGCTTCCTCATAGGCCTTTTTGCGGGAAAGGAAATGCGCGTAGCGCTCTTCTGTCACAAGGCCGATGTCATGGCCCTTCTCGGTGAGGCGAAGATCCGCATTGTCCTGACGGAGGATCAGGCGGTACTCGCTGCGGCTGGTCATCATGCGGTACGGTTCATTCGTCCCCTTCGTGACGAGGTCATCGATGAGCGCACCGATGTAGGCTTCGTGGCGGGCGAGGATGAAGGGCTCTTTTCCCTTGATCTTGAGCGCCGCATTGATGCCGGCCATGAGCCCCTGTGCCGCGGCTTCCTCATAGCCGCTCGTGCCGTTTGCCTGTCCCGCGGAGTAGAGGCCCGGGAGCTTCTTCACCTCGAGCGTCGGATAGAGCTGGAGCGGGTCTAAGAGGTCATACTCGATCGCATAGGCCGGACGCATGAGCTTCACATCCTCGAGCCCCGGAATGGTGCGCAGGAAGGCGTACTGCACGTCGATCGGCATGGACGTCGACATGCCCTGGACGTACATTTCATTCGTGTCAAGGCCTTCCGGCTCGATGAAGAGCTGGTGACGCTTCTTATCGGCAAAGCGGACAACCTTATCCTCGATGGACGGGCAGTAGCGCGCACCGACGCCGTGGATCTTGCCCGCATACTTCGGGGCACGCATCAGGTTATCACGGATGATCTGGTGCGTTTCCTCATTGGTATAGGTGAGCCAGCAGTTTCGCTGATTCCTGTCCTCCCGTTCATTCATGAAGGAGAAGGCATGGTTCATCGGATCGCCCTTTTCGAGCGCCATATGGTCCAGATGCAGGCTTCGGATATCGACACGGCTCGGCGTGCCGGTCTTGAAACGGAGGATCTTTAGCCCGTGCTTCTTCAGATTCTCTGACAGACCGACCGAGGGACGCATGCCATTCGGGCCGCCGGAGTACATCGTCTCGCCGATGATGATCTCGCTGTCGAGGTACGTCCCCGTCGCCAGAATGACCGCCTTCGCGCGGTACTCTTCATGAAGCTCGGTCGTGATGCCGACGCATGCCCCGTCTTCCACGAGGATATCCATCACCTGCACCTGCTTCAGGTCGAGATTCTCTGTATTTTCCACCACCTTCTTCATATAGGTGTGGTACTTGTTCTTGTCCGACTGCGCACGGAGCGCGTAGACCGCCGGCCCCTTGCCGAGATTCAGCATGCGCATCTGGATGGCTGTCGCATCGGCTGCAATGCCCATCTCGCCGCCCAGTGCGTCGATCTCCTTTACAAGATGGCTCTTCCCCGGTCCGCCGATCGCCGGATTGCATGGCATCATGGCGACATTTTCCAGAGAGATCGTAGTGAGCAGCGTCTTCATCCCCATGCGCGCTGCCGCAAGTGCCGCCTCGCAGCCTGCATGGCCTGCGCCGACGACGATCACATCATACGTATCAATGAGATACATGGTATCCTTCTTTCTTTGCCTCGCAGGAGCTCTTCTCCTGCACTTGTTGATTGCTTATATTCCAAAGTCTTATTATATAAAATTTTTTCGTCCATTTCAAAGAAAGAATAGAGGAAGGTTGGCGGGTTCGGGGTTCGGGTTGGAGGGTTCAACAGGTTCTAAGGGTTCGGAAGGTTCAACAGGGTTGGTGCGGCGCCAGATCCTTCGACTCAGTTCTCACTGCTTTGCCTTTACATTTTCGAACATCCGACATTTCACTCCGCTCAGGATGACGAAATGCGCCGCGGAGTATAGATGGTTGCGATGCCCCAAAGTGGCATTTAAGTCACCAATCACTAGTCACTAGTCACTCGAGACTCCTAATCCCTAGCCACTAATCCCTAATCCCTGCTTTCAAACTTCAGGGTTCGGGGTGAACACAATGAGAAATGAGAAATGGTGGTAGCGGCTTTGCCGCAAATATATAATGGGCGATGCCCGCTGGCTGTGAGATTAGCGGCACTCTCGTATCGTCATTTCGAGCGTAGCCCTCGATCTTTCTTGCATAACGGTTATCGAAGATTGTGCCCTGGTAGCATCCTCAATACCTCTCGTTTCCCGTCACCAAACATACATCGATTTCCTGCCTGCCATAGAGATCCCTCCACTTCAGTCGGGATGACGTTGTGCGGTGTCCCCTTCGCGCAACCTGAACCCCGAACCCTGAACCAGACAACCTTTATTTTCCCACGCAGAATCTTTCGAAGATGGAATTGATGAGCTCCTGATCCACCGTGTCTCCGGTGATCTCCCCCAGCGTATGCCACGCCTCGGTGACATCGATGGTGATGCAGTCCGCAGGCATGCCAGAGCAGATGGACTCTTCGGCGCGGCGGACGGCCGCGAGAGCTTTCTTCACCAGATCCACATGCCGCAGGTTCGTCAAGAAGAGCTCACGGCCCGCGGAGACATCCTGATGCCGAGTGATATGATGGAGCTCCTCCTCCAGCTCGGCCATGCCGCTGCCGTAGCGAGCGGAGATCGGCACGACCGGAATATCCCCGGCGAGTGCTTTCACGTCTCTCGTCTCGATCTCCTGCGGCAGGTCATACTTATTCAGGATGACAAGCGCCTTTCTTCCGCGAAGAGAGGCGAGCAGTGCGCGGTCCTCTTCCGAGAGCGGGCGAGAGCCGTCGATGACTGCCATAATGAGGTCAGCCTTCTCCATGGACTTCTTCGCGCGCTCGATGCCGATGCGCTCGATCTTGTTCTCCGTCTCACGGATGCCGGCTGTATCCATCAGGATGAGCGGCACACCGCCGATCTTGATGGACTCCTCGATGGTGTCGCGCGTCGTCCCGGGAATATCCGTCACGATGGCCCGCTCCTCCTGCAAAAGCGCATTCAAAAGGCTCGATTTCCCTGCATTCGGGCGGCCCACGATCGCCGTGCGCAGGCCATCGCGGATGATGCGCCCCTCTTCGGAGCGAGAGAGCAGCGTCCGAAGCGATGAATCGATGGCAGAAAGCCCCTCTTCGATCTCCTCATTCGTGAGATCCTCCAGGTCTTCCTCCGGATAGTCGATGGTGACTTCGAGCTTGGCGATCAGATCCTTCAGTTGGTCGCGCGAAGCACGCACGAAGGAGGAAAGCGCGCCCGAAAGATGGCTTTCTGCCTGCGAGAGCGCCGCCGCCCCCTTCGCCTCGATGATATCCATCACGGCTTCCGCCTGCGACAGGTCGAGGCGGCCATTCAGGAAGGCCCGCTTCGTGAATTCACCGCGGTGCGCGGGGACGGCCCCCTTTTCCAGAACGAGCGAGAGCGTCTGGCGGAGCGCCTCCATCGAGCCGTGGATCTGGATCTCCACGACATCCTCACCCGTGTAGGAATGAGGCGCTCTCATGTAGACGGCGAGCCCCTCGTCCACCTGCCGATCCTCCTCCATGACACGGCCAAAATACATGCGGTATGGCTCCGCTTCATGAAAGCTTTTGATCTTCTTCGCATGAAATACGCGGTCTGCGACATCCGCCGCCTGCATGCCGGAAATGCGGATGATGCCGATCCCGCCCTCGCCAGGGCTGGTCGCGATCGCCGCGATAGTGGTCTCTTCGTACATAGGTTGGTACTCCTTCGGAATGGTAATCCCACAATGCCAAGTGGCTAGGGATTAGGGATTAGGGATTAGGGACTAGTGACTGGGGACTAGTGACTAGTTACCAGCTACTAGCTACTTTTATTCTTTTTCTATTATAACGAACATAGGGGGAAGTGGCTAGGGTTAGCCCGTGGGGCGTGCCGTCCCGTGATTCCGTTTGAAAGCTTCGCTCTCTAAGTTAGGAGTGAGGAGTGAGGAGTGAGGAGTGAGGAGTGAGGAGTGAGGAGTGGTGGTGCGGCGCATAAAAATATGGAAGCGCCGCGGAGTATAAACAGGGCAATGCCCGAAGGGCTCTTGATAGCAGGTTCCCTCGTATCGTCAGCCTTCCCCTCGAGGGGAAGGTGCCCCGAAGGGGCGGATAGGGCACAGGCAGTATGAAAGATAAATGAGGAAGAATGCCTCCCCGTCTCCCAGTCTCCTAGTCCCTAGTCACCAGTCACTAGTCACTAGCTACTAAACATCCCTGCTTTCACAAACGCATCGTTTATCGGTCTGCAAGAAAGATTTCTCGCTTCGCTCGAAATGACGATACGGGGGTCTGATTTCAGATGCCAGACATCTGACTTCTATCCTCCAACCTTCGGGCATCGCCCCGTTTCGTCATCCTGAGCGGCGAGAAACGTCGTATGTGAGATAACGAATGCTAGGGAAACGCTGCGACCTGAGCCATCGATCTCGGCGAGGCCGCCACCACAATCCTGAACTTTGAAAGCAGAAAATAACCATCTTCCCTTTATATGAATCCTCATAGGTTAAGAGGTTCTGAAGGTTCAAAAGGTTCACAGGTTTCTCATCTTTCGTGAATACCATATCTTCAAAACTCCGCGGCGCTTTCCTATTTTTATGCGCCGCACCACCCCCTCTGAACCCTCTGAACCTGTAGAACCCGTTCCCCCTCTTTCGCAAATAATCAAAAGGGGACGGCACGCCTCACGGGCTAACCCTGCCCCCTTTAATCCTCTCCCTTCTTAATTTCTTTAGCATCTCATGCTATAATATAAAAAAGTCATAAACAGCAAAAAACTCGGTCAGTTTCCGATGGAAGGAGGCCATTCCCTTGGCATCTACCCCCGATACACCTTGTAGCCTTTTGCACGAGGCTCGCATGGAGATGATATTCTCCCAGCTCCTGATCTTAGACCAGATCTCCGACCGCGCCACCTACTCTGCCCTCATCCCCTCTCTGCTGGAAAACATCGGGCAGATCACGCACGCAGACCGTGCCTACATTTTCGGCATTCGCGAAGAAGAAGAGCGCTACTACTGGAATGCCTACGAATGGTGTCAGGACGGTGTCACCCCGCAGATCGAGAACCTGCAGCATGTCCCCGCTGCCCTCTTTCCGTACTGGGATGGCACGCTCCGGCGCGGAAAAGCCATCAGCACTTGGGATCTGGAGACCATCAGGGACACCATGCCCGCAGAGTACGACATCCTGCATGCGCAGGACATCCACAGCATCGCCGTGCTTCCCATCTTTGCTGCCGGGAATTTCATCGGGTTCATCGGTCTCGATAATCTTGACCACAGCATTTATGACATCGCCTCCAAGATGCTGCAGGTCATCAGTGGCCATTTGGGCTGCATCCGCTCGCATCTCGACGCCCAAAAGGCCCTAAGCGAAAGCCGCTCTCAGCTCGAATCGCAGCTCATTTCCCTCCGGCGCGAGACCTATCTGGTCGATGCCCTCGCCGCAGACTACCGCTGCATCCTCCGCTGCAATCTCACGCAGGATACCTTCGAGACGATCAAGGGAGTCCCCCGCTGTCCGACCGGCACACCCGGCGTCTTCAGCGAGTGGGTCCGCAAGGCCTATGACGAGTACATCATCCATGCCTCCGCGCCGGATTTCCTTTCCTTTTTTGACAGGAAGCAGCTTCTTGCCGCGCTTTCCGCGAAGCAGATCCTAAACTACCGCTTAGAAGTCATCCCTGATGAGGACGGCCATCGCTACCTTGAAATACAGATCGCCCCGCTCCACTCCGTCGAAGACGGCCAGCACAAGATCGCGATCGGCATCCGCTCCATCGATGATCTCGTTCTTCGCGAGAAATGTCGGCAGGCAGCCAAGGAGAAAGCGAGAAAACAGCTGCAATTCCGCAAGGATCTCATCGCTACGATCGGGAAGATCTACCGCGCCATCTATTTCGTCGACCTGGATAAAGGCACCTACATGGAGATCACAGGCGAGGCCACCTACCAGAAGGTCATTGGAAACGAAGGCCTTTTAAGCAAGGTCATCCCCATCTTCAGCCGCTCCTTCATCGCTCCCGAATCCCAAGCCTCCATGAAGGACTTCCTCGACCCCTCCACCCTCTCCGACCGTCTTCGGGAAAGAGACACGATCTGCCAGCCATACCTGACTGCCGAGGGTCTCTGGCATCAGGGCCGCTTCTTCGTGAAAAGACGGCACGAGGACGGGAGCGTCGCGACCCTCCTCTATACCATTCATAATATCGATGAATTCAAGCGGGCTGAGATCGCCCGTCAAGAAGAGCTCAAGAAGAGCGCCCGTGAAGCCCAGATCGCCAACCAGTCAAAGACAGATTTCCTCCGCCGCATGAGCCACGACATCCGCACCCCGATCCATGGCATCCTCGGCATGCTAGAGGTCGCTGACAATCATCCTGCTGATCTCGAGAAGCTGCAGGACTGCCGTCATAAGATCCGCCAAGCCGCCGACACGCTCCTCTCCATGGTGAGTGACATCCTCGACATGAACAAGCTCGAGTCCGGCACGCTCGAGCCGGAAAGCGTCCCCTTCGATATCTTTACGCTTCTCATGGAGTCGAATCATCTGACCGAAATGCAGGCCCCTCTCTACGGCGTCACCGTCCACGTGAAGAATCCTCCCTTCCCCGTCCGTCGCGTCATCGGCTCCCCCACCTTCCTTCGCCGCGTCCTCATGAACCTTGCCGGCAACGCGCTGAAGTACAACCGCCGCGGCGGACGCATCGATCTCTCGTGTGACAAGATCGAGATCAAGGGCGAGAAGGCCTACTTCACGCTGACTTGCGCCGACACCGGCATCGGGATGAGCCCCTCCTTCCAGCAGCGCGCCTTCGAGCCCTTCACGCAGGAGTCGGATACGGCCCGCACCCACTACATAGGTACCGGCCTCGGTCTTTCCATCGTGAAGGAGTTCGTTTCAAAAATGGGAGGCACGATCACCCTCTCCAGCAGCAAGGGTGTCGGCACCCGCTTCACCTTCACCATCCCCTTCACCATCGACCATGCGTCGCAGAGAGCAGAAGCAGTGAGCCAGAGCCCCGTCTCCCTCTCCGGCCTTCATGTCCTCCTCGTCGAGGACAATGAGCTGAACCGCGAGATCGCGCTCTGTCTCCTCGAAAAAGAAGGCATGGAGATCACCGCCTGTGAAAATGGCGCTGAAGCCGTCAAGGCATTCCGAGAATCTCCCCTTGGCTACTATGACCTCATTCTCATGGATATCATGATGCCGGTCATGGACGGCTATGAGGCGAGCCGGCAGATCCGAAGCCTCCCCCGCCGTGATGCTTCTCTCATCCCCATCTTCGCCATGACCGCGAATGCCTTTCAGGACGACATCGAAAAGAGCCATAAGAGCGGCATGAATGAGCATTTCACCAAGCCGCTTCATACGCAGGTCATGCTTGATACGATACGGAAGTATGTGAGATAGAAGTGACGGGGGACTGGTGACTAGTGACTGGTGACTGGTGACTAGTGACTGGTGACTAGGGATTAGGGATTAGGGATTAGGGATTAGGGATTAGACTAGGAGACATCAGACATCTGACTTCTATCCTCCGGCCTTCGGGCATCGCCCCATATATATTCGCGGCGAAGCCGCCACTTTCATTCCTAATTCCTAATTCCTCATTCGTGCAAAGCTTTCAGCCACAATCAGTGGACGAGCCGCCCCACAGGCTAACCCTCAAAGCAGGAATGAAAGACCGGAAATTCGAGACTGGCAGCCCGGGAAACATGCGCTCTTACGCCATGACCCATCATCAGTACACTTGCCTTGACCCGCTCCATCTCTCGTGCTACAATAAAGTTGCGAAGAGAGAATCCAACAACTCATGACGCACCAAAAAGAGAGCCCCCACAGACCTGCGACCGTACTGTGGGGGCTCTTCTTGTTCTAAGCACAAGAATAAGCTTCAGGCTTGTCTCCACTACATCTTTTACCGGTCAAGCCATTTGCAAATGTAGTAAGCAACCACGCTCGCTGCGACCGAGACCAAAAATGTTTCCAACATACTCATGAGGCACCTCCCTTCTGCCACGCAAATTTGCGCTTCGAAGAGTTGCAGTGTGACATGCATAGTATAACATAGGAAACCATCGCTTGTTGTAAAGTCTTATTCAAATTCTCGCGGCGCTTTCTTATTTTTCGCGCCGCCCCTTCCCCTTTGAACCCATTGAACCCGCTGAACCCATTCCCCCATTTCCCCACACAAAAACGCCGGCATGCACAAAACCGCATGTCGGCGTTTTTTACATCGTCACCATGAAATGCCCGATCAGCATCTCAAGCGCCCGTTTCACTGTCTTTTGGAAGCGCTCCTCTGCAAGCGCATACACCTCTTGCGGTGCGATGGATTCACTCTCCGTCCGTTTCGCCACGACACCGCAGACAGAGCCGGCACGAAGCCCCATGACGCTCGCCAGCGTGAAGAGCGTCGCATTCTCCATCTCAAAATTCGTGCATCCCATCGCCTGAAAATCAGAGAGAAGCCCCTGATACGAGGTCCTGACATAGCCCAAGAAGCTATCATAGCGCTCCTGCCCCGGCCAGAAGGAATCTGTCGAGATAGAGACGCCGACCTGATGCGGCACCTTGAGACTTTCCGCAGCTTTCATGAGCGCCAGTGTCACCGTCATATCCGCCGCAGCCGGATACTCAGCAGGCGCATATGCCTTCGAGGCGCCGTCGCGGCGCACCGAAGCCCGATTGATCACCAAATCGCCGAGCTCAAGTTCCTCCTGAATGGAGCCCGTCGTCCCCACGCGGAGAAAGGTCGTGACCCCGAGACGCGCCAGCTCTTCCACCGCAAAGCTCATGCACGGCCCGCCCATCCCCGTCGACATGACAAGCACCGGCTCACCGGAGACGCGGGCCAGCCAGCTCGTATAGTCGCGATGCGAGGTGAGAAAAACAGCGGACAGATCCAGCGCCTTCGCCAGCCCCGGCACCCGCCCCGGATCGCCGGGCACAACCGCATAGCGCGCGCCCGCCAGATGTTCCTTCGTAAGACCGGTATGATACATGACCTCGCCCGCTTCGGCATAGTGATAGTTTCTCATTGTTTGGCCTCCTTTTTGGTGACTAGTGACTGGTGACTAGTGACTGGGGATTAGTAGCTAGGGATTAGGAACCGCGAGTGACTAGTGACTCGTGACTGGAATACGACTTTCGGGCATCGCCCCTTTATACTCCGCGGCGCATTTCGTCATCCTGAGCGGAGTGAAATGTCGGATGTTCGATCATGTAAAGGCGGAACAGTGAGAACTGAGTCGAAGGATCTGGCGCCGCACCAACCCTATTGAACCTTCCGAACCCTTAGAACCCGTTGAACCCTCCATCCGAAGTTTGAAAGCAGGGATGAGTAGCCAGGGATTAGGGATTGGGGATTAGGAGTGACTAGTGACTAGTGACTTGAATACCGCCTTCGGGCATCGCCCTATTTATACTCTGCGGCGAAGCCGCCACCTTCATTCCTCATCCCTCATTCCTAATTTATGCGAAGCTTTCATCCCCGAAAGGGCACCCCGCCCACGGGCTAACCCTCCCCTCTAAACCACAAAAGGGGACTTATCCTCTTCCAAGTCCCCTTTGCCTTTACTTTTTATTTTTCTTCTTTTTCTTATCCTTCTTGCCTTTTTTGTGCTTCTTGCACTTCTTGACCTTGGCGGAGATGAGCTTTTCCTCCTCTGGAAGCGTCAGCTCTTCGCCGGCGGGATGCATCTCTTCTTCGGAAATTTCCCAGTCGCCATCGATATTATCTTCACCATCGGGCCGTCCCAGCGTATGGGTCTTGTACTCGATATTGATATCGCCCTCATCCGTATCCAGAGAGACGGCTGCTTCGCCGCCCTTTTCGATAAGGTCAGTCAGGATCTCTTCCATCTCGCCTGCAAGAGCGATGATATCCTTCAGACGTTCTTCCTCCGCCGGTCGGTTATCCAGGCTCGGATCCAGCATGTAGCTCTGCAGGAATGCGCGGTCTTCATCGATCCGCCGGCTCATGGCCGCGAGAGTTTCCTTCCAGTTCTTTGTCTCCATTTTTTACTCCTTTGCGGAAGCCGTGCCTTCCGTCACCAATACCTTGTCGATGCGCCTGTTGTCGCAGTCCACGATTTCAAAGGTGAAGCGCCCATAGGTGACCTTCTCCGTTTCCTTCGGGATGTAGCCCAGAAGGTAAGTGAGGAAACCGCCGAGCGTCTTGTAGTAGGCCTCTTTCTCTCCGGGCAGCTCTCCCTCGATATGGAAATGCTCGCGGAAATCATCGATGGAGCAGAGCCCCTCCACCAACCAGGCATGCTCGCCGCGGCGGATGAATTTATTCTGCTCTTCCAGGATATCCTCTTTGTCTCCGGGCATATCCCCGACGATCTCCTCCAAGACATCATGCAGTGTCACGAGGCCGGACAAAGTCCCGTACTCATCGATGACGATCGCCTCATGCACCCCGCGCGTGCGGAAGAGCTGCAGGAGCTTCGTCAGGATGAGCGTCTCCGGGATGAAAAGCGGCTGATGGATCGTATCCATGACCGACGCCTTCAAAGGCTTGCCCGGATGCTTGTGCTGATCGATCAGAATCTCGGACACATCCGCAAGGCCTTTGAAATCATCCAGCGAACCCTTGCCAACCGGCAGGCGGAAGTGGGATGACTCCATCATATCCGCCCAGATCTTCTTCTCTTCATCCTCCAGATCCAGCCAGTCAAGCTGCGGACGCGCCGTCATGCAGTCTGATGCCGTGCGGTCATTCAGCTCAAAAACATTATCAATAATCTCAGGCTCTTCCTTATCGAAAGTGCCAAGGCGCGCCCCCTGCTGCAGAAGGACCTTGATTTCCTCCTCCGACACCGGCTGCTCGCCGCCCATCTTCACGCCAAGGAATCCGACCACGATCTTCGTCGACCATGTGGAAAACCACACCAGCGGCCGGCATACCGTCGCCATGATGATCATCGGACGCGCGATGACGCACGCCGCCTTCTCCGGCACCGCGATGGCGATCCACTTCGGTGCCAGCTCGCCGATGATGAGCGAGAAATAGGTGACCAGTACCATCACCGTCACCATACTGACCTCACGCGCATACGGAGCGAGGAAGGAAATCTTCTCCATCTCACCCGCCAAAGGCCCCGCCAGCGACGCCCCCGAAAACATACCCGTGATGATGCTGATGGTGGTGATACCCACCTGAATGGTCGCAAAAAGCTCTTCCTTCTCCTCGGCAAGGCGCAGCGCATACACCGCGCTCTTATTGCCTTCGTCGATGAGCTCCTGCAGCTTCGTCTTGCGCGCTCCGACGATGGCGATCTCCGCCAGAGAACATACCGCATTGCCTAAAACAAGCAGGATAATGATAATCAGTTCAAGCCATATGTGGCCGTCGTCCATCTTCTTTTCTACCTCCTGGGAAAACACTATTGAACGATGTGTCTTTATTATAGCATGAAATAAATGCCGCGAGGGAAAAAGATAGTGGAAGGTAGCCCGTGGAGCGCATCACCCTTTGATTGCGGGCGAAAGAGGTTCAGCAGGTTCTATAGGTTCTGAGGGGATGGCGGGGAAGGTGCGGCGCATAAAAATATGGAAGCGCCGCGGAGTTTTAGGATATACGGTATGTACGAAAGATGAGAAACCTGTGAACTTTTTGAACCTTCAGAAACTGTTTAACCTATCCGTAAACGCCATGGATTTTGGAGAGGCGTTTCCCAGAAAATCCCCCTTGACCCTGCATTTCCATCATGCTACAATAATTTTGCAGAAAGGTTTCCAATACCTCATAGTGCACAAAAGAATGACCCCCCACGAGATGACTAGGGCTCGTGGGGGGTCTTCTTGTTCAAAGCACAAGACTAAGCTTCAGGCTTATCACACGCTGTCTCTTTACCGATCAAGCCATTTGCAGATGTAGTATGCAACTACACTTGCTACGACCGAGAGAATGAATGTTTCCAATACGCTCATAGTGCACCTCCCTTCTGTCACGCAAATTGCATGTCTAGGGGTTTGCAGTGTGACGAGCTTAGTATATCATATGAAATGTCATTGACCAAGAATAATCAAAAAAGCGCGCCGCTTAGCGGCGCGTCTTTTAGTTGCCAAATACGTCTTTCCCTTCCTCCGGTGCTTCCGCCTTGCAGTACTTGATCTGCTGGCAGATGCATTTGTCTTTCAGCTTGTACAGCTCAGGCAGGAAATCCATCAGCTTGTTGAAGGTCTCGTCATTGATCCGATACTTCGTCCAGAGGCCCTCACGGCGCGCATTCACCACGCCGGACTCGATCAGGATTTTCATGTGATAAGACAGCGTCGACTGCGACAGCGTGAAATTCGAAAGAATGTCGCAGGCAGACATCTCGCGGCATGACAGCATGTCGATCACCCGCAGTCGCGTCTCATCAGAGAGCGCTTTAAAAATCAGTGCAAACTCTTTGTAACTTGGCTGAAATTCCATAACAAAACCTCGCTTCTTCCCGTTCACGCGCGCCGTCTCTATCCGTCGCTTGTTATCGATAGATTTAAATGTATAGAAAATATTTTAGCGCAAATGGGACGGACTGTCAAACAAGGGACGGTTGGATTTGAGGTTCAGGGTTAGCTTCTTGGACGGCTCCGTCCACTGATTATGAATGAAAGCTTTGCGCGAATGAGGAATTAGGAATGGTGGTGCGGCGCATAAAAATATGGAAGCGCCGCGGAGGTTTGAAACTAGCGGTTTTCTCGTATCGCAAACCTA
>OIXL01000771.1_pt1 | contig 14370 bp, 16 predicted proteins | sample 1587761 | NCBI WGS metagenome assembly OIXL01 (sample SAMN03283246) | human gut metagenome | biome: human-associated habitat; material: feces | host: Homo sapiens | place: Peru | collected 2012 | reverse complement strand
CTCCGGGCGGTACACATATAGCTATAAAGAAATCAGGTGCTTCACATGTTATATCATTTAATGATATGCCACCTATCGGCGGACTCAAGCCTTGTGCCAATATCATGTTTGATTCACTGACATCCTCTAATTATGATGAGGTTGTATGTGTGGTACTCACAGGTATGGGGGCAGACGGCACGAATGGCATTCTTTCACTTGGCAAATCAAAGCCTATCTATGTCATTGCACAGGACGAGAAATCAAGTGTTGTGTATGGCATGCCAAGAGCCATCTATGAGGCAGGTGTGGTTGATGAAGTCGTTACACTATCAGATGTTGCCAAAGCAATCACAAAAAATGTGGGGGTAAAATAAAATGGATGTTAGCCAGTATCTAGATATTTTTATTGATGAAAGTTCGGAGCATATTCAGACATTGTCTGACTGTATCATGACTCTTGAGCAGGAGCCGGAAAACAAAGACACTATAAATGAGATTTTCCGTGCTGCCCACTCCTTAAAGGGTATGGCAGGTACAATGGGCTTTAAGCGCATGCAGCACCTTACACATGATATGGAAAATGTATTTCAGGAGGTCAGAAGCGATAAAATTAAAGTTGACAGCTCAATGATTGATCTGCTCTTTAAGTGCCTTGACGCTATAGACAGCTATGTTGAAAATATTAAATCCACATCTGATGAGGGTACTGATGATAATGAGGTTATCATAAAGGAACTCAACGATTTTATTGCAAAAGCAAACGGACAGACTGTAAGCAAACAGGCTGAGCCTCAAGAAAAGGCTGCTGAAGCTGAAACAAAGGATTCATCAGATGCATCTGACAGTGCACTTGATACAATTGAACTGACAGACAACGAGAAAAAATTAATTGACGAGGCAATTTCAGCAGGCCTTAAAATATACGGCATGACAGTTACCGTAGCAAGCGACTGTCTGCTCAAAGCAGCAAGAGCTTTCCTTGTTTTCAAGGCAGTTGAGGAGCTGGGACAGATTCTGGTTTACAGACCAAGCTCACAGGATATTGAGGATGAGAAGTTTGATTTGTCATTCAGCTTTTATGTTGCATCAGGTGAGGGTTTTGATAAATTGGAGCATGCAGCTTCCAACGTATCTGAGATTGATAAGGTTGTGGGAAAAGAAATCACCGAGTTTCACCTGGAGGGTGAAGCAGAGCAGACAGCACAGGCTACTGAAGAGACAAAAAAGGCAGATAAGGAAGAAAAAGAGGGAAAGACTCCTGCTGCAAAGACAGAATCTTCAAAGCCAAAAACTGCAAATAACTCTCAAAAGCAGGCTGTTTCTCATAAAAAAGCTACTACAAGCCGAACAGTCAGAGTAGATATCGAAAAGCTTGATATGCTTATGAATCAGGTGTCTGAGCTTATTATTGCAAAGAACTCTCTTGTAGCCATGAGCTCATCTGATGGAGAAAACAATAATAACCAGTCATTCCATGAACAGATTGAATATCTGGAAAGAATTACGACCAATCTCCATGAGTCTGTCATGAAAGTACGAATGGTTCCTATTGAAAGTGTTACACAGAAATATCCTAGAATGATAAGAGATCTGTCTCGTACTCTGAATAAGAAGATGAATCTTGTCATAACCGGTGAAGATACCGAGCTGGACCGTACAGTTGTGGATCAGATTGGAGATCCTCTGCAGCATCTGCTTAGAAACAGTGCTGATCATGGACTTGAAAGCAATGAGGTCAGACTTGAGCGTGGAAAGCCAGAGGTAGGTACTATTTTCTTAAATGCATACCAGGAGGGCAACAATGTTGTCATAAAGGTCGGAGATGATGGAAACGGAATCGATACCGAAGCCGTAAAGAACAAGGCTATCGAGCGTGGCATAGTCACAGCTGAACAGGCTGAAAATCTATCTCAGAAGGATATCATCAACTTCCTTTTTATGCCAAGCTTTTCAATGGCAAAACAGATTACCGATATCTCCGGACGAGGAGTTGGTCTTGATGTTGTTAAATCCGGCATTGAACAGCTGGGTGGTGATGTATCGGTTTCAACCGAGCTTGGTAAGGGTACTACATTTACTGTACGTCTTCCTCTTACTCTTGCAATCATTCAGGCTCTCATGGTAGAGATCCGTGATGAGATATATGCCATTGCGCTCGGCTCTATCTCAAATATAGAGGATATTCCTGTGAAGGATATCAAATATGTACAGGCTAAGGAAGTTATTCACCTGCGTGGAAGCGTTATTCCAATCATCCGCCTCGATAAGATGCTGGACATTGAACCAAAGGAGCAGGAGCCGGATCATCTTACTGTAGTGATTGTCCAAAAGGGAGATCAGCAGGCAGGTCTTGTGGTTGACAATCTCATTGGACAGCAGGAGATTGTAATCAAGTCTTTAGGAAAATACATAAACGGCAACAAGCTTATCAGCGGAGCGACAATACTTGGAGATGGTGATGTAGCTTTGATACTTGATGTAAATACACTTATGTAATGGAGGGGAAGTACATGCCAGAAAATGAATTTGATATACAGGAAAAAGAAACAAAGCAATATATTTCAGTCAAAATAGGCGAAGAAAAATTCGGAATTGATATTGGCTATGTTGATAATATCGTCAGAATGCAGAAGATTACAAGAGTGCCAAAGGCGCAGAAGTACTTTAAGGGTATCATAAATCTGCGTGGTGATATCGTTCCGGTAATGAGTGCCCGCATAAAAATGGGACTGGACGATGATGTATATACATCATCAACCAGAATAATTATCCTAAAGCTTGAAGAAAAGGGTGAGATAGGTCTCATTGTCGATGAAGTTTGTGAAGTTGTCACGCTTGTGGTTGATGAAATAGATAAGCCTAATATAGATGCTTCATCTACAGGCAAGGAGCTGTTCATAAACGGTATAGGTAAAAACGGAGATGAACTGATTTCTCTGTTTGAAATAGGCTCAATAGTCTCAGATAAGGACGCTAACTGATTTGCAGCAATGTATAGTGAGGTATAAAAGCCTCACTATATAAGTTTTAACAAATAAAAGGGTGAATACAATGAGTGAATTTTCTTTAGATAATGTCAATTCGATGTATATGGATGTCCTTAAGGAAATCGGAAATATAGGTGCCGGCAATGCCACGACAGCGATTGCCGGCATGCTTGGCACTACCATGAAAATGGAAGTTCCAAGAGTTCTGTTAATGGATGCGACAAAGCTTGGGGATGCCATATGTCCGGAGGAAGAGACAATAGTGGGTATATTTCTTGAGGTTACCAACGATATCTCCGGCAGTATGATGTTTCTCATGAAGCTTCCGGCAGCACACTTTCTGGTAAACAAGCTGATGGGCAGACCACAGGACTATAACGAGCCATTTGATGAGATGGATTTATCTGCCATGAAGGAGATTGGCAACATAATAGCAGGCGCATATTTGTCAGCGCTTTCAACTATGACAAATCTTAAAATACTACCTTCCATTCCGTATATTGCTGTAGATATGGCCGCTTCCATATTAAGTGTGCCGGCAATTCAGTTTGGACAATATGGTGACAATGCACTTTTTATAGAGACAGAGTTTGGTGATGATATAATGATGAACGGATACTTTATCCTTATGCCTGATCCGGATTCATATGATAATATTTTATCGGCTTTAGGAATTAGTTTTTAGTATTTAGGAGAATCCATATGGCAAGTACTATTAAAGTATCAATGGCAGACCTTAAGGTTGCCAAAGCCCCTGATTCTCTGACCACACTTGGGCTTGGTTCATGCATAGGGCTCACCCTTTATGATCCGGCTTCAAAAATCGGTGGGCTTGTACACTATATGCTGCCTGACAGCACCAAACTCAGAAATAACACAAATATAGCCAAGTTTGGCGATACGGGAATTAGGGAACTTTATAATCAAATGATAAAAAATGGTGCGAATCCCAGACGAATGGTTGCAAAGATTGCCGGTGGAGCTAAGATGTTTGAGATGTCAGGCAATTCTACAATCGGAAATGTTGGCGATCGCAATACCGATATGGCCAGGCACGTGCTTGCAGAGCTGAAAATTCCTCTGAAGGCACAGGATACCGGTCTTAATTACGGAAGAACTGTTATACTTGACTGTGAAACCGGTGACTATATCATCAAAGCAGTCGGAAAAGAGCAAAAGGTGATTTAACATGAAGAATAATTTATTACCATCTCTTGTTATGCTTTTAGCCGGCTTAGTATGCAGTATTATATCCCTGCGGCAGGGCGTTGATCTGATGAGCTTTACAACAAGACTTTTAACTGTGCTTGTAGTATTCTATATAATCGGAGCGATACTTAAAGTAATCTTAAGCTGTGCATTTAAGGCAATGGAAGACAGGCAAAAGAAAGCTGAAGCGGCCGAAGCAAAGACTGATGATTCCGAAGTCTTTGATAATGATAATGATAATGACAATGATAAGCCAATTAGCTAGCTGCAGAATAATATACTGGTAAACAGGGGGCATAATGAAAGCTATAGAAAAGGAAAAGCTGTGGGAGGAATATCAAAAGAATCCCACTCCCAAGCTACGGGAACAGCTCATAATAGAATATGCACAGCTGGTCAGGCTTGTGGCAGGACGCCTCAGCATGTATCTTTGGCATAATGTGGAATATGATGACCTGGTAAGCTATGGGATATTTGGCCTCATTGATGCCATAGACAAGTTTAATCTTGAAAAAAATGTCAAGTTTGAGACATATGCAAGCCTTAGAATCCGTGGAGCCATACTTGATCAGATCAGGAAAATGGACTGGATTCCAAGAACAGTCAGACAAAGACAAAGGAAAATAGACGAGGCAATAAAGAACATTGAACTTCGTACCGGCAAAACAGCAAATGACGCAGACCTCGCAAAGGAGCTTTCTATCTCGGAGGATGAGCTTTGCAGCTGGCAGTCGCAGCTTAAAGTAACAAATGTTGTATCTCTCGATGAATTTGATGAGTCAGGACCTGAGCCTGTCATGGATGCTGCACATAATTCACATTATGCACAGCCGGAGGAGATTGTTACACAGGAAGAGCTGAAAACAATGCTTGTTAAGTCGCTTGACAATCTGACCGAGAAGGAGCGCAGGGTTATTGAATTATATTATTATGAGGATCTTACCCTTAAAGAAATAAGCAATATCCTCAAGGTTTCAGAATCAAGAGTATCACAGCTTCACACAAAGGGACTGATTAAAATGCGTAAGGTCATGGGCCCTTATATGAATATACTTACAAACGCATAAGAGGGCAGAGGTTTATATGACAACATTAGAAATAACTCTCATCATCATAGGTGTTGTTTTCCTTATAGGAAGCTTTATGGTAAATGACAAGCTTTCACATAAGGATTTGGATAAAATAGCCGATATGAGTGCTGAGGAACTAAAAATAATAACTGAAAAAGAAGTGACTGCCGCCAAAAAGGACTTAAGCGATGCCTTGGACGAGGAAATAACACAAAAGCAGGATGAGACAAAGCGAAGTCTTGAAAAGGAAGCAAATTCCAAAATAATGGCGATAAATGAATATTCTGATACAGTGCTTGATTCGATAAACAAGGCACATAATGAAATAATGTTTTTATACAGTATGCTAAATGACAAGCATGATGAGCTTACACGGCTTTCAGGCGATATAGATAAAGCATCATCAAGACTCAGAAGCTCCTTCGAGCCGCTTTCTGCAGACTCTGCAAAGAGGGCTGAAAAACCGTCTGTAGCCGTGCAAAAGCCGGCAGAACCTAAGTCTGGCACAATGCAGCAGGATACAAAGCCTGACATGAAGCAGATGACAGGTATAGATATTTCAGGTATCATTAAAACACAGCCTGCTTCAGCAGCCCCTGCGTCAAAGGCAGGTGCAACATCTACAACAGGTACAGCGGCCTCTGTATCGGTCAAGGCATCAGATGCTGCTTTGGGTACGCCCGCAGGCAGCAGCGCAAATGCTGATGTAATAAATCACACACATGAAATCCTTAAGCTTTATAAATCGGGCAAGAGCAATGTAGAGATAGCAAAGCTTTTGTCTCTTGGTACCGGCGAGGTAAAGCTTATAATAGATTTATATAAAGAGGGCAAATAAAGTGAGATTAAAATACTATTTGCGTGGACTTGGATTAGGCATTATTTTTGCGGTAATTATTATGATGATTGGTTTTCACGACAATAAGCAGTCCATGTCTGATACAGAAATAATAGAAAAAGCCAAAACACTCGGTATGGTTGAAGCAAAGAATATTTCCGGGACAGTCGCAGACGAATATAATAGTGAAAAAACTGACTCCTCTGCTACAAACTCAGATGCTTCTTCCCAAAAAGCCGAAACTGAACAGGATAGTCAGATGCAGGACAGCCAAACAGCACAGGAAGATACACAGCAGGAAGATACACAGCAGGAAGCAGCGCAGCCGGCAGCGGATGCAAAGCAGGAGACTGTAGAGCCACAGGATGCTGTTACAACATACACAATTTCAGTAACAAGTCAGGATACATGTCGCACCATTGCAGAAAAGCTTAAAGCTCTCAATCTGGTGGATGATGCTGAACAATTTCGTATATATATGGGACAAAAGGGTGCTGATCATTTTATAGCAGATGGTGAGCACGTTATTCCACAGGGAGCATCGTACGATGATATAATCACTATTCTGACACAGAAATAAATATTTTGCTTGCATATAAGCCTTTGGTATGTTATAATTCCAAAGGCTTAAATACTATAAAGCACGTGTGCGGATGATCGCCGGTGCCGGATAACGCTTACCGGTGGCTGATCTAATTGGAAACACACGGAAGATTAATAACCAAACGGAGGTAAATAAAATGAGCGTAATTTCAATGAAACAGTTACTCGAGGCAGGTGTTCATTTTGGACATCAGACAAGAAGATGGAACCCTAAAATGGCTCCTTACATCTACACAGAGCGTAATGGTATCTACATCATCGACTTACAGAAGTCTGTAGGAAAGGTTGATGAGGCATATGATGCCGTATCTGATATCGCTGCTCAGGGTGGTACAATACTTTTCGTAGGTACAAAGAAGCAGGCTCAGGATGCAATCAAGACTGAGGCAGAGCGTTGCGGTATGTACTATGTAAACGAGAGATGGTTAGGTGGAATGCTTACAAACTTCCGCACAATCGAGAGCCGTATTGCAAGACTTAAAGCTATCGAGACAATGTCAGAGGATGGCACATTCGATGTTCTTCCTAAGAAGGAAGTTATCGCACTCAAGAAGGAGTGGGAGAAGCTCGAGAAGAACCTTGGTGGAATCAAGGATATGAAGAGAATTCCTGATGCAATATTTGTAGTAGATCCTAAGAAGGAGCGTATCTGTATCAAAGAGGCTCAGGCACTTGGAATCACTCTTATAGGTATTGCTGATACAAACTGCGATCCTGACGAGTTAGATTATGTTATCCCAGGAAACGATGATGCTATCAGAGCTGTCAAATTAATCGTATCTAAGATGGCAGACGCTGTTATCGAGGCAAAGCAGGGAGCTGAGGAAGAGGTTACTGCTGAGGAAGCTTCTGACGAGACAGTTGAGGAATAAAACAGATTAATATCGGAGGATAATCAAATGGCTATTACAGCAGGTATGGTAAAAGAACTGCGTGAAATGACAGGCGCAGGTATGATGGACTGCAAAAAGGCTTTAACTGAGACAAACGGTGATATGGATGCCGCTGTTGAGGTATTAAGAAAAAGCGGTGCAGCTAAGATGGAAAAGAAGCAGAGCAGAATTGCCGCTGAGGGAATCGCACGTGTTGCTGTAAACGGAAACGTTGCAGTTGTAGCAGAGGTTAACTCTGAGACAGATTTCGTTGCAAAGAACGAGACATTCCAGGAGTTTGTTCAGACTGTAGCAGATACAGCACTTGCTTCTGGCTTAAATGGTGGTGCAAATGGAGAGGATATCGACGCTCTTCTTGCTACAAACGGACTTAGCGAGCTTCTTGTAGAGAAGACAGCTACAATCGGAGAGAAGTTATCTGTTCGTAGATTTGCAAGGGTTACAGGTGATGTTGTTACTTCTTATATCCATGGTGGTGGAAGAATCGGTGTTATCATTGCAGCAAATGGTGCAACAGACGATGCAGCTAAAGAAGCAATCACAAATATTGCTATGCAGGTTGCAGCTATGAACCCACAGTACATCAGCAGAAACGATATCTCTGATGAAGAGCTTGCAAAGCTTAGAGAGATTACAGTTGACAGTGCATTAAATGATGCTACAACACTTCCAAAGCCTATTCTTAATAAGTTAATTGACAAGGCTATTAATGAGAAGCTTTGGAGCGATGATGATATCAACAACTTCAACGAGCACAAGAACAACATGAACTATGTATGGAACTTCTTATCAGATGCTGCTAAGGCAAAGCTTGGTGAGCTTGCAATGGCAGACAAGGAGTCTATCGTGGCTGAGAAGATGTTCAATGGTTTAGTTGAGGGTCGTGTATCTAAGCAGTTAAAAGAGATTTGTCTCCTTGACCAGACATATGTTAAGGCAGAGGATGGAAAGCAGTCAGTTGCAAAATATCTTGAGTCAGTTTCTAAGGATCTTACAATCACCGAGATGGTTCGTTTCGAGGTAGGTGAGGGTATGGAGAAGAAGCAGGAAGATTTCGCTGCTGAGGTTGCCGCCCAGATGGCTGGAGTCTAAACTGTATCTTTATACTGATTAAACGAATGCTGTTCCGCAAAAGTTTAACTTTTAAACTTTTGCGGAATTTTTTTATCTTTACAAGATATAAAAATATGGTAAAATAGTAAGAGGAAACAAAACCAATCATAACGGGGGACGCATATGGACTCAAAGGATAATGAATTAGCCAGACAGCAGCAGGAGCGTCGCAAACGTGTGAGCCGGATTAAGACAAGTATTATTATGACTATAGCAATATGGATGGCAATATCTATACTTGCCATAGTTGTACTGGGCATCATGGTTGTCAAACTGAATTCGAGAATATACAAGCTTGAGCTTCAGTTAAATACAGCTATATCAAGCACAGTTACCGGTTCTGAGTCTGATGATGGTGACATCGCTTCTGATGAAGAAAGCTCTGGCGCAAAAACTCAGGCTGTCGTGAAACAGCTTGAGTCAAAAGACAATGTGTATCATGATGGGGATACAAGAAAGGTATATCTTACCTTTGATTGTATTCCCGGTGATAACACCGGTGCCATTTTAGATGCCCTTGCCAACTGTGGCGTCAAGGCTACCTTCTTTGTCACAGCAGATACCTCCGGTAAATATGATGATGTTTATAAGCGCATAGTGCAGGACGGACACACTATTGCGATGGCTTCCTACAGTAATTCATACAGTAAAATTTATGAATCAACAGAGGCATTTACCGATGACCTGACACAGATTTCCGATTATATCACCAATCTGACTGGAATAGCACCGGATATTTATCGTTTTCCCGGTGGCAGCATGAACCAGATTAGTAATGTAGACATGGTTGAGCTTGTAAAGATACTCAATTCAAAGCATATCACATACTTTGACTGGAATGTCAATTCCGGTGATACGGCCGACAATTGCAGTGTAGATGATATTGTCAATAATGTCACCTCAGGTATTGCCAAATATGACAATTCAGTTGTGTTATTACATGATGATTCAAACAGATCAACCACGGCAGAGGCTATTGAGCCGCTTGTTGAAAGCATAAAAGCGCAGGGTGCCGAAATATTGCCGATTGATAATAATACATATAAAGTTCAATATATCAAATCAGATACTGTTGGATAAGATAATAAATGGAGGAAATATTCATGGGATTATTCAAAGAATTTAAGGATGATTTTTCTCAGGCTGTAAACGAGCTTGTACCCGGAGATGTACCTGAGAAAGAAGTAGAGCCAAAGGCTCAGACAGCTGACAATCTTGTAGTTGATACTATAGGAGAGAATGTTGACGTTGCATCAGAGCTTTCAAAGCTCGACGGATTACTTGAGCATGTCGAGGAGCAGCCACAGGAGAGAACTGTACCAAGACCAACTCCAAGTGAAAATTTTGCAGAGCATACAATCAATACACAAAAAGAGGAGCAGATACCACAAATGAATGATATACCACAGCCAGTAAATACACAGCCAGTAAACAATAACGTTTTATCAGGAGATGTACAGGACGAAACATCAGTCATCACAGCAAGTACTGTACTCACAGGTGATTTACAGTCATCAGGATCATTTGATATTCAGGGAACAATCAACGGCAACGTAATGTGTAACGGTAAGATTGTTGTTACAGGAACAGTCAACGGCAACACAAATTCATCAGAGTTTTTCGCTGATGTAGCTAAGGTTGAGGGTGAAATTGTTTCAACAGGAACTGTAAAGATAGGTGCAGGATCTGTTATCATCGGCAATATCTCAGCATCTTCAGCAGTTATCGCAGGAGCTGTAAAGGGCGATATTGATGTTCAGGGACCTGTTGTAGTAGATACTTCTGCAGTTATCATGGGTAATATCAAGTCACGTTCAGTACAGATTAACAATGGTGCCGTTATCGAGGGCTTCTGTTCTCAGACATACGCTGATATCGATGTTCAGGGACTTTTCGAGGGTAAATAAATATGAGTAGAATATTACTAAAATTAAGTGGTGAGGCACTTGCAGGTGATAAGCACCACGGCTTTGATGAGGCTACAGTCATTGAGGTTGCAAAACAGGTTAAACAGATTGTTGATAAAGGTACACAGGTAGGTATTGTTATCGGTGGCGGAAACTTCTGGAGAGGCAGAACAAGTGAGACAATCGACCGCACAAAGGCTGACCAGATTGGTATGCTCGCTACAGTTATGAACTGCATTTATGTATCTGAGATTTTCAGATATGTCGGAATGAAGACAGCTGTTCTTACTCCGTTTGAGTGCGGCAACATGACAAAGCTTTTCTCTAAGGACAGAGCAAACAAGTATTTTGCACATGATATGGTAGTTTTCTTTGCCGGTGGTACAGGCCATCCTTATTTCTCAACAGACACAGCCACGGTGCTTCGTGCCATTGAGATTGAGGCAGATGGTATTTACCTTGCCAAAGCAATTGACGGAGTATATGACAGTGATCCAAAGACCAATCCTGCTGCAAAGAAGTATGATGAGCTTTCAATCGAAGAGGTTGTTGAGAAGAAGCTCGCAGTAGTTGACCTCACAGCGTCTATCATGTGCCTTGAGAACAAGATGCCTATGTATGTATTCGGACTCAATGAGGAAAACAGCATTGTAAATGCTCTTACAGGCAAATTTAACGGTACTAAGGTTACTGTATAGTAAATTGCATATAATGCATATCAGGAGGATAATATGGATTCAAGATTAAACCCTTTCCAGGATAAAATGGAAAAAACATTAAATAATCTCGAGGAAGAGTATGCAGGCATCCGTGCAGGAAGAGCCAATCCACATATTCTTGACAAGCTTCGTGTAGATTATTACGGCACACCTTCACCAATTCAGAGTGTAGCCAATGTAAGTGTTCCGGAGCCTAGAATGATTCAGATTCAGCCATGGGAGGCTTCTATGGTTAAGGAGATTGAGAAAGCAATAAACTGCTCTGACATCGGAATTAATCCTACAAACGACGGAAAGCTTATCAGACTTGTTTTCCCTGAGCTTACAGAGGAGAGACGTAAAGATCTTGCAAAGGACATCAAGAAAAAAGGCGAGGAAGCTAAGGTTGCTGTCCGCAATATCAGAAGGGATGCAATCGACAGCATCAAGAAGACCGGCAAAGAGGAAGGCATTTCAGAGGATGAGATTAAAGGCCTCGAGGATGACGCTCAAAAGCTTACCGACAAGTTTGTCGCAAAGGTTGACGCTGCGGTTGACGCAAAATGTAAAGAGATACTTACTGTATAGTATTTATATCACGTATACAAACAAGGGACATGTTATTCGTGTCCCTTATTTGCTTATTCCCGGTTTTACTGTTCACACTTAACTGTGTGACCAGCAAATAAATGATGCGTCATGATTATAAATATATAATATGCATAAATGAAAGGAAATAAAATATGAGTACTCCGGAACATATAGCAATCATTCTGGACGGAAACGGCCGCTGGGCCAAAAGTAAGGGTATGCCAAGAAACTACGGTCATACAGTAGGAGCCAAAAATGTTGAGAATATATGTAAGGCTGCAAACGACCTCGGCGTTAAATATCTGACACTTTACGCCTTTTCCACTGAAAACTGGAACCGCCCTGAGTCTGAGGTCGCTGCACTAATGAAGCTTCTTGAAAGCTATCTTAAAAACTGCATAAAGACTGCCAATAAAAACAATATGCGTGTGCGCGTAATAGGTGAGATAAGCAGGCTTTCAGAGAATTTTCAGGAGAAAATAAGAAACCTTGAAGAAGTTTCATCAGTAAATACGGGTCTTAACCTGACAATTGCAATTAATTACGGAAGCCGAGATGAGATGATACGTGCTGTAAAGCATATGATAGCTGACCATGATGCCGGAAAGCTTTCGGCTGACGATATAGATGCAGATACATTCTCATCATATCTTGACACAAGAGAGCTTCCGGATCCTGATTTACTCATCCGCACAAGTGGTGAGCAGCGCCTGTCAAACTACCTGCTCTGGCAGCTTGCATACGCTGAGTTTTATTTTACAGATGTTCCGTGGCCTGCATTTGATAAAAATGAACTCAAAAAGGCTATAGATGCATATAATAAAAGAGACCGTCGCTTTGGTGGATTAAAAGAAACGAACGACACGGAGGATAAATAATGTTTAAGACAAGACTGCTTAGTGGTATAGTTCTTGTAATTGCCGCTATATTTCTTATAGTAACAGGAAACGAGGTGCTTCTTTTTTCAACACTTCTGATTTCGTGTATAGGTATGTTTGAGCTTTTCAGGGTGTTTAAATTTGAAAAATCGCTCTTATCGGTTGTACCGTATATTGCTTTGATTTTATTTTACATCAACTTAAGGTGGAGCTTCATACCTGATGTAATGATGCTTTTCATGGGCTTTCTTATTGTACTGATGTTCGTGTATGTGCTGTCATACCCGAAATATGATGCAAAGCAGCTCATGGCAGCCTTTTTTGGTATGTTTTATGTAGGAACAATGCTTTCATATGTCTACCAGATACGTACACTCAACAACGGACTTTACCTTGCCTTCTTGGTATTTTTATGCTCTTGGGGCTGTGATACATGTGCCTACTGCGTCGGAGTGCTGATTGGAAAGCACAAAATGGCACCAAAGCTTTCACCAAAGAAGTCTATAGAGGGTGCAGTAGGTGGTGTACTCGGCAGTGCGCTTCTTACAGCATTATACTGCTTTATATTCAGAAATCATATGAATATAGACGGCACAGAGATTGCTATACTTGCTGTTATAGCTGCTGTTGCAGGCATTATTTCAATGGTTGGAGATTTGTGCGCATCAGCCATAAAGCGTAATTATGATATCAAGGATTACGGACATCTGATACCCGGACATGGTGGTATTTTAGACCGCTTTGACAGCATGATTATCACAGCACCAATCATTTATTATCTGGCTAGCTTCTTTTTAAGTTAAAAAGTAACATTTAAGAACCATTGAAAACAAAAAGCTAAGGTAACTATTCAGAACCACTGAGAAAAATATAAATCGAGGAATTATCATGAAAAAAATATCAATACTTGGTTCAACCGGCTCTATCGGAACACAAACACTTGATGTGATAAGAGAGCATGGTGATATGCAGGTTGTGGCACTTTCCTGTGGCAGAAATCTCTCCCTTATAGAGAAACAGGCAAGGGAATTTAAGCCACAGTTTGTCAGTGTAAGTGATGAAAACGATGCCAAAAAGCTTCGCACAAGTCTTGCGGATACTGATATCGAAGTAGGCTATGGCATGGACGGTCTCATTAGATGTGCCACCATTGAGCCTTGCGATATAGTTGTAACTGCAATTGTCGGTATGCTTGGCATTCGTCCTACAATTGCCGCCATCAAGGCAAAAAAGACCATCGCACTCGCAAATAAGGAGACCCTCGTTACAGCGGGCCATATCATTATCCCGCTTGCGAAAGAGTATGGTGTGTCCATTCTTCCGGTGGACAGTGAGCACAGTGCCATCTTCCAGTCACTGCAGGGAAATTCTATGAATCCGATTAAAAAGATTCTTCTGACAGCATCCGGAGGTCCGTTCAGAGGCAGAAAGCTCTCTGAGCTTGAAGGTATAAGGGTGGAGGACGCACTAAAGCATCCTAACTGGTCAATGGGTCAAAAAATCACTATTGATTCATCAACCATGGTCAATAAAGGGCTTGAGGTGATTGAAGCAAAATGGCTTTTTGATGTCGATTTGTCGCAGATTCAGGTTGTAGTGCA
>OIXL01000763.1_pt1 | contig 14430 bp, 10 predicted proteins | sample 1587761 | NCBI WGS metagenome assembly OIXL01 (sample SAMN03283246) | human gut metagenome | biome: human-associated habitat; material: feces | host: Homo sapiens | place: Peru | collected 2012 | reverse complement strand
TCGTTGGATTTGGTTTCAACGAAGGGCAGCAATATCCATTCCCAGACTTTCAGATTGCCAGAAAGCGAGATGCAGAAGGCTGAGGAATTGGAAAAGAGTATCGACAAGCTACTTGATGGCATTGGAAATGACAATGTATCGGTATGTACATTGTTGAAAATATTGAATAAGAAGCTGGGTAAGTAGCCGCTTCCTTAATAATGAATAGAGCAAAATGAAAGTAAGAAATATTTTAGGAATATCTGGCGGAAAGGACAGTGCGGCTTTGGCCATCTATCTCAAGCAGAAATACCCAAACTTGAAGATTGAATATTATAATTCTGATACTGGCTGTGAATTGGCTGAGACGGAATTGCTGATTGATAGATTGAGCGCTTATCTGGGAAACATCAAAAGACTTAGGGCTGCAGAAGACAGTCCTGAACCTACGCCTTTTGAGCATTTCCTAAAGGCAGCAGGGGGATTCCTGCCATCGCCACAAGCTCGATGGTGTACCAAGAAGATGAAACTTGATGAGTTTGAAAGATATGTAGGTGATGACTATGCGGTATCATATGTTGGTATTCGAGGTGATGAAGACCGTGATGGTTATGTGTCTTCTAAACCTAATATTCAGTCTGTCTTCCCTTTCAGAAGAAACATCTGGAGCGTGGATGTCATCAATAAGTTCTTGCACAAAGAAAACCTGGAGCAGATTATTGACATCTACGATAAGTTATGCCCTGAGGGATTGATGAAGGAAGACTTGATGGATGTGTTGAAGAAACCGATTACCAAGCAATTCTACTATTCCAAAAAGCTGAATGCATTGTTGGATATAGACGTGAAGATGTTTAACCATGCCGTCTTTGAATATTTGAAGACTACGGATTATCCTGTTGGTCATCTGGATTCATTCCCTTTGATAGATAACGACGAGGTGCTTGTAAAGGAAGACATCTTCAGACTGCTGAGGGATAGTGGAGTAGGAGTACCATCTTATTATGAGGAAATTCCTTTTGAGGTGGATGGTAAGACGGGAACCTATTGTAGAAGCCGAAGCGGTTGCTATTTCTGTTTCTTCCAGCAGAAGATAGAATGGATCTGGCTCTATGAGCAGCATCCTGACTTATACGAAAAGGCAATGTCGTTTGAGAAGGATGGTTATACCTGGATTCAGAATGAGAGTCTGGCAGACTTGATAAAACCAGAGCGTATTCGCCAGGTGAAACTGGATATCATCAAGCGACAGGAAACAAACAAAAATAAGAACAAAGGTACGAGTCTTGCCGAACTGTTCGGTGACGAATATGTTTGTGCCAACTGTTTTATTTAGAACTATATAACTAGAATATAATCGGAGGAACGTCTATGTTGAAAGATGTAGAATGGGCTAAGGATGGAACCTATATACCTGGAGAAGAATTTTCTCCAGAAAGGTTTTTTAATGATGGATTGAAGAACAGTTGCAGTTTCGACCTGCAACTGGGCTATTTCAGTTCTGCCACTATTAGTGTATTGGCTGAAGGCTTTGCTACGTTTATAGCAAATGGCGGTGTTATGCGTCTTATCATCAACCAGATTGTTTCTGAAGAAGATAAGGAAGCTATCCAGAAAGGAGTCTTTGGTGAAGTGGTAGATTGTATGGATCTGTCTGATTTTGAGTCTCTTCGAAAGACATTTGATGAGTATCAGAATCAGTTTTTCAGATGCTTGGCGTATCTGATTTCTCAAAATAGAATTCAAATCAAAATCATTAAGCCAAAGAAACATAAGGGAATAGCTCATACCAAGACAGGGCAATTCCGTGATGATGATACCATTACTTCGTTCACTGGTTCAGCCAATTTTACAATTAATGGTTTGCTTTATAACATAGAGGAAATCAAGATAGACCGAAGCGATTCTCCTGATGAGATGACTCAGAATAGAATCAAATCTCAAAGAGCAAAGTTTGAGCTTATCATGAATGAGCAGGAAAGCGATATAGAGTATCTGTCTCCAAGCCAGTTGGAGACGGCAGTATCGTCATGTTATCAAGACACGGCCATAGAAGAGCTGCTAGATGTAGAAAAGAAGTTGGACAGAATTCGCCAGGAACGAAAAGCTCAAAAGGCAATTATGGGTGGAGATATGGTTAGGGAGGACATTTGTCTGGAAGAGATAACTCCACGTTTTCCATATCCATCAGGTCCAAGAGAATACCAGCAGCAGGCTTTTGAAAACTGGAAAAACAATAAGCAGAAAGGTCTGTTTGCCATGGCCACAGGAACGGGTAAGACAATCACCTCGCTGAATTGCTTGTTGGAGATTTATAAGCGCAATGGATACTATAAGGCGATAATTCTGGTACCAACGATTACTTTGGTAAATCAGTGGGAGCAAGAATGTCATAAGTTTAATTTTATGAATGTCATAAAGGTTTATTCTAAGAATCCTTTATGGAAAGAGGATGTTGAGTCGATTCATTTTAATGAGGAATATCGTTTGAAGAATGAGCGTGAGACCTCTTATGTGATTATATCTACTTATGCATCTTATACTCGTGAAAAAGTATTTAATACATTGAATGGCTTCAGCAAAAAACAGTTGTTGTTGATTGCTGATGAATGCCATAATATGGCTTCAGGCAGTATGTTGAAACGATTAGCCTATATTCCTTATCTGCGTAGAATAGGCTTGTCGGCGACACCAGATCGTCAATACGATGATGAAGGTAACAGGAACTTGCGTAAATTCTTTGGTGCAGAGAATCATTATACTTGTGAGTATAGTATGGAAGAAGCTATCAGAAAAGGTGTGCTTTGTAAGTATCTGTATTATCCACATATAGTACGGCTGACCACGGAAGAACTGGAAGCTTATGTCGAGTTATCTGAAAGAATAGCTAAGTATTTCAATGATGATACCTGCTCTTTTGCAAAAATGGATGAGGGACTTAAAATGCTCTTGTTGGCAAGAAAGCGAATTGTTCATAAGGCTGCAAACAAACTTAAAGCTTTTGAGGACATCATTAAGAAGCGGTATCAAGAAAAAGGAAATTTGAAATATTCTCTGATATATGTCCCTGAAGGAAATGAACCTAATTATCTTGAAGTTGAAGTTGATACGCTTAATCAAGATGAGGATTCTGAGCATCTTATAGATTTATATACAAAGTCGATATTGAAGTTGGATGATAAAATAACGGTGCGTAAGTTTGTCTCAGGGCAAAAGGATAGAGAGGAAATTCTTGAAGAATTTGCTAGTGGTAAACTTCAAGTGCTGACTTCTATGAAATGTTTGGATGAGGGTGTTGATGTTCCAAGAAGTGAATTGGCAATCTTTTGTTCAAGTACAGGAAATCCACGTCAGTTCATTCAGCGACGAGGACGTGTGTTGAGAACACATCCTAAGAAGAAGATGGCGGTGTTGCATGATTTGGTAGTTGCTCCTGAGATTAACCCAAATAGTAGTAGTTATCGAATGGAGCGTGCCATGCTGAAGAGTGAACTGATAAGAGTGAACAACTTCGCATTGCTATCAGAGAATCCTTCTTACTCAGAATTGGAACTGAGAGAGGTGATGGAACATTATGGTTTGAATTTATATAATAATGATAATATACAATGACAAATAAAGAAAGAATGCTTCACATGGTTCTCGATGACACAAAGTTGCAAGAACTCTATGATTACGACCAGTCTGAATATGAGGACTTATATACAGCCTTGAATTCTGATAATGTGGTTGTGGCTTCTGTTGCTCGCATCATAAAGGAGCTTGATGGTTCTACTGATGAGAGTGTTCAGAAGAAAGTGTATAAAACAATATTTTCTTATATTAATGATAACTTATTGATATGATTATAAAGAAGATTGAAATAGAGAATTTTCGAAGCTATTACAAGTCCAATGTTTTTGAACTTGTAAATGGTCTTAACCTCATCATTGGTTCTAATGGTGATGGTAAAACTACGTTTTATGAAGCTTTAGAGTGGTTGTTCCGAACTGATGGAACATCAAAGGCTGATACAAAGTTGATTTCCAAGAAGAGAAGTGAAGAACTTTTTGCAGATGAATCAGCCGATGTTCGTGTGGCAATGAAATACGAACACAAAGGGTATGTCAAGACTTTGGAAAAAAGTTTTCATTTTACGAAGTCTTATGATGGTGAAATTACGACTTCTAATTTTTCTTTTGATTTAATAGAAGAAAACGGGAGTGAAAGAATGCGACGCGATGGCTTAAAATTTGATTATGATTTGCCTTCCGAGATTCGCAAATACACTATGTTTAAAGGGGAAAGTGATCTTGATGTATTTCAAAGTTCAAATGCATTAAAGATGTTAGTTGAGACCTTCAGCGATGTCAAGGATTTTGAGGCATACTTCTCTTTTATGGAATACTCTACAAAAATGGCAGAGCAGGCACAAACAAATGCTCAGAAATCTGATCGTAAAAATAGTGAGAAGATTGCTCAGCTCAAGCGTACTATAGAGCAAGAAAGTAGTACATTGGAAGACATAGAAAATGAAATTAGAAATAAGGAAGATGAGGCATCTAATTTTGCTGGTCTATTAAAAAGTATTGAGCAAAGCAAAGAAGCTTCAAAGTTGCTTGTTAATGTCAATAGACGTATAGTCACTTTAACTAATAAACGTGCGCAAGTTCAAGCATCTATTAAAGAAGATTATACAATCAATCTTCTGGATGATATGTGGATACTTATGGGTTTTGAGGATATTGCTGAGGAATATTCTCAAAAGATTAGTGCGGTCGATAAAAAACGAAGAAAATTAGAGAATGATTATTTGCAGACTGCTGGTGCGGAAAAAATAATTAAGAAAATGCAAAAGGAAACTTCTTTTGTACCATTGCCAGTGCACATTCCTGGTCAAAAGATAATGCAGGAAATGCTCGACGAAGAAGTTTGTAAAATTTGTGGTCGTCCAGCTAAAATGCATAGTGAACCATGGAATTATATGCTTCAGCGCTTAGAAGAATATAAGAATTCTTTGAAAGTTGATGAAGAAGAGGAGGTAAAACCATATTATCAGAATGAATATATCGTTGAGTTACAAAAGCGAGATACGATTCTAAATGATAATCTTGCAGAAATTACCAAACTTCGTCATCATATACAAAAAGTGATTTCTAACAATAATCGTTTGCATGATGAAGTCAAGAAAATAGATGCAAATTTGAATACTGAAATTGACGCTAAAAAGCGAATCTTGGCACAGGCTGATGGATTAACAGAAGAACAACTCTTATCTCATTTAGAGAATATTTCCAATTGGATGGATTTAAAAAATAAGGCAGAAAGTCGATTGGAGGCATTGAAGGGGCAGCGCATTAATCATCGTAAGATTCTTGAGGAGGCACAAGAAAGTTTGGGTAAATTGGCAGAAGGTACTTCTGCTGCTTTATATGCAAAGATTGCTGCACTTATTCGTCATATTTCTGCAGCATTCAAGTCTGCTAAGGAAACCAACAAAAAGCGTCTTCTTCATTCAATTGAAGATGAGGCGAATGTTTTCTTAGAGAGCTTGAATACTAATGATTTCAAGGGTACTATCCGTATTCTGGAAAAGGCTAATGGACAAGGAGAGGCGGTTCTTATGAATAGTGATAATACAAGAATCTTCAATCCTAATACTGCTTTAAGAACAACTTACTTGATGTCGGTATTATTTGCTATTGGCAAGTTGGCTACTCAAAGAAGTGAAACTGAGTTTCCTTTGATATTCGATGCTCCAACTTCTTCTTTTACTGATGCTAAGGAGACGGAGTTCTTCAATGTGATTAGTAATTTGGATAAGCAAGTTGTTATCGTGACAAAGAGCTTCTTGAAGGAAAGCTATGATGGCAATTTAGTCCTTGACCAGAACAAGGTTAATGAAGTTTCTGGTAGAGTGTTCCGAATTGAAAAGAAGAAGCCTTTCGATGATAAGGATCTAGCAACAATCCAAACAGTTATAACAAAAGTAAAATAACAATGGCAGAGGTTTTAAATAATATAGAGGAACTTGTTGATAAAAACGAGAAACTCATAGATATATGGGGACGTAGAAATCCCAAATTTGAAATAAAATACGAGAAGACCGTAATGAGAGCTATCTCGGATTATGGTGTTGGTGCATCTGAGAATACTAGTGCAAGAGGCAAAGTGTTTGGTTCTGGTTATGAGCCTTATATCATGGCGTTTTTTATCGGTTTGTATGCAGGTAAGAAACTGCCATTATCAGAAGAAACAAAGGTCTTGGGACAGAATTTGGTCTTTTGGGGTACTGCTGAAGCACGAAAAGGGCGCAAAGCTTATCCTGCGTTGCGTTCTTATATATTTATGGCTCTTGTGGCAAAGACAGACGTAGATTGGATAGCCTTGGATAAAGGTGAAATAAAGCCTAGTACCGTTGTTTCTCAATTGATAACTACAATGGAAGAGTATGCTAATTATGGCTTCTCTGTCATGGAGGATAAATTAAAGGAAGATAAGGGATATTTCTTTTCTCATCGTTCCTTCTTGGATATGTTTTTACAGTTAACCTCCAAAAAGGTTGATGAAGAACATGATGAAGAGGAGCCAGAAGAATTATAAAGTAATATAGAAAGGGAAAATATGGACTATGTAGAGGCTTTTGAAAATTTAAAGCCGAATGAGAAATATGGCCGTAAAACTCCACATAAGGCGGTTCTTTTGCTTACCATTATAGAAATGTGTGAATCGGATGAGATTTATTCTAATGAAATTAGATATAATCAGCAGCTGATAGATACTTTTCATAAAGTATGGAAAAGAACCCTGCCTGATGACGATTCTTTATTTGTGGATGCGTATTTCCCGTTCTGGACTATGCAAAATGAAGATTTTTGGCATCTTGTTCCCTATCGTGGCAAAGAAGAGAACTTGACTCTTCTGAAAGAAAGACAAGTTAGACCTTCTGAGAGTAAAATCAAGGAATGCGTTGATTACGTGGAACTTGATGAGGATCTGTTTTTCCTTATGACTTTACCGTCAGGACGTTCTTCTTTGAAGCGTGCTTTATTGGAGAACTATTCTGCTCTTACAGAAGAGAAAATTGGTGAATTGTCAACTAGTAAAGACAATGCCATAGATAAGTCTATAGAGGCTTTGGCTGAGTACAAAAAGATTTTGTCATCTGAAAATGAACCCAAAAATAATCTTGTGGCAGAGTCGTGTGATGAGGAAAAGCAGAACCTTTTTTATGCTTTAGATGAAGATGTACAAATTCAATTAAACATTGAATACTATACTTTCCTCAAGGAACATAAGGCTGAGAGAGAAATGTTTAGATCATTATGTCCAACGGTCTTTGATTTATATGATAAAATCTCGGCTCATCCTGTAAAGCAGGAAGATATAACAAGTTCTTTACTGTATCTTTATGAGAACTTTTTGCTGGATTTAAAAGTAAATCTTTTAGGTGTGGATGCTACGTTAAGTTTGGTAGATTGTATTGAAAATGCTATCAACCTACTTCATGCTCATGAGCATCAAAAGGATGTGTTCATCTCGTCGAATATTGGAATAGAAGATGATACTGTAAAAAAAGAAAACTCTTCTGGTGATTCAACGCTTTCTGATGATTCTGTATCTTCTGACGATGACAAATCTTCTGCTGTGAATTGTAGAAGAAAGGATTTGCCATGGACCGAGAATGAAGAAGAATTACTTTTACTTTGTTATGAAAAGGGAAAAAGCATAGAGGATATTGCTAGTATTCTAGGGAGACCACAGAACTCAATTAAGTTGCGTCTCGCCAATTTAGGAAAGATAAAGTATGATTTTACACATAGTGAAAATACTGAAGGTTCTAAAAATACTGATCAGGATTTGTCAACTCTTGATTATTATGTCGAGAACATGGAGAGGCTGTGCTTTATCTTGAACAGAAATGGTGAACGTGTCTATTCTACAGATGGAAAATTAAAGATTCTGCATGGTAAACTCTATCGTTTCAATTATAAAGATGATATTTGTTTCACAGTTAAGGACATGGTGTGTACAAATGGAGTTTGGGATAAGGGCGAGAAGACGATAGTTGCTTATATGCAAACAGATTTGTTCCCGTTATTGGATAGAACCCATTATCTGGACCAAATTGAGGATATTAAAGAAGGTAGTTGTATGCAGCAAAATCAAATTCGTGTCGATGGGAAATGGTATGATTTTGATGGCAATTTAATAGGTAAAGCAACAGAACAACTCCCTGATATATTGGGCAATGTTGACAGTGAAGGAATCCAGGTTCGAAATGCTGGAAAAGATTTTGTGCCCAAAGGAGGACTTGAACTTATCACCACAAAGTTATGCAGTTCTTACGATTATCTTTGGTTGATGGCCATTGTTGATTTGGTGAATGTTAACCAACATGCCTATGTGTTCGATTTCGATGAAATAGCTTGTATGATGATAGCTGAGGCTTGGAGGTTGTTGGACAAATATCCTCATCTTAAGATGAATAACGAGTCTTTGGTAGAGTGTATTGAGTTCTTGATCAATGAATCTGAGGATAATATGGAGCAAAAACTAGGTTGGACTACTCCAAGTTTCGAAGTGTATAGTTCTATCAAAGACTATCCAATGAGTGGTATTTTTGAGGATTTAGTAGATGAGCTTGTTGAGGAATCTCCTGCTAATGTTCTAAGATTATGGTTGGACGATAAGGATGAGCGAGATTTGGTATTGCATTCTGCTAATTATGTAAATAGATGCTTATACTCTTTGCATCTCAAAAAAATTGATTCTTTTATAGAGGTTAATCCTATTTGGAAAAAGTATTTGAGGGTTGAACAAACTAATTTGTTAACTTTTATGCAAGATAGTTTAGTTGCTTTTCTCAATCGATAACTACCGATAAGAAGAACGCAGAATAGATACTAATTCGAAGGGTAAACCTTAAATTCCGTTCCGCCAAAGTACATTCTGATATCATGTACTTTGGCGGTATGTTATAATTCCAGCCAGTCGGTATCTATGTCGAATAATTCGAATAATCTTCTGCAGGATTTGATTGGCACGGATTCTTCGGCTTGGCCGATGAAGTCATCTTCGTGGCTTCTGATGTAAGTATCCATATCTTCCTCTTTTACAAGGATTGGACCTTTGATGTTTGTGAAAATGAAAGGGTAGCAGTCATCCAGGGTATGAAGCTCGTCTTTGTCTTCTAGGAATGGCTCACACTCCATGTCTGTTGCTACCAACCGCCCCAATGGAATTGGATGAAACCCTTGAGGCAAAGGTCTTCCTCCAATTCGCTTGTTTCCCAGTCGCTCATGTTTACTGCTCTCAGAGAAAGCTTGGCTTGTTCTTCCTCCTCTGCCAACAGTTCGTCTTTTTGGCGAACATAAACCTTGATGCTTAAGTTCTACCTGGCATTTCCAATTTGTGGGACAGTGTCCCACAAATCCTTCATATAGCGTTACACTTTTTGATGTTTCTATTAAACTTTAGTTTATTGACGATAGTGCTGTATCGTTACCAAGCGTAGCTGTGTAATCGGTACCATGCTATCGTCACATTTTATGCTGAAACAAATCTTCGAATCTTTAACGGTTCGCAAATGTTTTCATTATCGTTCATAATCAATTTACGAATAAACTCATTATATAATTGTAGTCACGATTGATTTCTTCCATCTTTTCGCGGCTTTCCTTTGGAGGATTTTTCATCCTAGCCTCAAATGCTCTGGCATCTTCACCATGAAGCATGGGCGTTTCTTTTATAGGTCTTGCCATATTTTTTATTAATTAATATCTTCTGCAAAGATAAGACTTTTATTCGAATAAAGCAAGAAAATTCTGGATTTTTCGCTAAAAGTTTTTGGCGTTTCGAATAAAAATATACCTTTGCAGCAACATACTCACCCCGCTTCCCGTTAGTACAGCGCGCTCAGGGTGAGTCATTTACAGGCTCATTTATCGGCTCATTTTGTATATGCAACGTTAATTTAGCTGACGATAGCGCTGTATCGGTACCATGCTATTGTCACATTTTATACTGGAACAAAATTCCCCAACCCGCTAGAGTAAGTAGGTTGGGGTATATTTTTGTTATGTCTTACCTCTGAGATATTATCTTATTTCAATTTATCGATTTGTTCCTGGGTTAGACCGGAATACTTCATAATCAGATTGATGTCAACACCATCTGCCAGCATATTCCTGGCAATATCCAGGGCTTTCTGGTTCATGCCTTTTTCCATACCCTCCGCAAGACCTTCTTGCTTCGCCGTATCAATAGAGTTCTTGATATCCTGGTATGCCATCTTACTTGCTTCATACTCCCTCAGTTCCTGAGGTGTGAACTTAGCAATCTCGGCTTCCTCAAAGAGACGGTCGAAAACCTTATCGAGTTCTTCTACCTGTTTCATACGATATTCAATTTATATTATTTGCAAAGATAGTGCCAGTGAGCTCAATGAAAGCTTGCTTTCAAATTGCCTAGCACTGCCTAACTACTGCAAAGATAAACTTAATATTTGTAACATCCAAACTTTTAGGCTGTTTTTTATGAAAATATAGTTTAAATTGTTTCTGTGGACAAAAGGCCCTCTGTTTTTTGCTTTTATTGAAGAAATTATCAAGGAATCCTCGGTTTGCCCTGAAGTCATCTTCATTCTGAAGCTGCAATAGCTTTATTGGAAAATTTGTATAAAATAGTTTAATTTATAACGGTTATTGCAACATTTAATGTATATTTGCAATGAAATTCGGCGAATTTATGAAACTAAACAAGATTAATGATGTTTTAAGCAATAATAGGGTTATGGCAAATGAAATCATAAAGACCTCCGATAGCATAGAGGACTTATTTAGTAAGGTATCTGGTCTTATAGAACAGGCAAGATCTTATGTGAAGACTTCAGTCAATACTGCTGAGGTCTATACCAAGTATTATATTGGTAAATATATAGTGGAGTATGAACAAAGTGGGAATGTTCGTGCGGAATATGGGAAGCGGGTCTTGAAAGATTTGTCTCGGAAACTAATTGCCCGTTTTGAAGGGGGATGGTCTGTTGATACATTGGAAAAATGTCGCAAATTGTTCTTGGTATATTCAAAATCCGCAACAGTGTTACGGAATTTTGAAAAACGAGGCAAATCCGCAACGCTGTTGCGGATTTTGGGACAATCAGAGAATGAAGTTCCCGACTTTCTTCTTTCATGGTCTCATTATTTAATATTGATGCGTATCAAAAATGACGCTGAGCGTAATTTCTATGAGATAGAATGTGCAAACCAACATTGGGGGGTTAGACAACTGCAGCGACAAGTGGGAAGTTGTCTTTATGAACGATTGGCCTTGAGCCGTGATAAGGAAGAGGTCATGCGATTGGCAAAGGAAGGTCAAACGGTAGAGAAACCTTCGGATGTAATCAAGAGTCCGCTGACTCTAGAGTTCCTAGGCTTAAAGCCGGATGCTGCTTATTCCGAGTCTAAGTTAGAGAATGCCATCATCAGCAAGATGCAGCAGTTTTTGCTCGAATTGGGAAAGGGCTTCTTGTTTGAGGCACGACAGAAGCGTTTCACTTTTGATGAAGACAACTATTATGTAGATTTGGTTTTCTATAATAGATTGCTACAGTGCTATGTTCTTATTGATTTGAAGACAGATAAGCTTTCTCATCAAGACCTAGGACAGATGCAGATGTATGTCAACTATTACGACCGCTTTGTAAAACAGGATTTTGAAAAGCCAACCATTGGCATATTACTTTGTGAGAGCAAGAATGATGCACTTGTAGAATTGACTTTGCCAAAAGACTCTCATGTCTATGCTTCGGCATATCAATTATACTTGCCAGATAAAGCTTTGTTGCAAGCTAAGGTTAGGGAATGGATTGCAGAGTTTGAGGAAAACAACATCGAATAATATTTTTAATTTGTGAGACAGAGTCTCACAAATTTGCCACTAAGTTTGTAAAGAATTAAAGAATCTACAAAATTTAAGGAGTTATTTGATGAGTGCAGCAAGATAATTTAAGCCTGAATAGGGTTGATAGAAAGAAATCATCCTATCCAGGCTTAATTTTTTATCTTCTTCTTCTGCCTTCGTTTCTTCCCTGATTTCCACGATTGCCTCCACGCTCGTTCTTGTCACCGCTGTTATAACGGTTCTTGCGATTGTGGTTGTCGTTGTCGAAATTAGGATTGAAACTCTTTTTCTTCTTATCCTTGAAGAAACCGGCATTTGGGTCTTTCTGATTACGGAGTTCGGCTCTTGCTGCTGCTACCGCATCGCGGATGTTTGCATTCGTGGGTTTGCCTGACTTGAGAGATTTTCCGTTATTGAGGTATTTCTCTTCGTCATAGCATCCTACATTGCCGTAACCCTTTGGCGCAAAGCGGTCTGAAGTATTTCTTCCACGACCTCTGCCAGCGTTTGCTTCTGGAACATTTCTGCCGGCTCCACGCTTGCCTTTAGCTCCTCTGCCAACCCCCGGATTATCATAGGTAGAACCAATTGCCTTGTCATCGTAATTGGTCTTCTTACCTTTGAATCCGCGGTCAAAACTCTTCTTGTCGTAGAGTTTGTCGATGAGGTCGGCTCTGCCGATGCGGCGAAGTTCACTTTCGATGGCACGGCGCTCCTCTGGCTTATACCAGAAGAAGAACATGCGCTGGGCAAGCTTTTCCTTCTGCGTCTTGGCACTGAATACTGGTTCCAATGTATATGGATCATATCCCGTGTACCAGGTTTCCGTAGATATCGTCATTGGGGTAGGAGTGAAGTCCTGCACCTGCTCCAGATGGAAGTCGAGACCCTTGGTGATGACCGCCAGTTCCGCCATATCCTCCTCATGACAGCCCGGATGCGAACTGATGAAGTATGGAATGATCTGCTGGTTAAGTCCTTCTTCCTTGTTGATCTTGTCGAAGATGCGCTTGAACTCGTAGAACAGGTCGAACGATGGTTTGCGCATGAACTTCAGAACCTCTGGACTGGTATGCTCCGGTGCTACCTTCAATCGGCCGCTCACGTGCTTGGTAATCAGTTCGCGGGTATATTCCCTTGCCGCCTGGTTCACCTTCTCGTCCTTGCTCTTGTGCAGGAGCAGGTCGTAGCGCACACCACTACCGATGAAGCTCTTCTTGATGCCTGGCAGGGCATCTACGGCATGGTAAATCTCCAGCAGCTTGCTGTGGTCGGTATTCAGGTTCGGACAAATCTGTGGGTTCACACATGATGGTCGCTTGCATACCTCGCAAGCCTTCTGATTCTTGCCATGCATGCCATACATATTAGCCGAAGGACCGCCCAGGTCGCTCAGATATCCCTTGAAATCTGGCATTTCGATGATTTTCTTTACCTCTTTCAGGATACTCTCCTTGCTTCGGCAAACCACGAACTTGCCCTGATGCGCCGAAATGGTACAGAACGAGCAACCGCCGAAGCAGCCGCGATGCAGGTTTACGGAGAACTTGATCATCTCGTATGCCGGAATGGTCTTGCCTTTGTACTTAGGATGAGGCAGACGGGTATAAGGCAGGTCGAAGGCGGCATCCAGTTCCTCGGTGGTCATCAGCGGGAACGGTGGATTCACCACCACATACTTGCCGTCGGTCTCCTGAATCATGCGCTGAGCATGCATCTTGTTGGCTTCTTCCTCCAGATGGCGCACGTTCTCTGCCTGTCCCTTCTTGTTGTGAAGGCACTCTTCATGACTGTGCAGGATGATGTCATCGTCCTTGAATCCGCCCGGAATGTCCTTCTCCTTGCAGTAGAAAGCCACCTGCGGCATCTCGTGAATCTGGTCCATGGTCTTGCCTTCGGCAAAGGCGTTGGCAAGTTCCACGATAGAGCGTTCGCCCATGCCGTAGAGAATGAGGTCGGCACCCGAATCGCAGAGGATGCACTTGCGCAGCTCATCCTTCCAGTAGTCGTAGTGGCTGATGCGGCGCAACGAAGCCTCTATACCGCCCAGTGCCACAGGTACATCGGGATAGAGTTTCTTCAGTATCTGGGTATAGACGATAGACGGATAGTCGGGGCGCATGTCGTGACGGGAGTCGGGGCTGAAAGCATCTTCGCTGCGCATTCGGCGGTTTGCCGTGTAGCGATTCACCATCGAGTCCATAGCTCCCGGAGATACACCGAAGAAGAGGCGAGGACGACCGAGCTTCTTGAAGTCACGGAAGTCGCCATGCCAGTCGGGCTGTGGAACGATGGCTACACGATAGCCGTTTGCCTCCAGGATTCTGCCGAGGATAGCCGGTCCGAAGGATGGATGATCTACATAGGCATCACCCGAAAAGAGGATGACGTCCAGTTCATCCCATCCTCTGAGTTCGCACTCCTTCTTGGTGGTTGGTAGGAAGTCAGTTAACTTATAATCCATTCAAAATTATTTAATCATTTACTGCATCAGGTTCTGCTCCTGCAGCTTCTTCTGCTGCCTTCTTGTCCTTCCAGTCTACGTAGAGCAATACGAGATTGTGGAGA
>OIXL01000761.1_pt1 | contig 14455 bp, 12 predicted proteins | sample 1587761 | NCBI WGS metagenome assembly OIXL01 (sample SAMN03283246) | human gut metagenome | biome: human-associated habitat; material: feces | host: Homo sapiens | place: Peru | collected 2012 | reverse complement strand
GTTACTCATATTTTCTGCATAGAAAATAGTGTCAGCTACTACTGTTGCATTCTCTACGTGCTTACGACCGAAAGCTGATACAGTCATCAAAGCCATCAATGAGAATAATATAACTCGTTTCATATTCTTATTTTTTAGATTGTATTTTGTTGTTGTTTATTTCTTTTTTCTGGTGCAAAGATACGATGATTTTCTTAATGTTGTATATTCTCTTAACGCTATTTTATTTTATTTTTTACCCCCGTTTTACTTTTTCCATGAAAACGTGCACAAAATTACAATTTGTTATTTTTGCCCCTTAAAATTACCATTTCAAAACTATGGAAAAACGATAAAATCTAATTCTTCCCCTTTTTACTTTACACATTGTAAACCAAGCCTTCACTTCTAGAAATAGCAGATAAAGAGTTTTTTCAAAAAAACATAAACTTTTTCGTCCGTTTACTAGCTTATGTTCTTTTTATTTTGTACTTTTGCAGAAAATATATAATAAATAAGGTACGCGTATGAAGTATTTCACTATATTCGTCATCATATTGACAGCCCTTGGACTTGGCTCCTGCAGAGACTCAGATATAACTATCGGTGACTCTCCCATCTCTTCGAATGGACAAGACAGAGATAGCGACATCATCACAGGCGATGACTATGACTACCATCTGCCAGTGATATTTCATGTATTTTACAAAGACAGCAAGAATCCGAAACAATACATCTCAAGTACCCGACTCAAGGAACTGCTGAGCAATGTGAACGAGCTATATCAGGGCAATGTATACAACATCAGCCTTGACACCATTGAGAGCGAAAACATTCATGTGCTGTTCGAACTCGCCGAAAAAGATGCTAACGGCAAGAAGCTGAGCACACCAGGCGTAGAATACATCAAGATCAATGAAGACTCGATAGACTGTGAAGACTTCATGAACAGCAAGACGTATGCCAAATATTCCTGGAACCAAAACGACTACATCAACGTGATGGTCTATTCATTCAAGAATACCGACCACACATCCGTAACATTGGGCATCAGCAATATCCCTTACAAGGTAGCTGGCTATCCAGACATCGAAGGCTTGACCAACAGCAAGAACTATCCGCTCAACAAGCCAGGCAGCTTTCCTTACTGTGTATCGCTCAACGCCATCTATGTAGACAAAAAGTATGAAGGAACCAGATATACAACCGATAAACATCAACAGAATTATCAGTATAATACAGCCGACCCAAATGCCACACTGGCTCACGAATTAGGCCATTATCTGGGGCTTTTCCATACATTCTCTGAGAAAGCTGGCAAAAAGGATAAATCAGAAGCAGCAGATGACGATGATGATTCTGACTATTGCGAAGATACTCCTAGCTACAACAGAATAGCATATGGCAAATGGCTCACCCAATATATGGAGGAAGCCCGTAAGATCAATAAGGACACGGCGTTCACCGTGAAGCAGCTTGCCAAGCGAACCAATACCAAAGGAAAAGAATGGCAGGCAGACAATCTGATGGACTACAGTATCTGTTACAGCATGCGATTCACCCCCGATCAAGCCTACAGAATGAGACAGGTCCTGTACTATTCCCCACTCATCCCGGGTCCAAAGAAAGCCAGAACCAGCACAAGAGCCTGGAACGAGATACCAGAAGAAGAATTCGACCTTCCGAATATCCTGGCCAAGGGAAGAACTATCAAGCTGAAAGATATCCAGACCAGAACCTTCCGAGGCAAATAATCAGATTCAACATAACAAATAAGAATAGCATTAACAATGAAATATACAATTAAGGCTCCAAGCCACCTCAACGCAAGCATCAATCTGCCTGCATCTAAAAGTATCAGCAATAGAGCGCTCGTCATCAGTGCGATGGCAGGAAGTGATATTCAGCCCAACAACCTGAGCGACTGTGACGATACAGAGGTGATTATTGCTGCCCTCAAGAATATGCCTGAGGTTATCAATATCAAAGCAGCAGGTACAGCCATGCGATTTATGACCGCTTATCTGGCTTCAACAGAAGGCGAACACTCTATCACAGGCACAGAACGCATGCAGAATCGCCCTATCGGCATTCTCGTAGATGCCCTGCGCTATCTGGGTGCTGACATCACCTACGAAAAGAAGGAAGGATATCCACCGCTCCATATCAAAGGCAAATCTTTGGACGGTGGGCATCTGGAGATTGTGGGCAATATCAGTTCGCAATACATTTCGGCCCTTCTCATGATTGGCCCTATCCTCAAGAACGGTTTGGAACTGAAACTGACAGGAGAAATTGCATCCCGACCATACATCGACCTGACGCTCTGGACGATGAAGGAATTTGGAGCTGATGCAGAATGGACCGATCTGGACACCATCACCGTCAAGCCACAGCCTTACAAGAGCACTCCTTATCAGATAGAAAACGACTGGAGTGCCTCTTCATACTGGTATGAGATGATGGCTCTCAACTGCAATCCAGACTCTCTCATCAAACTCGAAGGTCTGATGGACAGCTCCAAGCAAGGCGATTCTGTGGTTAAATATATCTTCAGCTTGTTGGGCGTAAAGAGCGAATTCGAAAGCCGCGATACGCTCAGCAATGTAACCCTGAAAGCAAACCGCTGCCTGTTGCCAAAATTCGAATACGATTTTACTGGGTCACCAGATCTGGCTCAAACCATCGTTGTGGCCTGCTGCGCCCTTGATGTCAAGTTCAAGTTTACTGGTCTTGCCAGCTTAAAAATAAAGGAAACTGACCGCATTGAAGCTTTAAAGACAGAGTTGAAGAAGGTAGGCTATGTGATTCGTGATGAGAATGACAATACGCTCATCTGGGATGGTGAGACCTGCGAGCCATCATTCGCTCCTATCGACACCTACGAAGACCATCGCATGGCAATGGCATTCGCACCTCTCGCCTTGAAGTTTTCACAGATTGAAATCAATAATCCTGAAGTAGTGAGCAAGTCATATCCACAATACTGGGAAGACCTCAAAAAGGTGGGATTTGAGATAAGTGAAGAATGAAGAGTGAAAAGTGAAGAGTGAAGAGTGAAGAGTGAAGAATTCAACGGCCTTTGCTAATCATAAAGTTCAATGTTAAAAGCTCAAAGTTCAATGTTAAAAGTTCAAAGTAAATGCTATACTTGATTTTAGCCCTTGTGGCATTAGGCTTGATAAGTGCCCTTTTCGGTATCGTCTCTCATCGTAAGGGAGAAGACGAGGAACCATTGCAGGAAGGTGTTTCGTGCAACACCTGCAATGGAGAAAACTCCAAATGCGAACAAGACTGCATGATGGAAGCAGCTACCAAGGAAATAGAATACTACGATGACGAAGACCTCGACCGGTTCGCAGGGCGGGAAGCCGATGCCTATACCGATGAAGAAGTAGAGGAATTCTCAGAGGTGCTCTATACGATGCAGCCAGAAGAAGTTGCCGGCTGGAACAGAAGTCTCATCCTTCGGGGCATTAACCTTCCTAACCAGCTCAAGGACGAAGTCATCAGTTTCTTAAGTTAGACTAAGTTGATAGATTATAATGGATATACTGCAATATACATTTTTTCAGAATGCCCTCATAGGAGCTTTTTTGGCTAGCATTCTTTGCGGATTCATAGGAACCTACATCGTAACTCGCCGACTGGTTTTCATCAGCGGTGGCATCACCCATGCCTCTTTCGGAGGCATAGGAATCGGTGTATATGCAGGCTTCAATCCTATTTTCTCAGCCATGGCATTTGCCATACTGAGCGCTTTTGGCGTACAATGGATTTCCAGGAAGAAAGATGTGCGCAAAGATTCAGCCATCGCCATGTTTTGGACTCTCGGCATGAGTGTGGGCATCATCTGCTGCTTTCTGACACCAGGATTTATGCCCGACCTGCCTTCCTTCCTCTTTGGCAGCATCCTCGCCATAGACCGTACAGATTTATGGCTGCTTGGAGGCCTTACCCTCATCGTATCATTACTTTTCATGTGCCTGCTGCGCCCCATCCAGAACATCGCTTTCGACAGCACCTTTGCCAGATCGCAGCACCTGCCCGTTACAGCGATAGAATACGTGATGATGACGCTCATCGCCATGACCATCGTAGCCACGCTGAAAATGGTGGGCATAGTACTCGCCATCAGCCTGCTTACCATTCCGCAGATGACAGCCAATCTCTTCACATATAACTATAAGAACATGATAGCAGTCAGCATCCTGTTGGGATGGATAGACTGTCTGATAGGCTTATACGCCAGCTATCTGCTCAATGTGCCATCGGGTGCCACCATCATCTTCGTCAGCATCATCCTTTTTGCCCTTGCCAAAGGATACAAACTGATCAGAAATTCTTAAAAATACATTTTACTATATAAAAGGTGAAACAACAGAATACTTTTCATAATACATTAGGCTTCATCATCCTGCTGATAGCCATAACCCTTACCGGATGCTCTACGCAGAAGAATACGGCGCAGAACAGATGGTGGCAATCCTTTACGGCAAAGTATAACACCTATTATAATGGTACCCTAGCCTATATTGACGGTTCACTGGAAAAAGAAATGACCAATAAAGACAACTTTACTGAGCAGCTTCCACTCTATACCGTAAGCAACAAGAACAGTCGTGAAATCGGCAAGAGCAACTTCGACCGTGCCATAGAGAAATGCGAGAAAGCCATCCATCAGCACAGCATCAAGCAAAAACCGGAATGGACCAAAAACCGGCGCAAGACAGCCAAAGACATCGAATGGCTGAACCGCAGGGAATATAATCCATTCCTTTGGAAGGCATGGATGCTGATGGGACGTTCGCAGTTTCATAAAGGCGATTTCGAGGCAGCAGCAGCCACCTTCTCATATATGAGTCGCCTCTATGCTACCCAACCAGCCATTTATGGCAAAGCCAGAGCCTGGCTTGCCAAATGCTATATTGAACAGGGTTGGAATTACGATGCAGAAGACGTGATACGCAACATGCAGCGCGATTCCATCCACTGGCGTGCCCAGAAAGAATGGGATTATACCTTTGCCGATTACTATATCCATACCGGCAACACCGAGCAGGCTATTCCATACCTCAAAAAGGTAATAAGCCATGAGATGCGCCGCAAGCAGAAGGCACGAGAATGGTATCTGATGGGACAGTTGCAGGCATCCATCGGCAACAAGAAAGAAGCCTATAAGGCCTTCAAGAACGTGATTCGCCTAAATCCTCCTTACGAACTAGCCTTCAATGCCCGTATTTCCATGACAGAAGTCATGGCAAAAGACAATGCCAGCAAGATGGTCAGCAAGCTGAAGAGAATGGCGGCTTCGGATAATAACAAAGAGTATCTCGACCAGGTATATTATGCCATCGGTAACATCTATCTCAACAAGAAAGATACACTGCAGGCCATCGCTGCATACGAAAAAGGTAACCAGAAAGCCACCCGAAACGGTATAGAAAAGGGTGTCTTGCTGCTTCATCTCGGAGACTTGTACTGGACAATGGAAAAATTTGCCGATGCACGAAGATGCTATGGAGAAGCCATTGGATTGCTCGATAAGGAAAGAAAGGATTATCAACTCCTCTCCGACCGCTCCAAGGTACTTGATGAACTGGTACCTTATACCGATGCCATACAGTTGCAGGATTCGTTGCAGCAACTCGCCAAGATGAATGGGAAAGACCGCAATGCTGCCATCGACCGTGTAATCGATGCGCTGAAAAAGAAGGAAAAAGAAGAAAGAAACAAGAAAGCTGAGGAAGAGGCAGAAACTGTCCAGAAGCAAAACAGCGGCAACAACTTCGCCAGCAACACCCCCAAAAAGAATAATACGAACACCTATAATGATGCAAACAACGGACAATGGTATTTCTATTCGCCGCTGACCGTAAGTCAGGGAAAGGCCCAATTCCAGAAACTTTGGGGCAAGCGAGAGAACGTGGACAACTGGCAGCGCATCAACAAAACGGTAGTGGCTACAGCAGAAGGAGCCGAAGAGATGACCACCCAGCAAAGAGATTCTCTGGCACAGGTAGCCGTGCTCGAAGATTCACTCAAGCAGACCACAGACAGCGCCGTCAATGACCCACATAAGCGTGAGTATTATCTGGCTCAAATTCCGTTTACTCCAGAACAACTGGCAGAAAGCAACAGACTGTTGGAAGACGGTCTGTATCATGCCGGTGTTATCTTCAAGGATAAGCTCGACAATCTGGCACTGGGTAAGAAATCCCTGCTCAGACTGGTCAACAACTATCCTGATTATGAGCATCTTGACGATGCTTATTATCACCTGTATCTGCTCTATTCCAGAGAGCATCAGACAGATGTGGCAGCAACATACCTGCAAAAGCTGAAGGCAGATTACCCAGGAAGTCAGTGGACCGTCCTTCTCTCCAATCCGTACTATAAGGAGAATGCCATAATGGGCGTCCATATCGAGGATTCTCTCTATACACATACCTATCAGGCTTTCAAGGATGGACAATATAATAAGGTGATAGACAATGCCGAAATATCCAAGACCCGCTTCCCTGATGGAGCAAACCGAGACAAGTTCCTCTTTATTGGAGGTCTCAGCAAGTTAAATGATGGCAATATCGATAGCTGCCTGGTTGACCTTAAAGAAGTGGTAGACAAATACCCAAATGGCCGACTCAGCGAGATGGCAGGTATGATTATCAATGGTGTAGATGCCGGCAAACGCCTCTACGTAGGTAAGTTCGACCTGAGCGAAGTATGGACCCGGAGAAGCGTGGAACTCAACGACCAGGATTCTACCAAGCAGAAAGGCTACTCGGACAACCGTAACGCCAACTTCATATTCCTGCTGGCATACGATCCTGACAAGACCAACGAGAACCAGCTGCTCTTTGAGATGGCGAAGTATAACTTCACCTCTTACATGGCACGTTTCTTCGATATCAACATTGAGGAAATAGAGGGGCTTCATCGCATGCAGATAAGCGGTTTCAACAATTACGATGAAGCACGCCAGTATGCCAATGCTGTATACCAGCAGGCATCTATCAAGCGCTTGCTAGATAAGATACACGCCTATGTAATCAGCGAAGAGAACCTGAAACTCCTTGGCACCAGCCATACCTACGAGGAGTACGAAAAGTTCTACACAAAACATTTCGCCCCTCTGGAAATCAGCAAGTTCCCATTGCTCACCGAACCTATACAGCCTACTTCTGCAGCGGAAGAGACGTCAGAAGAGACATCATCAGAAGAGACGTCATCAGAAGAATCAAAGGCAGCGCCTTCAACAGAGATCAATACTCTGGAGATTCCTACTGTTACTCCTCCTCAGGAAAAATTGGAAACCAATGAAGAAGTCATAACTGGAAACAAAGAAGAGATTCCAACTGAAGACAATAACGGAATAGAAATCATAATGCCTTCTTCACCAAAGGAGAAGGAAGATGATGGAACCTTCGTTATTCCAAACAAGAAGGAAGAGAAGAAGGAAGATGATGGAACCCTCGTTATTCCAAACAAGAAGGAAGAGAAGAAGGAAAACGATACGGGCATCTATTTCGATGACAGCAACTCTTCAGAAAGCATCGAACTGGAAGACGAATACTACGAACTGGAAGGTTTCTAAAGAATGACCCATAGCGTTTGAAGCATAACCAATGCACAACGCTATGGGCAAAACAGTATTACAGAGAACAGAAGAATGTTACCAAGAAAGGTACGGAGAAATCAACACAGAAGCCATGGAAGATGGAAACGATAATGAAACTCTCTCCCGAATAGCGGGTAATGATAGGTAACGTGGTATCCATCGTGGTGGCGCCACCAACGCTGATAGGCGCCAGCTTGCCGAAATACTTCGCCAACAGAGGCGCACACAGCAGGGTAAGAATCTCACGGCAGATGTTGGCAAGCAGAGCTATGGTTCCCAACTCGGCACCCCGATACTGAGTAATGAAGATACTGGACAGCGAGTAGTATCCGAAGCCCGAACCGATGGCAAGACAGTCGGAGAGCAGGCGATGTCCCAAAAGCAGAGAGGCAGCAGCACATCCAGCCAGGGTTCCGAGAATGGTCATCACCGGCAACATCATCAGTCGGGGATTCACCTGTCTGAAACTTTTCAATACAGAAGTATCGCAACCGATACTGATACCCACGCAGAACATCAGGCAGCAGAGCGCATAATAGCTCACATCACTCGCCATGAAACTGGCAGGAATCACATCACACAATCCAACGATGATGCCCAGCACGAAGAAACCAACGATAATCAGACTACCTTTCATTTTCCAACCTCCTTTCTGCAGACATATCTCCAGAATGCCCACGCAAAGATTGCACTACCCAGACTTCCGGCTATCGTGAGCACGATGGCTTCGAGTCCCAGGGTTTGAAGCCCATTGACAATACGGGGATTGGCTCCCACCTCGATGCCGAGCAGGAAGAGGAGCACCCAGATAAGCGACGTAATGATACGGCCGATAAAACTCATTTTCTTGTTGCGAAGCAGATACCCTGTACCTATTCCGCATAGCATGATCATAACAATCTTGAGCATTGTTTCTTCTATTCTTTCTCTTATTATTATTGATTGATTACTTTTATTTTCGATAATAATAACGAATTCCTGGCCTTTATATTATACAAAACCGAAATTCCTTGCAATATTTACCAGCATGCGACAACCTACTTTTTATATTTTGTTATGAGTAGAAACAAACGATGGAAGAAAAAGTATCATACTTTCCTTATAATTAACATTCTTTAATACCAAGACTCTTCCGTCATTCAAGAATTCTTTGTACTTTAGCACCTCAAAAAAAAGATACATTTATGAGCAACGGATTATTACTTTGGGTAGATGACGAAATAGAGCTTCTCAGAGCCCATATCATCTTTCTGGAAAAGAAAGGATACGAGGTGGTAACGGTGAGCAACGGAGCCGATGCCATCGACCAATGCAGGCAGCAGACCTTCGACCTCATACTCCTGGACGAGATGATGCCAGGACTGAGCGGACTGGAGACCTTGCAGCAAATCAAGGATATTCAGCCTGCCACACCCATAGTGATGTGTACCAAAAGCGAGGAAGAGAACATCATGGACCAAGCTATCGGTTCCAAGATTGCCGACTACCTCATCAAACCGGTGAACCCGAACCAGATACTTCTGTCGCTCAAGAAGAATATACATAGAAAGGATATCGTGACAGAGGTAACGCAGAGCGGATACCAGCAGGACTACCAGCAGATAGCCATGCAGATGATGGACTGCCGAACCTGCAGCGACTGGATGGAGATATACAGGCGACTGGTGAAATGGGAGTTGGAACTGAGCGATACCGACAGCTCGATGACCGAGATGCTCACCATGCAGAAGGAAGAGGCGAACATAGGCTTTGCCAAATACATCGCCAAGAATTATCTGGACTGGGTAGATCCGAAGAATCTGGGCAAGGTGGTGGAAGGCAAACCCGTAATGAGTCCGGACATCTTCAAGACCAAGCTCTTCCCGATGCTCGACAAGGGGGAAAAGGTGTTCCTCATCGTGATAGACAACTTCCGCTACGACCAGTGGAAGATGCTGGCGAAAGACATCGGAGACATGTACGACATCGAGGAAGACATGTATATGAGCATCCTGCCTACAGCCACCCAGTATGCCAGAAATGCCATCTTCAGCGGGCTGATGCCAAACAAAATAGCCGAAATGTTTCCAGAACTTTGGGTAGACGAGGACGAAGAGGAAGGCAAGAACCTCAACGAGAAGCCGCTCATCCAGACCCAGCTGGACAGATACCGCAAGCACTACAGCTTCAGCTATCACAAGGTGAACGATTCGGCAGGAGCCGACAAGTTCCTGGAACATTACAACGAATGCAAGAGCAACGACCTGAATGTGCTCGTCATCAACTTCATCGACATGCTCTCGCATGCACGTACTGAATCAAAGATGGTTAGAGAGCTGGCAAATACGGAATCAGCCTACCGAAGCATCACCCAGAGCTGGCTGCGCCACTCGGTACTGGCAGAACTGTTCAAGCGACTGGCTCAGAGCGATTTCAAGGTAATTATCACCACCGACCACGGCAGTATACGCGCATCAAAGCCTATCAAGATTATAGGCGACCGCAACACAAATACCAACCTGCGCTACAAGCTGGGCAAGAATCTGGCATACAACGCCAAGGAAGTATTCACCATCAAGGAACCGCACAAGGCACAGTTGCCAGCGCCCAATCTGAGTACCTCGTATGTTTTCGCCTATGGTGATGCCTTCTTCGCTTACCCGAACAACTATAATTATTATGTGTCTTACTATAAGGACACCTTCCAGCATGGTGGCATCTCGATGGAGGAAATGCTCATCCCGCTCATCACGCTGACACCGAGAAAACGATAAAAACAAAATATATATGAAGATTAAGATTGATTCATTAGACAACATTCATGTAGCAGCGAAGGAATTCCTGGATAACATGGGCGACGGCAAAGTCTTTGCCTTCTATGGCAAGATGGGAGCCGGAAAAACAACATTTGTAAAAGCTATCTGCGAAGAGTTGGGAGTAGAGGATGTCATCACCTCTCCTACCTTTGCCATCGTCAACGAATATACCGCTGGTAATGGCGACCCTATCTACCACTTCGATTTCTATCGCATCAAGAAGCTGGACGAGGTATACGACATGGGGTACGAAGACTATTTCTACAGCGGCAACCTCTGCTTCCTGGAGTGGCCGGAACTCATCGAAGACCTCCTGCCTGAGGACTGCACCAAGGTAACTATCACCACCGAGGAAGACGGCAGCAGAAGCGTAGAATGGTAAGAAAAATACGTCCCGACGCAGACTTTACTACGTCCCGACGCAGTTCTCGGTACGTCCCGACGTGGCATTATCTGCGTCGGGACGTATTTTCATACCCCTCGTGACGCAGTTACAGTCCCCTCGTGGCGCAAGCTCAGAGGCATCCAAAAAGTGACGAGTGACTTTTTCACCTTTCGTGTTTTCACAGTGTCCAGGAAATGTAATAAAAAAGCATCTGACCAGAGACAACATATCTCTAACCAGATGCCTTCATTCATTCTGTTTTCAAGCTTTTACAAGAGAGCCTGGAACTTCTCAGTCAAGGTAGCCTTTGATGCAGCACCTACGAACTTGTCAACCAGCTGGCCACCCTTGAAAAAGAGGATAGTAGGGATATTGCGAACGCCAAACTCCATGGCAATATCGTCATTCTCCTCTACATCACACTTGCCAACTACGATCTTACCATCAAACTCCTCAGCCAACTCTGACACGATAGGAGCAATCTGACGGCAAGGACCACACCATGTAGCCCACAAATCCACTACCAATGGCAACTCGCCATTCTTGTAACTCTCGAAATTCTCTGTTGTAATTGTTACTTCCATTTTTTTGCTTTTTAATTTATTTATGATTAATATTATCTGAGTATACTCACTATTAGTTAATCTGATAAGACATCTTCGGGTTGTCGTTCACGAACTGAATCAGTTCCCTGCTCACTCCTACTGACCTGTCCTGTGCACGCATCGTAAAATTGGTGTTGGTTTCAGAGTCATGTATCTGTATGAAGAGCTGCGCATGGCCCTCATCATTGTCTACCAGCGTCTTGAGGTCGTTCACCAGCGTATCATCAACAATAGAGCTGTCTATGGAGATCGTAAACTTCTCCAATCTGTTCTCCTTCACAGTCTGCAGATATTCTACCGTACTGATCTTGAAGTCGAGATAGTTGCTGTTGCCATATCGGGCTACGCATTTTGCCGTAACAAAGATGGTACTTCCTTCTACCATCACACCTCGCCAAGTTCCCCAGTCCTCACCAAAGAGAGCCAGTTCACCCGAGCCCTCGAAGTCTTCGATGGTAACGAATCCACAAGGCTTTCCGGTCTTGGTAAACTTGGATTTCACCTCGGTGATGATACCTCCAAATACGATGTCTTCCTTTTTGGCAAGCTCAGCCTTATCGCCCAATTCCGCACAATGGGTATTGCACAGATTGTTGAGGATAATCTCATAATCATCCAGCGGATGGGCCGAGAGATAGATACCCACCAGCTCGCGCTCCCTGTTCAGGCGCTCGATGGTACTCCATCCTTCCACCTCAGGAATAGGCGGAGTGGCAATCTCTACAGCTTCGGTTCCACCAAAGAGCGATGTTGCCGCCTCCTGCTGCTCGCGCTGGAAGAGCTGACCATAACGCACCAATGTATCGAGGAAGGTTTCGCCCTTACTGTTCTTGCCGAAGAACTGCTCTCTGCGAATGCCGAAACTGTCAAAACCTCCACTCAATGCCAGGGTTTCAAAAGCCTTGCGGTTTACGAAGGAGAAGTCTACACGCTCTGCAAAATCGAAGATAGTCTTGTAAGGTCCGTTCTTCTGCCTTTCAGCCACGATGGCATCGGCAGCCGGTGCTCCCATGCCCTTGATGGCAGAAAGACCGAATCGGATTTCGCCATGTTCGTTCACACCGAAGGCACGGTAACTCTCGTTCACATCAGGTCCCAGCGTCTTGATATTCATCGACTGGCACTCCTCCATCAGCTTGGTGATTTCGGTAATCTGCGCAAAGCGGCGGGTCATCAGCGCAGCCATGTATTCGGCAGGATAATGAGCCTTGAGATAAGCCGTCTGATAAGCTACCCACGAATAGCAGGTGGCATGCGACTTGTTGAAGGCGTAGGAAGCAAACTTCTCCCAGTCGCCCCAGATTTTCTCCAATACCTTCGGATCATGTCCGTTCTCCTGTCCCTGCTTGATGAACTTCGGCTTCATCGCATCTACGATGGCCTTCTTCTTCTTACCCATCGCCTTACGGAGGGCATCAGACTCACCTCGGGTAAAGCTGGCCAGCTGACGGGAGAGGAGCATCACCTGCTCCTGATAGACCGTAATGCCGTAGGTATCCTTCAGATACTTCTCCATGCAAGGGATATCGTAGGTAATCGCCTGCTTACCGTTCTTGCGGGCAATGAAGTCCGGGATATAGTCCATAGGACCCGGACGGTAGAGGGCATTCATGGCGATGAGGTCCTCAAACACCGTAGGCTTCAGCTCGCGGAGATACTTCTGCATGCCAGGCGACTCAAACTGGAAGGTTCCGATGGTCTGTCCGCGCTGGTAGAGCTGATAGGTCAGCTCATCATCGATAGGGATGGTATCGAGGTCTACAACGTCGCCCGTGGTCTGCTTGATGACCTTGCATGCCTCCTTCATCTCGGAGAGGGTCTTCAAGCCCAGGAAGTCCATCTTGATGAGTCCGGTGGTCTCGATGACGTGACCGTCGTATTGGGTTACTGCCGTCTTCAGTCCCGGAAAATCAGGGTCATCGGCAGTAGATACAGGCACCCAGTTGCTGATAGGGTCTCGGCAGATGATGAATCCGCAGGCATGGATACCCGTGCCACGGATGGTGCCCTCCAGCATCTTGGCATATTTGATGGTATTGCTCTCGCGGGGATCGGTGGAGTATTCTGCCTCTCTCAGCTCCGGCGTATACTTGATGGCATTGGGAAGATTCATCTTCGCGCCGTCAGGCAGTCGGTCGGGAATCGCCTTGCAGAGCGCATTCGCCTTGTCGAGCGGCAGCTTCTCCACTCGGGCCACGTCCTTGATGGAGTTCTTCGTTGCCATCGAACCGTATGTAATAATGTGGGCACAGTTCTCATGACCGTACTTATCCATTACCCAGCGCAAGACCTTGCCTCGTCCATCATCATCAAAGTCGGTATCGATATCAGGCAGGTTGACACGGTCAGGATTCAGGAAACGCTCAAACAGGAGGTCGTACTTCAAAGGGTCAATCTTGGTAATACCCAGGCAATAGGCCACCACGGAACCAGCCGCAGAACCACGGCCCGGACCCACCATCACGCCCAGCTCCTCGCGAGCCGCCCTGATGAAGTCGCTCACGATAAGGAAGTAGCCAGGGAAACCCATGGTCTTCATCACGTGGAGCTCGAAGTTCACATGCTCGTCCACGTTCGCCGGCAGCGGATCTCCATAGAGCTTCCTGGCTCCCTCGTAAGCAAGATGGCGCAGATACTCGGCCTCAAACTTGATGCGGTATATCTTGTCGTAGCCGCCCAGACGGTCGATCACCTTCTGTCCTTCCTCCGGCGGCAGCTGATTCTCGCCGTTCTCATCGCTGGTGAATTCCTTGTAGAGGTCTTCCTCTGATACCTTCTGGCGCAGTTGCTCCTCGGTACCGAAACTCTCCGGAATGGGGAAGAAAGGCATGATTGGTCCGTGGTCGATGCTATAGATTTCCACCTTGTCAAGCACCTCCAGCGTGTTAGACAGTGCCTCGGGAATATCCGAGAAGACATCATTCATCTCCTGACGGGTCTTGAACCACTCCTGCTTGGAATATCGCATACGGTTAGGATCGTCCAGGTCCTTGCCGGTAGCTATACAGAGCAGGTGGTCGTGGGCCTCAGCCGTCTCCTTGTCCTCGAAGTGGCAGTCGTTGGTGCATAC
>OIXL01000759.1_pt1 | contig 14466 bp, 13 predicted proteins | sample 1587761 | NCBI WGS metagenome assembly OIXL01 (sample SAMN03283246) | human gut metagenome | biome: human-associated habitat; material: feces | host: Homo sapiens | place: Peru | collected 2012 | reverse complement strand
ACCAAATTAATGGTATATCTCTGTTTTTTCTTTCAGTTCATTGATTAACTGACTATTAGCTTTAATGCTATGATAGTTATTAAAAATTCCCTGATTATATAATGTAAGAATATTATTTGCTAAAACTTTTGAATTTGAAGTGCATAATGTATTATAATCTATCATACTATTGGCATTAGATAATAAAGAATCAAATTCTTGCATAAAGATTTTATTTGATATATCAAAATTGCAGTAATAATATACGGCTGACAAAAACATCGATACTCCAGTTCTAAACAAGTAGTTACCTGAACCAGATTTGTTTTCAAAAAGTCTAATAGAAAAAGGATACGTTTTCTCTTCAGCTATTTTCAAGACAAAACTGTTAAAGTCATCAAATTTCTTTTTTGCATTTTCAGCATTTTCTTTTCTCGCTCTATACTGTGTACTCTTTAATTGCATATAATCATCTGCTAATTCAGTTGATTTATAGAACAAGGGGTTTAGTCCATATTCAATTATTGAAAGTATAACAAAGATATTTTGATGAACTTTTTGAGTTTTACTTCTAGTGTTTGTGATATTGTATGCTTTATATAAAGGCGAACCAGAATTTTTATTTAATAATTTTATAAAACTTGAAATATATTGACTTGTTTCTGAAGTATATGTGGCAAATCTAATCTCTTGCGGTTCGAGAGGTTTTGTGGCCTTATTGTATCTTGTAAACAATTCCCGCTCTATTTCGTCACTGTCTAATGGTGCAAACTCTAGTACTGAAATTTTATAGGTTAATATTCGAATTTTCGCCTCATTTGGAATATCATTAAAGCCTTTTCCATTATATAATTCAACATTATTAATTAATGAAAAATCCTGTAATTTATACTTTCCTTTTACAAATCGGTATATTGCATTTAAACGATGTCTTCCATCCATAACATTTCTTACTTGACAGTTGTTATTCGGCACTTGAACTAAAAAGACCTCAGGAATAGGGATATTACATAAAATTGATTCAATAATAAGACTTTCTTCTTTTATAGTAGAGCGGTATTCCCTTTGATAAGTTGGGTTAAGTATAATTGCCCCTAAATATTTCATAGGGTCTTTAGGAGTAGAAGCGTTTTCAGAAAGATATTCTTCTCCTTTATCAATATAATTTACAATATCCTGTACAGACAACAACGGTCTTGTATAAGAAATTTCTCTATTTGAAATATCCATATTCACACCTCATGCATCATTCTATTTTTGAATTTGATGGTTTTGGCCATATTATCCAAATCAGGATATATACTTTGAAAGCCTAATCCTAATTTGAACAAATCCTGCAATACATCGTATTTACTATCAGATGGTATAAGAACTACCTTGCAAAAATCCTTTATTTCTGTTATCACGTCAGCTTTATCGTAATTATTCGGAGTTTTCAAAAAATACCCTTTTTGGAAATGTATTCGTTCGTTTACATTGTCAGATTTGATGAAAATACTTGATGCACCACCATCACATAATTCTTTTTGATCGCTACAATTTGGGATTGTGTTTTTTCCACATTTTTGCGCATTGAAATTTTTGGCATCTACAAAATAAACTATTCCACAAAAATCTGATTTATATTTTTCCAATGCAAACAATAATGAGATAAGATGGGATTCTGTAAAATCAATTAAATTAGTTGGTATAGAAAAATGTTGTGCATAAGCCATAATTTCAAGTTCATTTTTCGAATTGCTATAAGATTTGTCATAATAGGCTAATGTTTTATGAAACTCATTAACCATTTCTTGAATATCTGTATCACTATATATTCTCCCACCGCTTTTTTCAGTACGCAATGCACTCGGCAATAATGGCCAATCACAATTTTCTTGTCCTCTTGACAAATAGCCAAGATCTAATTCGTGAACAAAATCCACATAGTCCATAAGAGATGAAATAATTTTTATATTATCTTTATGCATTCCTTTTGAACATAACATACTAATATGTTTTTCTATTTCATCTTCAGGTTCAGTTTCTTCAACCTTAGTATTTGAAATACTTTCCGCTGTATATTCGGCTTGAATAGCATCAAGTTCATCATATATAGTTCTTAGTTTATCATCAGTATTTGCCGTGTCGTAGTTAAGAATTTTTTCTTTTATATTGATAATTTTTTCGTTTTGAGATGTAAATTTATCAATGTATGTTTTGATTATTTCTTGATGTTTATCTTCTGGTAGTAAATAGCCGTTGATAATATTGCCACTAAAATTGGCAAACTCCTGTAATGCTCTAGTAATATTTTTTAATATATCGATTTGTTCGCTATCTTTTTCATTCACTTGAAAAAACCTCCTTACAGTAAAGACTATTTATATTAGAATTTCATCATTACAATCAAACATATCAAAAGCTTGAGCATAACTCAATCTGCCGGACTTTACTTCTTCCGCCAACAGCAAAAGATTTACCGAATTTATAGCTGCACCGTTTATACCTGAACGCCTGCTGATGTTTTCGATTCTATCCTTGAAACCGCCTGTAAATTCGCCGGAAACAAAGGCAAAGTTAAACTTGCTGACAGCATTGTCAAAAATCGTCCACCATTCGTTGGGATTGAGTACCTTGTCACGCTTTTGATTTTCTTCGATATATCTGAACATTTCGTCAGCTTGCTTTATAGGCAAAGAATATCCCCTGCCATAAGCTTTATTGTCTATTATCAAACCATTTTTATCGTGATAAACACAAACATCTGGCTTGCGAGTATCGCCAAGTCTTGAACCCTTGAAGTCAAGCTCGCCTGTTAACAAATCTGCTGTTTGCAACTCATACTCTCTGTCTGCCTGTCCGTCAAATCCAAGATCAATAAGCACAAGATACTTGTGATTGATATGAGAAAGCTTCTTTCGTATATCATCTTTTAACATTGACAGATCAGATTTAACAGTACCGACCGGGTTAATGCTATTCGGAATATCAAGACCAATGATATTATCCATTATCTTGAATTTATCTCTGAGTTTATTTACATTGATGCCAATATTTATCAGACCTTGTATATCATCTGAAATAGTACCTGTATCCTCGTTCATTTGCTTTGTCTGCAAGAAGCTGACGATATCGTCCAAACTGCGATATGAAGTCATAAGATATTTTATCAGATATGTACGTCTATTGCGAAGATAATTCCTGTCGGAAGGCTTAGTTGCAAGCATATCCCACATTACAAGCTTATCAACACGCTTGAATTTTGAGGCACCTGTGGAATATTTTAAAGCTTTTTTACCGTCAAGTGTAATCTGATATGACTGTGGAATTGTGTCAGTATATGTCATATATCCCAAATCAGCTGTTATGCTTTTGGGCACCTGCATAACCCAATTAACGCTTTTAAGCCACGAACATATTGTACGGACATATTTATCTGATGTGCCTTCGGTATCGGATAATAGTTTATTTCTTTCTTCTGAGTTTGAAGAAACACTCAACCCTTGAAGAATAAGATTCTGTGGTATTGACGTAAATCCTGCTTCACCTACAAATCCCAGTTGGCAGCCTATTTCAAATTTGGTCAGACAATCTCCACTTTCAAGTAAACTTAAAACACGGCAAACAGGAGGATAAGACAAAAACGCTTCTGTCAGAATGTCCTTTTCTGCTCTGCTACCAATTTCAGATACGGCATATTTATATCCAAGCTCGCTGATACTGCAAGTATCTGTTTCACGGTCATAGTTAAGGAATCCTATGCTTACTGCCCAACGAAGAAATGAATCTGCCGGCCAATCACTTTGATATTCTTTTCTTTGTCCCGGTAGAACAGCCTGAATAATTCCGGAGCAAGGAGCATTAGTTCGGGTATAACCTTTCGGAGTGCCCTTGCCTTTTAGCAAAGTATATGGGATATTCATTTTAGGTGCATTGAGGTATTTGAGCATTTCATCTTTATGGTATTCGTCTGAAATAAGCCGTGGAATCTTATCTGTTTTCAGGAGCTTATTAACAGCGGAATCGGGTACAAAAACACTGACCACGTTTTTTAAATTAGCAATAGTATATGCTTCCTGCACCCAACCGAATGTTCTGTCTGCCATAACTGTTCCTCCGATCAATAGTTGGTTATAAGTACCTCTTTTGTCACGTTTATACGGTTGTTTGTATGATAATTGCAGTTATCATAATTAAAATTGATTCCGTGAATATTATAATCATTTTCAGATGCCCAATCTAAAATAATATCATTGGTTTGACCTTTATGCTCGATTACATTTGAAAGAGCAAAATTAACTCCCCGGTCAGACAATTCAGTTAGAATCTGCAATAAATAATAATCATCATTTTCTGTCCAGCCTTTAAATCCACGCTTGCCATCATTATAGCTTCCACAAGTGAGAAGATATGGGGGATCGGCATAGATAAAATCGCCTGATTTAAGTATATCATAATTAAAATCACAAAAGTCCAATGACGAAAAATGAATATCTTTTATTTGATGCTTAAATTTTATGAGGTTGCCCCTCATTACTTCATTAAAACTGCTTCTGTTTCTTCCGAAAGGGTTATTATAATTGTGACTGCTGTTGAATCTGAACTGATAGTTAAAGCTGAAACACATAAGAACATATAGATCCAGAAGATTCTTTGTCTGATTATAATGATTTCGGAACGCTTTATATCCGTCCTCGTTAGTTTTACTGAGCTGCCATTTTTCTATTGTGCTGTCAATGTAGTTAAGGATATAATCAACATCATACTTTTGAAATTCCTGAAGAATACCTATAACGTAATAGTTAATATCGTTTGCATAAACACTATTTGCTTTGGTGTTTATGCTTACATCACAGCCGCCGCAGAAAATATCCACAAAAGTATCTATATTTTCAGGAAAATATTCCTGAATTGAATCAATAATTCGGTATTTATTGCCTATATAATTAAAGGGTGCTTTGACAGCCATATCAATGCCTCCGTAAAAAGTATAACTGTTCTTTAAGTCCGTTTGAGTGGTTTGGTATTTTATTTTTATACCTTCTATAATCATATTCAAATAGCTTAAAACTATTGTTTACGGCATATTTTTCACATATTTCCGTTAGCTCCTCGGTTGATAAAAGTGCTTCATTATTATAACTTATCAAAATATATTTACTTTGACAATCTCTTACCAACGTTTCAAATGCAGATGATACCGTATTTTTTTTGCAGAAAACCGATTTCTGGTCATCATAATTACGCATACCTGTTACGCCATGTATTTGAGGATAATCATATCGTGCAATAGTTTCAAGAATGTGATAATTTGGAAGATACTCTCGTGAATTGTATGGCGGATCAGCATATAACAAATCACATTTTTTTGAAAGTAGATTGGTATAATCCGTATTATAACATTTATTTTTTTGACCATTGTTTATTATAACAGGTTCAGTTAATTCTAGCTTTTTATATGTACGCTCGTCCCAAAACTTAAGGTAAGCGGCATATACGCCCGTAATATTCGATACAAAAGGAACTGCATTTATGAGCGAAGCAAGGAGATAGAAATATTCATTTTCTGTAATCAAATTGCTTTTGTACCATTTTTCTATTGTCAACCGTACTATATCTATTTTCATTGCATTTTCAGGTTGAAAGTACATTCTGTTACAATCTCTTACAGGGCTGTAGTTGCTATAGATAAAACAATCAGAAACACTATAATTTGTATCATCGATAGTCAAATCATTCAGGTATTTAATTGGATCCGATATTCCAAGATTTTTAAATGACGGTTTTTTATTTAACTCAATAGAAGCTTTGGAAATAACATAACTAAAATATAGAAAATCATTACTGATAGTGCAATAGCCAATAGACTTGAAATTGTTAGATACTACACCTGAACCGGCAAAAAGGTCAATAACAGATGAAACACTATTGGTTTCATCTGTTATTACCTTATTGATATTTTCCAACAATAGACTTTTTCCGCCAATGTAACGCATAGTATCTCCAAATTCCAATCGTATATAGATATTTACCCATTTTTATTGTATCACAACAATATAAAAAAGTCAATAAATGCTATTTATAGTTTTATGTTTCTTTTTCAAAAAGCTACCCCTCGGAGAGCGCCTGTACTTATGATATTGCCCGGAAAATTCCGAAGGACATTTGGAGAGCAATGTCATAAGTACTATGGCGTTACTTGCGTCAAACGCAAGTAATTCCTGCGGCTTCGCCGCCGATTGCCGTTACCCCGATATACAAAAAACAGTCCAACTGCATTGTGCCGAAAAATGCAGTTGGGCTGTTTTGCTGTTACTTGTTTTCACCGGTGAACATAAAATCATAGCTGAGGTCAAACGCCTCTGAAATTCTCACAAGGTCGGAAATGTTAAACCCCGTTGCTTTGTCGGGAGCAACATCATTATCGAAAAGCTCGTCCAGTTTTTTCTTAGAAAGCATCAGACTTTCAAGCTTGCTCTTCTGAATGTTTTTTCTCGCAAGGTTGGAAATAACAATTCTCGAAATGCTGACCTGCAAATAATTGTACTCCTCTCTCGCCGCCAGCTTTGTCATAATATTGAGGATCATATCCTTCGGCGAAATATGACTGAGCAGGGAATCTTCAATTTTTGCATTTCCCACAGATACACTTTCGGGTACAAGTGCGTCCACGGAATAGTTAAGATACTCCGCTATTCGGAGCAGGTCTGCTCCCGACGGCATCTGTCCCGAAAGCATACTCGCGATGTGGTCGGGGTGAGCTTTCAGAACGTTGTAAACCTTGCCCATTGAGCTGCCTTCAAGCTTTTCCGAAGCATCTCCGCCGTTATCGGAATAGTCCTCGAAAAAGTAATCAACGGGAACACCGAAATAGTCGGAAAGCATCATAAGTATGTCGGAATTGACCGTTGCGCCCTCCTGCCAGCGTTTTAAATTGCCTGCACTAAGACCCAGTGACTTTATCAGCGGTGTCGGTTTAACGTTCCTCTCTTTGCATATCTTGATAAGTTGGTCATAAAACATAAAAATAGCCTCCTGCAATTATGAATATCCTACAAAACCGGATTTTACTATTGACAAATCTCTTTTAGTGCATTATACTATATCTTATAGTAAATATACTATAAGGCATTTACCTATCCGATTGTATTATATCACACCTTATAGTATATTGTCAAGTCTATAATTATGAGAGGAGGAGACTATCAACTTGACTTCAAGAACAATATCAATTTGCCAGGGAAAAGGCAGTATCGGTCACAACAACAGGACATTCCACACCAAGAATACCGACCCTGCACGAACGAAAAACAACATCGTGTTCATCCGTGAGCCTATCGGAACGGCGTATGAGAAGCTGTTCGCCGAAGCTGTCGAACGCTATAATGCCAAGCAGAAAAGAAGTGACCGAAAAATCAAAAGCAGCTACTTTGAATATCAGTTCGGACAGCCTGTTACGGAAACAAAGCTGACCTCGCCCGACAAGCGTAAGAGCTTCTACGAATACCTTATACAGCTTGGAACTATGGAAGATACGGGTATCGGCACGGAAGCGGCTGAAAAAGCTACCGCCTGCCTTTGCGAGTATATGAGAGGTTTCTCCGAACGCAATCCAAACTTTTATGTTTTTAATGCGGTCATTCATCTTGACGAGAAAACGCCTCATATTCACATTGATTATGTTCCGGTGGGACATTACAAGCGTGGTGTTGATACCCAGAACGGAATTGCACAGGCTTTAAAAGAAATGGGTTACGGAACAGGCAAGAATGCTATCGCAAAATGGCGGCAGTCGGAATATCTTGTATTTCGCAGGATTTGCGAAGAGCAAGGCTTCTTCATTTCCGAGCCTAAAAAATCCAGAGGCGTGAGTTTCGCCGTTGACGAATACAAGGAGATACAGCAGGAAAAGGAGCGGCTTACCGAGGAATTACAGCCGCTTCGTGAAATGGAGCTTGCCGCCGATGAAACGAGTGTTGCAGGAAAGAAGCAGTTTCTTTCTAACAATATTTCCGTTTCGCCCGAAGAATTTGAAAAGCTTGAACAGCAGAAAAAAGCTGTTGCTGTTCAAAACATTGAAAATCAACACGAACGTGATAATATTGCCGCCCGTCAAAAGTTGCTCGATGAGCGTGAGGCTGATATTGCCGTAAAAGAAGCGGAAAGCTTGTCACAATTGACAGAACGCAGCAATGAGCTTGATGTCCGTGAAAGCAAGATCGTAAAAATCGAAGAACGTGCTCTGTCCGCTCTTAATGATGCTGACGCTGAAAAACGCAGGGCAGCCGTGCTTGTCTCCGATGCGAAAAAGAAGCTTGAATATGCCGATTTCAAGTATAATGAACAGCTCAATTTGAATCGGAATTATTCGGCTTTGCAAAACAAATATTGTATTCTTGAAAAGGAGCGTGACCGCAAGGCAAGCGAGCTTGTAAATCTACGCTATGCAGTCGGTATCAGTCCGACCGACAAGGAAACCGATCCTGTGCAGAAAATCAAAGCCATTCGAGACGAAAACAGCGCTATTGACCTAAAGCTTGACAAGGAGCTTCGTTTGCCGTTCAGACAGCAAAAAAACACTTCCACTCTTGAAATGCTGGATATGGTGTTGGATAAATTCAAAAGCCGAATTGCCGAAACAGACAAAGAGCTTGAAGAAAGCCGTTCGGTCATTGCAAAGCTCAAGGAACAGCTCTCGTTCATAAAGCAGGAATTTGTCAAGGTTGTGCTTGCTGTGAACACTCTTGTGTATTCGGATAAATACTGCCGTGGATTATCAGGACTAAGCAAGGCACTTGCAACGGGTATCAGCTTCTTTACTGACAGCACTTTTAAAAAGCTTGGTGAATATGATTCTATCAACAAATGTGCGATAGACGATGAAATTCGTGAGAATATGAACCATTTCATAGAACCCGAAAACAGCCGAACAAGCAGTCATTACGAAAGATAATTGTGCAAAATGCACTAAAAATATGTGATTGTATGTTAGTGTCGGTTTGCCTTATATTAAATATAGCCGCTCAACATACCGCAGAATACCAAAAGATAAAAAGGAGAACGAAAATGCAGAACAAAACAGAAATTATGGCGCAGATTGTTGCGCTTCTTTCACAGCTTATCGACAACGGCACAGAGCCGCCAAAGGCAATTCCGCCCGAACATTCCGCCGAGCCTGTTGAAATGCTCACGATAAAGGAATGCTCCGAAGCTGTCAGCGGACTTTCGGAACACACAGTCCGTCAGCTTGTGGCGCAGAAAAAGATACCCTACATAAGAACTGGTCAGGTCAAGCGTGGAAAGATACTCATAAGCAAATCGGCTTTGCTCGAATATATGAAAGGGGCGGCGTGATGACGAAATTTGAAACGATAAAGGAGCTTGTGACCGTTCCGCAGGCGGCGGAGCGCTACGGTCTGAACGTCACTCACGGCAATATGTGCCTGTGTCCTTTTCACGGCGAAAAAACGCCGTCAATGAAGCTTTACGAGAAGAATTATCACTGCTTCGGCTGTAGTGCACACGGTGATGTTATCGCACTTGCGGCGAACCTCTTCGACATTCTGATGCTTGAAGCCGCAAAGCGTATCAATGCGGATTTTTCGCTGGGGCTTGATATGGAAAAGCCGATTTCAAGCCGTGAAATTACCCTTATTCAGCACAAAAAGCAGGAAGCCGATGACTTTGCCAAGTGGGAAAGCAATGCGTGGCTCACGCTTGCGGAATATTTCAGCGAGCTTTGTCATTGGCGGACGGAATTTGCTCCGAAATCGAAAGTGGAAGAACCCGATGCACGCTTTCTCGAAAGCTTGCAGAAGCGTGACTACATTGAACATCTTTGCAATGTTTTTATCATCGGCACAAAGGAAGAACGCCTTGCGCTGAGAGAGGAGGTGGAGCGAATTGAGCAACGAATGTGTGAATACCGCCGAAGCTTTATCACCCGTGTGGAGGGACAAATTCGGAAAGCTGAATGAACCGCTTTTCTGCAAAGCTTTCATTTCGGACTATCCGCTCATTTTCTGCAATAACCGTTTTTACGATGTTGACAGCGAGGTCAGCGAGGAAACTCTTGCTTACAAAATTTACGAAGTTGTTATATCGTATGTGAAAAGCAATGTCGCCGCCGTTGTAAAGCGTTTGCTCGAAGCGATGAAGCTGTACTGCTTCTCCGAGCCGCTTGTTCCGAAAGAGGACGAGATTCATCTTCTCAACGGCGTTCTCAAAACGGACGGGACGTGGATTCCCGAAAAGAGATTTTGTGTAAACCGACTGAACATCAGCTATGACCCAGAAATCTGGAACGGCGTGTATTATCCCGAAAAGTTCATCTCATTCCTTATGGATATGCTCGACATGGAAGATATTATCACCCTGCAGGAGTATCTCGGCTACTGCCTTATCCCGTCCACAAAGGGACAGGCTATGCTTTTCATTATCGGCAACGGCGGCGAGGGAAAGAGCCGCATCGGAGTGGTTTTGCAGGATATTTTCAAGTCGGCAATGATAACGGGCAGTTTTCAGCGTATCGAAACGGACAAGTTTTTCCGCTATAATCTGCAAAACAAGCTTCTGATGCTTGATGATGATATGCAGATGAACGCCCTGCCCTCAACGGGCTACATAAAAAATCTTGTCACGGCGGAGATACCTATTGACATTGAGGCAAAGGGGCAGCAGTCACGGCAGGCAACGATATACTCACGCTTTCTCTGCTTCGGAAACGGCTCTCCGAAAGCTTTGTATGACAAATCGGACGGCTTCGCAAGGCGGCTTATCGTGCTTACAACGAAGCCGATACCGCAGAACAGAATGAATGACCCGTTCCTTGCGGAGAAGTTCATCGCAGAAAAGGAAAAAATATTCTGCTGGATTTTTGACGGGCTGAAAAGGCTGATAAGGAATGATTTTCACTTTACAATTTCGGAGAAAACCAAGCGGAACATTGCAGAAGTTATGGCTGACAACTGCAATATCATCGACTATCTTGCGGATACGAGATACATTTCTTTTTCGGAAGATGCACAATCCAGCAGTACCGACCTTTACGGCGGATATTACCGTTGGTGTGCCGAAAACGCTCTTACGGCACTTCGGCAGGAAACATTTATCGGGTGGCTTAAATCAAATGAACGCAGGTACAGCATCAGATATGTTTATCACGTTCCGTCAAGAAACGGCGGTCACGTTCGTGGGTTCAAGGGCATAAAAACATCTTATGTACCAATAGTCGCCTGAGGCGTGCAGGCGTGCAAAGCCCATAACTGCGTGGGTTTGGGGTGTGCGTATTGTCGTGCGCAAGGTGTGCGGCACGGGGTATGCACATCTGCTGTACGGCTTAAAAGCACGTATTTACGCCATTCGCACGCCTGCACGCCTATTCTGGCGCTTGACACTTTTATATGACATTTTTTCTGTGTTTACGCTTGACTTTACGGTGGTAAAGTATTATCATAAAGATGCAGAGATATGCCATAAATTTATACATTAAAGGAGAAATGTATTATGGCAACAATTACAAAAAGGGGAAACTCATACCGAATAAAGGTATCCTGCGGATATGGTACGGACGGAAAGCAGATAATTCAGTCAATGACATGGAAGCCTGATGAAAAAATGACGGTACGTCAGGTCGAAAAGGAGCTTCAAAGGCAGTCGGTGCTTTTTGAAGAAGCTTGTATGAAAGGGAATGTCATTGCGACTGTCAAATTTGAGGATTTCGCTCATCAATGGTTCAAAGAGTATGCGGAGATTCGCTTAAAACAGCGTACTGTTGAGGGCTATCATCAGATGGAAAAGCGCATTTACAAAGCTATCGGTCATATCCGCCTTGACAAGCTTACAACTCGTCATATTCAGAAGTTTATCATTGATCTATGCAGTGCCGAGCGTGAGGACGGACGTAACCGCAACGGCGGAAAGCTTTCGACAAAGACGATAAAGCTTTATAAATCAATGATTTCAACTATCTGCGATTACGCCGTAAAAATGCAGATGATCTCCGTAAACCCTTGCAGGAATGTTACCATTCCCAGAGTAATAACTCCCGAAAAGGAGTTCTATTCCATTGAAGAAGCACAGCAGATGCTTGATCTCTTTCGTAATGAACCGGATTCCAATTTCAAGTATGTATGCTTTTATACTTTGGCGGTTTATACGGGTTTTCGCCTTGGGGAGCTGATGGGTCTGGAATGGAAGGATATTGACCTGAATACCAACGTGATTTCCGTCAACAGGACGTGCCTTTATTCCAAGAAAAAAGGCGGACTTTACACCGAAACGCCTAAAACGGCACAGAGCATAAGGTGTCTTAAAGTTCCGCAGGGCGTGATTGATATGCTTTTAAAGTGGAAAGCGCTTCAGAATATTCAGCGGCAGAAAGTCGGCAGTAAGTGGGTCGAAACGGATCGTATCTTTACCAAATGGAACGGCTTGACGCTTGACCGCTCGGCTCCGGGATATTATTACAAGAAATTCTGCGAAAGAACGGGTATGCGATATGTGACAAATCACTCTATGCGTCATCTGAATGCCAGTCTGCTTATCAATGCAGGTGTTGATGTAAAGACCGTTCAGAGCTGTTTAGGGCATAGCACGGCTACAACCACCTTACAGATATACGCTCACACATTTCAGTCGGCGCAGGCAGCGGCAATGGAAGCGGTAGCCGAGGCACTTCCTCTTAAATAAAAAAATGGTCTTTACCGTACGTTTGTAAAGACCAAATAAAGACCAAAAGCAGATTTTATAAAAAAGGAACCCCTGCAAACAACGTATTTACGCCATTTGCAGGGCTTAGCTTGGTGCCGCTGACCGGACTTGAACCGGTACGCTTTTAAGGGCGAGGGATTTTAAGTCCCTTGTGTCTGCCTATTCCACCACAGCGGCATTGCATCAACAATAATAATTATACAGCAAAAACAAATTTTTGTCAATACCCAACACGATATTTTTAGTGTTTTTATCAATATCCGACTGTAAAAGCCGTTCTGTATATCCTGACTATACAGAACGGCTTGATTTATTTTTATCAGAAGGTCAATTACTTGTCCTCTTCAACAGATTCAGCGGGTTTAAGACGGCCCTTCTTGATGACATAGCCTGCTGTCATGTCAGAGATCTTTGCAATGAACGCTGTAACGGTAGCTCTTTCATGAGTATCAAGCTCCAGGTAAGCGGTAATGAGATTCTTCATCGTCTCGTCTACATTGTACTTTGCGGAAAGCTCCTGAACAAAGGAATTATAGGGAGTCTGGAACATTTCTCCCTCTCCTGTGCGGAACCACTCCTCATTTACATTATAGAGAGCGCAGATCGTTTTTACGTGACGGTCAAGAATATCTCTCTTTCCCACTTCCATCATCGCATAAGTAGATTGTCCCAAGCCGAGAGACTCTGCGAACTGTGCCTGTGTCAGTTTAATTGTCTTTCTGATTTTTTTCAGTCTTGTGCACATGACTTTTTACCTCCGTATTTTTTAACCATACTTTTGAAACAGCGGAATACAGTAAACCTGCTTTCGTTTACTGTTATTCCAATACTTTTCCTTATATATTTTACCACAATTTATACTGTTTCGTCAATAGATAGCAAGATCATTTTTGAATTTTTGGTAAATTTTCATTTTTGTATAATTTTTATTCATCTTTTATTCTAACATTTAGAGGTGAACATATATGTGAAAGCATAAAATTTTATTATTGTAAAAAACTTTATTTTGACGCTTGGGACAGATCCTGCAATAACAGTATTGCCGCCGCTGCATATAATATAATGAAGCGCAGACAATGTGTGCTTCGTGTCAAAGAAATTGTCAAGACAAATCACAGAATCCGTTCGGCAGGTTATTTTTATGAGAATATCTGCACGGTTATCTGTCAAGAATATAAATACAGAAATATTTGTACGGATAAAATATATACCATTCGGTCCGTGCAGAAAGGAATGATCAAAAAATGTCTGTAAAAAGAGGAGAGATCTATTATGCGGATCTGAGTCCGGTGGTGGGTTCGGAACAGGGCGGAATACGTCCCGTCCTGATAGTTCAGAACGATGTGGGAAACCGTCACAGCCCGACTGTTATCGCGGCTGCGATAACGAGCCAGCGTGAAAAGGCAAAGCTGCCGACGCATATAGAGCTGAACGCTTCCTCCTGCGGACTGTCAAAGGACAGCGTTGTACTTCTGGAGCAGATACGCACTATTGATAAAAAAAGACTGAAAGAACGCATGGGGGAGCTTGACGGCTCGTCAATGACCCGTGTAAACAATGCCCTGAGCATAAGCTTCGGTCTCGGCAGCGGCGCAGCTACATAAACGGCTGTGCCGACTGCGCAGGCGGCGGTTATTTACTGCCGCCTGTTTTTGTTTGCGAGATAGTTATCCTGCCGTCGCCCGTAACTTTTATTATAAGTCCCGTGCCGATCGTTTCTCTGCCGTTTTCGTCATACCACGCAAATCCGCTGACGGAGCTGTCGATAACGTCTCCTTTGTGAAAATATCCGTT